>Ga0065711_1039047_pt1 | contig 18189 bp, 9 predicted proteins | sample Hoacrofraction12_FD_59098 | JGI IMG/M metagenome (GOLD analysis project Ga0065711, IMG submission 59098) | Hoatzin crop microbial communities from Cojedes, Venezuela - Epithelial fraction 12 v2 (version 2) | ecosystem: Host-associated > Birds > Digestive system > Esophagus > Crop | place... | reverse complement strand
CCCCCCCCCTTTCCCTCTCTTTATCATACAAAAACCAAAACTGTTGATTTTAGGGAGTTATTCTAAGAGAACGCTCATTAACACTCTACAATAAGATATGAGGAAGGTGCTCCATTACCAGGAGAACTGGATCCTTGCCGCCAGACGTAGTGATCTGAAAAGCCAGACTTGAACTTCAGTGTACTGTAAGAGAACGTGGGTTTCACCTGAAGCTGGCTTTTGCGAGGCCGCGACTGGCAGCGTCCTGCTGCTTGAGAAGTGGCTTGTCTGGTGACGCTTGGGAGGGCGTGCGATCCCACTGTTGCTCTTGGCTGCGCGCTTGAGATCGTGATGCTATCAAAACACAGCACAGCTTTTCCGCTGCAGTTTTGAAGAGCATCAAGTAGGAAGCAAAGGAACAAACAAGTAGTTGCTTTCAAAGCTGCTGGTGAGAGCAGCTCACAGGAGACCAAGATTTATTTACTTTGTCCATGTACAGAAGTCTATGAGCAAATAAATGCTTCTAGAGAGGCAGTCTAAAGTTGAAAGGAAAATATAATAGCTTTATTATTACTGAGGGTAATAGCTTCACTTCTTTGGTAGTTTATCGTCATCTTTTCTCTCATACTTTTCAAGCAACACTCTCAAATTTTCTTTACTGCAAAAGGCAGCATGTTTTTTTCTTGTATGCTGTTAAATTGCCAGAAGGTCAAGGGAGATGATTCTGCCCCTCTGCTCTGGCAAGACCCCACCTGTGTCCTGTGTCCATCTCTGGAGCCCTCAGTGCAGAAAGGAAGGGACCTGTTGGAGCGGGTCAAGAGGAGGCCACAAAAATGATCTGAGGGCTGGAGCACCCCTCCAATGAGGAAAGGCTGAGAGAGTTGAGGCTGTTCAGCCTGGAGAAGAGAAGGCTCCACGGAGACCTTATTGCAGCCTTCCAGTACCCACAGGGGGGCCTGCAAGACAGTTGGACAGTGACCTTTTACAAGGGCCTGTAGTGACAGGAGAAGGGGTAATGGCGTTAAAGAGGATAGATTTAGATTAGATATAGGGAAGAAATTTTTTGCTTTGAGCATGGTGAGGCACTGGAATGGGCTGCCCAGAGAAGCTGTGGCTGCCTTCTCCCTGACAGTGTTCAAGGCCAGGTTGGATGGGGCTCTGAGAACCCTGGTCTAGTGTAAGGTGTCCCTGTCCATGGCAGGGGGGGTGTAACTAGATGCTGTATAAGGTCCCTTTCAACCCAAACCATTCTATGATTCTATGAAATCTCAGTTGCTTTTAGATACCATCAGTAGCACTTATGTTGGAAAGACAATGAATGGCTTCTTGTGATTTATGGTGTGTTTCTCAACAGTGAAGTTAGTCCGGAGGGCTCTGTCTTGTGTACTACAAAAATCCCTGACCATCACTGGAGCCTAGGAGAGTTAGGAGCAGTCAGCATGTTACTGGGAAAGGGTTAAGAAAGAAAAGGCCCAATCTGTCCCCAAGATCCCAAGTTGACGAGCAGTAGCAAAAAATAGACCTATGTTACCCTCCATATCACAAGGCAAAGTCGAAGTCATACATGAAATACCATCAGGCCTGAGTATTTCGAATAAGATTGGCCAGACCTCTCAATACAAGGGATGAAGTTGCACAATGCAATTAGGAGAAAGGCCTGTTGGTGCTTGATGAGATAGTCAGGCTCCCAGAGGGGCTTCCCGCAAGTCAGGAAATAGACACCTCTGCAGTTTGGAGGCTGGATTCGTGCCAGTCAGCAAGGGCGTCTTTTCTTTTTTTAAACCACATCTTCTGTTAGATTAGATTTTTGTCAATTGGTCAATAGTAACAAGCTTAAAATATTCTAAACTTTTGACCTTTTTTGTGTTGGTTAAGCACAGTTTATATGACAAATAGAAAGTGGAGGTAAAATCAGCCTAGCTATGCCGAAGTTAAATGTGGCTGACTTGCACAAATGGAGTGTCACCAAAGTGCTGAAAATCCTGTGGTAATGAAGAAACTTGTTGTGACACTATTCGCGCTTATACTCAAACAGGCGTCGAAGTGGTGGTGCCTGGGTTTCAGCTGGAGGATGTGGTTGTCTCCTGGAGTCCATCAGGTTTCAGCCAGAGAATGTGGTTGTCTCCTGGAGTCGATCACGTTTCAGCCAGTGGAAGCCCTTGTAGTTCCCAGTGAATCTGGAGATCACTCGCAGGTGGTTGAGTTATCAAAGCTCACAGACTTAGGGTTTAGGGTTAAATGGGGTTCTGCTGAGCAAACCCTCAGTGGTGGCACTGACGGTGTCAGTGGCTGCTGGGGCAAAGCCTGTAATGGTGAAAAGAGGTGACCCTTGACGAAGGAACTGGCCATGGCTAAAAATAAAACAAATTTAAATGCCAAATGAAGTGTGTCTTTTCACTGTAGCCCTGGTGACTGATCACGGGCAATTTCCTTTTTTGCACAGGAGCCAAAGTATAAAGATGGGAGCGAGTACTTTGACAGCAGAATGGACAACTTCACCACAGACACGCTGGCACCATCACAGCTCTCCGCTTTGCTGTGGTCACCCGGCTCCAGCCATGTCCTGTCCCAGAGAAGTGAGTCCACCAATGCGGTCAGCAGTGATGCCCTGAGGCAGAACATTTATGAAAACTTCATGCGGGAGCTGGAGATGAGCAGGACAAACCTGGAGAACACCGAGACCTCATCGGAAACGGAGGACTCCAGCGGCGAGTCCCTCAGCTCCTTGGAGCAGCTGGATTTGTTATATGAGAAAGAGCAAGGAGTAGTGCGCAAGGCAGGGTGGCTGTTCTTCAAACCCCTGGTGACCCTGCAGAAGGAGAAGAAGCTGGAGCTGGTCACACGGCGAAAGTGGAAGCAATACTGGGTCACACTCAAAGGTAAGGCACCGCGTTGGTCCTTTGGCTTGGCAGCAGCACTTGTTTCCATGGTGCCTCAGCAACTTTTCATGCATGCTGGTTTCTGTTAGGAGATTCAAGGGGATCAGAAATTTGTGCTTGACTTTACACAGTCTATCCACATGCTGAAAGTGGAGCTTGTGCCCAGGCAACCCACTAAATGGAGCGTGTTTGGTGTTACATGAGTAGCCTTGCATTTCATACCATAGCAGGAATTGTTTTGTCTGACTTCCCAGTTTCTGTACTCACACAGAACTGGGGGTTTAGAAGATGCTTTTGGATATTTGGAGGTCAGGGACCAAACTGAACCAAAACAGAATAAAATACAGAAGTTACACCTCTGTCTCAGGGGTATTCAAAACGTAAGGATCAGGAGAAGTCCGTGGTGCCCGATTCCCTGTCACAGGCATGCAGTTCCTTGGGCTCTACTATGAGGTTTATTGAAAGCTGGGGCAAGTTAAGGTAAAAATGTTCAGTTCATTTTCAGTGCTTCAGGTGGCAAGATAATCAAGAGGTGAGCTCCCCTTGCTAGAGCATTTACACAGAGAAGTGTGCAGTTGAGGGCAAAAGAGACCAAAGCAGTAACAGCTGGGGAAGCCGTGCAGTTCCCGAAGCTCAGCTGCAATGGGCCACTCTCAGGACTCACCAGTCTCCCTCCTGTCCCTGGATGGTCTTTCCCTTTGCCTGCTCCTCGCAATGTCAGCCCCTTCTGCCTTTTGGCATGCCCACCTTCCCACCTCCACCGGCTGCTCCTGCCGTGAAACAGCCCCGTGGGAAGGCAAGCGGCTTCGAAGGGGCTGGTGCTGGTGGGCTGCGGTGTGATTGCCGGGCTCAGCGCTGCGCTCACGCTGCGCGCTGATGGCTCAGGGTAATTGGGGAGGTAGGAGTGCCGCAAGGAGCATGCGGGTGTCAGGAAGTGTGAGAAGGAAAATAACAGCTATTGTGGGGAGGAAGAGGAATTTAATGGGTGAGTTCATACGCTTTTTCTTTTTTTTTTGAATTGCGTCCAAAGGATTTGCCTTTCAGTAAATATAATGCTAAGTTAATGAGTAAGGAAATGATCAAACTTAATGATTTCCTAGCATATCTGGGGCTGGAGGAGAGAAAATAACAACTTTCCCACAGGTTGCCCTTTTCAAAATTGTGCATGGGTGTAGACCTGAAGAAAAATGAAAAGCAAACAAGAAGTGCTGGGAATGTTGTCCTTGATAGTGCTGATTTAAAAGAAGCAAACTTGCAAGAATGTAGCAATTCTGCCTAATAATTCAGAGACCTGTTATCAAGGGATCAAAAATGTAGGCAGTCTTAACAATTTAAATCACTTATCTTGATCATCAGATAGCATGATTCATGCTTACAAGCAGTGGATACAAAGGGAAAAACAGTATCTGAATGCCACCCTCTTATTGTATGTGTTTGTGTTGTGGAGTGTGATTAGGAGTTTGATCTGGCTCTTCTAAAATTCAAGTAGTTTCTAAGCAATCCTATCAAAACTCTAAACTGAAGTACATTATATACTACTAGTTCATGCCTTTCTGGGATGGTGAATCTCTGGGAAGTAATTTAGGTGTTTAGTGTTCAGTTCTTTGCTATAAAATTGGCTTATTGGTGACCTTGAACAAGTCATGTCCCTTCTTGCTACCTGAATTTCCCAGCTATGAAAAAGCAATAATAAAATTCTTTGTAAAAACTTTATTAACTTCTGACATTGTAAGACATATTAGAGACAACGATTTTTACTTTGGATGGGTGATATGACTGCATTCGTGCTGCAGAATCTTTTCCGCTTTCTTAACTGTTTTGAACATACATTCCTCATTTCCTTGATCTCGTACCTTTATTGTGCTGTGGAGACTTCTGATGCCAAAATAAGCTTGCCTGTCTGGATATCAAGGCATAGTTCTGTTTTCATAATATACTATGTCAAGATCAAGGCGTTTGCTTTGGTTCTCCTGATACAGGGTTTTGGATAAATCTGTATTTAATTTGCTCTTGAAGTTTAAATAGCCAAGATATTTTAAAATATTACTTAAAATAGCCACATATGGAAATGGAGAACAGCATGTTTCTTTGCACTTCTGTTGAGATGTGTTTAATTATAAATATGCAGAAGGTTCATAAGCACCTGGTTACCTACCAGACTTTAAAGTATACATGTCCTGAGGCCTCTGCTCTACTTTCAGGGCCACCAAGACCTGAGCTTGAATAGTAACCTTTAACAAGAGGAACTCTCTTTTCCATCTGTCCTGTCTAATTAGTTTATTTTAATGAGGGAAATTGCTTTCACTTTGCCCTCCCCCTTCAGTTCAAGTTTTGATTAAAATACTTGGACGATAATGAGTCCCAGTGGGTCTGTCAGAGTTGATGAAACTAGCTGCTTCCAGGGATCGCTGGATGTACCTGGGGTGTCATACACCTAAACACACATGCATGCCCCTCAAAATTTTTTATTTATGTACTTATCAACTGTCAGGATAAAAAAATGATGTGTCTTTAGTTACCTTCTTGATAACACATAGGGGAAATATGGGAGTTTAAAATAGAGCTTAATTTGCACTTTTCTAAAATGCAGAAGTGGAAGTGGTTGTACAGTCCTGCTGCTGCAGGTGAATACAAGAGGGGACTTGGTTTTGTTGGTTTGGTTTGTCCTGTTACATTGAAATGATGACAGCAGTGCCATGCCGATAAGCAGAGCATAACAAACCATATCCTTCTCTTCCATCTGCGGAGACCTCCAAGTGTTTCTGTGCCATAAAGAAGATCGTGAGGGCTACTAAGGGAAAAGTATAGGACCAATTCTGCAGGATTTGCTCTTACCCTAAGTATTCTGCCAGAGACTGGACAGTAATAGGAAAAGGTGCACTTAAGTACCATAGAGGCATTCCTATTTATTGGATTCATTCCTTTGAAAACTTTTCAGTCATCAGATGATTTGGTCAGTAACCGCTGATATATATTTACCTTTTTCTTGGTGTACATTCACTGACACTGGAGAATGTGATGAAATCTATCTGATAGATCTCACTTTTCATACACTTCAGATTTGGGCTGTATGAGGACCAGTGTATTCCACCACTTTTCACAGCAAATGTGCCCCATAAACTCTAATAGGCCTATCCTTCCCCTTTACCAGACAGAAGAATCAAATAAGCCTTGATTTTGTTTCTGATTTCAGATTTGACCTTTGAGGAAGCTCCCTTTGAATTTACGTGACTTTGTGTTGATGTGTTTGGGATTTTTAATACAGCGTGAAGTGTAAATGTTAGAGAAGTACTAAAATAAGGTTGAATCCCAAGTATTTTAAAAACATCCACAAAGGAAACATTGCTATTTTGCAGTTTTTGCAACGTCGCCGTGATACATACTTCCTAGGCGTGTTTGCTTGTGCATATGTACATCCAGAGAAACACCAACAACCTGAAAATCAGCAAGTCAACCCAAAATCTCAGTTTTGGTGATGCCCTGTCTTGTGGTGCCTCTTTGATTTGAAGGAAAAACAACAACAAAAAAAACCTGACTAGAGAGTCAATGCTGTAGTCCTAGCAAACTTAACCCTTATATTGGCCGAGTTTCAGGCCCTCTACTGAGTATTTGTAGGGGTTACATCAGTAATGTACCAATGGATTACGAGGCCCTAAGGGACCACTGTGATCAGTCTGACTCGCTATGCAATGTGGCCGTAGGTCTTCTCTAAATTAGTTCTTGAATGAATTTGAGCATAGCTTTTGGAGAAGCCTCACCTTGCTTCAGAATCCACCATCAGCCTCAGATTTTTCTACCTGCTTAGGCTTAGGTTATTCTCAGTTTTCAAAATGTATTTATAGTATCTTGTCTTAGTTCTTCCAGTTTAAACATCTGGCCATAGCATAGTATTAATTTATCTTCCAAGTTAAAAAAAAACAAACAAAAACCACACCAAACTCACTATTACTAAACTGCCATTTTCCAGGAGTGAAAGTGAAGTTTATTTCCTTATTTTCTCTCGATGCACAACTAGCCTAAGAAATTCGTGAGAAAGACAGGATAATTTATAGCTAGACTATGTTAGTAATGAAGTTCAGACTGTGACCCCTTGGACAGGCAGATCAGTGCATCTCAGAGGACAGTGGCTTGTAATAGGGGACAGGAATGGCAGGGATGGGGGCACAGGCCCTTCTTAAGCCAGATTCACTGCCAAAGGTGACATGGCAATCTAGTTGTACTGCAGGGGACTGGGATCAAGTCTCTTCTGCTGTCCTCCAGAAGTAATTCCTCTTGGTGTACTCAGTATTGTCATCATCGAGGATGAAGTTTGTTTTCTGGATGCAAGTCCTGTACCTTAGGCTATTATGAGACTGAACATTCTCAAGCTCAACCCCTTTAAACCATTTAAAATTATTCTGATTGTGTTCATTGTCATCAAGTCCACAATTTGCAGGTAGATTAAAGGAAATCCAGTTTAAATTTGAGAAGTTTATTCACTAAGCGTGTTGTTTGAAGACAAAAGTTTCTACAAATCTTTTCAACAAATACAAAAATTTCTTAGGTGGCTGTTATGAAAGAGTTGGTTTATTTTAATAAAGAAACACAAAAGCTGATTTAGCTAAGCAGGAATTAATCTTTTCTACATGCGTTAACATTTTAATAGGCTGAGTTTATTCACAGAATCGCAGAATGGTTTGGGTTGGAAGGGAGCTTTTAATGATCATTTAGTCCAACCCCCTGCCGTGGGCAGGGACATCTTTCACTAGATCAGGGTGCTCAGATCCCATCCAGCCTGACCTTGAACATTTCCATATTAAGGTACCCTGTTTTTTTTTTTTTCTTCTTCAGTCTGTGGGCGTTTGTTATGTCCCTGTTAGATATCTGTTCCAACTTTTCATTGACAAATTCATGATCAATTTTACCTGTTTTCCGGTTTAGAGGATCTTCCCATTTTCTCTAGTTCAAAAGAGGGGAAGAACTGGTGTTCCCTCTCATTGAAGGGTATCTTAATCACAAAGCCATTATAATAAGTGAACTCAAATGTGAGATCCAGAACTTACTTTCTCCTTACGTTTTTTGTCCCTCTGAACTGCAAAGGTTGTACTCTTCTGTTTTATGAGACCTATGGAAGGAACTCAATGGAGCAGAGCAGTTTGCCTCGATACGCCCTCTTCGCAGAAGACAGTGTAGTACAGTCTGTTCCAGAACATCCCAAGAAAGAAAATGTGTTCTGTCTCAGCAATTCTTTTGGAGATGTCTACCTATTTCAGGTAACAGTATGGATACCTAACTTTGTGATTGTTTCCCTTTCAGGATGTGTTTGTGAGTGTGCACATGCATGTATATGACTGTATGTACATACACATCCACACACATCATGCATGTGCCTTTGACTTAAAAATAATAGTATAGTTACACTATTATACTATACTATTATAATACTGATTTAAGTGTATGATATGACTTCAGATATATGATGTTACCTCAGTTGGCCCAGGTAATTATGCTTCAGAAATAAAAAGAACACAATCTGAAAGACACTTCTGGTACCTTGTGGTTACAGGCTTCTAGAAAATCAGCTTTATTATAATTTTTTATTACAATTTTTCTTTTCCATGTCAGTTAGCATTTCACCTGTACAGAATGATGGGCTCAGCCCTGAATCTGGTGGCCTCAAACAGAGTTTGCTTGAGCCAGACGTTCGAAAAAGAGGGCTAAAAATAATCTAAAGATCTTAGCTGCCTAACTGCGCCACTGGAAGTGTTGAGAAAGAACAGTATTATGTGGAACTGCCTGCATAAAAACATGTTGATTTATAGGCACACTTGTAAAGATCTCTAGAGACACTCTGTGCAGATGTAGTCTCTTTACCTTGCTGTCCTCTCTCCACTAACTTGGCATATTGTAAGAAAGCAAACACCTCTCCTCAGACCTTACCTGTCAAAGTTATCTACGTTGCTGTGTTACCTGCGGAAGAGGAAGTTCATCTTTGAAATCTGTTATTTTTACTTCAATTAATTGAAGGTATGAAGGATGCAAGTCATATCTTTCACGTAGCTCCTGGGACTCTGTTGTGCTTGCAGAGCCTTCAGGCGTTGCAGGTCTAAGAAGCAGAAGCTGAAGGTTGGAGGCAAGTCATGGCAGAGTGCAGGAAAAGCTCACAGTTCCTTTATTTGCACAGTTTTAAAGATAAAACTGTATTTCACTGGTTTTAAGATAAAGTACCTAAGATCTCAGTGAACCCGTCAAGCACTTCATGTCCTAGAGCTGCTGATTTTTTTTTTCTTCTTGTCTGCTCATAATGTTGCATCGTTGATTTGTTTCACAGGCGACAAGCCAGACGGATCTGGAAAACTGGGTAACTGCCATACACTCAGCCTGTGCTTCCCTCTTTGCGAAGAAGCTTGGGAAAGAGGACACTGTTAGGCTCCTGAAAAATCAAACTAAGGGTCTCTTCCAGAAGATTGATATGGATAGCAAGATGAAAAAGATGGCAGAGTTGCAGCTCTCAATTGTTAGTGATCCAAAAAACAGGAAGGCCATAGAGAATCAGGTACTTGAAACAGTATTCTTACAGGACCATATTTATCATTGCTTCTTGCTTTGGGCTCCGACTGTCAGTGCTTTCTAGGCCTGAGAGTAGTACTGGGGATAGCTGGCATGGTGGTTGTCATTGTTGCCAGGTTTCTACAGCAATCCAGAGCAGCGCGGGAGGTAGGCGTCTCAAAGCTGAGGATCAGATCGATCTGTTTTATGAGCACAAAGCTGTTTCTTTTTTCTTCTGGAAAAATTTAATTAATTTTCACTGGTTTATGATATACTTAGCTTTTAATAATACCTAACTGTTACACAGCATACCACAGAATATAAAGTATGTTCTGTGAATAATTTATTATTGAATTGCAGTGGAGATTTAAGAGTAGGTACTTAACAATACCATTCTGCACCTTAAGACAGGATGTGAAGAGTACTTTATCCAGATAAAATTGGAGGAAGGACTGAGGCAGACAAAATCATCTTCTTCAGTTGAAATTTAGCCATGGCTAGAAGGCCAGGATCCACTAGGCTTCTTAAAAAGCCTCGTATGAGTCTAAATGAGAACAGGAAGTCAAGACTGGAGTTTTCTATCCGAGGTGGAAAAACACTGCCATGAGTACCACTGGCCTGAGCATTAGACCAGTATCAAATCGAAGAAAAGGGGGACGCTTAGTCACTAACAGCACTTCTTGTAACACTCTGTGGTTGCGTGCTGGGAATTTTTAATCTCAGTATAAGCCTGGGCCCATCGCTGCTTAGCTTGGGAGAGGTAACATAATAAAGGCAAGATCTTTGTCCAAGGCTGGAGCAGACAAAATGTTCGCATCCAAACTTGTGTCTAGGCTAATTTGTTTCATTGCAGCAAGAAATGAGCTGAGTCATTGGTTGCCTCCCTCTGCAAATCTGAGTATGGCGTCCGGATGCCTTATGGGTTATTCTGATCACATTTTCAAATTATGATGGCAGGAATGCCTGAACCTTGGCTAAAGCAGCAGCTTAGTGCTGAGGCAGATTCACCACTAAGATTTGGTTTTTAAACAAAAAGTAGAACAGCCTCCCCAAAATTTAGTGTTCATGGTGTGTATGTACCTTGGGATTTTAGCCAAGCCATGCCAAAGACAGAAGGTCGGGGCAGGCTGATGAGAAGCTAGAACTGTTCCTCAGTGAAAATGGTCACCTCATTGTCTGTACGATGGTGCATAGACATCAAGCCTTACTCTGCTCTCACTTCCAGCATGTGAACCACGAATAACTCCAGTGGCACCGTATGGAAGTACGTCTTGAGGTGTTGACATATTGCCTATGTCCCCAGTTTTGCAGTCAGCAACAGGCAAAAGATGCTTTAATTATACTGGCTTAACGTTGAGGCAAAGGCTTCACTACACAGGGACTCTCGTGTACCAAACTTGTCTAGTAGTAGAGCCTATGAGGTCTGTGGACTGAGGTTGCTGTATCTTTTATTTTACTAGGCCATTAACAGAAGACATCTGATAATTTGTATTCGTTGACTGGTATTTGAGAGCCCATCCCTGCCTGCCTTTCCAGTTAGGGTAGCTATTGCTCTGTCATTACTTTAGGCTGCACATTATGACCTCTAGAGTAGCAAGCAAAGTTTATTTCCTTTGATCCAATACAGCATAATTACGTTTCATTAGTTAGTGGAACACTTCTAGTTTCATGAATTTGATGCTTATAATATTTAAAGTTATTTGAACTTGGTGAAGGGCAGACTGACTGATACTGACTTCCCTGTCAAACTGCTGTAGCACACTTCCGTCTGAAGCTGTATGAGCAGAGTTCAATATGCAGGTTTGTGTATGGATTTGTGGTTTAGAGGTTCATAATTTATTTCCAGGTCACTTTATTTCATGGTCCAGACCCTAGTGAGGTGAATGGAGGAGGAAAAATATTAAGCATCCTTTTATTGCAGTAGGTTTTGAGGCCTGGAAGATTACATAGATTTCTAGACATGTCTAGTCCTTGTAACATTAAATAAATTAACTTAATTTACCCCTCCCCCCATCAGATACTGATGCTAGTAGTTTATGTGGAGTCAACTGAAGAATATTAATGATGTGCTTTTAATATGTACTAATTAGATGTTCCATCCTTGAACAACTGCCCTTGTTTTCCAGCTCAGTCCCTGGAAGAAGTTGGCTGCATTCTGCTAAAACTGAAATCCATCACTAGGGCTGCAGAAGATTTATTCCTGTTAATCTTCTGTCTGTGAATGTCTCAAAACATTGAATGAGGGCAAACCAGTGAGACAAAGAGTGAGATGGATCATGTGCAAACATCCACTAGTTAGCAAACAATAAATTTGTAATGAGCCTTTTCTCCAGTCTTAATCCTTTTGATCTCTAAAATCTCTCCTTACAACTGCTGAAGCTTTGTTGGCAAAGTCACTTCAGAGAAAAGTCAATAGATAACTGGGTTTCCTAATCTTTTGATTTAATGTCTCAGATATGGGCTTTTGCAAAAGAAAAAAAAATCTTGATGTAATTTGTAACCATGAATTCTTAATACACTTAGTAAGCTAACAATTCTGAAAAAACACAGTTCCTGACGGAGAAGTTTCAGAGACTTGATACTATCAAACTGGTTGAGAAATGTCTTCAGCCTTGCGACCTAGGTCAGGGTTTCTCTTTATCAGGGTTTGCTGATCCAATAATAATAGACTTAATCACTGTTTAAGAGAAAATGGCGGGCCTTCACATATCTGTTGATAGCGTTGGGCAGTTTAGAAGAGATCAGTGAAGCATCTGCAAGAGCGGTATACCTACAGCAGCCAGTCCCAGTAGGCCACTGGCAGCATGGCTGGAAATCCCAGTTCTGCGCATACTACCTACAGCCACGTGTGTTTGTATTACTGTATGCAATAAATATGTTGTGGGTGGTGGTATTACCCCAGGGTGTAACTTCTCCCCTAAACCAAAGAGAATTAGGACGAAAGGTAGCGAGTTTGAAAATCCCCTGGCGCCGAGGTGAATTACAAAGCCCCTGGAGTCACAGTCTTCAAAAAAATGTTAGTTTTCCCAGCTGTTTAACCTGCTAGAGAATCACAATGTTTGCTGTGAATATGGAGCCCTGTCTAACTGCTACTGAAGTTAGTGAAAGGGATTATTAGAATTTATTTGGAGCTCTTTTAACAAAATATTGCACATTAAGTCAAAAGCGAGGCTGTCTGTGCCTGTAGAACTGTTTTTAATGGGATGGAAAATCTACCTCACAGTGAGGGCACTGCAAGTCTGGGTGTACTTCTTGATGTGCTTGGTGCATAAATCTATTGTGTTGTTTCATTTTAGAACAATAATGTGAATAATAGTTTCTTGAAAGCATTCTGGACTTTTCTCTTCAAATTTTAATATCTTGGTATAATCGTGTTTTCCAAGCAATTCAGAATTTTCTGATGTGATTCATATTTTCTGTGCACATGATACTTAACTTACTTATCAGATGGGTTATGAACATAGCTATTTACTTGAAGGCACTGAAATGATGAGGCATTAATGAGAAGAACAGGCACATGCTTGGAGGTGATTTTTATGGAATTTTTCGTGTGTGTCCTCCAACTGAAAGTAGTTTATCTGTTGCCATAAAAATAAAAAGAAGGGGATCAGTAAGGTGGTGTCCTGTTTACTCTGAGTGGTCATTAAATCCATTAGTACTTTTCTTCCATTCCCTGTGGTGGTTTTTGGCTTTTTACACAGAGCATAACTTCATTACTTTTTTTGTTTAAACTGTACTTGACGCATTCTCTTTTCTCTCACATTTATGGGAATGTGATTGGAGTAGTTTGGGGGATTTTATTCTTCAGGCTCCCCAAAGCCCAAATTTCATGTCTTCATTTTCTTTAAACCATCTAATGAAATACTGTCTGACATTCTGATGAAAATTCCAAGAACAACACTAAGAGAGAATCTTTTCAGGGAGCTTTGCTATCACATGCTAGTTTTGCTGCATACAAATTCAATATGAATCACAGTATACAGTTACGTTTCTTTCTTCCATATTCTCCTAAACTAGAAAACAATATCTGAACTTGTTACAACAGATCTTCAGTTTGGGTGGTCTTTGAACTGGCTAGAGCAGAGATCCTCTTACCAAGAGATTTAGTACTATTTCTTTTCGGGTGTCACTCTTCAGTGTAGGGTGGTCCCTGTATACATCATTAGCAAAATCCTTCTCTTTTGGTAGTAGCTGGTCACTGAGGAATGAAGTAAGTAGGCAGCCAGGAAAGTTGAGGAAAGTCATCTCCATTCTCCTCACCGCTGTAACTACTCTTTTGCAGATAGGTGAATTTCCATCTCAGTTTCACAAAGATTTAGTACAAAATAGTGAATAATGAATCAAATGTTACTGGATGTGGAGTTGCATAGCATTCTCTCATGCGATGAAGCTGGTGGAGGAGCCTGTGCAGGAAGGGCTGGCCTTCTAAGTTTTCGGGAGGGACAGCTGGACAGAAAGATTCAGTAGCTTTCTTAATTACATCCCTAGCTGTAGACATACATGTGGTATTGCCAATTTTGATCAGATTATTGACAGGAGTGTAAATTAGGTACACATGGGTGCAGTTTTGTGCTGTCAGTGGTATTGGGAATATGGTTTCCTCTGTTTTGGTTATAAATGATGAAAATTCAGTCCTTCCAAAACAAGCAGAAAGATGGCTTTGTAAAAAAACCCATAGTTGTCTTGTTGTTTCAGGAAGCTTTCTTAACTTTTTTAAGTCACCAGGCAGAATCAAGAATAAAGGGTTTTGCTAATTGCACATCATTGTTGTTGTACTCTATTATGTTCTTTTTTTTATTTCTTTGAGCTAAAAGTTATTACAGTATCTCTGTAGTGTCCTTTAAAGTAATGGGATTTCTGGGACAGTGAAGTTTTTGCTTCTTCCAGTTCTCTTTAGGAAGTAATGACAATAAAAATCTTCTCCTTGTCCCCAGAAACTGAGTGACTCATTTATCCAGATGGGTACAATATGAAATGTGTCTGAGAACCAGGGACTGGAATGCAGAGAGTTTGGTGGTGCTTATAATGTGGTTGAAAAGCTGTTCCTATGAAACAGCAACAGAAGTTTCTTTTAAATCCATAGAGTTCCCTACATCAGCTTGCAAAGACACTTTCCATCTGGGAAGAAGATGTTGCATAGGGGAAAATTTATGAATTTTTCACTGCTGTAGATAGTGAATTCTGTCAGTGAGGAGCTCATGGTTCTATATAGTATAAGAAATGTTACTAAATCCAGTCAGTTTTAGAGGCTTAAGCACCAAGAGAAGGCTCTCCTCCCTGTGCATCTTTTCTTTTGTGGTACCTTAAATAAGCACCAAGTGGAAAACTGGTATTATGTTATCAGGTGAGCTGTCGCCCAGGAATTTTCTCCTTCCTTCCTTTAGGTCCTTGAAGCATTGCTACTTCAAGTTGATGCGGTGTCACTTCTGGCACTGCTTTCCACCATTCACATACTCGTTTGGGGTTTATTACACTGAGCTCCTCTTACTTTGTACAGAACAGGTATTTGAAAGCAAGGCAATCCTTCCTCAGCCCCCCAAAAGATGCTGTTTGCACCGTACTATAAGAAGGGCAAGTAGCCAGGGGCCATCCCTGAGCAACAAACACTGCTGGCACTGCCTTCTCTGGGACTGTCAGGGCCCTCCCTTTTACAGTCTGCAAACCCTAGGCATGCTCTAGCGGAGGTGCCACTAGAAATGTCACCTGCGGAGAGGACTGCATGGCACGTAGGAGCTGTGGATACCCATGTCACCTGCTGGAAATCCCTGGTCTGTATTGTCTGGTCTGAATGTATTTACCACTTGCTTTCTCAGTTACTACAGGCAAACTCTGAAGTGTCTTTCCCACGTTGGAGTTTATCTGTAGAGAACCTGGCAAGGTTATTGAATTAAGAGACCTGCTTTCAAGCATCTTCCTTTAGCTCGTCTGTTTGTGTGATTTAAAATGTAATTAATTTACAATTGTTTCTTCATGTCTGGATGGATTTTTCACTAACCTGGAGGAGAATTGGCTATTTATGTTCTGAAAGTAATCGTTACTGCTAAAGTACTGCCAAAAGTACCATGCTCATGCTCCTTTGTACGTTAATGCTTAAAAAATGATTCCTGAATTCAGTCTCTTATGCACAAACTCATCCCCTCACTTAGCACTCCCTACATAATCGCCATCTTGTCCCTGCACCAGGCTTCCTTGCATGAGTTCTCCTAGTGGCCCAGACTAAATAATTCACGGTCCTGATTCTTAAGGCTTTCCATATTTTATTCTTTTCCATCTCTCTGCCACAGCCTCCTTTTTCTCACTACCTTACAGAGATCCTATTAGGCTGAATACATTTGTTTGGGTGGCCCCTCCTTTTATTTCTCCCAGGCGCTCTCACGCTGCCACTAAACCCAGAAATCATTGCCTAACATTTGCCTGTGCTGAGAACAATGTCCTCCCTTTCCTCTAGGAATAGCCTTTAATGCTTTTTGTAGAAATCCAAGTGGAGGTTTTGAGACGGTGACTGAGAGAGGATGGGTTTGGATGCTCCGGGTGCTGTAGCCATCGGCACAGGCAAGCGCGACAGCTGAACAGGTCGCGCGGGAGCGTTTCACATGTGCTCCCTCGTTTTGGCGTGCCTCGCCTTGGGCGGCATCGCTGATCTCTTGGCGGACTCGCTTCGTGCCGCTGTTAGCCTCTGCCACCCCTTCCCGCTCTCAGGGCCGTCTGGTGCATCGGCTTTTCCCCCTTTGCTTTCGAGCGGATTTCAAAAGGGCTGTTTTGTCCGTGCAGGATGAAGTTAAGTCCTTGAGCCGTCTTGCGGGCAGTCCTCCCACGTGGGGCAGAGATTTGCCTCACACAATAGCGGAGTAAGGATCGCAGCAGCTAGTCTTAAGGCTGTAAATTAACTTCGTGCACCAGGTCATGCTGCACTTTGAAGTTGTTGCTTTTTTATTTGTATGCTTCCCCCGTTTAGTCTTCAAGAATATAAATCTTTAGGAAGAATTATCATAGTTTAAAAGGCTTAGACAAATGGCAGCTGGTATTGGTTCGTGGTCTCCAATTGGTTCCAGACATCCCTGGGTTTGATAAGACTACAAGACAATCCCAGAAATTCCCTGCCTACAGCTTTTGCTAATGCCATTAAACGTAACATCGTGATTACCGATGCTTTTGGAGCTGATTAGCTAGCATCCTGCGTGACTGATAAACACTGTAATTTAATTATTTCTTCAGAATGTCCTCATGTTGTACCCCACTCCCCCTTCTTAGATTATCTTTATTTTAAAATACGACTTAGTACAAATGTTTAATGGGGATTTGGAGGAAGGCCTTGGAAACACAAGAATGCCTGTGTTCAGCTGGTGCTTGATGGGGACAGGATGCTCCCCTCCAGCAACGCCCAGAACAAGCCTTGCTCTGTTCCCGAGCTATTCTGAGTTGGCTTGGCTCTGTACCCATGGAGGTGTCATCCCAAAGGGGAGGATTTCACCTGAGCTTGTAGCTTTTGGCTTTGTGAAAAGCTGACAACCATGTTTTCATTCTAGTTGGGTGTCGACACAGAGAAAGAGCTCATGACAAAACCTCCTTTTGGAGTCGTCCCATGCCTAAAGTACTGGCAAGCAGAAAAATGCTCTGTGAGGAGTGTCTGAGAGCACAAAGAAAGCAAAATAAAGGGCAGTGATGAAATAAACCCAGGGAAAAATTATTATTCTTTCTGGGGAGCAAAGAATGCATGTTTTGAGTGTCTGTGGTGAGAGATTAGATGAGACAGCTTTGTTATGTGTATGTCTCTGGACCTTTGGGAGTTGCTTTCATTATAAGCTTTTGTAAATTGTATCTTTGGCTTTTAATAGTCATTCCTTGAAAGGTTTTTTTTTTTAGTGTACCGTAAGTTATAGTTTTGCTTTCACAGATGTACAAAATAGTATATTGTCTTCCCTTTTGTCACCCTACCCACCAAATAAAATTACCTCTTACGTCCAGAAGTATAGCCATAACTGATGCCATGGTTTGTAAGCACACGTGTAAGAAGCCAGACAAGGTCAGGTCTCTATCAGTTGTTGTACAAGCCTTAGCACCATTTTGTTGACAGGGCCCTTTTTGCCCATTCATTGCTCACTTCATTGTTGAAAGTAAGAGGCAAGGTAACTTGTTTAGTTCTTGCGATATTTGGCACCATTAGAAGGAAGCGGAACTGATATTTCTTCTAGATGAACCTGCAGGTCATAGTTCACCTGAGATTTTTATTGTATTTTTCCAAGTCACAGAAGTGCTTGTCCCAGCCTTTGCTAATCTCAGTGTAAGGCAATAACGTCCTGCGCGCACAGGGACAGGCCGGGCGTGCCCCTGAAAGGTACGAAGTCAGTGCACGTTAGAGAAAACGTGATGAACTTTCTCTGCAGCCCTGAGCCGCCTGTTGAACAACCAACATGCAGCGATTGGAGCTGACATTGGAAGATCAGCATTGTCGGGAGATATTAACTATCTTCAGTACATGAACTTGGTGTGCATTAACCTAATGGACCTGCCTTTCCTGCTTTCCCATGGTGAATGTGCCTGCGCTATTAAACGCAGCTGCCTTTTTATTTCTACTATTTATTGGTGTTAATGTATATTGTACACTGTGGGGCAGATTTTAGCTGCAGCTACCAATCTGTAAATTGTGGAAATGAAAAGAAAAATTATAGAATCATAGAATCATAGAATCATAGAATCATAGAAAGTTTTGGGTTGGAAGGGACCCCTAGAGGTCATCTAGTCCAACCCCCCCGCAGCGAGCAGGGACACCACTAACTAGATCAGGTTGCTCAGAGCCCTGTCC
>Ga0065711_1039049_pt1 | contig 18190 bp, 11 predicted proteins | sample Hoacrofraction12_FD_59098 | JGI IMG/M metagenome (GOLD analysis project Ga0065711, IMG submission 59098) | Hoatzin crop microbial communities from Cojedes, Venezuela - Epithelial fraction 12 v2 (version 2) | ecosystem: Host-associated > Birds > Digestive system > Esophagus > Crop | place... | reverse complement strand
CAGCCACAGCTTCTCTGGGCAACCTGTGCCAGTGTTTCACCACCCTCATGGTGAAGAATTTCTTCCTAATATCTAATCTAAATCTGCCCTCTTTTAGTTTACAGCCATTCACCCTTGTCCTATCACTACATACCCTTGTGAAAAGTCCCTCTCCATCCTTCCTGTCGGCCCCTTCAGGCACTGGCAGGCTGCCTTCCCTCTTTGTGGATGCCGTCACTGTCTCTCCTTCAGGATGCAACAATCACATTGTGTTGCCCATTCCTCGGAGTAGCCGGCATTCAGCAGAATACAATATCCCTTTGGTATTTTGTATTGCTACTTTTGTATTGCCGTTTTGGGAAGAAAGGGGTGTACGGGGCGTCTGCAGAAACTGCGCCAGAGCTGTGGTTCCTGCTGAGTTCCTGCGGGCGATGCGGAACGAGCAGGCTCCCGAGCCTCGCTCTCTCTCGCAGAGGCAAGACCCAGCCCAGCAGCGTGTGGCTGCACCCCAGCATCCCCCCAGCTTCACCCACCCCGCCTGCTAACGCAAGGTGCACTCAGAGGCGCTCAGTTCGGTTTCCTCCCGTTTCTTTCTTTTTCCACCCCAATTTTTAACTCCGTCAGCACGGACAGGTGCAGACAGATGTGAGCTCACCCTGCCCGGATGCCAAGCCAAGCGGACTGGTGCCAGCCCCTGTCTAGGAGCCGCAGAGCTCTGTTAGCGTGGCTCCGTGCCCAAGCTAATACGCCTGCTGAGAAGGCATGGGCAGAAGAGGCTCGTGTCTGTTTGCACAGAGCCTAACAGGCCTGCCCTGGAAAGCTGAGGGCCAGCTAGCTCTCTTGAATAACAGGCAAATTTTTCTTAAATATGGATACAGGCATGAAAGCAAAGGGCTCTGTTCATTGCAGGAAAGGTCCTGTTACCTTTCTTTGAAACTGCCACGGATCAGTCCAGCAGAGACTCTGGGAAGGGCACAGCGAAAGCCAAGACGCTGGGGAGCTGGCTGCCTTCTTACCTCGGCTCTGGCTCTCCCAGTCCATATTGCCTGTGTTTACCTCCCCTTCCTTGAGGGAAATGGAGCATAACGTGCACTTTCCTAATGTAATTTTGGCCAGCAGCTATTGCTTGAAAGCTTTGTGTTGGTCTGACATTAAAAAATTATAAATCTGTTAAAAAGGTAACACTTTTCTAGAACAGAGTCACACATTCTATCCTGTTTTGATAGAAAGAGAACTGTACCAGCATCCTTCAGCGCATATGTAGCGATGTCAAAGAAAAAGAATAATTTTCAAAAGAAATTCCTGGCTGCTAATAAAAAGTTTACTATCTGATCCTTTGTCTGTCAATTCAGTGACTCAAGGCTGTTTCTGTTGCAATATACAGATGCATTCAGTGTTCCTTTGTGCAAGAGCTACTTGGCTTAGCCTGCTAAGACACAGCTTCCCATGTTTGTGACCAGGTGGAAAATGGACAGCAAAAAAAGTCCAGTGCCAATGTACCCAGTTTTATCAGAAAGATAAGGAGAACTAGGAAGGGAGCTAGTTCTTCATTTGGGCTACCTTCAGATAAAAAGTTTCTGGCTGAATTTGTATTTGGTAATCAAAGTTCAGCAGCTAAATCTGCTTCCTTATTCTAAAACTCCCATGAGCTTCACACCCAAACCCCATCTCTCTCCTTTTTTTTTGGTCCCCTTTCTCTCTAACCATTATATCCAATAGCAGCATTTGGCAGAATGGGAATGACAGACAATGCTCATAAATTAGACTTCATGAAGAAGACCTTAGGACTATTTTGAAAAGCAGTATGTTATCCTGAGATCTGGCCGTGTCTGATAGATATTCAAAGTTTCAGTGATGCTTTGTTAATCGGAGGAGCCCTTCTATTGTAATCTGTCTCCATACAAGCCTGTAGAGAAGTTAATATGAATAAAAAGAAATAGCTGAAATCTTCAAGTCCTTGGAAAAAAAATCAAGAGAAGTTGCAATTGCTGGATGTTTTCTTTCTGTATCTGAATGGGTCAGCATGGAAGAAGGAGCACCTGGAACCAAAATGGTCACTATATCATTGTGATTCCAGGGGCTGCAGCTATCATCCTGTTGCATATCCTTGGGAAAATCCATACTGAAAAGACTGCACTGTGCTGAGATGCTTGAAAAATTATTTGGGTTGCGGCATGCAACAAACATCTATTCATTAATGTCTTGCAATTGTGACCCAGCCCTTCATCTTGCACAAGATCTATAAAAAAGGCTGAGTGACTATAAATGTGTCCCTTGAAGCAAATTATGGAAGACATTACAGGAAGACTGGTTTCTAGCCAGCTTTTCCAGCTTAATGAATTCCTTTCAAGGATGTGTGAAAGCTCTATTGAGACCAATGGTGAGTATCCTTGGGCTCCTCCAGGAAGATTTCATAAGGGGTCCCGACTATTGTATTCATATTTTTCTTCTATTTTCAGAGAGCAGTTAGAAAATAATTTGAAATGGCAATGCTACAGTTCAAACACTTTTCACTGTGAGAACAGACCTAACTGACCCACGAAGAGTCAGCAAAAGGCTCTTGGACAGATTCAGTTTTATCATGATAACAATCAGCATGCAAATTATTACAATTTGTGCACTGTCCATTCTGGAAGAGATTAAAAAAAAAAATTCCTGCATCTTCCGTATTCATTTCATTAATGCACAGATCTGGACTTTCAGCGTGTTCCTACACACATCAGCTATACACAGATATGGAATGGGGATACTGAGAGTCAAGGAAGACTGCACTCAGATCAAATGCCTGTAGGTACCTTATATTTATGATACCTCTTGCAGCAAAAGGACTTTCATGTACACATTTACCATTTTATCAGCTGACTTCATATATTTTCTGTTTCTCCATTATCAGAGAGAGAAAGATAATGATCTGTAGTGTTTCTCTAGAGAGAGAAACATTACTCTAGAGAATGGTTTGCTCTTTCAGAAATCATTGCTTCCATCACTCCTGCCCAAGATGTCGGGATGAGCGGAGGAGGTGAGAGAGAGAAATTATGAACTATATGAGGGAACCTGCTAAGGGCAATGAATGGGAAAAAGAGGGATGTTCCATCTGGGAGGGAAAAGGCACAAAGCAATGGGGAAAAGGATGGTAAGAAAAGAGAACAGTGTATAATATGCAGACAGAAAGGATGGGAGATGAATTAATGGAATAAAAAAAGAAAAAGGAATGAAGTTTTAGCTGAAAAGTCCATCACGAGTCCTTTGTGTGTCTTTCCATCCAGCTGTACTTGAATATCCTGATATTCAGCTTTTCGCTTAGGTACTGGAGCAAGTCACAAGGCACATGGAGTTAACACAATATTACATACGCCAGCACATGCCAAACCAACTGCATACACTCTGCTGGACCTCATCAGATTAATCCCTGCAACTGCCATTGGTATGCTTCTTTGTGCTACAGAAATGCTAACTCTTGTAATTATCCAAATAGATAAACATACAAAAATAGGTGTCGTCACATGTAGCAGAAATTGCACAGACATACTAAAATACATGCCTTTACGTCTAGCAAATAACCATCCGGCTCTACAGGCTGGCTTGCAATGGAGTTGCCAGCTAGCGGTGCTTTTGTCTTTACCAGTAAGGCCTAACATGTTATGTGTTTGTATAGAAAAGACGTACACATCAGGAGTATCTTGCTACAGTCTACATTAACGGGCAACATGCGAGAACCAGTCTTTCAACCAGTTTGGAAAGCCGAGCCATAGATTCTAAGCATTTCCCTATTTTATTGTTTTTCACACTACAGAGGAAAATTAATTCCCCATGTAACTCCATTGAAATCTAGTATATTAACTGAGGGACTGCATTTATTTAAGCCTGTACCAATATTTATGAGATGAATTTAGGCCCAGAATGTGTTGGCTGATGGCCCTTTACTGGGGGATGAACCGGATTGCTTTACTGGGAAGACTCCCCAGCCATTGAGGGTGACAGTGGGGAGTGGGGAGGAGGAAAGAGAAGAAAAGGGCAGAACAGAGTGTCGAGACCACAATAATTAATGCTCAGTGAGGCAGAAAAGGAGACAGACTCACAGGACGGCAATTCCAGCATTTTAATTCATATGTTGTGGAGTTTCAAAGTCAAATCAATGGCTTGAGTGCAGCTTTATCTACACAGCTTTATCTACACTTTCAATTATTTAAAAAACAACACAACTAGCATTAAATTGTCCTGCCAGAGTGACAGAAGTCCTGCCATAGACTGCAGTGGAAGCAGAACAATACAGTGGGACAATCTTTTAAACCTTACTCATTTCAGATCTTACAAACACACCTGACTTTGGTGTCACAGCAGCAGAGGCCTGCACAGCCAAGAATAACAGACAGTTCATTTCAATACAGAGATGATGATTTGGGTATATCTGAATGTAATTAGAGATAATAATAGAGTTAGAAATAAGCTGGAAAAGATTACAAAGAAGAAGAGGGAGCATGAAGAGAAAATGCAGTTCCTCTTCACAGAAACCAACACGAGAAAGATGCAGACCCTTCCAATGCTTTGCATATCCTGGAGATGGATTTTCAATTTCCTTTTCCAAGTTATTTAGAAGTTCCTAAAGGCTGAAGAATATACCTCTTGCAAGACACAGATTTCCCACAGTGCTTTAATACAGAGATAAAAAATCAAAGTCCATAGCCTTAAATAACATGGGTCACGATGCACAAAAATGTACGTGCCCGTCGAAACAGTCAGCAAAGTGATCAAGATTCGACAGTGGTTACCTCAGCTTTCTGTAGGGGAAGCAGTTTAGAAGCAATGTGGCAGTCTCACGGAAATTACAACATGGAAATTTCTGCTGAATTCAAGGTCAAAAATTAATAACAGAGTCAGTGTAGGATCAACTGAGCTTCTTTAGTTCAGTTTCAAATATTACTTCTTTGAAAATATTATCAAATTTTAGTTTGTCACATATGTTGGTATTTGCAAACCATAACATCCCTATGTATTCTGTTTACTCACGTGGAAGCTGGAACTCAGAGACTTCTACCTCACCTTTGCAATTAGACTCTGCCACAATTATCTGTCATTTTGTCACCTCCAGAGTGGACCACACAATAATCTAGGGCAAGCAGAGCGGGACCTTTGAGACCACCAGTCTGTGGACTGCAGAGACGTTTTGACCAATGTGCCCATACTCAGGCTCCGCTCACTGCTTTGGATACCTCTTCAGTTCTAGGTGTAATTCATATTTTTAGCAATACACTGTTAAGTCTTTGATAATTTGGAATGCCATTTAAATAGTGTGCCTCCTTCAAATCTGAGTTGTTGCTGTTGGGAGCTTGGTCTTCCAAAACTAACAGCCAAGTATTTTTGGTCTGCACATCAAAACCCGCACTTTTGGGCTCCTTAAGCCAACCCAGCCATTTTCAATGTTATCGTATTTACATATTTGCATTTGCTTCGTTGGTTTGCCCCCTTGTTGCTGGATTGACAGGGCTGGGGTATTCCTAGTTTCTTGCTGGACCTTTACAAAAGGCAGATCAGCTTCCAAGAGTGGAGGTCAGAACGTTCCTGGTTTTACAGGAGTTAAGCACAAATGTGCCAGGGGACTAACGAGCGCTGCAAAACTTTTCCTGTGTTAGCAAGCAGTATAAGCCCACCAACATCAAGCAATATGGTTACACATCAGTACAATCCCCTCCGGCCCAGCCAGACTGGGGTTGAACCCTGAGATGCTGCGTAACAAAGTAAATAGGAAAATGTGCGTGTCTGAAAAGAGAATTATCGCTGTTGGTATAATGACTACTATGCTTCCCTGAAAACGCAACATATTGTGGGACTTTGTTCAGGCACTTCTTTTTCAAGGCACTATTGCCAGCTCCAAATGTTCAAGAGCTACAGTTTGACCCTCAAAATCATAAGCCTGTCTATAAAATGATAAATGTAGAGCTCTGTTACTTTGCTTTCTGTTTTTTGAGCTGTTAGAGTGCACCTGGGTCACATTTGCAAGCTTTATACTCTAACCATTAGGACTAGAAACTTACTTTGAATTAAAGAAGAAGGAAAGCTGAATTTCTAACCTCATTACACAACTCTAGTAGCTGGAGTGTAAGTGAAACATCAAACATCACAAGACTTGTGATAAAATCATGAGTGCTGACAACATCAATTTAGAGTAGGAGGTGGGATAGCAGGGGAAACTCTGGGCAAATGGATTTACTTTTTATCTTAATGTTTTTACAGGCTGTCTACTTTTATCTTTAATCAGAAGTTTTCAGTGGCTGTTCTTTCTTTGTGTATCTGAGCACGACATTAAAAGGTCACTTCTGCATTAGTACCTGATGCCATTTGCTAACCGCATCTTTCTATCAGAGATAACATGAAAAGGTATGTGTACCAACGGTACACCTGGTGCTAATATCACAGCAAAGAGGTATTATGGAAGTACAGGTCATCAGTGCATGGCTGAAATGGTATCGAGAGGGATTCCAAACCCCTGTTGTGTGTGTGAAGAAAACAGCATGTTTCTCACAGCTATGATATTTACTGCCTGATTGAAGAATACTGTATTGCGAATTTACCAGCAAAGCTCCACTTTCTTTTTGAAATGGGTTGTTACAAGGCATTGCTTGCTACATCTTTTACGCCTCAACATTATCTCAATGAAGAATAACATGGAAACTTAAAAATCTACGTATAGTTAAACCTTTTACTAGAATAAATGAGCTGTAATTAAGCCAAATAATTAAAGGATCGCTACAATTATAGATCAACAGGCTTGCTAGATCAAGAATTCAGGTCAGTCTTAAGTAATGCCAAAGTGGCCGCGGAGACAAAGTGGCCACGGTGACAAAGTGGACAGCTGTCCCTCCACTATAAGAGTTAGTTTCCAAGCCATGCTTTTATTGTTTGAAATCCTCCAGTTAGAGGGAATTGTGTACTCACCAGTCCATTCCACTGCATGCAAAGGGTTGCCGTTGGTAGGTTTCCTGGTCACCCGCCTGCTGCCATTGCTCTGGTCTGTCACTGATCTGAAAAATGCCGGGGCTGCACAGTGGGCAGTTAGGAGGCAGCTCCAGCACAATGAATACTCCTGCTCTATCGTGATAATCCTGTGATTTAAAGTAGGAGTTAAGCCTGGTCCAAACGGCCAGTTCACTTCAGCTGCTTCGCACAGCTCCCGTGGCACAAGCAGAGCGTGCAAGTGAATGGCATGGTGGCAAGCCAAAGTTTTTCAAATGATGTAATGCTGATATTATATATCTTCCACTCATTAAACAGGCTCCAGTCCCATCTGGGTGGGACCGAGTACTTCAGTTCATGTTCACAGATGATTCTGTTGCTAATTGGAAAGAGAGATGCAGCCCCCGCGTGAAGCGGGAGGAGGTGCGGAGGGTCTGCGATGTGGCCCTTGCCCTCGCAGCAGTGACACAGCCCCACGTGGTCCCAGCAGGAGCAGACCTGTTTGTTGCGCTGTGTCCCCGAGCCTGAGCTCCGCGCTCAGCGCGAAGGCAGCAGGGCTGTCCAGGCCCTTTACAAGGTGCATTTTTGCCAACCCTTTCAGCCACAGCAGTAGCACTGCCCACGTGCAGCCGTACCTCTGCACTCTGAGCTAGTATCAGCACGAGAAAAGGAGATGAAGGCAGAGGTTAATGTGGGGGAGCATCTCCTTTAAGCCTTCCTCCTCCCCTCCCTGTGTCAGAAGTGTATATTGAACAAGGAGTTTTCCCCAAAGAAATGATCCTAAGCCGGAGTTATGTAAAGAAATCAGAATATTTTAATTATCCCTCAAAAATGTTACAAACTCAGGAAATTCAAGACAAGTATATATGCCCAGTCTTGCAGTACAGAAATGCAGAATTCTGAAGTCCAAATAGCCTCGAGTTATTTGAGCCAAGTATCAAGTGATACACTTGGGGTGTGTGTGTATATATATATCAGGTACTCAAGTATTTGATGTGATACTTAACCATGTGTAAGTCACAAGCATCACAGAATTTTACAGTTCATAGTCTGAATTTAGTAGAAACACAATTTTTAAAGGGAAAAGAGTTTAAAAAATATGTTTTGGTACATTTTTGTTCCGCATATTGCTACAGGAACAGGATTTGACCCTTTTGTTCTCATGCAGGTGATTTTGTGTTTGGTCTAATTCGATAGATTCCATCTTTCTATAAAACTCGACTACAGAGGTCAAAGAAGGAAATGCACTGTCATCTCTGCCTGCTTTCTTGGGGGAGCTTTGAGGTTAGCCTTCTGGATTTAAAATCTTACCACAGAGACAGAAAACAAGATTGGCTAACCACAATGACTTGCCTCAAAAGAATTATCAACACTGACATAACATAGGCATTCCTGAAAATCTAAAGTCAGAGTTCTGCCTACTTTTTTTAAATAAATAGAAATAAAAAAATCTAGGGCAATAAAACTCCATAGGCATCTCAGAATTCTATTTCAGCCAACATCAATCTTCCTTCTTTTCAGACAGGCTAAATTATACCAGTAAATCAGCACTGTTAGATCAGTCAGACCAGTTGAATGCAAAATCTGAGGGAACAGACCAAATCTGTACTCTGTATATGAATTACTGAGATAAAGGAAAACTGCTCATAAAATTAAATCTTAAATAAACATGAACCCTTAGTAAGAGTACACAGGGAAAGACTACAGTCTAAGACTTCTGAGAGGCCTCTGATTAAATGTACAGTGAGGTGGGAAATGGACTTGGGGAGGCTGCAGCTTATGTGGCCGGAGCTCTAAAGGAGCTAAGTCAGACTTACCAAGTGGATGGCAACAAAGCTGCGGTGTGCCGGGACCAGCCACCCAGGAGCAAACCCAGCTGGACGGATTCTGTAGCCGACACCGCTGGCACACCGCTGGCAGAGGCACTCGAGCTTGTTCGAAGCATCTGGATAAAGCGGGCCACTGCAGTGCAGGCACGCCCGGGACTCGTCCTCGCTGCCCTTACAGACTTCCCTGCAGTGGCTGAAGATGCGACGTCCTGCCCTTCTAGTGTGGCAGATGCAAGTGCGTGCTACTTGCTGAGTCACCGATGCGGCTCTTCGACTTCCCTGTTAGTTTAAAGTGATTTCTATTAAAGATACTAGGCGGGGAGCTGCTGAGCTTTGGGAGCAGTCTGGGCTTGCTTCTGCTGATCATACCATCGTTTCAGTGAAAACTGGGTAATGGAAGCTCCGGCAGCTGAGGAGCTGGTACCCATGGAAATGCTAACCACACTGCAGGGTCCTGTATGAAACCCCGTGAGGCTCTGGAGGCTTAGGCATGCTTCTCACCAAGGCCAAGGACCTCTTCTCTTACATCAGCCACATCTCCTCAACGCAGACCCCTACGTTCGCCCTTCTCAAACCACAGGAGACACAGGTTTTGAATGCTCCAATATCAACCTTCCTCAAGCTTGCCACATCTATAGGAAGAGAATGCCTCACTGCTTTGTAGGTACCCTGGAATAACCTTTAATCAAAGCAAACATTAGAGAAACTGTAATAAAAGAATACACGTGCACATATAGACAGCACAACCTAGTAAGAAAATCAGGATTTTCTCCTCCTGTAATGCAGATCAGCTCCAGGAGGCCTGTCGCTCTCATCCAGCGAGCAAGCTGTGAGTGGTTCGTGGCTAGGATCCACCATCCCCATACAATGATTTGGATTGAGGTTTTCTCAAGGGGTGCTCAGAGATGAAAAACTGAACTTCCCTTGTGAGCAGAGCTCACAACAGATCTCCCTCTGCTCTACTATTGAGCAAGGGACCTCTGAACTTGTCTGTGTAAAGCAGCTGAAAAAGAAGGTAGAAAGGGATAAGAAGGACTTGAGATTACCCATCCTTTCCCTTGTGATTTGTTTGATTTCCTTTCACAATATGATACAGCGGAGGTGGAACAGGTCTATTAGATCAGTGAGTGTATCCTACTTGAAGAGCAGGATTAATATCTTCCCACAGCCATCCACAATGCAGAATGCTCAGTTGCCAAAATAATTCTGTGCTGAATAGCAAAATCCACAGGTGGGAAGCAACTCTCAGTGAATTCGCTTTCTGGGGTGCTTAATAACTGCACATACTTGACATCAGCACCATTCTCTCCAACAAACTAAGGCATTTTTTTCCGTGGTGCCCTCTGGTCTGTTGGCCGAAGGGATCAGAATCCTCAGTTCTGTCCCTGCAGGCTGGATCCACGCTACCAACTGGTGGGTTGATCCTTGCCAAGACATTTTTGGAGGAATTATGAAAATCCCTCTTAGAGAGAAGGGAATTCTATGTGGTACTTTGGCAAAACAGGCATTCCTTTTATAAATATACTTTTGCTATTACATCAAGAAAAAGAATTTAGTAGTGAGGGATACAACAGAGAAAATTATTTATGTGTTGACATTTACAATTAAATAGAAAACAGATCTGGCTGAAACGACGTGGGAAAAGAGAAACATGAGAAAATATGTAACTGAGATTACCAACTGGGGGTATAACTTACGACCACTCTAGTGCATTCTTTCCAATGGAAGTACAGTCCCTCATTTTGCGCTACGTTTGGATTGTAATTATGTGTGCCCTTATTTAACAATAAATGCACAAGCTTACTTTGCATTTATCGGCAAATTCTCTTCATTTGACTGATGACCTTGACCATGGCAAAGCAGGGACTCTGCTGCAGTGAAACGCAGGGAACAGGACATGGCTTGCACACAGTCCCTCTGCTTTGGCGTGCTGTAGCACGGGTTAGGGAAGAAAGGAGTGAGTCTGCCATTCACACTCACATGCAGTGACTGGAGGCAATATTATCACCTAAGGAATGATTTTGACCTCGTCTCTTGTATTCACAAATACGGTCCTTTTACTCAGGCTGCTCACCGGGGTATGTCCATTACTGCATGTCTTCTGCTTTAGATTTGTGAAGAATATTTTTAGCCAGCATCTTCATTCTTAATATTAATGATTTATCACATATGGTGCACTATATTTTTATAAAGCTGTAAGATACCATGGTGATTAACACCATATGAGAACCTAAATAGAAGGGAACAGGACAGCAGAAATGTCCTCCCAGCAGATACAGGGCTTTTGCTTGTTTTTAGGAAAAGTATCTCAGCTGCATGATTTTATTCTGTACATAAGAATTGTAGGAGTTTCATGGTAGAAGACTGTACTGTACTTGACAATGTTGTAGAGAGAACAAGAATCCTTATGTTTAATTCGTCTCCAGCCTTAATTAGGATTTTCAGATCAATTATGTAAGGAGAGATTGATTATTCTAGCTCTTGTGATCATACAGATTTATTACTTTGACTTAAGAAGGCAGGAGAAAAAAAAATGTAAGAACGGCAATTATACCCTTGTGGTTATGTATGTTCATATATATCTCCCCATATTTCTGGTAGGAAAAGATCCCAGCCTCAGACAGCCTTGCCAATCCCTCCTGCCCATATCGCAGTCCACACACCAAATCTACTCGCTGGATCAATGTGGCAGTGAGAAACCAATCGCATGTAACTTCCCCACCCAAACACTGCGAAAGCCTGGAGACACCGCAGGGCTGCGTCAAACGAACGCGCTACTGCCGGGCACACCGCAGGCTGCTCAAGCGTGCCCGCAGCCCTGCTGCTCCAACAGCTCTGTCCTCGCTCACCTGGATTAGGACTCCACGGAGAGCCGCTCCCCGCCGTGTTACCGGATCCGGAGCAAGGACTTGTCTGAAGCGTGGCAGGCCAGCAAAAAGGGGCACAATGTCTCTGCCATATACAAAGCAGCCAGCTTGGGGGCTGCTGGAAGGAGTCAGGGTGAAACCCGTGTGGTACCGAGGGGCTGAAGCTGGAGTTTTGGCTCCTGGGGGACAGGCAGAGGGGCTGTGGGGATGCCAAACAGCTGGCTGCTGCCTGATGCTCCAGGCCTAGGGCTGCAGGCAGTGCCAGGAGGGCTGAAGGAGCGTGGGGAGACGAGCGCTGGCAGCACCCCATGCATCTTCCCCGGGGCAGCGCAGCAGAGGTTAAATAAAAACAAAAAAGCATCAGGGAAAAGGCTGTTTCTGCAAAAGTGGTCACTAGCAAAGAAAGGCAGCCAGGCCCCCAGGGATGCTCGCCTTGCCGAAGGATGAAATGGGATTACGATGGTAATGTTTGCTGCACTGTAATTACGGTGGTGTCAGGACTTTCATTAAAAAGTGTGTTTTTGTTGGGGGGGGCTATGGCTTGGAGAAAATTTTTGCTTGAGGCTGAAATATAACATTGTTCTCAGCCACAAAATGTATGAACAGCCTTTATTATATATGTAATTTAGAATCTTAGTATAGTCTTGATTGTGGAGGCTTTACTATTGTTTCCATGTGTGCATGCAGCTAATTGGTTTAAAACATTAGCTATTAAAGAAGTAAAGGACTGAATTCTGGCTGGACCTCATGTAGGTGACACGTCCCCATTAATTGTCCACAATTAACTTTGAAACCCAAAGGCCAAATCCTGCCCTTCTTACTCAGACACGTAGTTTTATTGAAGTAAACAGCTGCAAGCAGGATTGGGCTCCTAGTGTTTACCTGACTTCGACCCAAGGCACCTGCCTCTCCCACATTAAACTCCTTTACAAGTGAGGCCATCCCGCCTGGGACAGAGATCATTTCCTCGCAAAACTGGCCATATATGACAAGGTTATTTCTACTAATAGTATCTAAATTGCTATTATTGTAGCACCCAAGATCTCAGGTAAGGAACCAGGACCCCTATTCACTAAGTGCTGTACAAAACACACAATAAAAACATAGTCCAACTCCAAAAAACGTATGATTGAATGCACACAAACAAATACTTTCCTCTGTTTCATGACCAGGTTTGTATTGTTTCTGTTAAGTAATCTGAGTGTAATGCACCACTCCTGCAAACAGCAAACACTGCTTGGACATTTATTTAACTTGCTGCATGATAAAGTCCTAACTTCACACCAGTCTTTCGTCTTTCCCCGGGGGTGCACACAAAGTGGCCAGGTACTGCCCGGGGTGCTTGCTGCCGGCTCTGGGTTTTTTCCTGGCTTGCATGTATCTGCAGTGCAGCGAGCGTTTAGCATGTACTGGTTTCAGATACTCATTAGATTTTACTCAAACCATTAGCATTCTATATTTTCAGATTAAAAAAAATCACACAACTACTAATATGTCATAAAAGATAATTTCTCCGCGGCCTACTGCGGAGAAACTAAAACTAAAATTCAGAATATTAAAGTTTATAAAATTACAGTTTCATAAAGGTGCAAATGGCATGAATTGCAATGAATTAGGCAAGTCACAAAGAATGGAACCGAAGTTCATTAGTAACTTGTGGATGCTTTATGTGACTTCACATGGATGCTAACAAAATACAACGTAACATAGCACAGTCCATTGTTCCTTATAAGAACAAATCACATAAATTGCAAGTTTAGGAAGCATTTAAGCATTTCTACAAGTGCTTAAACACAGAAGAAACTTTATTCGGGATGTAGTTGTCTTCAGTGAAACTATTCATGCATTTAGTTACTCATCTGCATAATTTAGCATCCCCAGGATCACAGCCTTGGTATGGAGTAACTTAACGAATCTCAGTATAGTGCATCAGCTACCAGTTGTCCAAATAGCAAGATTCAAATGTAAACAAGTGATGCTCTCACTAAGTACAAATGTGCAAAATGAACATTCCTAACAGACAAAGCTTCTCCACGTAGGAAGGTGTTATTAATAATACCACCACAGTCAGGCAAGCGTCATTCCTCATGTGGACAAACTCACTCTGATATGAGTACCTTTTTTGGTTTCATTTAAATGAATTAATGAAGTTAGAGTTGCTCTGAAAAAAATCCAGAAGACGCCAGAATGAACGAGTCTGCATCAGAGTTCTACTATAACCACTAGTTTTAAATTCACACTTTGGCGTGCACAAAAAGAACATTTTCTTATGAAGATAAAAGCCTCCACGTGTAATAACTCGATATATAGACAAGCCCTAGGGGCTTGCATCTTGAGCACTTAACATTTTTGGCCCTGTCTTAATGGATAAAAGAGGTGTGTTTCTCAGTCACATTAGCCCAGTCAAAGTAGCTTAATCTGAAGAAAAGGCCTTAGGCTTTGGCGAGAGCAAGGTGTAAAGGTGTGAGGTTAGCACATCTATCACAGCGTGGGCAAGGCTGCCTTTAACACACACTAAACTCATCAAGTTAAAGCAGGCAGGGGATGGGGAGCCCAGACTGTGTTAGCCCATGTTCATACAGACTCGAGGTTAGTTTGTGTGTGGAGCAGCTATTGTAGAATATAAAGCGGGGTATTTCACGGCGGGGAGCAGGTGAGAAAACAAGAACTAGAGTGAAATATTTTTCGTCATAGACTGTGAACCGTAGTGGCTCCAAGGAGAGCAGTCAGATGGATTTCAGGGGGACTGGACCTCCACACTATCTGTCCATTGCTCTGGAGCACCTGATAACTGGAATTCTCCAGCTGTCTGGACGAGAAGTGAGGCTTATCCCCCACCATCTGCAGCAACAAGCGTCTCACCACACAGCTGGGAAAGTCACTGTCGCCCAAGGGTGCGTCGTACCCACTATCCAGGCTGTGCTGCTGCCTGAAGTAAGACAGAGCTACAAGATGACAAATAAGCAAAACTGATGAAAAGAAGAAACAAACATTTCAAGTTTAAAACTCGACATCTACAACGCATTCATTAGCATATGACAATTAACACATGCTGATATTTTTTTTAGTCCAGCCAAGTTTAGTACAAATAAACTAGGAGTCACGTATTTGTATGATGTAATCCTGATTTTGCCACTTTATTTAGTCTTTGTCTAGAACACTTTTAAATTATCTTGGGGTTGTTTTTATTTAATACTGATATAACAGTTATCCAGCTATTTCTGAACTACTTGTGTGAATACTAACGCAGATGAAGAAAACCACCATGGGAAGTTGATGTGGTTACTACCCTCAACTGCCCACCGCACCTTTTTCCCGCAGGTTGCTACTCTTGCAGCAAGGACAGCCAAACGGGCTGTGCACCGGCACCAGGATCTCCCCAGTCTTCAGAGCAGCATATTGATGTGAGCAGATGTTCACAACTGTGAATGACCAATTTAGCACAGGTTAAACACAAAGTGGTTCAATATGCTGAACATTTAAGATGTTAGGATGTTGCTGACATAGCTTATAAATGAAGCCTTTGTGACAACCGTGCCCTGGGCTGCATCCCCAGCAGCGTGGGCACAGGGCGAGGGAGGGGATTCTGCCCCTCTGCTCTGCTCTGGTGAGACCCTCTGGGAGTCCTGCGTCCAGCTCTGGAGCCCTCAGCACAGGACAGACATGGACTTGTCGGTGTGGGGCCAGAGGAGGCCACAAAAATGATCCGAGGGCTGGAACCCTTCTGCTGTGAGGAAAGGCTCAGCCTGGAGAAGAGAAGGCTGCGGGGAGACCTTAGAGCAGCCTTCCAGTACCTGAAGGGGCCTACAAGAGAGCTGGAGAAGGACTTTTTACAAGGGCATGGAGTGACAGAACAAGGAGCAATGGCTTTAAACTGACAGGGGGGAGATTCAGACTGGATATAGAAAAGAAATTTTTTACCATGAGGGTGGTGAAACCCTGGCACAGGCTGCCCAGAGAGGTGATAGATGCCCCATCCCTGGAAACACTCAAGGCCAGGTTCGACAGAGCTCTGAGCAACCTGGTCCAGTTGAAGATGTCCCTGCTCATGGCAGGGGGGTTGGACTAGATGGCCTTAAAAGGTCCCTTCCAACCCAAACTGTTCTGTGATTCTATGAACTTGGTGATCTTTTCTGCAGTTGAAACACATGTGCGAAGAGAACAAAAATTGAACTTTGTGTTTTAAGTAGAGTAGTGCACGATCATGAAACTGGCAGAGTTCTGAACTAATGTCATAAAAGAGAAAGTATCTGGATCCCATTCTTGATAGAATCTGGAATAATTTTCTCATTATTTCTGTTGCAGACACCACTTTCATTGTATAATGGTACAACAGTACTTATATATACCAGTTGTAATTTTCCTTTAATTATTTCTATAGCAGGATTGTTTTCCTTAACCTGCTGCTTTAAGACAGTGTCCCATCTTCAACTTCTTCCATTACTGTGCATATGAAAATATCGCTCTTTGTCATTAAGCACACTGGGACAACTTAAGATGTTCTGAAGTTAAAACCGTTAGCATGGCTTGTTTAACCAGTACTGCACGGGTCCAACTTATATTTCAGCAACAACCAAAAAAACACCGAAATGTTTATTTTAAGGACGGTTAGAATGTAAAATTCTAGTTGAAAGTTTCAAAAATGCCTGCCCTTGAAAGTTAAAAAAAAAAATCAGGCGTGTCAGTTTGCCTGAGTTAGTTTACAATGAACTGGAAGATCTCTTAGCATTCAGTAAAGCAGAAGACCTGTTCATTTAATATTACATCTTTGCTGTAAAAATGTGTGTTTTCCAGACAGAGATAATTTATAATAGGTGGCTAGCATTGGCCAGGTATAAATGTAAAAATGTTCCTGACAGCGCTGTTCAAACGTCCTGAATCAACAAAGCACTCCTACGCAGAATTGATGTTTGGTGACACAGTTTCTCCTAGCTTGTTCCCCTGCCTTCACCGAGTGATAAATAATGCTAGCAAATACACAGCTTCCTACAGTTCCACCTCTGCTGTGGGCTCCTGCTCCCAAGTCTCGCTCAGTCCCACACAGTTCTTCACACCTTTGATTGGCACAGCGATGGCTGCAGCGGTTCACTGACCAGACCTGCCTAGCTTTGTTCGGACACGTAACGAGGTCAGGCACAGCCATATCACTAATAAGTGTAAAAGTCCTTGAACACGCTCTTGTCCTGGACCACACTACACCAAAGTGAACTTCATCCCACCTCTGCTCAGATTTTATATTGTCATAGCTACATATAAATATAGTTAATATAAAAAACAATGGAGAAAAAAATCAAAAACACAGCTCAACCACTTCCAGGTGATCTAAAGGTGTTAAACAATGTTGACACCAGAGGACCGGATGACCATGGGTGGACAAGTGAATCTCGTGATTTCACAGAGCGTATCTCTGCTGTGGGACGCGACAGCTATTCCCCACACACCTAGCGTGCCCACAGCGTGCTCACGCGTCTCAGCTCAAATCAATTTGCACATGCACAGTAGCTCTGACACATCCTAGACTCACCCAGGCCACTGCGCCTGTGCGGCAGCTCCGCACACGCACTGTTTCAGGAGATGGCCATTTTTTTCACCAGACCAGATGGCAACCTGGCAACTCCAGCAAATGCTACACCAGCCATCCCACTGTGCAGGGGCTGTGGCCTTTTACTTCCCTCTCCCTCCCTTTCCCTGCTTTTTTCCTCCCTGCTCCGCCCAAGCCTGTGTAGCATGAAATGTTTTGGGTTAAATTACGCTAACTTGCCTGAGTTAACGAAATTCAGAAGCACTTTCTTCTGTGTTAGACAACATGTCAACAGATGAAGCTCCCGTATCTGAAGCCCTACGAGCAGCGCACCTACGTTGTCATTTGCAGACTTCATGGCACAAACATTTAGCTCAGGAATTATTTTTTAATTTGGCAGAAACGAGTACATTTTCAGCAATAGGGCCAAGCAAGTCACACCAACAATCCAGCTGCTGTCCTCGCACGGCTGAGCGCAAGGGATGGCTTTGTATGTCTTTATAGATGTATGTTTGCATACATGCATATAGATGGAGATAAATGTATCACCTCTCTCTCCAAATACAGGTACGAAAATGTCACAAAGGTCTACTTTAATAACCCACAAAGCTGGGAAATGAACCGACGCAGGCTTTTTGTTATGAAATGGTTCCCAGGAAAACAGGCCAGCAGAAGCCGTGTCCGCCGCAATGGGCCGTTTTCATTTGATGTTTCTGAAGCGAACAAGTGAAAATTTGGGGAGGGAAGCGGAGCGCAAAGCTCTGGGTCGCTCTGTTTGTTTTCACGTCAAAAAGAAAAACCACCCGGTGACCGCCATGAGCTCCTCCTCCCCTGCCTCCCTCGGACCGGCGCGCTGCCCCGGGCCGTTTCACCGGCCGGGACGCGCCTGCCGAGCGGACACCCCGGTGACACGGACCGGGAGCCGCGGAGGGGTCGCTCCCCACGGCCTGGCCAAGCCTGGACACGTTCCCCGAGGCGCCGGCCCCGCTCTCGGTCCCCAGGGCACAGCCCGGCCCCTCTCCCCTACCCGCACCACCCCGCAC
>Ga0065711_1007678_pt1 | contig 18190 bp, 13 predicted proteins | sample Hoacrofraction12_FD_59098 | JGI IMG/M metagenome (GOLD analysis project Ga0065711, IMG submission 59098) | Hoatzin crop microbial communities from Cojedes, Venezuela - Epithelial fraction 12 v2 (version 2) | ecosystem: Host-associated > Birds > Digestive system > Esophagus > Crop | place... | reverse complement strand
ACCCCCCTGCCGAAGCAGGGTCACCTACAGCAGGCTGCACAGCACTGCGTCCAGGCGGGTCTTGAATATCTCCAGAGAAGGAGACTCCACCACCTCCCTGGGCAGCCTGTGCCAGGGCTCCATCACCTTCAGAGTGAAGAAGTTCTTCCTCAAGTTCTCCCTCATCCCAGGTTCCCAGAGATATTTAGGTCTTTTAATTCCCGTTTTGGTTAGCGTGAGCACGGGCACAGCGGAGCGTCTGGGGCTGGGCCCACGGAGGTCCGATGGAGGGATGTCAGAGCGCAGAACTTCGCTTCCGCCTGGCGCCTGGTTGTGATTTATAGCCCGGCTTACCGCGCCCGGGTCTTTGCAGGCAGCGGTCTCTCGAACGTGGGAGCGGTTGTAAATGACAGCCTCCGTTTCTGGAGATGAAATGCGGTATGTTTAAGTTCATAGCTGCTTTATTTAACTCTTGGTGCATTTGCATATAATAACCTTTGCAGAATGCCCGCGTTAGTACCATAAAAAGAGAGCTGAGCGGAGCAGCAACACTGAAATTCACCCTAATATGGAAACGGTAACATAATTATAAAAGTCGCAGAATCGATCCGTGAGGCGCATGGTTTCCGTCTGAGTCGCAATCTTTCCGTGCCACCAGCCCCTTCGGAGACGTCAGCGTCCTTCTCTGGCCCCCGTCGTGAGCAGTTCCCACAGGGGAGTTGCTTCACGCGCCCCTCGTGCGCAGCGGTTCCTTGTCACGGGTAAATGGTGGCGGAAGGTCCGGGAGCGCCGACTCCTTTGAGGCGGTGTCGCTTTTTCGTGGTCGTGTGCCGCGCTGCCGTGCTTCAGCTGGGCGCAGGCGCGGCGAGGTGTTGGTATCCCTCTGGGGCTGGGGGTCCCGGCTGGTCGGCAGGGGTAGGAAGAGCGGTCGGCCATTGTATTTGACGTATGTATCTTTGCGGTGCCGCCCGGGTACTTACTGACTGCAAAACTGACAGAGTTCAGAAGATGCCAAGTCAGTCCCTCGAGAAGAGCTGTTTGTCACAGGCTGCGTTATGTGGAGAGGGGCAGCTGAGAGGTATGAGAAGTAACGCACAGGCTGTTAGGGAGGGGGTAAACGACTCCAGTCTTCATTGCATGGAGGTCTTTGATGTGTGGGGCTGGGTGGAGTCGGAGAGAGGCAGAATCTTAATGCACAGTTGAGAAAATGATGCAGGGAAAAAAAGGAGCTAAGATTCAAGAGGAAACAGAAGTATTTTTTGTATAGAAAGAGTCTACATTAGACAAATGGGCTTTATGTGAATAAATTTGCAGCCAGGCTGTGTATGCTTTGGATGAAAACTTTTATTTATTTATATATAGTATGCAGATATTAATATAAGATTAAAAACCAAACAGTGGAGAAAAGCTGACAGGTGAAGAGCGTGAAGTTTGCCGTGACACATCCTCTCTGGAAGAGGAGCATCATGCCCGTGGTATTAAAACTGGTGTTAAAACACCTCCGTGCTGTAATACTTGGAGTATTAGAAACTTTGTGGAAGCTCGGATATTGTGGAGACAGACTACAGATGGCGTAGAGAGGACAGAGTGGCTTGCACGTGCATGAAGTGGGATACTTTTTGTTAAAGAGGAAGTAACTGTTTTGGGAAGTAACACAGGATCTCATGAATTTATGTTCTAGGCCTGTATAGGAAGAGTAGAGATTAGGGCTGTATGACTGTCTGCCCAGCCAAGATGTTGACAACGGCTGTCATATGTTAAGGGAGAGTAGAGAAGCCACAAAAGTAGGAAATACGATGATAATGGCAGGCTTCAGTTGCCCCCATGTAGATTATGTCATTCTCCAACATGAAATTTGCCCAGGTACTAACTTTTTAGATGCCAAAAAATCCTACTTTCTAGGTGTAGCTTGTAACGGTACTCTGTGGGTAGCAACTCTGGACAAGGTCCTGCCCAGCAAGAATGAAGTTCAGAATTTTACATGAATAATGCCAGCCAGCTACGATGTGACAGTGATCATAATGTACTTAGACTTAATGTTACTTCAGGAGCAGTAAAGCCAAGGGTTGTGGTGGCAGTGTTTTTCTAAAGTGTATCTTCATAAAGCAAGCAAAAAAATGAAAACAAAGAAAGGGTAAGAGGCACCCAGAAGTGTAAAATACTTGCAGGTGGCATGTAATTCTTCAAAGGCACTATAGTGAAGACTCAGAGCGATTACGTGGCATCTGTCAGAAATGCCAAAAAAGCTGAGCAGGCTGACAAGCAAAGGAAAGCAGCTCAGCAGAAGTAAAAAGACATCTGTCGAAGTTACAGCTCTGTCCCCAAATGGGAAAGGTGCAAAAGAATGTAAAATCTGAAACACAATAAGGTAGGCCAAAGAGAGTCGTGGAACAAGTTGCTTAAAGGCATGAGAACAATTAGTAAATCCTCTTTGAAATGCATCAAAAGCAGGAAGCCTGCTGATAAGTGATCCATGTGTAGAAGGAGTGCCTGAGGAAGATAAAGTCATACCAGGAGAGTGAAACAAATTCTTTGAGCCTTGCTTTGCTGAGGAAGGGTTTAAGGAGATTCACTTACAGGAGGCTTTTTCTTTTTTTAAGGTGTGAGGATTTCTACCAAATTGAAGTGAGAGAGAGTATCGGAACGAACCGTTGAGAAGGATGAAGTAGACGGCAGGAGGTGATACTTGTTGAAGAATTTTGAAGGAACTTAAAATACTAAATTGCTGATACGTTGCCTTTTGTGTGTAGCTTGTTGCCTTGGTGCTCCAGGAATAGAAGGTGACAAATGAGCTGTGGGTTTTTCAGGGTTTCTGGGGAGACTGAGAACTCCAGGGTGGTCGTTTCTGTTTGCTTGTTTGTTTGCCAGGGATTAACGAGGGGGATTAGTGAACTGGTGTAAATATGATACATTGACAAAGGCTAGGCCTGACTTTTGTTGAGGAGGAGTTGTGTGTCTCGAGTCTTCTGAAGTTCTTTAAGGGCATTGCTGAGCTGTTGTTGAGGTCCAGTTGATACAGTCTTTCTTAAAGCAGGGCCAGTTTCAAAGTGGGATCAGATTGCTCGGGGTCGTATGGTCATGGTCAGTTCGCCCAATGAAAGGAGCTTGCCAGTTGTCCCGCCCAGAGCCTGCCCAGGGTCTGTGCCATTCAACGGGTGGAGGAAGGCATAGGTGGTGGTATGACAAGTTTTCTGGTTGTAGTAACTCATTTGGAGCATGAAAATCCCAAAGGCTGAAACCTCAGAAGACTGCGGAAGGATCTCATATTGAAAATCCAGATGTAAGTTTGCAACTGAAACTCAGTACAGACCAATGCAAGTGTCATGCACATGGAAGGGGATTCAGTCTTTTTGTACACAAGGATGAAGTTTGAACTGACTTCTGACTGAGGAAAAGATCATACAACACAGATAACCCTGTGGAAAAATAAGCACTGTGCACAGAAGTGGCTAAGAAAGGAGAGGACAGGTTAGGAATTATTAGGAAGGAGTTAAAAAAAAAAAGAAAGAAGAGCTGCTGCTGTCATGCTGCTATGAATCCATGTTGCTCCCCTCTCCTGAATAGTGTTAGCAATTTTTGTTCCCCCATCTCAAAAAGGATGCGGTGAAAGTTGATGAGCTACAGCAAAGGGCATCAAAGACAATCAGGGATGTGAAAGAGTAAGTAGCTTGGAAAAGAAGTGACTGAAGAGGATGTGGGGATGTTCTTCAAAATCGTTAGTGCCATGAAGAGAATGAATAGGTGATAGTACAGATAAGATAAATGTGACCCAAATAAAACAGTTGGGAGGCAGCTGCAGAGCAACAGGAGGTGTTTGTCCTGCAATACATAAGTTGTGGTGCTCATGGCCACTGCATGTGTGTCGTTGGGAGTTTACGTGGGTTCACGAGTGATTAGGCGGTCTGTGGGAGAGAAACTTGCCATGCAGCTTGGCAGTCAGAACAGTTCAATATCAAATTCTGGGCACTGACTGCCCACAAAGAATTACTGCAGATGCTGATTGAGGATTTTTGCTAAAAACTGCAAATAGAAACCTTCTCCACAGAGAAGCGTAAGCAACGGTCTGTTTGCAGATAACATAGAGAAGCAAGACCGTGTGTTGCCCTTTGTTACATGAATCTCGTGGCATAAGGTTTTACGAAAGGTCCAGCAAAAAAATGTTTCTGTGGTGATCCTGTTTAATCTGTGCTCATTACCACTGGACTTGTTAACCTGGCACAAGTTACAGTCAGGTGAAGTGCATCCTGTATGCATTGAACATTGCACAGGAGTCATACCCCAGCAGAATTCCTCTGATGTTTGCAGGATTAGAGCCTTACATTTTTGGATCTTACATTGAAAGTAGGTAAGGAAGTAAAATTAATCTCATGTTACTCTTACTTATCTCTGCGACTCGTTTATAAAGATTGCTCTTTTGAAACTCAGTTCTTCAAAGGCCTACAATGATTGTGATACTGAGGGCATAAACCATAAGGTAGTGTTTACAGAATTTTTATTGTAGCTTATGGTGCTGTAAACTTTGATTAGTGTTAAACATTTTCTGGTTTGTCCTTTGAGATCGTAAGTGCAAAGGCAAAACAACAGATAAGCAAGCCAAAAAGATTCTGGGTACAGTGAATGAGAGGAACAGATTTATGAAGTTACATATTCCTCATGTATGAATAATATTATGGAAAAAATCATTCAGTGTAATTAAATAATTTCCGCTTGTTTTTTTCAGAATTTTTGTTGGAACTGTATGAAGGTTCTTCCTTGTATTGACTATGCATGTACTCTTGGGTTAAGATTAGAATAAAACAGCTAGTAAGAAAAACTGGAATGCATGGTAACAGTTAAGAGTTTAATGTCTGCATATGTATATATATGCACACATACATGTCTACATGTATAAAAAATATGAAATCAGATGATTTATATGTAGCATAATTAATCCATTGTACAGCACACATTTCTTACTGATAGACTGTAAAACAGTTTTAAAACTGGCTCTTCCAGTTAGTGCGGGATGTGTTTTCAATTTCTTGGAAGTTGATGAAAAATTACTGGCTTTTTGCATGAGCCAGGGAGAAAAGAAGTGGTAAGCGGTAAAGTAATGTTTGGTTTCTTAATGTGTAATATACTACGAGCCTGGCTTTGTGTATACTGGAAGTCTTCTGACCCCTTTGTTTGCTTGGGGGCAGATTGCAACAAATGTGCAGCAGTCTCTAGTACAAGGCAGAAGTTTTTTCTTGTTGCAGCTTGGACACAGGCATCCAGGAGCAAATCTGCCTGCAAGTGGCACGTTGTTTCACCCAAGGTACAGAACTATGTTCTAACTGTAAATGATTTTAACATTCAATTGTCGTTATATAGGTTACTAGCTCTCAAGATGAGCTCTAGTAATCATTTCCATATTCTTGCCACTTAAAGAGTAGAGCAGATTATGGTTTGATGGTTTTTCGTCTAACCTTTACAGGTATGGTTTGTAGCCCCCAGTATAGCTGATGTTAGGAATGGAGTTAAGCTGCGGCAAAAGCAAAGGTATTTACATTTGTCCTTCAGTTTGAACTGCGTGTGACAGTGGATGTTGTCTTAACCATTTCCTGTTCGCTGTAAAATTATTTTAAGTGATTTTTAATTTAAAGACTTGCATGCTTAACATCGAAATAGTGCAAAAGAAGGAAGTGTTGCTTACAGTTCGTTTAAAGAAAGTGTGAAAGCGTGGTAAAGTTCTGCTTTTTCTTGCATACGGAGGGGTATATGTGACTTGAGGGGCTTGATGAGTGCACGGAGGACAGTCGGTCCTGTGATGTTCCTATTGGTATTGGACATTGCTCAACAGCCTTACAGGCGAACCTCTTTCAGCTTTATCGAAGCAAGATAATGCCTTAATTCTGTAATAAGTTTGAGCCGCAGTAAGTTTACGTCTTTATGTGCGTTTCATGCCTACACATAACATGCATTTTGTGCATTTGGTACACTGGCTGCTCTTCTAAGGTGTTCCACTGAATCGTGTCAATGTGCTTTATATACAGCTGGGAGGTGAAGCCAGTGGAAGATACTAAGCTACTGAACTTAATCGGATGTGGCATATAAATTTGTAAAATCAAACACCCCCTACCCCCAAACCCATTCCAAAACTGTGACAGCATCTTACAAAGTTTATCTAAAATAAAAATAATTCCACAGTAGGAAAAAAGGCGGGGTGGGAGACTGATGTTTTTAAATTACTGAATGCTTTCCTGCAGGATCTGAAATCCCAGCAGTGTTACGTGAAAAAGATGAAAGCAAAACTTGAGGATAAAATTGAAACTAGATATAAACAAAAGTGAAACCGACTCCATTGCTTTTTGTTTCCCAGTTGGCAAAAATGAAAGAATAAACAGAGCAAAGAAGCATGAGAGCTGAGCTTGAAAAAGTATTTATTTTTTATGATTTGTTTTACCTGCTGCTAAATTTGACTTCGGCATGACAGTACTCCTTTAGCAGGCTGCACAGTAGGGAGGAGGAGTTGCTCTCCCTGGTTTATCTGGGTACCACTCTTCCCACCCAGTGTTCTGGGCGACGGCCCTGAAGTGCGGGAAGTGACGTCCTCTTCAGTCACGGAAGTGACGGTTTGAAATGCTGTGGCAAACACATACAGAAAGTGGAGTGGAGGTGATGACATCCAGTATGGTGAAAGCGAGTCGTTCAGCTGATGGGTGCGCTTGAAGTTTGTTCGTGTTGAGATGTGACTTGCTAATAGGATCAGGTATCAAATATGTGGTGGGCTCTTTTTTGCTCCCCCCACCTTTGGGGTTGTCTGCTTAGATCTGGGTCAGATGAACAGTAACCAAAAGATGTTATCTGATGTCAGCTTTGCTGATGACATGAAATGACTGCGAATGGTTTCGCTCTGTTTCCGCAGATCGTCAGCAGCTAGAAGGTCCTTTTCCACCTTGAGAACTAGCCGGTGAATTAGTCAAAAGATGGCCAAGCACTGGGTGACTGTGCACGCTCCTGGGCTGTATTGACCAAAATGTTGGTTGGGTGTTGAGGAGAAGCTTGGACCGTCGTTGCTCTGCTGAAGCTGTGCTAGAGTGAAATGAAAGACCTTCGTTCCAGAGGTCTATCCTCACACGTTTGCAAACATTGCATTCGAGCGTATCGGAACTAAATTCTTTGGATGCTGAAACTGTTCTGGAGATTTGAAATTGCTGAGGGAAGCTGACGAAGACTGGCTTTGTTCAGTTTAATAATATTTATCTGGCTTAGATGAGAAATGAAGATGAGTTCAGTGGTCTCACTCTAGCTCAGCAGTATTTTAGGAATCTTCCGAGATAGAAATAGCTGCTGCAGATCAGAAATTGAGGCTGTCTCGTTGCTGTTGGTCTGTGGTCAACACAAAAACTTTAAATTAAGAGCACATTTTGTAACCAATCCTATTAACTATTCATATCTCAACATGAGAATGAGTTAAGAAGTTGCTGTATGTCCTGTGGCAGTGGAAGGAGTAGCATTTTTATAAAAAGGAGAATTACATCATACCGTTTCAGCAAGCGTCAGTATTAAGCATTTAATACTTAGCACTCTCCAAGCGCAAGCCTTTAAAGTGTAGGCACAAAAGAAAGACATTTCTCTTTTAAATTCTCCAGTGTCAAGCAATATCTCTGTAATAACTAATTCGATTTATTTTTTGTGCTCAACACATCTGCTTCTTTCATGGTGCTATTTTTGTAACCATAAATAAGTGCATGTGACAGACATGTTTCCAGCTCACAGTGTGGATGATTCAGAGGATCCCAGCCCCCAAGTCTGTGCCTGCTGTGGTCTGCCTGTAAAGCAAACATCTAAGTAAGCGGGAGAGTGCTTTTCACAAACCCAAAATAACATACACTTTTCTTCAGTACCTTCTCTTGCAAGTAAAGGAGAACCTGCTTTCTTGAAAGGGGGGGTTTTGGTGCTCACTGCGAGGTGAAGCGGAGGTGGTTTATGTCTTTTGGTCTCGGTTCTGGGTGCTGCGCTAGCGATTAGGAGTTCGGGTAGCAGAAGTGTAGGTGTGGGTTAGCTATTAACTTCAGTGGCAGAAACTGCCCTTGCCCAGACAATAAAACGAAAGCTTTAAGCAAATATTAAATCGCACTTTAGTGTAGTGTGCAAATAGTTTTTGCTGTGTGTTGCAGAACAGTATGTTATACAAACAAAGGTAGCTGTGAGAAACAAGCCCAGTCCGAGCGAGGTGGATTACATCAGGTGCAGGTCATGGCCGGTGAATGTGAAAACTCTTCCTTGAACACATTTCTCTGTGTTAGCTATCTGGAATAATTTTTATGCCTCTCTGAGCACTTCTAAAATGTCATTGTCTTCTGTGCAGTCCTGCCTGAGCCTCACAAGCCACCAGTATGGGAACACTGACATTAAGGACTTCTATTTTATGGTAGCTGCTTTTCTTATATGTAGCACCCTATAAAGTACTGCCCCTAGGAGAATGCTAGACAGGACACGGAGATGAAGTCTGCCCGGGCTTTAATAAGTGTTTTTACAGTTTAAGATCCTCGTCTTGCAGATACTTGCGTGTGTGGTTTTCCACTGCTTTTGGAGGGACACATGTAGGGAATGTGTTGTGCTTGTTAGACTTTTTAGGGGTGTCTCCTGTAAATCTAGACACAGCACTTAAAAGTACCTTGGTCTAACAGAGCCATGGAGAGACTTAAAAAAATGCTGTTGCATCAGTATGGTAAAAGAAGTGATTCTTGATAATTGTTTGAACCTTAATAGCCTTCTAGTTTTCACCAGGCTGGAAAATTCTTTACAGATCAGGTGTCAAATGCTGAGTTTTCATGACAGCTTTCAAGAACGCACAGGGGTTGACTTCCGTGGATACCGACTGACACAGCTAAGCAGCAGCTATTACGTGTGGCTATGCAGGAGCGGAGTCGTGTGTGAGCACTTAATTCTGGAATAAAATTGATTTGTTGGATAACTGCTCCCCAACGCAGGGAATTCTTCCCTGACAACCATGCCAGCATTTTTCTTGTTGTAAACAAGCCCTTCCCAAACTTGTCAGAGTGAAGTACAGCTCTACGACTGGAAAGTCACCACCATCTCTCTTCTAGGTGGCTTTTGGGGGAAAAATAGTTAGACGTCCCAGATACTGAAGACAAGTCTTGAGCAATCATCAGCCTTAAAGCCTAAGAAGGAAATAAATCAGGTAGAATTTATGGCTACATTGAAGACTGCTGGAGGAGGTGACAGGGGAAGAGTTTTCTGTAATCACATGCTGTTGACTGTCACTTGCGTTCTCGTCCTGATGCCACCCAGAATCTGGCATCTCCGTCTTCCCTCCAGGCAGGACCTGGGAAACAAATGCAAGTAACCCCCAGCAAACAAAGTATTCCTTTAAAGCTGAAAGTAAAGCAATCGTTTTGTGTCGTCATCAGATTTTGCAGACATTCATGTGTGTGCAGATGATTGTCGTGGTGGGGACGCTGCGGAGATGATCTTTAACATTCTTTTTGCTGGAAGCCTCGGCCAAGTTCCCAGCTGATGTAAGTCACTGCGAGGCCAGAGAAGTGAATGAGCTCAGCCGCAGACATCGTGTCATTCAAGTGTCATGATCAGGTTCAGCACAGGAGCCAGTGCAAGGGAAATTTTATTGTAGGTACTGAGAAGTTGAAGTGTTGTTTCATTACAGCTAAGTCCAGAAGCGAAAAAACAGCCTTCTGGTTCTGTTGTATTAAAATAGGATGGCTTTTCTTCAGTGCACTACTTGTCTGCAGATCTGAGGGTTACCTTGAATGATGCCTGAGATCACTGCAAAATAACAACTCATGTCTTTGCTGCTGAGGGAGAATAAGCTTTGCATAGAAACCAAAGGAAAGAGTCTGTTTTGATGTGTAATGTCTGAATCCCAGCCAGGGCATGTTAACACCCTTTGGGTGGAACAGAAATGCTATAGGGCTGATGAAACACACTCTATATACGGTATGAGCTCCCATTGTACCTTTTCCTGGGCATGTTTGTCATGCGGTCTGTAACGCTGGTTTCAATACACGTTTGAGGTATTTGCTGCCTTTGTTTTATCTGGGCTTTGTATTTTTTTTTTTTTTTTTGCAGGGAACATTGGGTTGATTGGGGTGGGTTTTGGCCTCTGTCCCTTGAGGACGCAAGGGCTTTTCTTCCTTCTGCCTTTGTGTGTCTTTCTTGAGTACAGGGGCACAAGAGGAGGGCGTGCTGAACACTTCCCTCTTCCTCCATCTACCTTGCAGCTCCCTGCAGCCCGAGGTGGGCACAACTTGGCCCCTACCAAGCAGGGCCTTGGGCAATTGTGTAGCTGTGGCTGGCTTGAACCTGTCGCTCAGCAGCCTGGCGTGCCAGGTGTTTCAGCAGCCCACAGAGCTTTCACCTTAACAGCCATGGTCCTGTTGTAGCCCTGCCACGTTTGGTTTAGGAGCCTGGGGAAGCAGGTGAAGTATCGCTTGTTGGTTGCTGCACAGGGTCTTCCTAATGGCCAGGTCGGGTCTCACACCGATCTGCCCAGGACCTGCGCCCTTCCACCCTGCCTGCTCTCCAGGTCTTGGCTTTCCAGCCTGTCTTGATGGAGTTTCCTCCTTCCCGCAGGCACCTGAGCAGATAAGATCCCCCCTTTTCTGCCCGCGGTGAGTTATTTTTCTTGGTGATGGACAGGAAGGATATAGCATGCTCATGGCGTCTTTGCTGCCGCCACCAAAGTGTTAGGGAAGAGCAAGAAAAATACTGCTGTTGCTACATGGTGTAGCAAGCGTTACAGCCAGCACAGGAGCTGGGTCTGCGGAGCGGTCGGCCATGGACATGCTGTAAGGGAGCGCAAGGCAAGAGGTGCTTGGTGGTAAGCAAATCCGCCGGCAGAGTCGTGATGTTTCCCCCGTCCCGCTCTGTTCAACGGGGCATCACTGACAGAGCGTTCGTAGGCAGTGAAAGAGGCCCCATTACATGCGATGAAACGATCAGAGAGGGCAGGTTTTGCTGTCTAGCTGTCCGTGCATCCAGAAAGTCTCTTACAGGTTTTTGTTTTCTTTCTTTGTATCTGTTTTGCGACGCCGAGAGCTGCAGTATTTTATTTTGAACCCTTAACCCTTGCACTCTCTGCAGTGCCCGCTTTTCCTCATTTACTAATCCTACTTTAATTACGTGTTTTGCTGTTAGTTCAAAAAAAGATACGGGTATTTGCATAATGTGGGGTTATCGGGAAGAAGGCCTGTTCGTTCTGTTTCCGCAGCGTCGGTGGTGAGATTCTCCTTCTCCTCGAGGCAGATGGGAAGCGCACCGGGCAGAGGTCTGTCTCCGCGCACGCGCTGCGGGCAGGGGGGTTTCGGGTGCCTGAGGTGGGAGCAGCTGAGTAAAGTGCAGTTCAGTTGTCTGAGTTTCAGTGTCAATCTCACATTTCTGAAATACTTCTGAGCAGGTGAGGCTAACAGGTTTTCTTACCCAGGAAAAGTCTCTATCCCTCCGATGAGTCTGACTTCCAAGCAGGGCTTTGCTCGGAGTACGTACAGTTAAGCACATACTTACCTTTGAAAGGGGCATCCACAGCGGAATAGTTGAGAAAGGTGGTCCTAAATGCAAAATTCTATACGAAGGCAGAGCCCAAGCTGTGACCAAGGGACAGAATTTTGCTCCAAGCACTGTTCCTTAAAACAAGATCGTGTTTCCTTGTATCCTGGAACAGTCTTGGCACGGGGACAAATACAGAACCCAGTTCTCTGAATGCTAAAATTAGCGTATGGTCTCATTTCAGCCTATCTGTTTGGTCACACAGGGTGATTGATGCTTTTCTGAACTGCAGCAGCGTTAGCAAACAAAGAGAATACTTAAAAAGATTATCAACAAAGCACAAGGTAACTTTTTTTTTTTTTAAATACTGTCAGTTCTGTATTTGCAGAGAAAAGAGAAATAGATACTGTGCAATATTTTGCACATGTCCTCTGGGGAGCAGATGTTTTTTCACAGCTCTGGGGAAAGGCTGTGACCTCCTTCACAAATGCACCTCGACGTGTCTTATCCCACCTTACATTCTCACAACCGTTAATAATATATCCATATACTGGCAAATCTTTCAGCTGGGTGCTTTGTGATGGGGAAGGAAGAATTGCTTTTTCAGATTTTTTTTTTTTTTTTTACTTCCATAGAAATATTAAAAAAAAAAAAATCCGTAGGCGTAAAGGAGCTTGTGTTTTGGGGATAACCTTTGTGCCTTTTCAGTTATCTGCCACTGTCAGAGGGAGCGAAACTGAAGGGAAGAGAACATCTCGTACTGCTCGGATTTAATGCCTGCCGTGCCGTTGCTTTCACTTTCTGTCTGCAGCTGCCCTAATTCTAGTGAAGAGCTCCCCATGCTCAGAGGTTACACTTTCTGTATGGCAGGAGTGTTACCTCTGTCGGGGAAACAAATAAAAGTTAGACTTACTGGAATGTTTTAGCAGAGTAGGGAGGACTACAAGCTCTTTATTGAACATTATGGAGTGAAAATATTTATATGTATATATAGATTGCAACCATCACATATTTTCTAATGTCTCTTTAAAGATGAATAGCTCTTGAAAATAGCTAATATTTTTCTAATATCTCTTAAAAAAATCAATGAGTGCTGTGAGTTTCCTTCTGAAGAGTCTTGCATAAATAATCTCAGAAAAATACATCTTGCAAAGAAGTACAGAGCTGAAATTTGGTGTGGTTTACTGTGTCGTAAGGATACTGTGGTGACAGCTACCTGCTCAGTGCCCTTTGTGTGACTGCTTCTAAAAATGTTGCTATACCCATGCTTCCTTCTCTTACACCATTACGACTCATCTTTTAGCCGTGTCTATGTTGGGAATCACACAACCACAGAATGGTCAGGGATGGAAGGGACCTCTGTGGGTCATCTAGTCCAACCCCCCTGCCAAAGCAGGGTCACCCAGAGCAGGCTGCACAGGACCGCGTCCAGGCGGGTCTTGCTGGTGTGATTTCCTCACAGAAAGCTCATTTTCAAGTGCAGTCTGCAGGAGCGGTGTTACTGACTGGCCTCCTCCCGGTCTCCATGTTCCTGACTGGGTTACGCTGGCCCCGGGTTCAGCAGATCCTGCGCTGTCTGACCTCCGCAGAACTCTTCCTCCGAGTCACGTCTGTGGGATTAGGACAGTTTATGGTTTGTCAGTGGGTAGCCTCCACCATGTTTCTGCCTTATCTAGTTGCATAAAAAAAAAAGGCTGAACTGACTGCAGGACTGGCATGAATAGCGCAGTAAATAAAGCTTCGAAGAAGGTCACAATAATCCCTCAATAAACTGTGGCGTCAGCTCATCTGTGGGCCGTGCTTCTTGTGTGGGGCTTGGCTCCTCAAGGCTGTGGAGTTGGGGTTACTGTCTTGCACGCTCGGCACTTGTTTGGGAATAATTGAGTTGATGTCTTAACGTCTGTCGATACATTTAAGCTCCCACCACCGAAAAGGCAGCTGCCCCTCACTACGGACGGCCCCCTTTAAGAAGGAGGCGGGTGATAAAAATGGAGTGAGAAAAGGGAAATGATATTTATGGAACTACCAGCCTTAATACATTTGTAGGATGTATGGTTAAAAACTGGTTCTTGAAGATGGGCTGTCTTGTTAAGAATGGCAAGGGTTCATAAAATGAATTTCTGGCAGGTAGCCCTACTTCCTTGTCTAAATGAGCTCCTCTTTTCTTGTCGGGCAGAAAAATGCTTTCTTAGGTCCCATCTGCATTGGAATCGTAGAATGGTTTGGGTTGGGAGGGACGTTAAAGATCATCTGGTTCCAACCCCCCTGCCATGAGCAGGGACATCTTCCACCAGAGCAGGTTGCTCAGAGCTCCATCCAGCCTGGCCTTGAACACTGCCAGGGAGGGGGCAGCCACAGCTTCTCTGGGCAAACTGTTCCAGTAATTAGCAGCTGACTGTGTTTCTTGGCAGTTAGTCTTGCCTTCCCCCACCATGGGACACTGATAAACCAGAAGAGAAAACAAATGGGAATTATTTTCAACACAATGCTGGAAACCTTGATTTCAACGTGGGTCTCTGGGAGTGTTAAGTATTTTCCCGTGCTCTCCCCGAAGAGATGCTGGGGGTCAGCACTGCCCAAGTTTGAAGCTGTGGTCTAAAATCAGCTTCGTTAGCTTTGGATTAAGGGGTTCCTCCCCGTCCTTCCTAGCTGCTCCTTCCCACTCCCGTGCCGGAGTGCCCTCCTCTTTCGACTGTGCTCATGCGTGTCTTTGAGCAGGGTGGGAGCTGTGGTCTGGGTTCAAACAGACAGAAAAGGCTTTATGGAAAGAGGTGTTGCTTGTGAGCCTGNGAAGTTCCCTGGCCTTGTTAACAAAGCTGCCTGTGCAAAGGGTAGCGTTAGCATGCAACAGAACTGGGGTGGGACCGAGGGTGGGGGTGATGGAGTGCGAGGTGCTCCTTTGCTGCTGGTGGAGCTGGAGCTGCAGCCCCAGCCGGCTCGGCTCCTTTCCCCTGGCCATCCACATCCATCATCTCTCCAAGGTGGAGGAAGATGATGCCAAGTGACTCACGGCAGTCACTAAGCCATTTTTCTCCCGGTTAACCCGAGTGTGAAGGTTCAGGCTGGCAAAGGTAACCAGGCTTCTGGAGAGGTTTGCTTAGGCCAGCAGATGGGTACCCACGGCTCAGGAGCTCACAGTGGTGGGAACTGGATCACTTGGCAGCTCTGAAATACTGGTAGGAGTCCACTTGTCCCAATACAAAAAATACAGACACCTGCGCGTAGCTGCTTCTACGTGTAAATCCGCAGAGGAAGCGCGACGTTAACGTTGACCAGGAATGGGAGATAGCATAGATCCTCCCGGTTTTACAGCCTGCCTCAGATTAGAAATGTTGATGTTCTGTTCTCCTTAAAAGGATCGACTGTCTGCTTTTTCATTTCTGCTGGGTAAACACGGGAGAGGCTGGAGCGAGGGAACGTGGCGACTTGGCGTGCCTGCTGCTTTGTACGGCTCACCTTAGTTTCTGGCTTTGTGGGTCTGTTTTATAATTAATGTATTCTGACACTGGTTTGATGTTGGGTGATGGCCTCTGAAACTTTGTATGCCTTTGCTGCCTATTTTGGAGAATTTCAAAGGTTTTTACAAACTTGAGTGACGCTTAATGGCAGCATGTGATTACTCACTGATGAATAAACTTCAGGTTCTCCCACCTGGAGCCACTGGAGTAAGACTCCTAGGTGCACCCATTAACCCTGCTTAGGGACAGACAGAGGCTACTTTTAAGGCACTGCAGAAGTTGGTATTTCTTTCTGTAGAAACAAATCATGCAGTTAACAGTTCTGGAGGGGAGATGTAGCACCTGCATTTCCTATAGGCAGTTGCTCGGTAGAGCTGACTTGGCATTTTCATCACAAGGATGTTGTTGACGTGCAGCTGGCAAAAAACCACATTACATTTTAGCACCATTGTGGTCAGTGCTGTCCTGAGGCAGAGAGGTCTGGGGGTGTCTTCTGAAGACATCCAGCTTTATTTTCAGTGGCACGTGCTCTTAGAGGAGCACGGGGTGTGTTCTGATGAGCAGAAGTGTGCTGTGCTTGCCCCTCTGTGAAAGACGTTCCTGCAGAAGATGCCCACTGCTCCCTCCAGCTGGACATCGTTGCATGTTATTTTTAGCTGGGTTTGGTTTTGCTTTCAGATAAACAGATCTTGGGTGCCACTCCTCTCTTCTCTGAAGCCAAACCTCTTTTCTGATTACCTTGGTTTAATTTGCCTTGGTGTGGGTGATGGATGTGAAGGTGTGTGCTGACAGCTGCAGGTGCTAATCCCAGAGGAGTGCCAAAAAGGAGACCAGCACTGCAGCGTCTGCGGGGGAGCAGATGGGGAAGCCCCTGGGGACGTGGGAGGGAAGAGACAACTGGCTCAACCGTGCTGTTTTGGGCAAGACCCGGCTTCCTTATAGTAGCGATGTTGGCAGCTTTCTCCTCTCCTGAAATGCGTTGCTTTTACACAAAGGCAGCTTCTGTTTCCTTAGTGTTGCCTGTCCCAGGTGGGATTCGTTGCTGCTGCCTTCAAGATGACTTTTCTGCCTTCTGCCTAATTTGTTCATTCAGATGGGCTTGCAATTTGTCTTAGGGGCTTATTGCTCAGAACACAAGACGAGTCACACTGCTAAATGGAAGCACTCATATATTGAATGCTAAAAGCAATGCACCGTGTTTCCAGGAATTGTCTCAAAGTGCATGCGTACTTAAAGATGCCTTACAAAGAAATGCATCGAAGACAATTGTTGCATCTACTTGTTTCTTCCTTGACAGATGAATAAAAATTTGCCCACGTTTTGAGTACGCTGCCATTTGCGTTTTTCAGCTTTGACCCGGTGTGCGGTAGGGGAAGGTGGTACAGATCCCCCATACACGCCCTGCAACCTGGATGAGGATCCTTGGTGCCAAGCGGAGGGGGCTGCAATGGTGCTGCCGGCTGCTCGCCACCATCCCGGGGGCCAAAAAAGCTGCACCCACGTCGCCCTCGTCCAGAAAACAGCTTCCCTCTTGCACAGAGAGGGCATTTGCACAGGGGCTTGGCTGCTCTCGGGTTCTGGGGTTGGCTGTGGTCTCATGTCTGACGCGAACCTGAAAGGGAGCTGAGCAGTTGCAACCATTTTCTAAACCCTTGCAGGAATTCACAGTCACTGGAAAAGGCTGCGGCTGAAGCACTAGTGACCAGCTCCACACAGTAGTAAATAAAATACCAATATGTTTGCTAAGAGATTAGTGTGAGCACGGCTGCTGATAAATTCTCTGAACACATCAAAGAGCCTTATTGTTGCAGTCAGGTTTTAATTCCTTATTAGTTTCAGGAAATACATGTCCTCAGAGCAATGAGAGGAAACTTTGAACGTTTTTCTTCCTCTTGTGCTGGGTGTGGGCATGGTACTGCTCAATTGTTACTCTATCTGATGCCTGTACTCCCATAGGAAGCAAGAACAAATCCATTTACATTTGTGTCGTTGCTGTGTGCTTTCAAATAAGTGGTCTACTCATTTTTTTCTTGGTGGTGTTTTTGTTTTTTTTTTTTAAGATCAAAGGTGACAAGAACAGTGGAGCAGAGAAGTTAAGAATGGTGCAGAGAACACAGATGTGAAGAACAAAGGAGAGAGGAAGGAGCTGAGCCCGGTGAAGAGGGGGAGAGAAGAAGCAGCCTAAATGCAAGTACTTGAACATGGAAATGATGGGTTGGAGGCTGCTTAGCAGGAGTTTAATGCGGTGCTTTAATCTGCACCTAGTGCTAGTTGGTGCTTTCAGAGTGGTGCCTGAGATAGGTTAATGTTTTTAAAATTTTCTGCCTTGGGTTCGAGACTTTGGACTCTTACGTCAATAATTTACAGCTCTAAACAGGGAAGTGGCATCAGGGTCACGTGTGTGTGTGTGAGAGAGAGAGAGAAAAAACCAAGCCAGTTTGAGTCTTAATAATATAACGTGGCGTGGTGTAGCTGAGGGGGCTGTAAAGTACTCACTTCCTAGCTAAGCAGCACCGAAATGTAAAATAGCAGCTAAAAAAATCAGCGACTGGGTTTATCAGAGAAATCTGGAGGGAGGGGATTAAACTGCTCAGCCAGAACCAAAGTGATGTGATAAATTGCTCTGATGTAAAATGTATTTTTCATAATTTTAGTCAAGTTTATGAGATGGAAGCAGCCATTTGAAAGCACTCTCACTAGCAGGTGCATCATTTTAGCTAGTACAGTGGTGCCTCCTGCATGTAAATTTTTTTGGTTAAATTTTTTTTACTTGGCAAAAAAAGCTCTTGTGCAAATGTAGGTACGTGGGCCAAAAAGAGGTCTCTTCAGGAGCATGATTGTTTTTCTTTGCAGCCTCTGGTGTCCCGCCTATGTCAGCAGATAAGCTTTTGCCAGTATGATGTGTCTTCTTCAGGTGAAGGTTTTCTTAATCCAGGTGTACCAGAAGAGTGTTTTCTGCCCTAGAGAGGGCTTTGTCATCTCAGTTGCTCTTAGGGGAGGCTACCGCACGGGTCCGGAGTCGCTATTACATTTATAACTGTTTGACGCCTGTAAAGCTTTACCAAGTCTGTACTGTGCAGCGATGAGGGAGCTGCCTGGGAGTTCTGCCTGGAAAACAAGTAACCCTGTCCCTTGGTCCCTGCAGCTGCTTCCCGGGTGGGTGACAATGCCTGTCGAAAGGATGCGGATGCGCCCCTGGCTGGAAGAGCAAATCAACTCTAACACGATACCGGGGCTGAAATGGCTAAATAAGGTAAGGGGGG
>Ga0065711_1039048_pt1 | contig 18191 bp, 10 predicted proteins | sample Hoacrofraction12_FD_59098 | JGI IMG/M metagenome (GOLD analysis project Ga0065711, IMG submission 59098) | Hoatzin crop microbial communities from Cojedes, Venezuela - Epithelial fraction 12 v2 (version 2) | ecosystem: Host-associated > Birds > Digestive system > Esophagus > Crop | place... | reverse complement strand
CGGCAGCCCCTGCCCGGCTGGCAGGCCAGGGACGAGCCGGCAGCCGGCAGCCAGCCCGCGGCCTTTCGCGGCGAGGTTAACGGCCAGGCAGGGGCAAGGTCCCGGCTTCGCACTGCGGGCAGTGCCTCCCTCTCCCCTGATCCCTTTTCCTCCTCTTTTTTTTTTTTGTGTGTCACTCCCCCTTATTTTCCATAAGCAAACAACGCGGGAATGAGAAGCCCGTGTAAACAGCAGCTCCTGTCAGTGCTGCGGGGCCGGGACCCTCCCGAACAATGCGGCCGCTTCGCTTTAAATTCGAGCCAGGCGGGGAAAAAGGGAAAGAAAAAAAAAAGGGCATGTAAAACAAGCCCCGATGTTCCCTCCCCTATTTGCAAGTGTTTAAACTCTGCATCGGCCATCGCGGTCTGGCATGCGGGGGGCACGGGCAGGGGCAGGAAGCCCTCGGCCCCCCCTCGCCCCCCCGGCCCGGCCCCGCTGGCAGCGCCGGTGCCGTCCCTCGGCCTTCAACTGGCTGCGAAGCTGCGGCTATTCAGGGTGCAACGGGCAGCAGTTAAGGCTGATGGGTGCCTTTTGTGCCCTCAAGTACTTTTAAAGGATGGGAATATTCTGGAATTGATTCGCGAGGCTTTTGTTGTTGTTGTTTTTTTTGTTTGTCACCCCGGGTGAAACAGGAGCAGGACATGGTGTGGCATAGCCCGCAGCCTGGACACCGCCTCACCGCATCGCTGGATGTGCTGGCTCTGACAAACGGCCCTGCCACCGCTGCGGTGGGGTGCGGGGGGGTGCGGTGAAGGCGCAGACGGAGCAGACAGACAGACAGACAGACAGACAGACCTACCCTGCCACGCTCGTGAGCGGCAGCGGCGGTTTTGACACCCAGTCAGTGACTGGCCGCAGCTAAAATTCGGCTGGTCCCTGTCTTGCTTTCCACCTGCTGGTTTCTTGGGATGGAACAGCGCCCGGTGATTTGTAAAATGAAAGTTTGTCCCCTTCTCCAAACAGCTTGTGTTTTAAAATCCGCAGGAAAGAGTGCATTTCAGTACAGATTAAATACTATCGTGAATAGATGAATATTACCCAAAGTTGTCTAAAGTTGTTCTTTGCCTAATTCGATAAAGAGTCGAATATGTGGTTTTGTTTTTTTTTAATTCAGTTGCACCTGTATTTTTCCCTTGTTGTGGGTTTTCCCCCTTTCTTTAGAAGCCTGTTTAACTCAGCAGCGTGTGCTAGTCCCCCCTCATAGAGTTTTACATCATTACTCTGTTACTTGATTTGCGTAGGTAAAGCATGCCCGCATGAATTAAAAGGCAACCTGCAGCTTGAATGCATGGGGGAAATAGTTATTAAATGCTATTTTTAAATGTTGTCAAGACTGCTGAGGAAGATACCTCAGACAAAACGGTAACAAAGGAAGTCCTCTGCTGGCTGGTCGCATCGGCCTGGCACAGGCAGCGCGCGCTTCCCCGTGCTCATCTGTGCGGCTCGGTGGTCATTATGTGTTCTCTGTATGACCCCTGGCCTTTAAACTGGACTCCTGTTTAATGCTGATGCCACCAGCTCAGCTGAAATCAGAGTCCCGTGGTGCCAGAGACAGAACTGTCCTAAAGACGGTGTAGTTTCAAATAGAAAGGTGATGGAGAAGGAGAGAAGTGGCGTGGCCAGGTCACACAGAGCTTGTGACAGAATCAGAGCTCGTGACAGAATCAGGGTTGCATCCTCAATATCCTAAATCTCACTCCGGCGCCGCCTCTGCCGGGACGCCTTTCGGGCTGCGTTCACTTGTTCGCCACGAATGAGAAAGTGCTGGCCACCTCCTTGGTACAGCCCTGCAAATGATGGTGGCTTTCATTCGGCGGTGAGCTAGATGAGGTCCAGACTCATAACCTTAAGGTGAAAAGTAGTACAGACTTCAAAGTGATAGGGACTCCGTAGGGAGCTGAAAGGGCAGAAAGAATGCGTAGGCTATTCCCAGGTCCTCGGGCTATCTGGGCCTCCTCTCTGCCTGTATGTGGCGAAGTTTACAGGCATGCTGAGGAGACGTTAAATTTTAAGGGAATTGAGGAAGATACAACATTTAAGTGCAATATTTATCTTTTTTTTTTTTACCTTAGTTTACTGTGAGCGGTTCATTCCACAGTTACTCTGTGCAACAGTTTACAAAGGTTTATTTGACTAATAAAGTCCAACTCACTGTAACATGAGCATCATAGATTTCTTGTAATTTTCATGTAAGCTACAGTAATAATTTGATGCTTATCCACTGAAGAAATTTCTAAAATGTCTTACAGTACCACTGTAGAATTTATAGTTCATTTGCAAGCAGTTTCCTTCAGGTACTTACTTTCACGTGGCATACCACTACTTGAAATTAGGCAAAGAACGACTAGGCAGAATGTATTGATGTCGCAGTTCTGCCTTTTTCACAGTATTTGCTGGTGGGTTTTGTGTTGGTTTGGTTTTTTTTTTCTAGTTGGCTTAAGAGGAAAGGGAATGTAAAGTATGTAGGAAAGCTGGAGGTCTGTAGATAATGCTTTATGAGCTAGAAGAATTAGTTCTTTGAATCAAAAGCTTCCGTTCTGTCTTATAATCTGAAAGGAACACGATAAACGGATGATGATTTCAGCATTTATTACCTATATCATTGCTATTTTTCCAGCAGGCACTTTGTTCCCTACCTCCTCCTTGATAGGATCCAAACAGTCAAATTATCAGTTTACTTCTGGAAAGTGAAAAAAGTAGTTAACACTTTGCAGAAATAACTTCAAAAGTTACAACAAGGAAAACTTAGGACTGCCTTTCCTGGGTATCAAACATGAACTGTGAGTAACACACATGGCATTGTCTTTTGTTTGAACACATTTCAGTAAGTCATATTCAGTACTGTATCACTTCACTGGGTGTAAATTGTTCTGCTTGATGTTTTCAGTACAGAGTGACTGTTACAGTCTATTTATTTGGAGGAAAAAATAATTTGAAATCATTGTGCCATTTCTAAGAATAAGATTGGGACAAATAAGGGAAAAGCAACTGAGGTGATATCAAATTATTTTGTCACGTATAGAAAAATATAAAATCTTTTGGTAATTTAAATGTGAGAGTAAATGATTTGAAGCACAAAAGATAAAATAATGGGTAGGAGCGATAAAATTCATAGTAATAAGAAGTAGAATAAGCAGAGCTCGATGATAACAACAGGAGAGAAGGATAATTGGGCACTTCCTAGTAAGCAGTGAGGGATTAATTAGCATTCCCTATTGGGCTGCTATTCAGAAATCGAATCCTACCTTTCCTTTGAAGGCCAGCACATAATTGTAAACTCTAGTCTTTAATATTAGTCTTTGAGAACAGCTTTCAAATGCCGTCAGTATAAAATGTTAAATGACACTTCTTAAGTACAGGAATCAGTTGTTATATACGGTGATACTGGTTTCATTCTCAAGTACAGGAATCAGTTGTTATATATGGTGATACTGGTTTCAGCCTCTGTGTCTTGGATACCCCCTTGGATAATATCTCCTCCCCTCCTAGAGATTTGTAAAAATACATTGGTCGTTGTGGGTCTCTACTGTGCTACGAGAAGACACGCTGAATGCTCAGCAGAGTGCTAGTAACAGTGAAAATTCTTGTTTGTTTTGACTTGAAAGTGTTAGATAAGATATAATATCAGAGTTTCTAATCAGATTTTATAACTTTGTGTTCCCCAAATTCATCCATCCTGCTGATCCAGAGGAATTATGTCACTAATCAGACAAGATGAGGGGTAAAAACTTTTACTTCAAAAGAGTCTGGTGAAGCAAATAATCAAGTCCGATGGCAAAGGTCATTAGGAAAAGTTCTAGGCTTTTCCTAGTTCCTTTCTGTTACGTTGGAAGATGTTACATGAGCCGTGCAGCAAATGAAAGAAAAAATGCAAAAAAATTACGTGAGTCGATGCTTGAGGAGAAAAAGTTGGTAAAGAAATGCTCAAATGGATACACGTTGAAATGTTGTTTAGGCATCTGTGATGGATTTTTTTCACCACAAATTTCACTGGGATTATTATCTAATGGTTTTCTTGGGTCTAAGCGCCAGCCACGAATATAAAGGAACACAAACATCTTCAGCCCAGGGTACAGCACCAGAAGCCAAATATAGCGTTTGCCTTCTTCATTGACTGTAATCATGAAGACTACTTTTTCTAGACAAAACTCATCAGCTCAAAAATTCTGATTTCAGGAGAAAATGGTGGACTTTCTGCCCTGATTTTAATCCGCGCTTGGAAATGAAAACCTACTCGGAAACTAAAACTCGTTCCTCCTCTTTTGCATTTTATGCTTTTTCTGGAGGGGGGGGGGAAAAATCCACTTCCCGCCCTGTTTGTGCTCAGTTGCCTTCCCTGCCTGGGGGTGACAGTGCTCCGGAAGAAAATGGTGCTCATCAGGCAGGAGGAATGCGCACCAGTAACCTGACACTGGAGACAGATGTGCTCAAGGAAAGGAAATGGGGGACGGCTCAGGCTAGGCTAAGCCTTGGGTAATTTTGACCTTTTTCACCCGCCCCCCACCTCCTGTTTGAGAGGTTTTCCATGTGCGGTGCAGAGATGTATAACCTAGAAAGTGCATTTTCTTTAATTTTAGACTATGAAGAATGTTTGCTGCATCCGTGGCAGCATCTCCAGGGTCTTACTGCAGTACAAGTCATGATTGCATTTATTAAAATAATAATAAAGAGGCAAAACATTCTCTGGTAGACTGCCGTCTGTCTTACTTCTGTAACCCTACAGTCTGTAGGGTTGATTTAATTTAATAGAATGAAAGTAGTACCAGCCACGTACCTGAATATCAAGTCCCCCCAGACAAATTATGGTTTCATCAGTTACCTACAGAACTGTATTGATGGATTTTCCTTTTTACTTAAGGAAAACAGGTTTACATGGGCATGAAGGTGCAGTTATTTTTCAGTTGTTTTCCATCCCTAACAAGTAAATTTGAGTCTAAGATTCATTTAGGAAATGTAGGGATATACATATATATATTTTTTTTTAAACAGGAAAGCAGAGAAGTGAACTCTGGAGCAGCAGTGCCTGTGATCCCCAGCAGCACGACCACATGTTCCATTTTAGGCAACCCATTTGGGGTCAGATTCTTCCCTGGCACTGATCATAATTTCAGAGCTTTTTTAATTTGAAGAGACATTTATGTTGCCTTGAATTAATGGTGTTCAAGAAAAAAACCGCAAAGCTTGCAAAGCATAAGGTTCTATAATTAACTTTTATTTGCTGGTTAACTTTCAAATATGTAACCGCCTTACATATCTAGACCCTTTGTGCCCGAAGTTTCAGCAGGGAAAGTCTTTAAAAGGTATATTTTTCGTGTTATAATGAAAACTCTCCTGAGCGATTGCATAAATAAGGCGAACAAGGTTACCCTTCTGCTACAGCTTCGAACACACGCATTGAGGAAAGAGAGGTGCTGCCTGCAGTGTTTAACGTGCGTGTTACTGTTTGTATTTCCCAGGGAAAGTTCAGTAAAGAAACATAGACATATTTTTGTCCTAAACTCCAAGTTTTAGAGCTTCACATGCAATTGGGAAATGATTGTTTTTGTCTAAATCTATCCATTTAGTTGTACAAATTTCAGTAAGTTTTTCAGCTAGAAAGATTTCATTTGCTGGAGACCATTATCTACACAACTGATCTTCTGTTTTGGATCCAGGCAGCCACTGACCACGGCAAAATTTTAATGCAGGAAGTGCTAGGACGTACTTGGCAAATTTCTGTAGAGATTGGATGAGTAATTACTTGAGAGAGAATTTCAAATGACCCTCCAGCTCTTTGCATATTGATACTTCTGACTATGGGTAGTAAATTTGGTTTGCAACTTCAGTAGATTTTTTTTCTGTTGCTTGCAGTTTATCATTGGAGAGACGGTGTTGCATGAAGCAGCTCTGTAGAAGGGCGAGCTCAAGTTCTAGTGTGATGTTTTCATCTTCCAAATAGCTGTCACCGTTAATATTAACCCTCCACAAGCCCAGTCACCACCTTGCAAAAGAGTAAGATGTGCACTTTATGTATGGGGTTTTTTCGACCTTTCTAGTAGAGTCCTTTGAACTGTGTCTCCTGGCAAAAAGATCGCAGCTCTGGCTTGCTCTTTGTCAAGGGCTGGGCTGGGGTACTGCCTGTTCGTGGTTTTCCTATCTGAACTATTTCTTTATCTGCCATGGTGAGGAAGGTCAGTTCTGTTGCTGACACAACTGGCGAGAGGTGCAAAAGCAGAGAAGATGTGTATGATTTTTTCATTTTGCCGACCTTCAGGCAAGCTGAAAAGCAGGAATTGCAAGCTTGCATTCAAATAAAAGATATCAGCACATGGAAAAGAATGAAGGCAAGAAAGCCAGGCTTTTAGTTGGGAAACTGGTGGATTTCTTATTTAATTCCTACATTGTTTGTCTCTTGGCTGCTGTATTGGAAAAGCCAATGTTTTCTTGTTGCATATTATAGAGTTTGGTTTATTGAAAAGTTCTGCAGTGCTTACTCTTAGTTAGGGTAACAGCACCTACATGGTAACTAGCCTCAGCTATTTTATTAGCTAGATATTGTATACTTCTAACTAATAACAGATCTACTAAGGGACGTCGTAGACTAGCGTGACCTGTCTATGCCAGCATCTTCTTTTGATTACATACGCTAGATAATTCAGTTCCTGTGCAGTGATAACAAAGTCCGCCCCTCTTGAAAGACTGCTCTGAAGAAGCTGTCAGTGCTTTACCGTCTGCATTTGCTAGATGACTGCTCTGATCAGTGCCTGCCGCGGATCTTGTACACTAATGATCCTACTGCTTCTCCCACTGTTGAAGCTGTGCTGATAGGAAAGGTGGGAAGTTTTGAGGAAAAAAGCCCACTACAAGATGGAGCACTGTAACCTGTGACTCCTTTCTAATCCCATAAAGTGATTACTGGCCGTACAACACCTATGGCTATACCAAATAAGGTCCAGTCATTTTTTTTTAGTGGAAGAGGATTATCTCTATCCATGGAAAGTCCAAAGACTAAATTAGCAGGCATGATGCAGTGGAAATTTTTGCAATGCCTGACATTAGGTACAGGGCACAGTGAAAGAACATCCTGTAGAAGCTGAAGCAGCTGTGCAGCGGTTCAGCAATGTTTTGGGGATTTATTTTGCTAATTGTGAAAGATGACGATGATTTGCACCATTTTTGCTTCTGCAGTGTATATATGTATTAAATAATAATAATAATCTCTAATGTGAATAAAAGTCACAAAGCACAGCTCAAAATAAATTGGGTCGATCTCAGTGTTCACCACAAGGATCCTTGCATTAAGCCCTCAAAGAAGATCTTCAGACTCCAGGCTCATCAAATTTTGTAATGGATACTTTACTCACTCAAAAAACGGATGATTCCAGAAAACAAAACAGCAGCCAAAAACATCAACCCTCAGACAAAATACGTGTTTCGTGGAAGAGAGGTTACATTAGGTTGCACACATAACTTAACCTGATGTCAGGAAGTGCAGTTCATGAGGTGTGTTGCATCACAGCCTTGGAAACTCTCAGTTGAATTTGGCAGAGTCTTTATTTGCTTTTGAGGCTACTAAATATTTTCAGCTTGCAAATTTCTACAAAACAGTCATAAAAATCTCAGTTACCAGAGTCCCTGAGGAACTTTCCTTTTGATGTGCGCTATTTTATAAAGTCAGTTTTGCAAAAGGAGATGTGGTCCTTGTTCCTTTCAACTTATTCCTAATTGCGGTGTTTGAATCCTATAAAAGCACAAATATAATGTTGTTACTGATATAGAGGTGAAGCTGCTAGTGTATATAAACATGTATACAGGGTCAAGAAGTAATTAGTGATTGCATCAAATTTCTTAACAATGTAAGTTTAAAGAATCTTTAATTTTTTTAGCTTTGTGGACTGATACTGCACAGCTTAAATTCAAGTTGTGTTGCCCAGTTGTGATTGATAGATTGTGTAAGACAATCATCTCATTTGTTTTCTGTGCTTATACACAGGATGTTTTCCCAGAAAAAATAACCTTGATTGAAATGGTTTCTAATGCTCATGAAAACAGCTATATATTGTTTAAGTTTTCAGTAAGAGCTGTATGTTGAATAGAAGTTGAAGTTGAAAGTAATTGTAGAAGTACCTCCCACTGACCGTTGAATTTTGGTGTGCTTTTGAAAACTGGCTTTCGTATTTCGATGCTATTGTGCATATGTATGCATACTATTGCTACTTGTTGCCTGTTTTTTTTTTAATGGGCCACTAAGGGGAGTAGTGGATCACTAGCAGGGGCTTACAGAATATACTTGGAGACAAAGTGAATTGTACTTTTGTAGTTAAAATAATAAATTGGCGTAATAGTTTTCCAGCATCATGCATGCAGGATGGAAAAATCCCAGCATGAATGTCACAGCTCAAGTATATATTGTGGTGCTGGTAGGTAGTAAAACACAGTTTCTCATTTTCATGGTGAGCAAATTAAAACCGGAGGTCAGAACGCTTCCTCTGGCCAGCCGGCAGCCCTTCCAAGGGCAGTGGGCGTGAGGCAGCTGGGCAGTGTCCTGGCTGCCAGAGGTGCCTGGGGCTGCTTTAGCGCCCGCGTTACTTAGGTTTAGATTCAGCCGTCTTTAAAAGCCTCCAGGGAGCTGTCGTGGCAATAGACAGGGATTAATAGGATGCAGGAGTCCAGGCTTGTTTCTGTCAAGGAGGTTGAGTGGGCAGTGAAGTGGCAGAGGCAGCTACCAGTAAGCAGTTCTACCGTTTCTGCACTGTATGAGTCTCCAGATACCTCACAGGGGCTTAGTAACCCTTCCCCTCTCCCCCTTCCCCCACCTTGTGTTGTACCACTGCTACAAGGGCACGGTAGCCAAGGTCTGCTGAATATGAGATTACACATCGTCATCTTTGCAAAGCTGTCTTTTCAAGAACTTTGGGCTTGGGTTCAATACGACAGTAATTATTTGCAGTGTTTTTGTTTCCCTTTTATAACTTTTACAATGAAAGAAAGAAACTCAAAGTATTTACACATCTATCTCATGTTCTCGATAGAGATAGCACTCACAGACTTAATTTTGTCTACAGTAGATTTCAGTGATGTCCACTGTGAAAGCCTGGTGAGGTCTCAGCCCTCTGTGATCATGTGTTTGGGACTACAGCAGAGGTTCAGATCTTCCAGGCTATGCCTTCATGGATGGACTCTTGGAGGCACTGGGTTTTCTTTGCATGTGCTACACTACCCATGACACAGGCAAAGGCCTCTTGGCTTCCAAGCTGCTTTGAGACAAGGTGGCCAGAGATGTGGGCCGCTACTGTCCAGGCATTTCTTGCAGCCATTTCCTAGTTGTCTTCACTCTCAGGAATGGTCAGTATGGAGACCACCAGCTGGATGAATTGGTTTTGTGCCAGTAGCGTCTTGCTTGTGCCGTCCTTTGGCTTCCCGTCTGTCATACCGTGGATGTATAGTTTTCACAAGATGTGGAAAGGGTGCTGTGGCCTGAGGATTGGGAGCAGCTGAGAACAGGTTACAAGCTCCACAGCTTGTTCTGGCAGACGGAGAATGTCCTGCAGACTGTAGCTTGGGCAACTTGTGGATGGTATTTCAGCTGGAAGTCCCAGTGAGCATTGGAGGTGTCCTTCACAAGACTGTGTTATCACTGCAGTGATTTACCCCTACCAGGTTTAGATGTGCTACTTCAGGTAACCATAGCGGTGTAATAGTGAAATAGCGATGCTCATGAGTGTTTGCTTATGTCCTCTGATGTGTTTACAACCTGTTGGTAGGGCCATGCTGCCGTGGTGACAGGGGTAGCCTTCCTGAGCTAACTGATTTAAGGCCATCATTGAAGTTGTACTAATTTCTTCCTGATTAACCAACATTAATGCTGTGTACTTAGAGAGCTAAATAAAAGATATGAGGAGTGTATCTATAATAATGTATTAAGCGTATTCTACTTGAAGGCTCAGCTACAGCTTTTATTATTTTCATCTACTGTCCATCTCTGGCATGTAGCAGCATAAATAGACCATGTTCTATTAATGTATGATAATTCATATGTTTTTCCATACCAACAGCAGTGTCACGGCTTTAAATACAATACTAGGCATATGAAAACTCTTTCAGAATTCAAACCACAAACAAACTTGCTATTCCTTGTCCTGTTTTTCGAAGGATTAATGTGTATTTACTAGGACCTTTTACTTGAACCTTAATAGCAACAAACTCAGCTCACAGTTTTATTGATAAAGAGAATACTGTGTAAATTTCTCAGTGCGTATCAGTAATACTTGAGTTGTTAAAGTAATGATTATACTGCAAAAATATTTTTTTGTCTTTGGTTTTTCTCAGAAGACCCAAGAAGAACCCAGACAGAAAGCTGAGGTTTATTACACTCTGTTTAAATTACTTATAGTGTCATATTTATAGAACTGTGACTACACTTTTTTTATAGATTTTTTTATGAGGATTTTTGATAAAACTTAGCGACTTACAGCTAGCTGGATGAAACACATATTCAGGGTTTGTTGCAATTGTTACATATTAACTAGTGGTGTGCTAACAGCTAAGTAAATGTTTGGCAACTGATCAGAAGCTCTACATGAGGTCATAACATATGGAGAGGTCCTGAGATCTTACAATTCCTGTGTGTCTCAATGAATTTTCTAGCGAGTAAGCATCCTTCACAGCTCATATGCTCTGATCCAGCAGTGCGCTTGAGGGTGTGTGTAGCTTTAAGCCAATAAGTAGAACCATCAGCTTCACTAAGGCTGCTCGTCTGCTTAAAATTACTTACAGGAATGAATACTTTGCTGAACCAAAGTGTCGTGGAATTAATAAGTATTGTTGAGAAAGTTTCAGTACAAAAAGGTGAAGGACTTGAGAACATCTTTGTCCAGCATGCTAAGTTGCTGCCCATTAATGTATGTGAGCAGCAACTGATTTTCTCTATGAAAAGTGTTGTTTTCTATTTGATTACAGCTCATGCCATCATAAATGCATTTAATGTACTCTTGTTTTATCCTTGCCTAGAAATTATAATTATAGCCGACATGTTGCATGCAGAACCATGGAAGCAGTGATTTTAGGCATGTTTCTTATGATGTCAGGCTTAGTTCAGCCACCTGATCCCCATATTTCAGAGGGAATATTTTATATTCACCCCACATCGTTTCTAGTAGTTTTGATATCATTTGGCTTGATGGATTGACTGCATTGCAGTGGCCACTAACTGAAACGGCATGGTAAGTAGAAATGCATAAAAGACAAGAAGTACATTCTTTAATGAGGTAATTTATAGGAAGAATATCTTCTGAAGTATTCAGTTGTAAATAGGGGAGAAGATTGCAAAGTCTTTGCACTGGAAAAACTGACAACCAATTCTCAATATTGAGCAAACATAACAGAAATGAAAATGTGAGTTATCTGGACATTCGTATGAGGCCCCTCTCCTAGTGAGTTGTAGAGACCACTAAAAAATACTGGTATGAAACACAGAGAAGGAAAAGTATTTTCTTGAATTTTTTTTGTTAAAATACTATCAGTTTATTCAGAGTTTCATTATCTCTTCTGTTATCAAACAGGAAATCCTGTCTTTGCTTTACTGCCCCTGAAAGGCAGTCTTATCAACCAACTATTCTTTGCGTTTGGCTCCCCAAAGTTTCTTCCACTTCTAGTATCTCGCAGAGGGATCAGCTCTGAAAGAAGCAGGTGGAGCCAGCCTGTGTTTAGCACTTGTACACACCACTGGATATTTCATTTGTGTGAAGACAGAAAGGATTAATCTTGACTCACTGAGGCTGATAAAAAGGTGGCCTGGTTTTCAATTTGTTCAGGATCCCACTTACAGAAAATATAATCACTACTCAGAAGGGATCTTGCCTTCTGTGTTGTCAGAGCCGTGTTCAGCAATACTATCAGCTTTATTGTAACACCAATGATATTATTGGGTGTACAAAACCTAGTTACCAAAAGTCAAACATCTGGAACTGGAATGACTTTAGGAATGTGTTTTGGGGTGGGATATTTTTGCTTGGGTTTTTTGGAGAAGAAAAAGAGAATCATCTTCAGTGTATGGTCCTTTTTTTGATAGACTTTTTTTTAAATTCAGGTTTTATCTCTTGATGAAGATCCAGAATGATCAAAAAAACAAATCCGACCAACCCATAAGAAAATCTCTGTGGACTTAAAAGTGCTTTTTATCAACAGATTTATTTAAAAGAAAAATCCCAGAAATCTTTTTTATAACTAATTTCTCCCAGGTTCAATATATAGATAGAATCCTATACTGAGTACCAACCATGATGTAGTGCAGCTTTAAAAGATCAAGATGAAGCGAAATCCTTGTAACAATATGGTTGGGGTTTTAAATTGTCATATTTTCATATTTTTTAGCTGTTTGTAGCTTCCTCATCCGTACAGAAAGGCCAGCAGAAGCAGAAAATGAATCAAACGTAAAGTAAATAATATATTCATTGTCTAACCATAAGCCAAATGAATATATTCAGATAGCATAATAACTTTGCTTCTGCTTTCAGTTTATCATGTAGATATCTAGTTTCCAGGTGATGAAAGGAGACCTTTTGAAAATCGCATGCTCCTTGCTCTTGTTGTTAAGCGATGGAGAGCACACCCCAGTGCTGACAAACGGCTTTTGTCTCATTGACATGTACGCATAATTTATACAGCCTTATAAATCTTGGCTTTATGGGACTATGTGTCTTACAAATGAGATGAAGAGTGTCCCTTTAGGAATGTATTTGTTAATGCTGAGAGAGAGTGATATTCTCTGCCTCTAACCTCTTGACCACCCTTTGGCAAAATAGCATGGTTTAGAGTTAATGGATTAATCACACGGGTAGCAAACATCTTCATTTGCAAAGTCAGTGCAAGCTGACACCTGTATTGGCCTGTATTAAAAATAAGATGGTGTTTCTTAGAAAAGAAGTAGGGAGGAAAAGCTCGGTAGAGTAACTTATAAAGAAAGGCCTATTGTGTTTAACAGAGTAAACTTTGAAAGGCCTTGGCTGTATTTATATCTGTGATGGTAGTTATAGACAATTATTGGTATAATAGATGTCAGACAATTATATCCCTTCTAAAAACATTTGAAAGACTTTTGGAAACATTTAGATTTCTTTGTTTATTTTTATGTTTGTGTAAAGGGTAGCATCAATCCCTAGTACTTTGGAACTATTCGTCCCAAAACTAGCTATAGTCTTTGAATTTTTATTTTATCCAGACTAATTTAATGATCATCCTGTCTAGAGAAAAAGGCTATCCAAATTAAAATGCTTTTTTCTCTGGTTTGGGGAAGAACTAAAAGAACCAGGGTGTCCACTTGTTTTAGCATTGGACAGTCACTACTTAGTCTGTCCAGAATTATCTTTGACAAAAGTGAGGGATCCCGGCATTTCATGCTGATGAGAGATCAGATCGTTTTAATTCGAAACATGTAAACTTTTTTTTTTGTTAAAACAGATTTAACACTCATATGTTAAATTGCCCTCTGAACATCTACCCATTAACACACATAGTAAAAGACCTTCCAATATTCTTTACTGAATCATCAAAAAACTGCCAGAGGTGGCCTACCCCCAAAAAAGTAAACATAAGTGAGTATTTGATATTCTTGTGTAAATGGAAAGTTAAGAAGAAATAAAACCTTTAAACCCGATCTTCTAACAAACCTGTAAAAGCAGCAAGTCTTTTCTTAAAAAAAACCAAACAACAAAACTCTGAGGAAGTACTTAAATTTGAATCTTCATGAAGATTTATTGAGAAAGAGACCTTTGATTTCTTCTTGTCAATCACTTATTTTTAGAAATAAGTTTGCTACAGTATTGCTTCAGTTTGTTTTAATTGCACACACACAGCTGGAGAATGTGTTAATTTGCTGTGATCCTTATTTATACACAGGAGTTGTGCTGACAATCAGTTTATTTAGATTCTGCTGTACATTGACACTGCTCCTTTTTATAACAATAATAGATGATTTAGTGTTTTCTCATAAAATCTTAATGCTGATTGGGTACTAATTTACACAATCCCATGTGTTTTGCCTGTCATTAGTCTTTGATTTTGTCACAGTTGCTGGTCCTCAGGTATACAAAGTCAGAAATTTTCTTTTTTCGAAGACGTAACAAATTTTGTAACAACCGAACCTCCTAACGTAGCATTGGACCATCTAGTCCCATGTTCATCAGAAGTTTTTTCCTAGCTCTGGAAGACCAGTGAGAAGCAGGAGAGAAGTGGTAGGTCAGTGTTAGTTGTATTGGCACCACAGCACCCAGGCAGCCTGGACATGGGTCGCTTGCTGCCTGTTGCTGTAGGCATCCTACAAAAGCAAAGCTGAAGCCCACCAAAACCCCACTGTATAATCATAGCATTAGTGTGGCTGTGCATGCTGTAAGACAAGACTTTTAGGGAAAAGGGTCTCTCTTTAGATCAACCTAGCCTCTGAGGAGAAGCAGATGAGTTTTCAGGCACACAAGTGCTACTTTAGGTCTGAGATGGAAGCCAAAATGCTCAATATTAGGAATGCAGTAGGAGGTATTGGTTTTATAGCACAACGTGATTTCCCCACACGATTTACCATCACCTAACAGTTTTGCATTTTAATCTCTGTCCCGCAAGAACGAACAATCTTAAATTCTCTCTACTTACTAATACCCTCTTTGACTATACCTGTTCTGACTTTTTTTATTCCCTAATAGTGTCTAATTCATTAACATAATTAATATAACCTTAAAGGAAATTGTTCTCAACCCGTAGCTTCTGTCTCCAACCTATCCTAAAGCTTGTTTGTTTCTCCTGCTTACATCTATCAGCCTAATAAAAGATATCATCCTTTCCTAAATCCTAATCTTTTTATAATGTAAGTGCAAGAAACAGTAGAGTGAAGAGACAGATCATGAAATAATACCAGTAAATTTACAAGGCAGTGACCAGCAGTCTGCCTGTTCTGTTGATTTTCTACCTCCTCAATCAGTTTTGAATGAAAAAATGGAGCAAAACTAGGTTCTTGTGTTTTGTCAATGGCAGTTGGTTTTACACAGCATGAATTATAACTCCCAAAGCTCCGTCTGGCATTTTCTAAAATAAACAGAACCAAAAAGGTGGAAAGTGGTTATGATTAGTTTTATGTACATTTAAAAAAATAGAGTGCCTGAATACATTCAGTGGCCATCGGGTGCATATTTACTCTGCTGTAGCAATTGTATAAGCCCTAGCAAAGACAGATGAAGAGATTTTTATACTGTAATAAAAACTTCATTCAGAATAAGAGCTCATGGCGAGGTCAAAATTGCTGATTGTATTAGCAGCCTAGTACCTCTTCAGTTTAGGCTTTTATGACTAGGTATTGAAATACGGCTCCTAACTCTTCTAATTAGATGTGCTGCTCATCTATAAGTAAATGAGACCACACAGCGGCAGCTGTAAGGACCAGGGTGGCTGTTTGCAGCCAAGGCACACAGGGCTGGCTGCCCAGGTTGGTCCTTGGTGCAGTTCCTCAGGGGCTACTGATGCCCTGAGCTACAGGGCTCGAAGTGCCCTCAGGGAAAGAGGTAAGGGAGTTCAAACGTCCCTGGCTTCCAGACGATGGAATCCGCCCTTGAATAGATAAGGTCTCTTCCTAATCTGCCCTCACTATCTCCAATTCATGTCTCTCGTTTTACTGTTTTTCCACGAGGCGCTCTCCGCTGCTTCCTTCATTTTCCTCAGGAGTTGTCTTTTTTGCTTGCTCTTTCTAAACAACTCCCTACCAGTACAGTTATGGCCTGTGACAGCTCTGCTCTTCCCACTGCGTAATACAGGGCAGCACTCTGTGGCTTGTGCCCCAAAAGCAGTGTAGCTTGGGTTATATAGGCTCTGCTTTCAAGCCATTAATCCTTGCTGCTCAGCCATGCTAATGTGATCTCACTCCCTGTAGTTCAAGAGCTTGCTTGATCAGACCTGGATGGATACTTCTGCATGGTGCTCCACAGCACAGGGCAAAGATGATTTTAGCTGAAGAGATCATATTCTGTCCTTAAACCTTTTCTCAGCTGCTATCACTTAAATTTGTCAACTCCAGAACATTGTACTGAAGAGAATTGCTAGCCTGCTAATGTGGCTGCAGTTTTATCAGTAGAGCAGTATTTCCCATTGACATTGCTGTTTCTTTATTCTGTAGCGGAGCTATTTTGATAACAAGTTACATTGTTAATCAAAATAAAATATAGGGACAAAATTTAGGCATTGGGAAATTTTAGCAGCATCTGCTGAATGGCTTTATAAACAGTTCTTGCAAGGTGGTTTCTGAGTACTTGAGATATTCAAAATTATGGGAAAAACTGCTATGTAAAGCAGCTCTGTAATCATCGTCCATGCCAATACTTGAAATGCTTTCTCCAAAATTATTTTTCAAATAAGTTATGAATTTGTGGCTGTGGTGTGAACTGCTCTTTGTGTGACTGATTGGATATTTTAAATTTTAGATTTTCAGTCTAAGCATCTTGTTTAATGGTGGTTGGCAGATAAGGAAAAAAAATAATTGTGAATGTGGACTGTCTTTGCAGCTGTCTGGACTTTAAGTTACCTGGACTAGACTACATATAGTTCTGCATTCTGTCTCTTCTATATTTTCTGTGACTGGAGATGCATCTGGAATGTTGTGACTGCTTTTGTTCCTACTCAGCACAACCGACTTGTGTTGGAGAACACAGAGTAATGTAGAGACACATGAGTCAGATGATCAACATAAAAGTGGGATGGAAGCTTTTATATCCATAGGAATGGATATAAAATCTGAATTTCTTAAATCAAGCAGTTTTGAACTTTTTCATATATGCTTGAGGAGTTGAAGAAATACTTATCAGTGACACATGAAAGAAAAGCATTTCTAATGTCAGTCTGAAACACATTATACAGGAGTATAATGATTGGAATACTTTAAGGAGATGAAAAGTGTTAAAGCACACAGCTTTAGGCCACCTCAGAGCTTCAGTGTGCTGCTAGTTGAATGATGCTGCAAAGACTTCCTGAGTGTATTAGCATCTTGAAATGGTGGTTCAGAGGCCTCTTAACATCTTAGGTTAAGCCTAAACTTTGGAACTTCCCTGAAGGGCGGTTACCGAAGTAGAACTGTCATTTCAGAATAAGCCATGCTCATGTGTTCAGGAATAACTGAACATAACAAGAGTTACAGTCCAGCAGTGATGATCTTTAACATAGAAAGCTCATTTTTTCAGCTTGTGGTATGCAAACAAGTGAAAATATTTTGGGAATGCTGAAAAACAAAGGACAGAAATAGTAGATGAACTGCGTTAGAATCATTTTGGAAGGGGAAGGACTTAGCTGTAAGGCCATCTTGTCATAGCACCCAGTCATGCTGGAGACAACCGATAACCACTGGCCATCTCGGTGGAGGTGAGGTGAGCAGAACCACCATGGCCCAGAGAAGGTGTCGTAAAGGCTGGCTTATTACAGACAGTCACTTAAAGGTCCCCAGCCATGTAAAAACAAATGTGAGCTGTGGGGGAGTATTACTAGTGAGAAAATATAGTCACCCTAGCCTGAGAAACTGCAATTTCAAGGCTGTGCACACCAGAATAAGCTAGAGGATCAAAGGCAGAATTCTAGTTTGTCCCATTTTTTTGTTACTGCCTGGTCATGAGTTACTAGATTTTCATGACAGAGGTCACTGAGGACACTTGAGGCAAAACATTACATTTGCTTTTCCTTGTTTTCTTTTTTTTATGGAGCACTGTGATTCTGTCTTGGAGTCCTTTTGTTAGTAATTCACATAATCAAGGCATATATTTAGTACTTTGTGAATATGTATGAAGACAATGTCTTTATCCTGAAATTCTTGATTTGCCAAGATTAGAAATTGCAGTTCAGCATACCAAAAAATTGGTTTGATGTCTTAAAAGCAACCCTTAAAATCTCATTAGGTTCACAATTAATGCCTATTTGAACTGAATGGTTAGAACTAGAGGTAGTTTAAAACAACCTCTATCCTTAGCAAAGGGAAATCAGAACTTGGCTAAAAGTAAAATTTATACATTTTCAAAGATATAGAATCATAGAATCATAGAATGGTAAGGGTTGGAAGGGACCTTAAAGATCATCTGGTTCCAACCCCCCTGCCATGAGCAGGGACACCTTCCACCAGACCAGGTTGCTCAGAGCTCCATCCAGCCTGGCCTTGA
>Ga0065711_1039046_pt1 | contig 18192 bp, 10 predicted proteins | sample Hoacrofraction12_FD_59098 | JGI IMG/M metagenome (GOLD analysis project Ga0065711, IMG submission 59098) | Hoatzin crop microbial communities from Cojedes, Venezuela - Epithelial fraction 12 v2 (version 2) | ecosystem: Host-associated > Birds > Digestive system > Esophagus > Crop | place... | reverse complement strand
CATGCATATATATATTACATATAAACAGAAAATTCATTAGATCCCTTGGTAAATTATTAAAGATACCCAAATACCATCAGAATAAAATTACTAGATAGTAGTTTTGCAAAAAATGGCATTTTCATAGTGGTTCATGAACTGACTGTGACTAAAGAAGACTGCTTTTGTAAAGAAAAGAGAAGTACAACAAATAAAAATGCTTCCTGTTTATTCAAAACCAGAAAGATCTCAGCTAAATTCCTATTGTCAGGTTTGTGCATTATACTTTAAGAATGATTTAGAACAGCTGGAAAAAGACTAGAGGACATCAAAAAGATGATCAGTGCTTACAAAATATAATTTCTGAGAAAAGATTGAATGAACTGGAATTGTCTATCCTAATGAAGAGAAAAGCACAGAAGGAGCAAGGTGGCCTTTTTTCTGATACCTAAAAGTGTGATAGAGGAAAGGAATAATTTCTAAGATACGAAAATAAATGGTCTTAAAATTTAATGGTGGAAAATTAGGTTAGATGTAGCTAAAAAAAACCCATGGAACTTTATAATAAAGGTAGCAAAATATTAAAATACACTGTCTGAGAGGCAGTTAAATCTCTGTTATTAGGGTCTTTAAATGAAGCTGGATAAGCATCTGCTAAGATTATTTGCGAGCACAATTAATGCATCCTTGGACAAGAGGCTTCACTTCAAGTCTAGTATTCTAAGATCAATGGTGAGATTTTTGTTTTTACATAGCTAACAATTGTAATAATTGCTGCATTTTATGATAAGAGGACCAAGAAAAAAAGCCAAGTCCTTTCCTTCTTATAGTCATTGTGACTAAATATATATGTAGAACATAATTTAAATTCTAAACTGTGGACAGGGAGAAACAGTATTATAGGTCAACTACTATATATGTATAGTACCTTATTACTGCTATTAGAGGCAGAGAGAATTCATGTCTTTCTCATGAGGAAAGACTTTTAATTCACAACTCAGGACATTGTTGACTCTTTGAATCACTTCCAAAAGCAAGAAAGAAAATTAATTAACAGGTGTATTCTGCTCCAGTTAATGTTATGTTTGCACGCAGTTGTTAAACTAGAGTGTTGTTCATAGTGTTTGGCTCTAGCTGGTTTTTTTAAGCCTCAGAGTATGCCCTGACAAATGAGAAGTTGGAGCTAGAACTTCTGCTAAGTAGAAATACATTTGTATGATAATTACTGTCTCTTCTTTAATAAAAAACACCTGTCTTTCTATATATAGTTACATTCCTTTTATCTACCACTACTCAGAGGAGTGCTGATTTCTTGTCAGATCGGGCATCATGTTAATTTGTGCTTCATGAAGAATACATTTAAATGATTTATTTTAGAAATGGAAATATCAAAGGTAACTCTGAAAAGGTCTAAATCCTAAAAAAAAGTAGTTGAAATTACTTTGTTTGAGATCTTTGTGAATGGTTGGAATTATCTTTAGGGTATGTAAGGTTTTTTACCTCAATCATAATCATTCCCTGATTGCTTTGAAAACATTTTAGAAACCACAACTCTGAAGTTCAAATAGTTTTTCCCTACTCATTTTGCTGACACAGAGTTTATACTGTTTGTGGTATTTGGCTTTAACCATTAGATACTTGTGCCACCATATTAAGAGTATTTCCTGGAAAGGTACATTTTTATAAGTGGTTTTATTTTCTGTTATGTATAAATATAAAGGGGTGGTTTAGCACCATTGAGGATTTTTGGACTTTGTCATTAACATATTCTTCTTATTTGAAAGGAAGCACATTTAAAAGTGATGAATGCTAACGGTTTTGTATTCAGTTTAGAAGAAATTCTGTGATAATAAGCACTATTTTGTCCCAAAAAGAAAAATTTCATACAGAGCATATTTATTGGAATGGAAACATAAAGCTTTGCTGTAAGTCTCTTCAGAAAGTGAAAAAGAGGCTAAAACAGACACGGTGGTTTGTACAGATTGCGTGTTTCCAAATCTTTTTGACATGCTGTCCAGAGCAATCAACCAGGAAACCAAGGGGATTGAGAGGAGACTTCCTAAGTGATTTTAAAAAGTAATACAGCTTCTTAATTCATCAACTGTTATTAAATTAGTGTGCTCCCTCAACTGTCACCTCAGGTTTCATTCAAACACAGTTCTACAGTTATATCTAACCACAAGGCATGTATTAAAAAAAATCATTTAAAATGTATGTTACTTTTTTTGCAGATGTTCTCTGTGTACTGTTCCACACTACAATTTCTTTGTAATGATTGCAGAACAGCAATACTCTTAAGCAGACAACATTTAATACTGTAACTTAACTCATTAGCTTAGAAATTTTCTAGTATATCAAATATATGGACACATCTTCGTCCTTCAAAAGAAGTGAAATTATAAAAACTTTCTGAACGGAAATGAGCAAACAGTATGATTAAAGAAATCTGTGTGTGTGTGAAATGTATAAAATATGCACAAGCATTCATATGTACACACATACACAACCATACATTGTTTTGTTCCTGATGCCTTTTTAAACATACCACATCTATACCACAGTCCTCACCTCCATTCTCCTTCAGGTCACCTCTGTAAGCCTGTTTGTCATAATGCCTCAAAACCACTTAAAGCCTGACACTTTTATTTGTGATGAGTAAGTGTCCCAATTTTTTGTGGATTTACACATTTATACTTTGAAACAAGTCAGTTAACATACAGGCCAATGGGCAGACATGGCTTTTCTTCTCCCTGTTTTTCTCACTCTCAAGAACCAGTTGCATGACCTAGGAAACCTTACCGGATAAGGTACAGGAGATTGATTGCTGACATCTGCCAGTTCTAACAGTTACTTTACATATACACACAATGCAGTGTGCTGTAAATAACATTACTCTATATCCCATCAGTTTTTACGTTTTGTTGCCCAGGCAAAATTTAGAGAGAATAGTTTAAAGAAAAGTTTCCAACGTCACATTAGCATTATTACCAACCTCTGGCAGGAGAGGAAGAAATGGGTGGAAACCTGTGTAAATGTTATTAGGGGTACTGGGACTCAGGGGAATGGGGCGTGAATTTGGCAGTCCAACAGTGGTGTGGCTGCCAGAACTGCATGTCTCCAGGTCACCCAGTAGCAAGGCTGAACACGCATTCCTAGGAGGCACATGCACACACAAATACACACATACACATGTGTATATATACATGCAAGCATATATACTTTCATATATATATACTTACACACACACACAGAGCCAACACAGACAGGCACACAGCACTCAAACACAAGCAGCACCAATAGCCTCATGCAATTTCCCTCTCTGCCTCATTAGGGTGAAGGTCTTTTAGAGGGAAATACATACATGCTCGTGTACCTATGTGCAATGTGGATACCTCCAGAAGCTGTTTTCAGACACTAGGTTTGCTTAGTAGCTGCCCCTGGATCCAAGTCTCCTCAGTTGCTAGCACCTGCATGTGCAAGCCCCTGAGACCACTGTTGGTACAGAGCCACACACATGCCAGATCCCCTGGTTGCTGACCATGAACACTCAGTCAATACCATACCTCATCCCACAGAATCACAGAATCATAGAATGGTAGGGGTTGGAAGGGACCTCTGTGGGTCATCTAGTCCAACCCCCCTGATGAAGCAGGGTCACCTACAGCAGGCTGCAGAGGACCTTGTCCAGGCGGCTCTTGAATATCTCCAGAGAAGGAGACTCCACAACCTCCCTGGGCAGCCTGTTCTAGTGCTCCGTCACCTCCCCAGGTGCCTCACCCCTACAGACACACACACACAAGTGCGTCTCTCAGCAGAGCCCCCAGACCCTGGAGTCTCCAACATCTGAATAGGACACCCCTGGTCGTGCCAATATCCAGTGCTCATCCCTGAATCCCAGGACACTTTACCTGCTCACTGGCTAGATCAGCTTGATCTTCACTAGTGCTCACGCATTCATTCGAATACCTACACTTGCTCCAGTTCCTGGAAACACAGACACACAGGTCCTTACAACTTGAGGTCCCACTTTAGTTGTTGGCTCTTTGAATCACCTGCGTGCCTCCCTTTCCCTGCCTTCGGTTCTTCCCCTGAACATCCCATAGCAAGTCTTGTGCAATCCCAAAACACTCTTCCCCTACATCCTAATGTATCTCATACCTTTCTGCAGTTAATGCCTTCAGTCCCAAAGGTGCTCTGGAGAGCTGCTCCCCTTGGCTCTCCTTGATGGGTTTTAAGCCTGGACATTGAAGCAGAGGGTCTCCCTGGGAGAACCATTCTCTGAGTTCTTAATTTGGGTTTCTGCCTGCCTTTACGCCCCTGTGATCCTTTGGGCTTGTGGAGATGAGCCTTTGATGCACTGATGGCTTCTGTGATGGGCTTGACAGCAGCTTGACTAGTTACCATTTGGGCTTGTCCGCTTGTCATTATCTCTCTGCTCTCCATTCTGTGTGTGCAGATGAGCTTATTTTAATATCAACTAACAAGGAAGACTTTATTTATTGACTACAGTCCTTCTAAAATCAGCATTGTGAAATACATTATGATTTGTGAAGACACATGATTATTTTGTTGGTAATGCTCAATTAAACTATTCTGACAATATTTAATTGTGGTAGGAGGTTTCCTTCATGTAATTATTTTCATACTGCTGACTAGTCTTTAAGTCACTGGCTTCCTGATGAATTTTATATATTTTATTGTTAGTTATACTTAAAGGAAAAATAAATAGAAAGTATTGGCCTTAAAATATCCATGAATTAAACTCTTCTAAGTTATTTTGAACTTTTGTTTCCTATTAATGAATCAGAGTTTCTAGACTTCTCGTTCCTTATTTACCATTGTCAATTTTCCTTTCTATACTAATTATCTATAAAATCTATTAGCTTCTCAAGCCATTTCAATTTACGAAGTTTCTCAACCATAATTTTAAAATACTGAAAGTTAATATCTCTAGTAAGTCTTCATTTGCCTTGCATCATTTTAGTGCAACCAGAAAAATCAGTTTTTTGTCAAAATCCAAGTGTTTCTTTGGCTTAATTCTGAACAGCTTTTCATCAAGTTTAATTATTTTTGTGCATGTACACAGAGTACAAAATAATTTTAAACAAATATTTATCATCCAATTTGCATGACTGCATAATGACCTAGAAAACAAAGAATTGGGACTGTGATGTTTATGAGATTGCTTTTCCAAAAATGAAACATTTTGGAAGACTGACTTTTTGTATTATTAGGAGTTTGTTTTTCTCTCTAAATACAGTACTTAATGCATGGAACCAAAACTTTTAAATATGGAACATAATATTTTACAACTTTTACAAAATAAATTCAGGCAAAATAGCTTTTGTGAAAACAATATAACATGCATTACTTCATAGTTATAATCTGAGTTGAACAGTTAAGGCTGGCTCAGTGGATTAAGCTCAGCTAAATTACTGAGCTTGTCTTAACTCATGAGACTCTTATCTTAAGGATAATGAAACCCAATACTTCATATTAAAGCTTTAAGTGTCTTAACATCTTCATCCCAAACTGACTACAGTTTTGGAGAGAAGGAATGTATGGATATGTATACATAACTCGAAGATTTTATAGGTACAAATGTACAGATACCTCCAGTTTTCTGTCTCTCCATAAGCTACATCAATACATTTCATGCAGCTGTTATATTACATATAACAGGTAACATCTGATTCTAGTTTAAGCATTATAAAAAATGACAAATAGAAAACATAGACCTTCCTATTTAAAAAGAAATTTATTAATGGCAAGAAAAAACCCTGTGACACATGAACAAGATAAAAGTATCAATGCTACTGAAAAGGCCTGGAACCTAGGACCATGAATTATCCATACCAGGAGAATATAAATAATAAATTATTAGAATATATGTGTTTATTAGAAAAGGTGTACTATCTTCTCCTTTTTGCAGATTATTATCCCTACTACCATTGCAGTGAATGTAATCTATCAGATTTGCATGACAGGGCAAATCATACATTTATATTTACAATGTTGTAACCACTTTGACTAATTCAGGCAAGATCAAAAAACAAAATCACACGCAGAAATAAGGTGAGGCCAAAAGGAGAGGAAAAGTGTGTAAAGAATCTGTTTTCCCCTCTTTGTGTAGGAGCACACCTCATACTCATCAGAATAGTTCCCTGGATAAAGACAGGTGAGGAAAAGCGAGCCAACCAAAGCTGTAAGGAAAAAAACTATATTAAATTACTTCTGTATCTGCTCTCAAAGTTGTGACTTATCCACAGGCAAATCATCACATAGTAATTAACACCTGAATCTTTATACTTTTCCAGTAAAATATGTGAACTCCTCTGAGTGAAAACACAAAGCAAAAACTAGGGGATATGAGCCAAGAACAGCAAAGTTACTAATGCTTCAGTGGCTGAAGGTGGGCTGCAGGGCATGGTACAGGGACATTGACTCCACACGTCATAACATTGTCTATGCTTCAGTAGGCAGGGCATGTGTAACTTTGAAAAGCTATTTGAGATATTTTATAATGTTATGTAATTCTATTTAATTTATAGGCTTTCACCCTTCAAATCTTTTACTGTTTTTGCTCCTCTTATACCTATTAAGATTCCAAGCTTCTTTCTCCAGACTTCAATAGATGCAAGACTTTACGCCTTATAGAAATAAAATGATCTTTTTTACACAGAAGAATAAATCATAATAAGGTATATTTTTTATCTTTTTATGCAGATCTGATGACTTGAAAGTCAGAACAAAGGAGAATACAGATGAACGGTATTAAGTATAGATGTTAAATGTAAAAAACCTCTATAGGCATGCACTAGATAAATCTAGTACTTTCAACATGGAAATTTGACAAAAATTTCGCAAATATTAAAAATTTTATCTCCACAATGGTTCTGTCAAAGTGCGTCAATTGATAAAAGAAATATTTATTCTCAAGGAGATAATTTCTAAATATACTGAATCTTGAATAAGTTGTATCAGAGTGACAGTGGAGCTAAGTTAAAACTGTTTTCCTGCGTTTTGAAAGAAAGCATATACTAAAAGAAGGAAGTACAAAATTTTGCAGTAATCATGTGTATAGTCCCACCTAATAATTAGCCTACTAACATCATGTAAGGTACTGCAGTCTATCAAACCACAGTCACACTAGGCATAGACACAGTGTCACATATACACAGTGGTATTTATGGTATATTCACTTGGGACTGATGCTACTAACAAAGGAAATATTGTAATTAATCCTTATGATTATATGTATATAGAATCTTAACTAATCACTTGTAAAGAGTGTAGGAATATAGAGAAATCGCACTGGGATTGAGGCCACACTTTATTCTAAAGAAATAATTTTAGCAGTATGTTCCTCCTGTATCTACTTTATCTCCCTTCCCCTAGTTCCTCATCAATTAATAATTTTTTAATTATTATGTTTTATAATCCCCCAAAATTAATTCATCTTTAGACTAGAGAGACACAAATTTAAATGTCTAAATGCAGTTGTCTGTCTAACCACTCTTCAAGTTCAATGAAGTTCTAGGTAACAAAGCCCATGGATCTCAGACACTAGTCTGTTAATTAAATGTAGGTGCCTATTTTAATGTGATATATCTCCCTAGGCTCTACTGCCTGAATTGGCTGACTCTTCCCTAACCGTAAAGTAAGCCTAGACAGCTCTCAAGGATGAACGTCTTCACTATTATGTTGCTAGTTGAAGACTCTCTCTTTCTCTGGTACAATGAATTCCAAATTCTCTTCCACCCATAGAACAACTTCAGCAACAAATGTGATGAAGCTAACTGTGTCATGAAGTTTCCATGATAAAATTCACAAAAAGTACACTGTTCTTCAGGAAAGGTGACCAGTAATTTCAGAGAGCCTAGAGAAGATGTCCAGAAGGAAAGATGCAATGTCTTGGGCTTGTTTAGACTAAAGAAGAGAAGGGTGAAAAGGAAATGTTTTAATAATGAAATAGATCAAAGGATGCTGCAGTGACAAGCAGATCAATATGTCCTCCAGGCTGTTGTGGAGAAAGCAGGAAACAATTGACGTGAAGCAAGAAGGGGAAGTTCAGCTTTGAATTGTTACTCTGACCAATTGCTTGAATGGCTTGAATTTAAGCTTACTATTACCATGAACATTTTGTTACTTAAATTTGTTGGGATGGAATGAGTTTTAGTCTGTGCTTTGATTACATTTGTCTGGAGCTAAATCCCTTACTAAATGTGACTTAAAAGGAAAAAAAATAAAAAAGAAGAAAAAAAAGAAGAAAAAGAAATAGTGTCATTTTTTGGGATAAATATTTATTTGCACAACAGAACTTGAATGACTACTGTCTCTGTTTGGACCTCATACAGTCTTAAAACAACATTATATTCTCATTAACATTTAAAAACTAGTTATAATTACTATAAATCATAAACTACATTACCATTTTCTCTCTGTCTGTGTTTCATTCCCTGTACATTCATAACCTCTGTAACAGAATATTTTACTCAATATGGTTCCCAGTGCAGTCAGAACAAATACCTTCTCACAGAATATGGGAATATATGCTATGATCTCACATGTTTTCCACTGGCATATTCTGATTTGTCACTTGCCTTAGCTGTTGCTCCTGTTCTGCCTGTACAGACAATCTGTCTCTTGAATTCTATAATTTAGAAACAGTTGTTCAATTATTTCAGAGACTTTAGTACTACTTAATAGGTTTTGTCATCTCATTTATATCATTTTGCATAAGTGTTTGCTGTCAAATGAATGTCTAAGATTTTCTGAACCATTCTACCCTACAGAACAACTGTCAGCATCAAAAAAGTTATCTGTGCTATGACATAGATGCCCATATTAAGAAGAAAATGCCCTTCTTATTATGATGAATATACTAAATAATTTAACCACATCTCTCACCTTATTAAGATATGAACAGCAATGCATTTTTTTTCCCCAAGATCCACTACAATGGTCATTCATGTTTGGAAATACATACAGCATTTTGGTTATGGAAATTATTTAGTCATTACAATTTTGCATATACAGGCACAATAATGATATTTACAGTAGTTTTGCTGTAGACATTAGGAACTTTAACAAATGCTGCACCACAATACAAGTGAACTTTTACGTCTAGATTTTACGTTAAAATGTACAATATGACATTGAGTTAACATGTATTCGATGACATTTATATAAATGCGTCTTTAAAATGTTATAAGCGTCATAAATAGCTATATATGAAGTTCTGGAATACTCAGCAAAATTACTATTAAAAACTTCCTTTTTAATTACTGTTAAAGCTAAAGTTGAAAATAGAGTGGAACAAAAGTAAATTACATGAGGAAATACACTTTTCGAGTTTTTCACACTGACTGCACTTAAGTAACACATATTTCAAATAATAAGCTAAGTTAAAACTAAGATTCTGAATCTGTACAATAATCTGACTTTGCATGCTCATGGGGGAACAAAGGTAAAATGTATATGCATGATTTTTGATTACTAAAATGATGGTCATTATCTGCACTTAAATTTTAATGAAAGATTTTATCTTTTTGTTGTATATACTAGGTAAAAAGATTTCCCTATAGGTGTCTAATTCTAATAATTTCCAAGGTTTCATGTCGTATCTTTCATGGTGCACTTGAACAAAATTCATAACACATTATATCAAACATCTCTTTAGTGGCAGGCATGACTGCACAATTTTTCTTTTATAGCTACATGATGTGATTTGCCTAAGGGACCTCAAGAAGCCAGAGGCCATTCTGCTTTAACAATCAACAGATGATTGAATAAAACAGAAAAAAGCCTAATTACAGATTGAAGCTGTGTATTAAAATTTGAAATAATACATTCAGAATATTTCTGCTCTGGACTCAGCTTTAAAAAATAAAAAGGCCAAATGGTGACAAGGTTGAGTACTTTCTTTGCAGTGCTGACATAATTTATTTAAGAGGAAAGGCTTACGGATGTATAATTTGAAATGGACTAACTCTGTAAAAGTTGGCTATTTAACCTACATAAACTTTCCTGGATATTTTCCAAAGTCAGTGGAGAGTGATAAGCTCTGTAGCACATTCTTTAATGGTGGAATGAATGGCTCCTATATATTATGTCTGGCTTTTGAAGGCTTATTTGTAGCAAAATAAATCTTACCTTTTGATCCACCACTCAACTGTATCCAACTCTCCCAAGCATAAGCTATGGCAGATCTCTCAATTTGTACAGTACGTGTAAAACAAAAAAGAATATTGGTGTGTCTGTGCTCAGTGGTATTCTTGGAAAGGCTTTCGACATTGTCTCCCATAATATCCAAATAGGGAAGCTCAGGGACTGTGGGCTGGATGAATGGTTGGTGAAGTGGATTGAGAACTGACTGAATGGCAGAACTCAGAGAGTTGTCATCAGCGATGCAGAGTCTAGTTGGAAGCCGGTAACTAGTGGTGTCCCCCAGGGGTCAGTACTGGGCCCAGTCTTGTTCAACTTATTCATTAATGACCTGGATGAAGAGTTAGAGTGTACCTTCAGCAAGTTTGCTGATGACACAAAGCTGGGAGGAGTGATAGATACACCGGAAGGCTGTGCTGCCATTCAGTGTGACCTGGACAGGCTGGAGAGTTAGGCGCAGAGGAACCTGATGAAGTTCAACAAGGGCAAGTGCAGGGTCCTGCACCTGGGGAGGAACAACCCCATGCACCAGTACAGGCTTGGGGCGGACCTGCTGGACAGCAGCTCTGCAGAGAGGGACCTGGGAGTGCTGGTGGATGACAGGTTGACCATGAGCCAGCAGAGTGCCCTCGTTGCCATAGAAGGCCACTGGGATCCTCGGGTGCATCAAGAAGAGTGTGGCCAGCACCTCGAGGGAGGTTCTCTTCCCCCTCTACTCTGCCCTGGTGAGGCCCCATCTGGAGTACTGTGTTCAGATCTGGGCTCCCCAGTTCAAGAAAGATGAGGAGCTACTGGAGAGAGTCCAGCGAAGGGCTACAAGGATGACGAGGAGACTGGAGCATCTCTCCTATGAGGCAAGGCTGAGGGAGCTGGGCTAGTTCAGCCTGAAGAAGAGAAGGCTGCGAGGTGACCTTATAAATGCTTCTACATATCTTCAAGGGTGGGTGTCAGGAGGATGGGGCAAGACTCTTTCCAGTGGTGCCCAGCAACAGGACAATGGGCAATGGGCACAAACTGAAGCACAGGAAGTTCCATCTGAACATGAGGAAGAACTTCTTCCCTCTGAGTTTGACGGAGCACTGGAACAGGTTGCCCAGAGAGGTTGTGGATTCCCCCTCTCTGGAGATATTCAAGACCCGCCTGGACAAGGTCCTATGCAGCCTGCTGTACGTGACCCTGCTTCGTCAGGGGGGTTGGACTAGATAACCCACAGAGGTACCTTCCAACCTCTGTCATTGTGTGATTCTGTGATTCTGTGACCTGTGTCAGAAACATAGGCTCTCTGCACAGTACATAAGGAGAGGAGGAGGCCTGAAAATTAAATCCATTTAGCAGCACATTGATTTTGCCAGTAGCCAAGTGCTGAGCAGCAGAATGTCTCTGATATCTGATGCCACATTGGAGATTGCTAATTCTAGAGTGAAAATAGGTAAGTGAAACCACTCTTTCAAAAACCACTAGTACTTTCTGAAAACAACTTGTTAGCTCTAGTCTCATCTGTATCACAGAAAATAAATGCTGAATTTATCTTGCGTGCTATTGGAATTCAAACACAGATTTGCTCTTTGTCGAAGTGCTATAGCTCCAAATTTAGACGGTTTTTATAATTCTAGTACACTTTACTCTTCTCCTACTTAAGAGGGGCTATTAAGCAGTAAAGAATTTAAAATTGCCTGACTAAGAAGAGACATTCAAAAGCCAGCAGGGTGTTTTTGGGAAAGGAGGCTGAAGGAGATGGTTGGGTTTTATTTCTTTGCTCACAGTGTTATTGACAGTTGCTTTTATTAAAAAGCATTATAAAATAAAAGTAATATAATAAATAATTGGAGTACAGATGGGAAATCAAGGCTTTTCATCTCTGCTTAAATGTCATAACTTTAAGCCAAAAAGACACGTTTACATTTCCTTTCTTTTCCTGGTCCAGTAAACCTTGACATATTCTGCTAATACAACAGGTTGTTTAGAGAGAAACAAAGTGTTACTATGCTTTCTTCTACCCAGCTGGCAGACTCCAGTTTAATGCTTAAGTGACTGTTATGGGGACGAGAAATGTAGCTTTGCAGTCCTTCATGCATGGGTGGAAACTGAAGCTCAGGCTTTCATTGTACGAATAACTACTTCAGCCTGTCAGGTTTGTTTAAGGGCACTTCACAATCTCTCATGAAAAGCATTGTAGAAATATGCAGTTGTCCCAGATACATTTTGTGTGTTTTATTATTTCTGAAGTTGTTTTTTCAGTAGCAATTCGGCAGACGCTAAGTTGTTCAGGATTTCTAACTTGGCAAAATTTAGTAACAGCAACTGTGGGGCTGATTTAATATAATCTTCTTTCAGTTCAGTGACAGATGAGTAGGCATCACAGTTTTAGATTTAGGTACCTACTTTCTGTTTAAAACTTTGTTATCATCTGGCTTTTCTTCCATTTCCAAAGTAAGGGAGAACTACCCCCAACAGTATAAAGAGTGTGTGTTTTTATAAGGCTATGCAGTTTTATCACTTCACACGAACGAGACTTTGTTTTTGAAAACAGCATTCACCAGAGTAGTAAATGCAGCTCACATAAAAAAAATTAATTACATTTGCTCTTCCTTTTGGCTCAGGAAGAAGTGATTGGTTTTGATAGTTTGCAATTTTTTAAAAGGTTGAATTGCATTTTTTGGATAGACGTGTGTATTGGAAGCCGTTCAAAACTATAATAAGCCAGACAGAACTCAGGGAAAGACTGTGCTCTTGGGACAGGTGGGTGAAAGTAGTTGAACTGTGTCACCACTTGTTTCAGTCTTTGAACCTTAAGTTCCTTGGTTTGAAGCAATGCAATTGTAGCTGTCTTGAGAGAGAGTCAGAGAAGATCTCTTCCTGGTTGTTCCCCTCAACTCATAAAATAGAGACAGGAAATAAGAAAATAGTTTTCCTGAAAGTCAATATATATAAATAAAGAGAAAAGCTACTGTGAAAATAAAAAATCAAAGGTGACAATTTAATGGGGAGTGTTCCAATGCATATGATTATCAGATCTAGATAATTCCTGGACCTAGTGCTTAGGAGGTTTAAAATATCTTCACATATATGTGTGAACTTGAGCAAATTACTTTTTATAATTTCACTTTGAATTCCTATTTAGTAAATGGGGACACTGTTAAACCCTTAATTTTCCTTTCCTTCCTCTTCTACTTCTCCTTTCTTGCTCCTTTTCCTGCTTCATCTTCTTGATAATCATATTATTTTATGTCTTTCTGGTACTATGAGATTGTACAGAGTTTTTTAAAGGGACAGATGATCACAGATCTGCTGTAGACCTAGATGTTACCATAATATGAGTAATATTAATCTTGTTCATAAATACCACAGTTCTGTCTCACTAGGTGACTATGTGGAAGACTTTCCTGCATTAAATATCTCTGACTCTTTTATGTCTGTTAGTTTACGGTGTAGTAATTAACTCTGTATATATCTTTTAAGTGCTTTGGTATATTACCTGTTTTCTATGATTTCAAAACACAGCTACAGAACACAGAGCTTTACCTAAAACAGTGCTAAAATTCTGTTCAAAGCTATACAGACCTTTGGTTGAATCTGATCTGAGCTGTTAATGAGACTCTGAAACAGCACGTTCTATATGATTTTGTGACTACAGCACAATAAAAATGTTTGCAGTCAGTCTACTGTTATATTCATATATCAGCTACTGATAACCTTTCCAATAATGGTACAAAATGATAAAGTTTCTCAGTGTTAGAGAGGTCCACATTTTAAAAAATATAGCATTTTAGAAGTACCTGCAAAATGTGCAAACATGGATTTGACGTAAACACGTTAAAACATCATTCAACACACTCTTTCTTCTGCACACATTTTAAATGAACATCTTTTATTCTGCTCCATAAGAATAAGGGAAGATGCAGTTGTACATTTGTCTAACCACTGTTTAGCTGCTTTAACTTCTTCACATGAGAGACTGGTAGAGCTATGCAGTTCTGCCTCAGGGTTTCCTGGGGCTTGGAAGACATTTCTGTTCCGTCCTGGGCTCCTCACATTCTGACCTCCCACAGCCAGCTCCTACATTGTGGAACCAGATGGATTTCCACCAGGCAGGAACTTGCTTGCCTGAGGAAAACGTAGATGGAAAAACATGGGCATCTGATCCTGATTCAAAGCCTGCTGAAGTCAAGATATGTCTAAAAAATGGACTGTATTTCGCTTTGGCTGAGCTTTAAAAATTTGATCTTGATCTGACTAGTGTCAGTGATAGCCGTGTCTGTTTCAAAAGGCAACTATTCCTTTGCACAGACAGCACTGTATGTGCAGAAACTTACTGCTGGTAGCAACAACTGACCTGAAAAATATAGGTAAAAAAAAAGAGAATGCAATTATTGTCAACATGCACATAAAATTTCTTGTTCTGTACAAAAATATATTTGATTAATATCAATAATAAAAATCTTGACTAAAAAAGTAAAAATAAGCAATACTTTTACATGGAAATGCAATGAAAAATGTGAAGCGTCTAGCAACAAGAGTAAGTCACACATAACAATGAAAATGCTTAAAATGAAGTGCTCCTGCTTAATGTTAGGTGCAAATCTTTGGTCTCTTCTGTACCAAAATCTCCTTCAATTTTCTCTGATCTATTCAACAAAATAAATCAGACTGTGAACACATTAAAGTTAACCAGATCTATTCCTTATCCTAGAAATGTTTAATTTATGTTGACAGTCTTGCCCTGAGTGGTTAAACTTGAAAAGTACAGCAAACTACAGTCTGTTTTTGGAATATATCTGCTTGATGTTTTCAAGACGAGCGTATTTTGTTCAAAGAACTGTTATTTATTACACTGCATTGAAGAGCTGAAATCTTTTGTTACAGAAGTTTTAATGAGAAGTCATTAACATAAGTGACCAAATTAAACCCATATACGCATGTCAGATACCCAAAAAAAGCTATTTTAGAATTCCTGAATACTGTACTGATTACCACATATATGCAAACCTTACCGAGACTTCAGCTAGGTGTTTTTCTCATAGCCAATTTCGTAACTACTTTTTAAGAAAATTGCAGTGAGATGACAGCAAAATGGCAATCAATATTGTGTACCCACAGAGGCAATGAAAACTGACTGAAGATCCAAGCTGATAACACCTTTTATTTTTTTCTGGATGGGTATTAAAAGTCTCATAAAATGACATATATTTAGCACAACCACCTGGAGACAGAAAAAAAATCACATTTTGGATCAAGACCATGATATTTCGTGGAGAAGAATTTATTACAGCTTTGGTGGAGTTACTGAACTTCCCAACTTAAAGGAGGAGAAAGGGGTGGCAAAGAGAAACTGTTGTGGACTGACTGCAACCCCCATTCCCATCCTCCTGCACCACTCACACTCCTGCTTTTATCTTGATCCATGAGCTTTTTTATATTTTTTTCTCCCCCTGTCCTGATGAGGAGGAGTAATGAGAGAACAGTTGGGTGGGTGAGAGTGGCTGGGTGGAGGTCTGGCAGCCTGTCAAGGTCAATCCACCACACAGATCACGGCTTAGAACTAAAAAAGTAAAGACATAATTATGTGTTAAAAAAGCAAAGACATAATGATGTGTTACACCAATGTTAGTTTCAATCCAAAGCATTTGAGGGTAAACCTCTGAAATCTCCACGACTTCTGTATGCTTTATGACTGAGTGAAGAAACTTGTTTTCTAGGGATATCAATACAGCATTTTCAACTTTTAAAATAGACAAAAACAAAACCACACAAGGATTTTATAGGGATATATATCAGAATAAAAACTGCTTTTCTGAAGCATCTGCTCCAAATGAAAGTATTTCACTTTCAAAATATAGACTATGCCAGTTTTACCAAAGTCAGAACTTGGATACACTTTTATTCCATTCCATGATGATTTATCACTCTGGAGTGCAATACTACAGAAAAAAATACCATACCAATGCTACTGTACTGTACAACACTACCGATGCTGTTTAATATCTTTGTCAGTGACATGGACAGTGGGACTGAGTGCACCCTCAACTAGTTTGCCGATGACACCAAGCTGTGTGGTGTGATTGATACTCTGGAGGGAAGGGATGCCATTCAGAGGGACCTTGACAGGCTGGAGAGGTGGGCCTGCATGAACCACATGAAGTTCAACAAGACCAAGTGCAAGGTCCTGCATCTGGGTCAGGGCAATCCCAAACACAAGTACAGGCTGGGTGGAGAGTGACTCAAGAGTAGTTCTGAGGAGAAGGACTTGGGGGTACTGGTGGATGAGAAGCTCAACATGAGCCGGCAATGCGCATTTGCAGCCCAGAAAGCCAGCAGTATCCCGGGCTGCATCAAGACAAGCATGGCCAGCAGGTCGAGGGAGTTTATTCTGCCCCTTTACTCTGCTCTTGTGAGACTTCACTTGGAGTACTGCGTCCAGTTCTGGAGCCCCCCACATAAGAAGAACATGGATGCGTTGGAGTGGGTCTAGAGGAAGGCCATAAAATTGGTCAGAGGGTTGGAGTACCTCTCCTATGAGGACAGCCTAAGAGAGCTGGGGCTGTTCAGCCTGGAGAACAGAAGGCTCTGGGGTGACCTTAGAGCAGCCTTCCAGTACCTGAAGGGGGCCTACACGAAGGATGGAGAGGGACTTCTCACAAGGGTGTGTAGTGATAGGACAAGGGGGAAGGGCTGTAAACTAAAAGAGGGCAGATTTAGATGAAACATTAGGAAGAAATTCTTCACCATGAGGGTGGTGAAACACTGGAACAAGTTGCCCAGAGAAACTGTGGACGCCCCCTCCCTGGAAGTGTTCAAGGCCAGGTTGGATGGAGCTCTGAGCAACCTGGTCTAGTGGAAGATGTCCCTGCTCATGGCAAGAGGTTTGGAACTAGATCTTTAAAGTCCCTTTCAACCGTTACCATTCTAGAATTCTATGATTCTACTAATACCATTAAATTACGCCATTATTGTTTAACAGTTTCTTATCCAGTTTTGAAAGAATATTAGCTTTTTAAGTTCTTGTTTTCTTTCTAAGAAAAATAGTTGTCTTTGATTCGTAACCTAGATGTATATTTAAAATACTGGAAAGCAAAACAGTCAGGCAGAGAAGGACTTTTTCTGATTTGGTAAAAGTAAGTTACACAGAACTGATATGAAAATCTTGGACCAAGACTCCAGATCATTATTTATTTTCCATTAGCTAATGAAACATTTTAGTTTGTATACAGGTCTTAAAATGCCTGATGTGGCAATTTCTTGTTCTTTCATATATTTTGCCGCATAGTAGAATACATACTCTGTTTTCAGTGCCCAAACACATTTCATAGTGCTTGACAGACTGTCTCTTGTCTCAGAAGGCTATCTAGAATAGGCTTCTATTTCTGTTTATATTCTTCTACAGTCACACTAAAATAGGTATCCAGTTCATTTCCTCCAAGAATCCATATAAGGAAGAGTGACTTGCTAATGCAACCAAGTTAAACAAGAAGTAATATAAAACTGACCACGGTACATATTCTTCAGGGGTATATTCTGAAGCTGTTAGCAATTTTTGAGTATTTACATGTCAGTTATGTCAAGTCCACTGTATCTGGTAATGACTGACTGAGGATAGTGAGAATATGGACATGCATAAGTACTTTTTTTAAAGTGCTTTTGAACTCATAGAGTGAGGGCCTTGTAGTACATAACGATAACTAGCATGATGCCCATGTACTGGAGTGATAAGTGTAAATGTGTTAGTAAGTACTGTTGTGAGATACCAATTCACCAAGATACCCTGTAATATATACAACTTTCAATTCATTTATTTTGATTTTTATTTTGGGTTGCTATTACAAAATAAATACTTATATTTAAAATAATCTGTTTTAACAGATACGTGTCTAGAAATATTGTTACAAGAAACAACTTGAGTACTTGAAAGGCTTCTTAATTGAACAAGACTTGCATTTGAAAGTGGTGCAAAATGCCTGTCTAATCAGACATAGTTTAAAACAATGTCCAATAATCAAAATAATTGCTTATGGTTAAGTGATTTTTTTTTTTTTTTTTTTTTTTTTTTTT
>Ga0065711_1039045_pt1 | contig 18193 bp, 11 predicted proteins | sample Hoacrofraction12_FD_59098 | JGI IMG/M metagenome (GOLD analysis project Ga0065711, IMG submission 59098) | Hoatzin crop microbial communities from Cojedes, Venezuela - Epithelial fraction 12 v2 (version 2) | ecosystem: Host-associated > Birds > Digestive system > Esophagus > Crop | place... | reverse complement strand
GAAGGTAAAGGCCTCTTTTTTTTTTCTTTTTTTTTTTTTTTGTCATCATTTGCTTCATTGGACGAGTGGTAGAAAGAGCAGGCCCTAGTCTCTTAGCAGAATAGATTGATATTTTTGGGTCTCTGTTTTAAGTTGAAAGTTCTTGCTAAAAGGCTATATAATTACAAATCAAATACTCTGATTTGGAATAGGAATTGGTTGTATTAAAGTTGCAAATCCAAGATGAAAACTTCAGCAAATCTTTACGGTTAGATCTGGCCAAAAGAATACATGAGTGGGCCTTGAAAACAGACTTAACTAGGTGTTAATAGCACTCGTTAAAATCTAATTGCGGGATTTAAAGGGCTTGTCTATATGTGCAGTTCCAGGATTCCTTGGGTGGAGGGGCTGCCTCCAGAGGAATGTTTTATTTCTGTTGATCTTAATCCACTGTGATCTAGTTTGTCTGTCCATTGAGTTTAAACTGGAATAACATAAGGCGATGGTGTTCATCAATTTACGTGAGATTAGTTTAAAAACATGTTCTTTTAAATTTCTGTTATTTTCTGACTGCTTCAAGAACAGGTGCTTCCTCTTCAATTTTTTTCTGTAGCTGTGCGAATTAGGCATATCACAAAAAAAAAAAAATCCTAGCATTTCTGAAATTGCAAATTAAAAAAAGTTACAGCAAAGCTTCCGGTAATGTCATGGAAATCAACACTAGTTCTAGGCGCTAGTTCAGGGGAATTGTCCCTGACCCCTAGGCAGCATGGACCTTGTAGGTGCCTTCTGAATGAATGAGGATGGGTTCAAATTCAATTCAAACCAGTTGAATTTTTTTGCTGTTTATGGGTCATGCACTATAGTTAGTAGGATGATAAAATCCTATGCTAAAATTAGTATTGGAGGGACAAGTTCTTAGGGAAAATTTTCTGGAGAAGGAGCTTTGCTGTTTCATTCTGGAATTGTATTTCTTTTCAATGGTCTAATCACGTAACAACCTGGAATTTTATTTTTATAATATATATGTTAAAAATAATTAAATTTATTTTAAGTCCATATTAAATATATAAATATATAATTTTTAAAAAATATGTAAGCTGTTAGGCAGACATTGTGTTGCTTCATCTTGCCTTGCTTTCGGTATTCATTGCTGATGGACTGGGTGGTACAAGGAGAAGTACAAATGGACCTGTAAGATTATTTTCATTTACTTCGTTTAACCTCTTCTCTGTGGGAGTTTTCATTTAAAACAGTTCTTGCAGAAGTGCTGCCTAAAGATAAAAATAGAAAAAAATTATGTTTGCGGTAGCTGTCTGTTCCTGTGTTTTTTGAGTACTTGGCACAATGGAAGACAATCAGTGACTTCCACAATATAAATGCACTAACAAAGAAATACAGTAAAATATCTTATTATCCTTTTCCCGTATTCGTCTCCTAACTTTTCCTTGCCTCAGTTATGTGAAGACTGAAAAGTGAAATACAGTTCATGCTGTAGTGCAGACACAGGGCCCAGCCAAGTAATGGAGCAGATGCCGCCGAGTTCCCCGTCAGAGTACAGAAACGAACTGCTTATCCGACGCCTACAGGCACGAACAGAGGACATGCTGACTGCAGGGAAGGATGTCACTAGCTTTGGTGGCTTTGTTATTCCATTTCATATAGAAATACTTAGTTTTAACTACCTGTTTATGTAGCTGTGTTCAATGCAAGTTAGAGATTCTCCAGTGTATTCACAAAATACTGTAAGAACATTGAATGTACTAGCTAGTACGCCATTGTACTGGTAGTTTCCTAAATATGTACAGCTAAAGAGCGATTGGTATGTTGCTGCTTTTCATTTATCATCACTTTATTTCTGAATTAAGTTTCAGAATGTTTTGATTTTCAAGGGGATTTATTTTGAATTTGAGTGTGTTTGTGTATTTATATTTTTTCTTTCTGAAAATGTCTAAGCTAGCCGCTTTGAGCAGAACACGAGCTTCTGTTTGCTGTTGGTAACCATGACTCATCTGTGTTATTTTTAACATTGCAAACATGAATGTATTTTTCCCAAATGATTCTGAATTTTTTTTTCCTATGGTAGAGTTTTCGCTTTGTTTACCATAAAGCTGGAAACCTAGGTTATATATCTGTAACCCAGCAAGCTGCCTAGAATTGAGTATTTTAACAATCACTGTTGTTGTGTTGTAACTGGAGCTGTTAATTTAGTGTGACATTCTTGCCCTTTATTAGTCAGTAGGCTTTGTGCAGCTGTTCCGGGTGGGATTTGGGGAGGCTAAGATCCATCACACCTACAGTGCCTATGCATCCCTGGAAATGAGGAATGTAGCTGCTGTAGGCTGTGTGATTAAAAAAAGGCATGCCCTTGAAACTTGTGGAGAGATTTGCACTTGTAAACGCGTCCAGAGCGCTGTTGATTTGCTTCAGGTCTTCACTGCGCTGACTGATCCAAAGAATTAGAGGTGAACTTGGGTTCACTTTTTTTTAACCTCCCTAAGAACACTGGCAGAGCCAATCTTAAGAAAATTGTTCCTTCATAAATAACTGTATTTTCACAGAAGCCAGAACTTCTGCTGTGATTGCCATTCTAAACAATGCATTGCAAAATCCAGGTTTTTCTGAATAGGCTTCCTCTCGCTCAGTGGCAGTGTCATGTGTCCCTCAGGGATTTTGGAGGCAATCCTCAGCACTGCGTAACTGGTACAAGAAAGTACTGATCTGCCTGGGAGGCTGGTCTCTGATCCTGCCTCTAAGCTTTGTAGTGTTACTAAATACTGTATTTTTGCTTTCTTTGTGATGGTGTGCCATCTCAGTAAGCCATTAGCCTATAAAATGTTTGCCTCTGCAAAGACAGCGGTGCCAGGCCAACCTGTTACAAAGCTTTTTCATTCTTTACCTTTTGATTGTTAATATTCAGTAGTCTTTACTTCTCCAGTCGTAGAAGTGTAGTGTTTCAAAAATCTCTTCTAGCACAAGCATCTTGGACTTTTGATTGAAAGATCTTGTCCTGCTCGCTGGTTTGTCAGTCATGGACCGCTGCTGCAGCATCTGCCCCAATTACTCCTTTGTTCAAGTTTATGGTCTGTATAACTGTGGATCTAGTATTCTTTCCCAAGGCTCACAGAAATTTATATTCCTTGTGGTAATCTAGGTGGAAGAAATACATAGTCCCGTTGTGGCACAGGGACAGTTCCAGAAGATCTCTGGGTTGGGGCTTTGCTGGATCATGTCTGCGTGTGATTCATGGAGCATCTTTGCCAAAGATGAGTTTCATTCACACCTTCTTCATTTTTGTTAGCAGAAAATCTTGCTGATTTTCTAGGGGACCATTTGGTCAGGTCTGTTATTTCTCTGTAGCTGTACCTTACATGAAATAATATAAATTTCATGAGGTTGAATTTGCTGCAGCTAGCGTAGAACAAATCTGATTTGTAGAACAAGCCAGTGGTTAGCAAAATCCCACTGAATTGAAAATAAATTTTTCTCCACCTCAGATCACAGTGAGCCTGCTACTGCAGTACTGTAAAATCAAGTAGTGTGCATCTTGTCAGCATCTTGTGACTGGGCAGGCTGTATCTTATTTCGTTACAGTAATTTCAGACAGTAGTTCATTTGATCCTTTTATCTCAGGCAGTAACTATTTGAGGCTTACAAGCCAAGCTTTGGGCTCTTAGCTTTTAAAAAAAAGAAAAAGAAAAAAGCAGCTCCTCCCTTTAAAGGACCGGGAGACTTGTGGGGACTCTTGGGTGGCACCTGAGCTTGCTTGTAGTGAGGTGGTGTGGGGAATGCGACAGCTCAGGCAGGGAGCGTGGTGCTGAGTGGTTGGCCTCTGTTGCTGGGTGCCAAGCCCCGACCTCTTCTGTGCCCTGCCTTACCCACTGCGGCCGGACCGGCCCTGGCCACGTCTGCAAGCTGCAAAACAGCCATTTGGGCCTAACAAACTCTGTTTGTGGTGTTTCTTGTATGTGTCGCTGCATACGTAAGACTTGGATTTGTCCCTAAATAGCGTGGTGACATACGAGAGAGCAGAGCTAAACCGGGCATGCTCAGCCCAGTCCTCGTGCCGTTAACCTTCACTGGAGTTTGCTCGTGGTTTCACAGTGGGTGGGTCTGGCTCTACCGTGGTGGGTGACTTTTTCCGTCCGGGCTGTCTCAGGGCTGTGTTTCCTTCCTATTTAAATAACAACAGTGTGAGTGAGAAGGCAAATCTCCGTGGCTGAATGCTTGGTTCAGTTTCCTTTTTCAGAATTCCTGCTGTGGATTCTTCTGGGAGCCCTTTTCCTCCTCCGTGGTTGTTCCTGTCACCTGGTTTCCTTTCATGAGTTCTGTCACACAACCTTGTGTATCAGGGACCCTCCGTGACCTGGCACTTGGCTGGCGCGTGTCACTGTGCAAGTCCTTCAGGTCATGGAGTAACCAAGGTTCATGAGGTTTCATGACTGTTTTTAGTTAATGTAAGATTTCTGCTTTTAGGCTGTTAAATCTCTGTGTATAAAAGCACTGTTAATTTTATATTGCAATAATAAAAAAAACCTATTAGAACAAAATCCATTTATAGTCCAGTAATATTTGCAAAGACTAAAAATACATCTCAGCTTGGATGGAGAGGCAAGTTTTGGTCTGGCAGCCCCGGTGGTGGTAATTAATCCCTCTGCCTGGGACAGGCAGGTGGCATGTCACTCAGCCTGCCCCCCTTATTGTCATCCTGTCTCTGCTGCGCTCGCGCGCTCTGTCCTGGAGTACATCAGACTTCTTAAGGTTGTATTTCATCTCCTCTTATAGCACAGCTCTCCTGCTGAGTAGAGAGCTTTAAAGATTTGGGGGGAGCCAGGCAAACATGGAACAAAAGTCATTGCAGCGGCTAAGTTTTTTGTAATCGAGTTACAGATCAGTCTATATTCTGATCTGATGTTCTTCCCAGGACTCAGAGATTTTCTGAACTATTTGCATTCTAGTTAAGTTTTTCATGATTTCTCTCTACCTGCAAAGTCATTTTTGTCTGTAAGCTTGAAGCACATTATTATTATTTCAGAGCTCCAAGAGAAAATCATGATACTTGGTGTTTCTTCCATGTTGTTTTCCACCCCCTCCCATGAAATTAAATGAAATATAACACAAATTTGAATTACAGTGTTGAAGAAGATCAGCTGCCGCTGAAGTCAGCATATGCATATTTTTAGTCCTGTAAGAACAGAACATGGCCGTCAAGGTTTTAGTGAATAATTTATGTTCTGCTGAGTTGAGAATATATAGAGTATGGCTTTTAAAACCAGGGAGTAAGACTGTAACTGGAAGTTTGGCTACAGAAATCTTTTGAAGCCTTTGAGGATGAAAAGCTCAGAAGGCTGGATTATTTCAGAGCAAGGGGAAGTGAAGCCGATAAATGAGTTACAGGCACTATAGAAGAGAGGTGCTGTACAAGTGCAGTCATTTGGCCTTATAATGCATATGAAACCTGAGTACCTTTATGCTTCTGGCTAGGTAGCTAAATCCAAAAGAAGGACCTTCTGGGGTTCTTTAGTACAGTGATTTTGGAATACAAACTTGAGTTAGGCGGTGTATCGGTACAGTTTATGCTGGAATTTGTCAGAGTATGATGTAAAGGTATGATGAGATCCACAGGCCTTTTGTATACTTCCAGTTCTCCAGATCTGAAGCAAGCTGGAAGCCGCTTCAAACTGTGGCTTCGTGGATATCCAGCCTGGGGGCACAAGCATTTTTCAGACGATGGAACCTTCTTTGCAGTTGAAAAAATGTAATATCTGTACACATTGTGTCAGGAAACCAAATTTGATTAATTTTGACTTTTCTTTTTACTGAAAGTGTTCAAATGACTTGGTAATTTAAGACTAACAGTAACAAAGGATATGAAATAGATTAAAAATGTTCATTGTACAAATTGCAGAACAGAAAAATGTGTAAATTTAAGTGATTTAAATGTTTTTTTTTTCCAGGCTACCTTCCAGTTAAATAGTTGGAGTATGCTTTGGGCTTGTGGTTGGGTTTATGAGAACAAATGGAGATATTTTAATATGTTAGCTGTGTAGGTCCTTTTTCTCCGTCTGGCAGAGAAAAGGCAGTTCTGAAAGAGCTCGTTTTTCTCCATTGCTGGTAAAGAAATCCTGTTGTGACTCCTTCAATTGGATGCACCTGCACTGTAGACATCCACAGTTAGGTGAGATTAATTGCGCTTCTGTCATTTTCATTTTTAAAATTGTCCACAGTGGAGGTGGAAAGGAATAGTCTTAGGAGGGAAAAATCCTGGGTTCTTTCAGTGTGCCTACTGGAGTTGGGGAACAATTATGACCAATGATACTAACATAATTTTGAAGAAGGTTTTAGATCTATTACTTCATTTATTGCTGTAAGGTACAGTACCTCAAACAAGATACAGAACTCGCTTGTTAAATTTCGGAGGACAGAATAGCAGCCTGGCACTTGCTTTTTGCAGACTCATGTGGTTGTACATGAGGACAGGGCTTAACTTGGGAGGAAGTTCATGACTACATTTAATGTGCTATCTCTTAAGTATACAAATGTACATTTTGCTGATAATTTTTTGTTTATTCTCTTGATTTGAAACCAGATCTTTCAGAAAAACAGTGAAGTCCTGCAGTTGTTATTCATACAGAAACATTATTTAGAATCATAGAACATTTTAAATGTACTTACTGTCTCTTTTTTAATGATAGTTCTTCTGTTAAGTAGGTTACCTCAGGTTACAGAGCTCCCCATGTTTCTCTTTCAGTTACAGTAGAAATGTGGCTACTATTTCAACAACTTCCTTTTTGCAAATAATTATTTAAATAGAGAAGAAAATTGTGAACTCTCTGAAGTAATCATGAGTTTTGTCACTAACTGAGGAGTCTGAGATTTGCGAATATGCGATTTGTTTGTTTTGTTGTTTTTTGTTTTGCCTTTTTTTTTTTAAACCAACTATGTAACAGAGGCTACGTTTTTGCTGTGTTGCTGGGAGATGCTGCTGGTTTTATTTATGGACTTGTGAAAAAGATCTTGTGCAGGACTTGGCTGAAAAAGTGTTTATGCTATAAAAAGTATAGGTAAATAAAATAGTTGAGAGGAGGAATTTCTGAAAATAAGGTAGACAGAAAGGCCTAGTAAAATAGAACATGAGCAGAGTAGGTGTGGATGCTTGATCCAGATCTTCAGAGTTCTGCCACACCAGAGTTCTTGTGGTAGCTGGATGCTTTTGGTGGGGAGCTCCCACAGTTCTAAGTATCCAGAAAACTTTCGTGAATAAAGACACTTCCTTAGGCTCGCATAAACCGTTGCTGAATTGTTTGCGTTCAATCTGAGTAGTAGCACTTGGATGTAGGTGTTAGAGAGTTCATCTGGCTCCATATGTAAGACAGCAGAGAACCCACAGTTGAGGCCATGGGAGGGAGAGGGAGAAAGGAGGAGTCTTGCTCCCTTCCCACTGCCCTCCCGGTAGGAGAAGAGTCTGGTGAATCTTGCACTTCCTCAGACCGGAGTCAGTCAACTTACAGGAAATCAGCTGTCCTTGGTTTCACTGATCATGGTAGTACATATTTATTAGCTTTGTGAAATTTTTAAAAGTCGGGTTAGACTGCCTGGGCAGGGAAGCTGCCACGCTTTTCTGTCTCACTTAGAAGCCCTTGCCTCTCGTTTGAAAAACCCAGATGTTTTCCAGATAGTGCTTTGACCCTGACAGCAGGGTTAGCTGGGAGTAGTGTCACTGAGCAGGAGTTCTTTATGGAGGGAAGTTGAGAAGTGCCAGTACATGTGACACCAGGGATGGTCAGCGGTACCCAGCTGTCGTCTGAACCGTAGCGCAAGCCTTGCTTGTTCTAAGGAAGGGCCACCTTGGCTACGTTACTGACAGTAGAAATAGGAGCTTTGGTGAAGCAGATCATTGCTGTTGGCAGATGTTTTACCTGTAACTGTTCTGCTCTGGAACATGCCAGGGTTCAGCTTTCTGCTCATGGTAACACCTAGTCTGCTTATCATTTTTAGAGCTTGCAATCCTTTTAATATGAGACAATAAGAACAAATGCACAATGTGTTCCTACTCATTAGCTTTTCATTTAAAGAATGAAATACTGTAAATATATATTTAAATAATACACATCGAAAATCCAGCATTTAGCTGTGATTTTAAATGTGACTGTTGTTTAATGCCAGGGAGTGTTTTGGCATATTCAGAGCTTTGCATTCGCTTTCCTTTTTTAAATCCTTCCTCACCTTGTTTGACCTCTGTGACTACTCTCACGCAATTAATGGCACTTCTCCTCCCCCCCTGCTTTTTCCTCTCTCTTTGGTTGTTCCAGTGGCTTTTCCCTGAAGGAGGTCCTCCTTGTCATTCTTTTCCTTGCTCTGTTGAGATTGTGATGGCTCCTTGTTGGCCTTATCTCTCATTTGGTATTTCTGGGCAGTCCAATCCATCCTCATGATTTTATCTGCTGCTGTAGCAAAGCTGATTCAGCTATGTTTTGCCCCATCTCATTTGTGTCTCCTGTTTGCCGTGCCACCCCTTGGGTGGAATATGGCCAAAATTCAATTCCCTATCATATCGATACACAAAATTCCTGAAGTTCAATCACCACTTACCCTATTTTTTGTCACTGTTGAGAGCACTTACCATTTGCTAAGACTGTAACGCGCGACAGTCATTTCAACGTGTTTTCCCTAAATCATTATCATCCTATATTGCTGTCCTGGAATCCTTTTCTTCCACTATAAAACGTACGAGCTTCTGGTGCTTATCTTCAGTACCACTCACAGCCCTCTTTGCCCTATCATTTCTCATTCCTGAAATTTTCCTGTTCTTCTGACAGTGCCATTCTCAAAACTTGCTTTGCCCGTTGTTCTTGTATTGCTCTTTATCAGCTGCTGTTTAGATGTGGCACTGACTTCTCAGAAGTGACCTTTGCTTCTCCTTGAAACCTTAAAATCTCCATCCATGATGGCACTTCTTTTGTCTATGGTGCAGCATGGAGCTGCTGTGAACATGAAGGCATCAGAGGTCCATGGACCTTTGAGTACGGGTAAAATATGTGTTGGGGTGAGTTCAGAGGTCCCAGGCTCCAGGGAATCAGGCGAGCAAAGGCATCTCAGCTCCTCCAGCACTGCCTTGGTGCCCGCACCGCAGAGCAGAATCCCTAGCTGGCTGGCTCTGGCGGTGCAGTTAGATCGGATGGGAAGGGGCATTCAGGTGATTTGTAAGTTTAAAGAAGGAACGGGTACCTGCGCTTACTCTGTCATCCCCAAGCCCCACTGACCTCTTGTTCAGTAAGCTTTAGTACTGTCGCAGGACTTGATAAATCATTTTTGCATCATGAGCACAGATGATTCAAATGAGAATATGGGAAAGGAACAGGTCATTGAATAAAATATGTAATTTTAATTGTTTATTCACAAGTGGAAATTAACTTTCAGAAATAGTGATAATTATTTCAGGGTAATTTTTATGTGACTAAATTAACACCGTTACTCCTTTCTCTGTACCCTGAGTTCACAGCTTTTACATTTAACTCAATAGCACTAGTGTAGCCACATAGAGAAATTATGTGGTTTGCCTCCTTTATTAGCATAGGTAGAGTGTTTCATAAAGAGCAACAACTAAGTGATCATACCAAAAGTCACACAAAGCTTTCACAGCTCTCTACGGAAGTTAAAAGCAGAGATACAGTTTGATACAGACCGTGAATATGTATGGTAAGTCTATGTTAAATGGGGAGATGCAGAAACTGGGTAGATGCTTCACAAGTTTGCATGCTTTAGACTCTGAAATCTAGAATGATGGGAAAGGCAAGGTGACGATCGGGGCCACCTGCCTACCCAGGTAGGTTCCCACCTCCCTCTGCATGCAGTTAAACACAGATGTGGTTTCCAGTTGCTTTCCACTGCTTCTCCAGATGTTTGTACAGCTATATATTCTGTATAGCAACACTATATTTGAAGAACAGTCACATCTCATTGTTTAAGTAAGTGATTTTCCTATTTTCCTACTCAACATAATTTTGCACATCTTAGCATGATAATTCAGTCAACTGGTGTCTCTTTATATGAATGAAAAAATTGCTTTGTTACTAAGTCTTTGTGAAATGGATTAAGGCTGTAGATATTCCTGGTGAAGCACAAAATGTATATGAAACATTTCAACTCTGACCCTTGGTTTGTGCGGTAATCTTTAGGCCAAGTCTTCAAATTCATTTTGGCTGGAACACTTTAAATACTGTACTATTAAATTTGTTGGAATACTTCTTATTTTAGTAACTGTTTTTTTATGTGAGCTGGCATTGATGCTCTGAAAGTCCGATAGCAGTTTCAGAGTGTGTGTTCTTTGTCTTCCTGCGACACAGCAAAGATCCTAGTAGTTATTTTTATGTTGCTTTGTTGTGGAGGAGAATCTTACATTGTTTGTGAAACTGAAGGCAGAACAATGGGTGAGTGTGCTGATGGAGATGAATGAGGAGCAATATCATATATGTCTGTAGTGTAAACATCAGCTGGTCGGATTTTTTTTTTAAATGCCCAGTGATTCTGATTCCTGTTCCGGTTGTCTTGACACTGCCTGCAAACTGAATTCATCTTCCTTAATGTTAGTATGTTAGAGTGCGTGAAGGTGAGAGGGAGGGAGAGCAAGACCTACCGATTCAGCCAAGCCCAGCATCCCAGGTCTCTGCCCCTAGCCCCTGTTTTCAAGCTGTCTTGGCTCTGCTTGCGACTGTATTCATGTACTTTGTACACTGCATTAAAGTTTGATAGTCTTAGGTTGTATTGAGAAAATGGCGATGTAAACCGTCCTGTTTAGAGGCTATGGGTGTCACGTGGAAATACTGCTGCTCTGCCTCCAGTTCTGCGTGCTCTGCGGCCGTCTGGAGTTATTGTGGTCGCTGCAAGCACAGGACTTCAAAGGCTGGCTGAACGGTTTGCCAAGGCAGCGCTATTCTGGGTCATCTTTTCTTCTCTCAGGACCTTTCCATGGATTTCTTGGAATGTTTCCCCCTGCTGTTTCTCCAAGGAAGAATGTAAAAAGTGAAGCAGGACTTGATCAAAAGACAGATACATAGAGTCAGTGTAAATCTCCACTGGCTTCTGGGTGCTTGGGGAAGATGACTGCAGTTTTCTCAGTGCAGTGCTGCTCATTGCTGTGACCAGAGTTTGCACCGGGCTGATGAAGTAGGCTTTAGTCTCATAAGCCTTTTGCTCTCTGGTTAGGCATATCTTTCCAGTGTGGGATTTCTGTTAAAATTTTGCTTCAACATTTTAAAATGTATAAGCTGTCATCTGGTGTTGTAGAAACCCATTTTTAATTTGTATCGAAACTTGCTGATCTCTCACTTAAAAAAAGAAAAACATTTTACGTTCTGGCTGAGGTGGTGATGTAAAAAGGTGATACAGCCACAAGTCAAGAGGTGCTGTGATATGCCTCGCAGCAGCGTGAGCTCTACAGAGAGACTTTTTCGGTCTGCATATAGGTTTTATGTGTCTAGATAGCTGGATGTGACGTTTTCACCTGGGTCTTCTCTCTCATATGAAAGGTGGAAATCAAACAAGACTGAAAACAGAATCAAACTGGAGAACAAGTATTTTTCAGTGATGCTTACTGCCATCTGCAGAGTTCTGCTTAGTTGAGCTCTTGGTAATGGTGTTAACCATCTGTCCTGCTACAAGGCTTGAGGGAGAAAGCTGTGCAAAAGGAAATGCAGGAGAATGTCACTGAGCTTTAGAAATTTTGTTCACAGGATATCGTGCTAGTGCAGTACTTACCCAGGAGTGATCGTCTTGTCAGAAACGAAACAGACGTGGAGATCTGTAGTGCTGCGTAGGACGTGTTTTCTACATGACTTGAGTTAATCAGCATTGGCTAATTACTTTTTTTTTAAAAGCCTAAATAACAAAGTTGAATGCTGTATCCACTTTTTGTTTTCCTCAACTGGAACAGGCCTATAGGTAAATGCTGTTATCTCTTTATTTCATTGTATTTCTCCTCTGTTTGTGTCAGTGATTGGTTCCTTGTTGTGTACTTCAGCTATAAATTTTCAGGGGCTGGTATCCTTGTTTGATTTGGGTTTCTAAACCTTTTGGAGAGCTCATTGCTGGGACTGGAAGACACTAGAAAAATTCTTCTTGAGCTTGTATCATGTGGCATTTCTGATTAGGCATGAGTTAGCTGCTCACTAATTTAGGTGTCATTAATTTGTATTCCTACAAATCACATCAGAAGTGTAGCTCTTGTTCCAGTAGTTGAAGATATACATAGCATCTTCTGTGGAGGATGGTAAATGCATAAACGCTCTGCAGGTTTGTCCATAGCTGAGTTATCCCCACGTGTTTCAGGCATAGGCCAGCTGAACTCTTCATCCTGCTTCAAGCATGGATAGAAAGTAGTGGCAGAAAAAAAGTCCACGTGAGAATATGATGAGTGCAGTTTCTTATTGAGCCAGATGGGTGTGCAATTAGCAAGTTTTTGAATATTTTCAGGGCACAAAGCATTTATTTACTGCCTGTTGTGGTGTCATGTTTGCCTGCATTTGTAGGGTTGAGGTGCGGTGCATTACAGAACATCACAAGCCTAAATGGTGAGCCAGTCACTCTCACACTTTAGATTTCTTGTGTGGTTTTGTCTGCATGTGGTCTTTATTTTGATTTTTGAGGTGGTCATAGCTCTGTCAAAGTCCATGGGAGTTTTATGGTTGTTCCTTCATTTGCCATTAGGATTAAACTATGACCTCTAAAAATGTCAAAAAGTCTTACTTTGTTTCTAGCAAACTATGGTGGTAACAGAGAACAATAGTATGTGTTATGCCTTCTGTCTTTCTGTTTAGGCAAATATCTCTGAGATGAGTCTGTATCAGTCTGGATTATGGATGTTGATGTTACAGTCAAACAAGTCTGACAGTGACACTGCCATGCATGATCCGATATACCTGGGAAGCAGCTAGTTAGGAAACTGGGAAGACCAGAGCGCAAATTCATGCTCCCAGGTACAGCCGTTTTAGTGCAGTTACCCAAAGTAGCTTGCTGGAGAGTGTCCGGAGTACGACAGCGGGAGACTGGGGTCTTCCTTGGGGCCGGGAGCTCCCTGAGCTCCAGAGAAGTCGTCTTCTCCAGTTAATTGTCGGAGTTCTGCTTGATCTCTGTCTTGCATGGACTCAGGGAAACTGTGTTTGTTTGCATACGGAATTGGGTCTTTTGTTTAAGAAACAATACATAAACTACTAGTGTGTGTACAGCTGGAGGGGGCGTTGCAGCTAATGTTATCATTTTATTGTTGATGCTATATTTGAGTCCTGATAAGCCCATCTAATCAACGAATAGCTTGTTTTGGGGATGCGAGTCTAAAGGCTGCATTTCATTTTACAGCAGGGTAGTAATGTATCTTGCAGGTTGAGCATTTTACAAGAGCTGATGGCAGAGCAAATACAACAGTTTATATGTGACTAAAGACTTTTTTTTTAATTTTGCAAGCCTTTTAATTTTATTGCAAGTATACTGCTAACATATCAAAGCAATTAATTTCAGTTTTTGTTATCTGTTCTATCCATTTTAATAAATAGACATATCAAACAGATTAGATATCTAGTTATGAAGAATTGCAGAGTTTCAAAGATAAGTATGGTTCCAGATCACAACGTTTAAAATTTTGTAGTATTTTAAGTCTGCTCTCCACAAATTACTCTGCAGTATTGCTTCACTTGCAAGGCCGGGAAGCTGCTGAAGGGGGTCGCCAGAGTTGTGGGAACAAACGTGCATTAAGTAAAACGCAGAGGAAAGGATGGTATCTTCGGATTCTGTTTGCAGCTGTTGCAGTCAAGACAACTTCACTGGGAAGCCCACTTAAGGGATGACTGAATAATGCAAAATAAAATGCTGAAGTTACCCAGTTTCTTTTCAGTCTCTGACATTTTTAGTATGCTTTTTCCTGCAGCTCTTATAAAATTCAGCAATTCCCAGTCTGTCATCAAATTTAGTTCACATTCTGCCTATGAATTACACTGCTCATTTTTTTTTAAAGAACATCTTTTCAGAAAACATTTGTGTTTTTGCAGCTGAACGCATACCCATAGAAATGATTTGGCAAGTAGAATTTGCAATACTATTTTGTGAAAGACAGAGAAATGTAAGTACTCTGTTTGAAAAATGTATCAGAGATCCTAAACGTTGACTGTTTTTATGTCATGAAGGCTGAACCCTAATGACATAGAAGCCAATGGGGGTTTTACTTAGTAAAGGTTAGCTGTTAACTTCAGCGAGGTCTGAGTTTGGTCTATTTGACTGTAACTCCAGGAACAACACATAATTTCCAGTTCATCCTCACCTCTTGATGCGTGTAGTCCACTGTTTCACAAACGTAGAGCATGAAGGGGCATCAGATTTTAGAATAAATGGGCAAAACTTCTATCCTGATTTATCCTTGTAATCAGGCCAACTGTACGTGATCTTTCACCCCAGCATGTAAGAAACCTGATTCTTTTTAGAGGAGGGTAACCTGAATTGGAGATACTTAAATTCTTCACAGAGTAATTGGAGCAACCAGAAAAACAAAGAGAAGACCTAAACTGAGGTTCATATTTCATTGCTATTTAAATTAACAATGCAAAGCACAGGATAGTAGTAAATTTGAATTGCTTCCAAAACCATGTGCATATATGATCTGACATGAGGTACAAAATGAAGCTTTGTAAGAGTTGATGGCTTGCCCGATAGGAGAACGCAAAAGAGGAGCCATGCTTTTGAAAGAACCTTGCCATATCAATGCAGACCTTGTCAGAGGAGGCAGTAATTGAGTGGGATGCATTTTCTGAAATAAGATGGGTCAGATGGTGCCAATTGCCAAACATTTCTATTTGTGAGGGTAGCAGGTGATTGTGAGACACATTGGGGAAGCGCAGAGTTTCTCCTCACCAGTGTCCTTCTCAGACAGCAGCTGGTAGTGGGTGCCTTGGTAGACGTAGGAGAGAGATCCAGTGGTACTTTTCCCATCCTTGGGTGATTTGTGGCTAAAAGTAGTGCAAACAGTGATGAGAATACCAGCTTTTCTTATAGGGTTTAAACTTAAATAATAAATATGTTGCGTGTGAGTGCTTTCTGTTAGATTTCTCTGGTTGCTGATGGATGTTTTTCTTGCATAACCTAACTTCCTCTGTGGCACTGCATCAGTTCCAGATTTCAGACATATGGGAGTAACATATTAAGAAAGGAGCACTTTGTGCCTGAACTTTCTCTCTGAAAAGCTGCATTTGTATGTATGCAATGGTAGCATCATTCATGCCCCTTTGTGTGTGCATGGAGCACGTCAGTGGTAGTTGAAACTTCACATCTGTGAGCCAGGTGAGTTGGAATTGAAGCTTGTCGTGGAGGAGGAAGTGATGGCAATAAAGCAGTAAGTGGGGAAGAAAATGAAGGCATTTTGCCTGAATGAAATAAGACCTTCAGGGAGGGTTTTAAGTTTTCATCGTTTTTAGGAAGTGAGCCTCAATTAGGCAGTGCATTTGGAGAGTTTCTGCCTCACTTAATGAATGCCTAACAGCATTGATTTTTGCTTGCATTTCTTAAACAGTAGGCTGTATCCTCTGTGAAATAATCCTTGTCTGTCCTGCTGCCTCTTGATTTTTCTTTTTTTTTGACTGTTCTTCCAACAGGTTGAAACACCATCATTATGTCTATCCTGAATTCTCTTATCCAGATTTCACTGTCTAGACTCATAAACTACATATATATTTAATTCTTACTTCTCGCATATGGACCATGTCTCTCCCTTGCTCCATGCCCTTACTATCTTTCTTCCTCTGTATTGTCTAGACTGTGCACCTTACCAGTCTGCCTCCACTTATCCTCTAATTTTGTATTTGGCTGACAAGGCCTTCATTCAGTCCTCCTAAAAAAAAGAAGTAATGTGATGCTGTCTCCAAGGCAAACTCCTGCAAACTGCTAGCGTTATTCCCCAAGCTGTCCTGATACATGGATGCAAGCAGGGACATAAACAAGAAATGTTAGAGTTCTGATTTCGTAAATCCAAGGGGAAGCTGATCAAATTTTAAAAATGGCAGAGGTGGTGAAATACAAAATGTTGCTTTTAAGCTTGACAAACATCTTCTGCTCTTCAAGAACAGCGGATTTAAGAATAGCAGCATTATATATTAAAATGCATGAAGCATTCTTTTGAAAAAGAATGTAAAGCACTATCTGTAGCAAAATATGCTCTGTTAGAGGAAGCAAATACCTAAGAAAAAGCTGGGTTGTCGGGTGAGCTTACACTGAGAAAAATGTCATATTTACCCAGGACTTTTAGGGGTGAAGATAACAAGAACTTAGTTGAGATCCTTTAGTTGAGAAGCTAATCTTTCAAGACACACACAAAATGTATGTTGCTATTCTAGTTCTGTGTGACTAAATTATTAAGTATTTTGAGGGGGTCTGGGTTTGGTGTGTGTTTTTTATGGTTTTTTTGTTTGTATATTTTTTTTTTTTGAGGGGCAGTAAGGTTAGAAACTGTTGAACTGTTGTTCCCCATTTTCCTGTCGTTCTTCTTGTACAAGAAATGACCCCACAAAAGCAGGTCCGGGAACTGTAAGGCTTGCAGGCTCAGTGTTTATCTTGGCTATTGTTGTGGGGTTGAATGTGCAGAAATCCCCATAGGAGGATTTTTTTTTAGCATTTCTACAAGACCCTCACCATAGCTGTCATATTGTTAGAAACATGGATGCTAATTCAGCCTTGATATTTTTGTGGCAGGAAGGTTGTATATTTTTTATTATTATTGGAAGTCATTGCCAAAGTATGTAGGATTTTATATGCTGTAAGTCTTAATGAAAATTTGATGTGGTTGCACACAGTTCATAGCATAGGTCTGTAGTTGTACACTTTACTCTGTATAAGAGTTTTGTTTTGTTTTATTAATTTGTGAGTTTATCTTAATTTAGAATACTACATAGGATTGAGGATAGTCCCGGTTCTTCGTAACAGGTAGCTTTCGCTGAATTGTTGTTTCAGACAGTCAAAACTGATATATGAGGCCTACAGGTAGGGGTAGTTTAGACCTAGCTGTAATTAAGAATGCCCACTAATTATAAGCAATGTGGTAGATTACCTGTTAGTGAGGTTATTCAACCATTGCCTGTGGAAAACCCAGTAGTTTAAGCTTTCCGAACTAGACTTGTTTGAGCTGATATTTTACCTTCCTAGAGAGTGTTTCAGGTTGTGATATGTTTGTTGGATGTCCCCTGGTTCTTAATTAATGAACAAGAATGAATAATTGGAACAGACATGGAAGGCCTGTGAGAAGTTAAGGTCAAGTTTGCAGCAGCAGAGAGCAAGGCCTCCTAGATAAGGCGTTTCAGCACTGACTGGAGAAATAGATTTGTCCCATATTTCTTAGATAGTTTTGCGATTCTGGGTGAGTGCCATAACACAAATCTTTTCCTAAGAGACCGTGACATTGCTCGTGCTCTGTTTTCTGAGTGTGGTGTTTGAGGCACCAGGGTCTAGTTTGGAGAAGGAATATTGGGAATGCCAGAAGAAAACCTTTTGTGAAATGGATTTTGTCTTCAGGGTTTGAAAAACGGCAAATGAATCACAGAATCACAGAGTGTTCGGGGTTGGAAGGGACCTCTGTGGGTCATCTAGTCCAACCCCCCTGCCGAAGCAGGGTCACCTACAGCAGGCTGCACAGGAACTTCTCCAGGTGGGTCTTGAATATCTCGAGAGAAGGAGACTCCACAACCTCGCTGGGCAGCCTGTTCCAGTGCTCCGTCACCCTCAGAGGGAAGAAGTTCTTCCTCCTGTTCAGACGGAGCTTCCTGTGCTTCAGTTTGTGCCCATTGTCCCTTGTCCTATCGCTGGGCACCACTGAAAAGAGCTTGGCCCCATCCTCCTGACACCCACCCTTCAGATATTTTAAGCATTTATAAGGTCCCCTCTCAGCCTTCTCTTCTTCAGGCTGAACAAGCCCAGTTCCCTCAACCTCTCCTTGTAGGGGAGATGCTCCAGTCCCCTCATCATCCTTGTAGCCCTCCGCTGGACTGTCTCCAGTAGCTCCTCATCTTTCTTGAAGTGTGGAGCCCAGAACTGGACACAGTACTCCAGATGGATGAAGAGTTAGAATGTACCAAGGATGAAGAGTTAGAATGTACCCTCAGCAAGTTTGCTGATGACACCAAACTGGGAGGTGTGGTAGATACACCAGAAGGCTGTGCTGCCATTCAGCGTGACCTGGATAGGCTGG
>Ga0065711_1039044_pt1 | contig 18194 bp, 6 predicted proteins | sample Hoacrofraction12_FD_59098 | JGI IMG/M metagenome (GOLD analysis project Ga0065711, IMG submission 59098) | Hoatzin crop microbial communities from Cojedes, Venezuela - Epithelial fraction 12 v2 (version 2) | ecosystem: Host-associated > Birds > Digestive system > Esophagus > Crop | place... | reverse complement strand
GCTTTTTTTTTTTTTTTTTTGGCTTCGGCCCTTTTTTTTTCCTATTTTCTTCCAAAACAAAGTAAGAGGAGAGGTTGTTCTGTTCTCCTGGGTGGCTGCCCTCAGACAGGGCTGTTTCCCAAGGGCTTCTTGGTCTAGGGAAGTGCCAAATAGCTAAGCTGAGCTTTACAGGACAGCTGGGCAAGAACAGAGATGGGACTTTAAATTGCAACTTCTATTTCCTCAGTAAATCTTTAACCACCAAGACAGCCTCATGTAGGGATTTAAGGTGTCTGCCTTTCTTCTTCCACAACTTTTCTCTAGATTAACTGAGGTGGTGAGAGGGAGACAACCCAAGAATGTTCAAGACATTTTGTTTTGTCTTCTAAACATACAATTATGATGCTGAATTTCTCACTATAGTATCAAAGCCAACGTGGAATCTTTTTGTCTTGTAATTTTACTCTTCATTCCAGTCTCCCCATATTGAGGGCTGTCTGTTTTATTTTACAGTCTGCATTGGGACGAATCATCGCTATAAGTGCCCATTGTTCTTCATCAGCTGTAACAGTGGCTCTAGTGGCTGGTTCAGAAGGATGAAGACATCTACATGAATCCCAGATTAATCCTTCCTCTCAAACACTGGTTAATCCTCTAAATTTATAGTCCCAAAAAAATGGACTAAATGCTAACCAAATCCAGCTTGCACAATGTCCAGCTTGCCTGGCACTTCTTTAACCTGTTCAGCCCATGGGTATTGGACAAATTCCAGTACTTCCAGACTTCCTCTGAATCAACAAATGTGGGTTGAGACCCTCCACTTGGGTGTTAAAAAGCAAATGTTTCATCTGAATTCAGCTTTAAAGAAAACGTGCCTCGTCATCAGATGTGACGTTCTCTGAAGTTATTGCTTCAGTAGTACGAATCTATCAATCTTTTTACATGGAGCCTGCTTTGTAAAGAGAGGTGGTAACAAATGCAGCTTGCTTTGTAAAAAGAGAGATGATAACTTTAGATGAAAAGCTATAGCTGGAAGAAATGGACTGGTTTCTTATAGGTAAGTTTGTCCTTTTTTTCCATGCATTGATATAACCACCCCACCCCCCCCAGTGTCTCTGCAAGCACAGCCGGTTTTACATCCACCATACATATCACCACTCTTGCTTTGTAGGTTTCTCTTCAAAGTAAGTGAGTCTTGATTGTTTTTAAGTTAGCAAACTAGATTCTAGTTAGTCTTTCTTTTGGAGATAAAATCTCCAGGAGGATTTGAATTATCTACGCACATATGGGCAGAAACTGTTTGTTTTTTTCACTTGATTGACTGCACAACTTTTCAAATAAACAGAATTCTTCTTGATATTGAAATTTAAGCCACCGTAAGGTATTCGTCTATACCATTGTAGTCATACTGGTACAATTCATCATATGCCTAATTTTATACTGAAATGCATGACACTTCTTAACTGTTATCCTGGAATGAGAAAAGCCACTTTTATGTTGGTTCCAGTATCTACATTACAATTTATGTCCTTAAGTTGCCAGTGGTATAATTGCACTTGTACCACCTTTCTACTTAATTTCTCTGTATCAATAAAATTCTAGTCTGGTCTGTACAAGATATAAGGTGGAGATAGTTACATCAGTAATTCTGATTTCCAAGGCTAATTTTCTTCACATTGTCATTAAGACATGCTATTTGATTTTAACTTAATCAAATCCGTAATATATTCATGGTGTAGTTTTTTTCTATTTGATAGCAATAAAAACAAAGTCTAATTAAACCAGTACACTGATCTCTCATATGAAATAGTGTGTGTGTGCATGTGCACACATGCACATGTGTGTGTATTGCGAAAGCAGACATAACCTCAAGTATCTCAGGTAGTACAACAGCTTGACAAGGTCTGATGGATTTACTATTCCTCTTTAAAGGATTTTATTCAACTTCAGCACTGTCTTTTTCAATATCCTTTTAAAGTTCATCCGAATGGAAATAATAATACTGCATAGCTGGACAGCAATTCACATATTCAAAGCGCTGTGCAAACATTAACTAATACAGTTACACAACATCTAAATAACTATAATACTGGCTGTCAAGGCAATGAAGAAGTAGACAAACGCAGAGCACTGCACACGGTTCTGGAATGGATTCTGCAGCGAAGAGGGAGGGAGCGAGACCCCTCCCAACAGCACGAAATTCGGCGTGCCAGCATGCTCCAGGTTTGCATTGTTCTGTTTCAGCCGCCTGCAATGCTATGTTTAAAGTGTTAATTAGCAGGTAGCAGATGCTGGTCCTTTGCCAATTCTGCCTTGGAAGCATGCTTTGTAGTGTACATCAAAATATAATGATGCCAATTCCAGGTTTCCGGTGGCTGGTTTCTTGTTGAACTTCTGGGTATAGTTCTGAGTACTGACATTTTCAGAAGGTTTTTCTTGAATGTTCCTTAATTTTGTCTCCAGCTGTTGGGATTTTTTAAAACAAACTGCTAACAAAAATGCAGAAAAAACCTGATTTGATGTCTTGAGTGATAACATCATGTCATTGTTATCTTTGTGTTTTAGCTGGTCTATGGCAATAAAAGCAGAATATGCTGAAGAATTTATTGAAGTGCCTGAAAGATACAGCTGGAGACATTTAATTGTTAGCAGCCTTCTGTTAATTTCCTGGTTTAGAAATCAATGCTGCTAGGTCTGTCAAACAGTAGCAGTTTGCAAAGAAGCCCTCTCTTCCTCAGCGACACCAGTTGTAAGCACATTACTTCCAGTTACAAATGTACTTTTTTATTCGCTATACCTTGAATGGATGAGAAAATAATCCATTCTTCTGCACCCTTGACTGTACCTGACTCCTTGTGGCCTAGTCTGATATGTAGTACTGCAATCATAAACCAATCTGGAGGTGATAAAGGCATTGAATGTTATTTCAGTTTTATCCGAAGCTGAGAAGAACGGGTCCAGATCTTCGACCTTTAAGTGCAAGGGAAAGCTTTTCTGTTCAGTGTTAATATTCATACCTAACAATACAAATTCCTCAATTTGTGTGTCATCTTTCATTGTCAACCTTCAAAAGTGGCGTATGAATGTGATTGTGCATACAGTTAATGAATGGATCACTTCACACAGGGTTAAAATAAAGCAGCAGTTGCTGGGGGATGTGCATGCATTTAGTCATGAATAGCATTCTGCAGAGCAGTTTGGGGCATGTCGAGTTGATACTCCTTTGCCTGTGAAAAGTAACATGTCTTTAAAGGTCATATGTATGGTAGTTCTGGTTTTATCATTTATTTAAAAACAGATACCTGAGAACAGGCCAGCATTCGTAGCGCACTGTGATGTCGGTCCATCTAATAGTAAACATGATTAATAAATATCTATTACCAAAAATTGCTAGCATCTAGCTGATTTCTATTGCTTCTCCCTGCAATGTTTTTTCTTCCCTTTGTAGAACTGAAGAGTTTATGCTTTTGAATGCAGTATTGAACTATCTATATGTACACACTAATAGGAAACAATAGGAAACACAAGAAATTGTGCTTATTTTTTATTTCTGAATATTGAAATCCTACGTCTTGAGAGTAATTTTGTCAGACTGCAATGATGTGGGATGTTTTGTGAAGCCTTTCTGTGAAGCTGACCTTCAAATTCTTTTTACCCCTTGATGACTTCTCTGAATTTGCAAAAACTCAGTGTCTTCATGTACTGCAAGGTTGTCACCACCATTTGCATCTCCAGAGCCACATCTGAGCCCTCACAGAATATGCCTGTTTTGAAATCCGTAGTAATGGAGTATTTCTAGGTTTTTCATTAAAAACCAGCAGATGTCGTAGTTTCTCCAAAAAGAACAAGTTTCTTCCCAAACCTTTGAAACTGCAGCAACTCCTTAGGTATTTGTGCGCAGTATTTCACACAGCAATAATTCTCTGTTAGGTAAGTTATTATTGAGCAATGTGTTCCAGCCATCGGATCTTTTAGCTGCTCTCAATTTAAGGTAGAATATGTTAATATGAAAATATCTCCATTTTGCTTGCTTGAAACATAAGGAAGCTGCTACTGTGATGTCAAACACCGAAGCGCTGTGTGGCACTGTCTCAGGCTGATTACTGTATGGAGGCTTTTTTCTGAATTTTATTGCAACTGTCTCTTCATTCATTCATTTGTTTGATGTCTGAGCTCTCTTTTTGTTGCTCTGATGTCTGTCCAAGATGGTTAAATGGATTCAAGTTAATGAGATGCTGCACTAAGGGAATTAGGTAAATACTTTTGTAAAGAAAGCAGAACTGATGGAATGTGCCCACTAGTTAAATCAGCTAAAATGGGTCTTACCTAACTTTAGCCACCTAAAAATTGGATAGTTTGTCTGAAGAATCTATCGTACATTCCTCTGCAGTTAAGGGAGCAAAGTAAACACGTCCAAGGGCCATTTCATCTCTTCCTAAGTTTAGTGATGGAAAATTGTCCTCTGGAGATACCTGTATCTCTCTATTAAGTGTAGAAGGAACCTAAATTGCTGTTTCAACCTTGACGATTAGTTTGAAGATGGTTGGAATTAGGTGATCTTAATAGACACAATAAACCAAGCCCATTCTGCTTACTTTTTCTGTTGCAGCCTGTTCAAATACAACAAAACAGTTGTATTCTTGATCTGCATCAGGAGCAATTAAATAGAAAATACTCTTCTTATTGCAGCTATGCACATACATGTGGCTCTTTTTGGATCCTGCAAATCATCACCGACATTTTCCTTGCGCTGTCTCTAGGCAGGGGAAGGTGATTAGGATTCCTGTTTTTCAGATATAGAAGTGTAGCAGTTACTTGTGCAATCATCTGCATCAGAACTGGTGCAGCAAGCATTAGTCCTGAGGTCTAAAGTGCAAGACCCTGCAGCCTGAGGTAAAAGTACTCTCCTCCTCTGTGGGGGTTGGAGAAGGGAGGGAAAGCAAAAAGAAAGGTGAAGAAAAACGTGAATGGGAGCAGAGAGCTGCCTTCCTTCCAACAGTCTGCTGGGGGGTTTCTCCCGTGGAAAGATGGTGCTACCACTGCAATCACAGTGTGGACCTGCTGGGCTCTCATGGTGAAGAGCTCATCCAAAGTGAATCTTCACCCATTTACATCCCTAGATTTGCACTAAAGAATATGAAAGAGGCGTGCGAAGGTATAATTTAGCTTAAAAAAAAATGAAAGTGTTGATTTTTAGCTTTTGTGATTAGTTTTACCACAAGGAAAGAGTGAGGTACACTTAACATCAGCTGCCTAAGATTTGGGCATGCAGACTGAGTTGGTTGTCTCAGCTCTGCCTATACTCGATTAAGAAAGAGTGAGGGCTAAACAGGGGTCTGTGTTCGGATGGCATAAATCGTCACCCCCCTCCCTTACCTATAAAGACTGCCTACGTAAGTAGCTTGACAGCTAATGTTAAAGAATATGAGTGCCAGGCAAATAAAAGATGGGAAACATCCAAAACCCCACAGTATTTAAAGAAATCTGAAGGGTGAAATAAGCATATGTATACAACATATTTTTATACTCAGGATCAGAAAGAACTTTGCAATTTGAGCTTCTAGGGTGCTAATGCAGTTAAATGGCAAAAATAATAATGAAGATACATGCTGTGTAATAGGCTGGAATAGTGAAGGTACATGATCTACAGTAGACTGGAATAACGGAAGAGGCTTCCAGCCTGTGGGATGCCAGGAGAGAAGGAGTCTAGAGCAGAGCTAAGCTGGGGTGTCATGTTCCTTGGAGAGCACCATATGACAGACTGGGATTTCTTCCCATTCACACTTCAGGCAGCCATAAAAAAGGGAGGTTGGAGTCGGGGGGGCAAATTGTGCTCACTCAGAAAACTCCTGGCACCTTTTCCAATTGATACTCAAAATACAGATGTCTGCCTTGAAAAAAAAAAAAATTCAGAACAGAAATGAGGAGAATTTGTTGTGAAATGAGTCAGGGAAACAGCTTGACCTCAGTCAAGAAGAGGCTCTGTGCGCTGCATGGACCTATCAAAACATGTGTGGTATTAAATATAGCTCCTCCAGACATTCAAAATTGGCTACTACTGATCTGCTTCTAGCCGAGAAATGATGTCACTGTTGGTGTAGCTGAGTCAAATGGTTACTGTTAGTATGTTTCTCCTTGACAGAACTGGCCCATATTAAGTTCACGACACTTTCTGCAGGATGAGGCCATTTTATTTTTTTTTTATTAGATTTCTGAGCTGGATGATTTTGAATCTGTTAACAGCTTCTCTTGCTTCAGCAGTGCAGGAAGACAGATTAGATTTCTGTGTGTCTTCAAATCTTAACCTATGAATGAATGCCACTGGCTCGGTTCTGCAGATGTGGGAATCGGAGCTGGGTAAAGCTGAGCCGTCCAGGCAGTCAGCCTTGGACCTGGTGGCCTGTGTATGGATCTAGCCACTGAGATGTCTGCTCCAGCTATGGTTTTGGTGCTTGTGTGCTGTGTCATGTTGGTTGTGAATAAAGTACATTTCTTCATCTGGAAGCTGGTGGTAGAAGTGTGATTTCTTTGCAGGCTGGTTGGGATGGGGCAGAGTATGGGATGGGATTGGATGGCATGGCGTGGCATGGGATAGGATCTGCTCCCCCTTCTCCATGTGGCTGTACATGAGGGCTAAGGGAGGCAAGTGGTGGCTTGCAATGGTGAGTGGGAATTGTCATTGCAAGGGAAAAAGGAGGCAAGTGGAGAGAGGAAATGTGGGGCAGTGACACTACCCTGACCTGCAGCAGACTGGACCACTGTAGCTGTCACCTCACACTCCATGCAGCAGGAGTGTGGGGCATGGGGATGTGGAGGGAAACATCCCATGTGGCTTGCTGCCCCAGCCAGCTGCGGCTTTGCTGGCCTGAAGTTGGTCCCGGGGTCAAGGGTAAGGTGTCCTGGGCTTGATAACTACTGCTAACGTCATATATTACAGCCTGGGATAAAATTGGTTACTCAGGATTGCTAAATAAAAGAATTTTAGCTGTATGAACCTCACCCAAGAGACTTCGGGTCTGGAGTCAGTAACAGAGAGATTCAAAAGAGCAGGGGAAGCCGCATAGTGTCTTCTATAATTCAGGCAAGTTGTCCTGGTTCAAAGTCAGAGGGAAGACATTTATATTTTTTTGTCCCTCTGCCCCACAGAGAACCATGCTGCATAAACCATCTCACTACTCAAAGCTAAAGAAAACAAGCGATGACCTGGTAAAGGTTATGTTTCCAGCTGTGCTCTAGGAGTGCAGTTGATGGGGTGCCTAAGCACCTTCTTTCCTCACAGCCAAGGATGATGCTTCTCATCCCTCCCTTTCAACTCCTCAGAGAAGTTTTGGGTCAGTGCCACATCCCTTCCACTTCTGCAGCCTTCCCCTGAGCGCCTGACTTTCTCTTCTCTCTTCTTCCACTGAAACAGTTGGTTGTCATTAGCAAAGATGGTTAGCAGAAAGTATTAGGACAAGATGTGAAAAACCCTTACTGAGAAACCATTCATCCCTGCTGCCAACAGAAGGTATAGAAACCTTGACAATATTACAAAAAGCTGGTCTTTTAAATGTCACTGATAGAACCAAATGTGTACTGCTGATATTTTCCCAGAGTGCTCAAAAAGGAGGCTAGTGTGCTGTAGACTGATCTTAGCACGTCTGATTTGTGCATGACCTCCTACACTCCTTCTGAAATAAGAGTGCGAGAAATCTTACTTGGAGAGTGAAGTCTATTTTGTGTAAATGGTCATTTAAAATACTGTGGTCTGCAATTAAACCCTTCTCTCTTCAGCATTTCTACATGGATTGGCCAATGTTTACTCTATCGTTTCGTTAATTAATCTCATTTTACAGCCAGGATTTTAAAAATATTTGCCTGGATTTGGAATCTTAGTCACACCAACTAACTGACTCCTAAAGTACTGCCCAACCGGTTGGAGGTAGAGACAGCAGTTCTACCTTTGTGGCACTGGGCAGTGGCTATAAGAAGAGCTGCAACATTTTGTCACTAGAAGAGAGGTGAAAAGTTTAATAAAAAGTTAGTCTGATTTATGAAGGCTATGCATCAGGGAAAGCTTGGCAGCAGATGCAAGCAGTCCTTACAAATATCTCAACACTGTGTGATGCACTTCAGTGTTGTTTTTAAACTCTACTTCTTGAAAAGGAAATACTTCAGAGCCACGAAGGAAATTCCTAGAACTACCTTGGAGTCTCAGTAAGAAGTTAGTTGAAAGGTTGAAACCCACTTTTTCTGTTGGGCCGTCTGGTGTTTTTTGCTCTGTTTTTGAAATAACACCAATACCCCCTCACACTTCTCATCAGCCTTACACCCTGGACCCTTTAAGATAGAACTGTATTGTCATGACTGTTTTAAATCCTTTTCTTCCCTCTGTAATTCAAACCAAGGTATTGTATTGAGATTGCATGGCAAGGTTTTTGTAGTGTGGGGGATATAGGGGTGGCTTCTGTACGAAGCTGCTGGAAGCTTCCCCCATGTCCGACAGAGCGAGTGCCAGCCAGCTCCAAGATGGACCCGCTGCTGGCCAAGGCTGAGCACATCAGCAACATTGGTAGCACCTTGGGGATAATGCAGTTAAGAAGGGGAAAAAAAACCTGCAGCTGGAGACAGGAGTGAGAATATGTGAAAGGAACAACCCTGCAGACACCAAGGTCAGTGCAGAAGGAGGAGGAGGTGGTGCTCCAGGTGCCGGTGCAGAGATTCCCCTGCAGCCCGTGGAGCAGACCATGGTGAGGCAGGCTGTGCCCCTGCAGCCCATGATGGTCCACGGTAGAGCAGATACCCACCTGCAGCCTGGGGAGGATCTCACACTGGAGCAGGGGAATGCCCAAAAGAGGCTGTGAGCCCATGGGGAGTCTGCTCTGGAGTGGTCTGTCCTCAAGGACTGAACCCCATGGAAGGGACCCATGTTGGAGAAGTTCATGGAGAACTGTCTCCCATGGGAGGGACCCCACACTGGAGCAGGGGCAGAGTGTGAGGAGTCCTCCCCCTGGGAAGGAAGGAGCAGCAGAAACTAAGTGTGATGAACTGACTGCAATCACCACTCCCTGTCCCCAGGCAACACTCGGGGGAAGGAGGGAGAGAAATGAGGAGTGAAGCTGAGGCCAGGAAGAAGGGAAGAGTGAGGGGAAGGTTTTTTAAGATTTAGTTTTATTTCTCATTACTCTACTCTCATTTGACAGGTAATAAATTCATTTAATTTCCCCCAAGTCTGTTATGCCCATAATGGTAATTACTGAGTGATCTCTCCCTGTCCTTATCTCAACCCACAAGCCTTTCATTATATTTACTCTCCCCTGCCCAGTTGAGGAAGAGGAGTGATAGAGTGCCTTTGGTGGGCACCTGGCATCCAGCCAGGGCAAACCCACCACAGGTATTTTCAAGCACATTTCATTCTGGAAATTTTCTGCTCACTAATGAGAATTGTTTTTCTACTCTTTATTAAACCTGTCTTTTCTTCCCACTTCCAAGCCTAGACTGACAGAAACTGTTTGTGATCAAGGACATATCATAATATTTTTTTTGTAACATTATTTTTCTTCCAGCTTTCTGTTACTTTTAAATCACTGATTATTTCTGCCTGTCTCCACAACCCGTGACAAAGAGCTGGATGAAAATTTTTTTAAGACAATATTTTTGGTCAGAAAAATGTTGATTTCTTAAAATCAGTGCTTTGTGAGAAAGAAGCTTTTTTGCAAAGCTTTTACTGAAAGGTCACTCTGACCTTGGATAGATTTGGTTTTGAGCTCATACAAAAAGCAAGTACTCCACTGCAGATTATCAACCACCCAAGCAAAGAGCTAGAATGTGTGGGACCTGAGTTCAAGTTAGTTCTCTGAATCAAGAAAAGGCACTAACTTTTTCCCAATAAATCAAACCAGCTTATTACCTGGGGACCTACTGGCTATTCAATTACACATAGATTTCTAATATCAAATAAATATAAATTTCTTTTATAGTTATGATGCTCCAAGGTTATACAAGAGAAGGATTGTAGGGAGAAGAAATACCTTGTATTAGAGCAGATGGCAAGTTTTAAGGCACATAAAACTTTTGTCAGTTCTTTCCACTCCTACAATGTGCTTGTTTTTTTCTAGCTTTAACATTTGGTTTAATAAAAAATATGATTTCCCATGACAAAACCTCCCTTCTGGAAAAGTTTGTCTCTTTCTAGTTTGCTACAGCAAAATAACCAACAAAACAACAAACCCAAAGCAAAACAAAGATCTCAAACAAACACCATTTTTCAAGCAGCCTGTCTTGCCTTTTGAAAATTGTGAAGACCTACATCGAGCTTTTCCTGTTCTCAGCAGGAGACAAGTTCAGAAGCATTCCAGTTCCCACTGAGCCTTTGCACTGATGGTGTTTCAGGTAGGTTTGAGAAGAGACGAAAGGAGTTCAATCTTTTTTAAGGCTATCAAAGCATAAAATACAGCCATCACGCTCAAGAGGATAGGTACACAGAGTACTCAAAGCAGAAATTTTATTCTCAGTAGCATGTTTCCTCTGAAGGCAATGGGCTCTACGTGGCCAAAGTCATCATATGTTTAGCAGAGCCAGGGGATCAGATCCAGCCACCACGGGTACATAAAAGGCAGGTCGTGCTTGACCAACCTGATCTCCTGCTATGATCAGGTGACCCACCTAGTGGATGAGGGAAAGGCTGTGGGTGTTGTCTACCTGGACTTTAGTAAGGCCTTTGACACTGTTTCCCACAGCATCCTCCTGGAAATACTAGCTGCCCATGGTTTGGATGGGTGTACTCTTCCCTGGATAAAGAACTGGCTGAATGGCCAAGCCCAGAGAGTGGTGGTGAATGGAGGTAAATCCAGCTGGCGGCCGGTCACAAGTGGTGTCCCCCAGGGCTCAGTTTTGGGTCCAGTCTTGTTTAACATCTTTATCTATGATCTGGATGAGGGGATTGAGTCCTCCCTCAGGAAGTTTGCAGATGACACCAAGTTGGGTGGGAGTGTCGATCTGCTTGAATGTAGGCAGGCTCTTCAGTGGGATCCGGCCAGGTTGGATTGATGGGCCAAGGCCAACTGTATGAAGTTCAACAAGGCCAAATGCCGGGTCCTGCCCTCGGGTCACAGCAACCCCATGTAACGTTACAGGCTTGGGGAGGAGTAGCTGGAAAGCTGCCCAGCACAAAAGGACCTTGGGTTGACAGCCGGCTGAACATGAGCCAGCAGTGTGCCCAGGTGGCCAAGAAGGCCAACGGCATCCTGGCTTGTATCAGGCATAGTGTGGCCAGCAGGAGTAGGGAGGTGATCGTGCCCCTGTACTTGGCACTGGTGAGGCCGCACCTGGAGTACTGTGTGCAGTTTTGGGCGCCTCACTACAAGAAAGACACTGAGGTGCTGGAGGGTGTCCAGAGAAGGGCAACGAGGCTGGTGAAGTGTCTAGAGAACAAGTCTTACGAGGAGTGGCTGAGGGAACTGAGACTGTTTAGCCTGGAGAAGAGGAGGCTGAGGGAGGACCTTATTGCTCTCTACAACTCCCTGGAAGGAGGTTGTAGTGAGGCAGGTGTTGGTCTCTTCTTCCAGGTAACTAGCGATAGGATGAGAAGCAATGGCCTGAAGTTGCATCAGGGGAGGTTTAGATTATATATTAGGAAAAATTTCTTCACTGAAGGAGTGGTCAGACATTGGAACAGGCATCCTAGGGAGGTGGTGGAGTCCCCATCCCTGGAGGTGTTTAAAAAACATGTAGATGTGGCACTTTGGGATATGGTTTAGTAGGCATGGTGGTGTTGGATGGATGGTTGGACTTGATGATCTGGTCTGGCATACACACCTTTTTCCAGAGGCTTGTGTATCTGTTTGTGAGTATGTACCCCAGAATACTGACAGCAACAAACCAGACAGAAATTGGTTGTGTGCAATTCTTGATCGAGCTGTACTGGGAGCTGAGGAGGCATCTTGCATTTTTGCTTCTGGGATTTTGCTCTTTCAGATAATTGGTACAAAGAGAGATTGGGGGATATTTTTCTACTGACTATAGCAAGAGTTCATTGCCTGGAGTTCAGTAAGGTATTTTGGATAGCTGGGAAATAACTAGGTAACAGAGTCTGTTCGTAAGTGCTGGTATAAGGAGGCATCAGACAGTCCTCAGTTTAGCCACAAAGTTTCCTGCTTCTCACTGTAAGTATAATTCAAGAGATTGTACCTTTTTGCCTGAGTGAGTAGCAGCACTCATGTAAACAAGTAGCTTTGTAGCTCCATGACTCCTGTAATGAATATCATGCTTTGATTTGCATCATTCCCAGCAGACTTGTCTACCAGCAGTGTCCATGCTCTTGACTAATGCTGGTCAAAGCAGTGGTTGAAGCAGAAGCAGGTATGAGGGAGGTCGAAGAGGGAACCTACCTCATCTTTCTTTGTGGGCATGCAGACTTGTTCGTTGGGATACAATATTGGGCTCTGATTGCATTCTGGTTTTTGTTGACACTGCCCCCAAGAAAAGCTGCCACTGTCTCCATCTCTTCTATCTGCAAGCTGCTCATACTCAGCTCAGAAGACCAGTTTGCTTTAGTTTGAGCTGCTTTTCCCTCTAAGCAGATCTGAAAGCAAAGCATTCATGGGACTGCTTACCCTCCCTCCTGCAGAGGGAGGAAAAAATAAACTATTAAATGCTTGTTCAAGGAGTGCTGTACCTCTTAGACAGCAAACAAGATGTAGGTCTGGAAAAAGAAAACAGTGTAAATTCTGTGTTAGAGACTAAACAAAGTGTGTGTATGAAGGAGATGAATTACAATTTCACATGCAACTGTAATCCTGGTGTTTCCACACATGGGAGCATTTGATTTTGAAACCCCGATTTCAAAATCAAGGTTTCATGCCATTTTTTATGAATACAGTTATAGACCTTCCAGCATTAGAAGACAGACTAAGCATTAGGATGAAGGAAGAGAATTATGGAAATTGCAGTTGATAAACTGTGATGAATTCAAAGTTTGCTGACAACTAGTAATGCTCACAAGGGAACTGCTCTCTCATAGCTGATTAGTATATATTATACCACCTGGCAAGTCCAGGTGGTTTTAAGCAATCATCTGTATCCTCCAAGATCTTTCTGGGCCTGAAAGCATTTAGAGCAGCATCCTGATTAGAGGAAAAGGAACAAGCCAGGTGCACCAGATATCTGGAATAAACAACTGATTAGGTCTAGTAAAACCTGTGATGTTTATAGAATAGATCGCAGGTTTCATTAGTAAGACCAACAGGAAGAAGGGATCCTCACAGAACTTACCATTGGATCTGCCCGGGGAGTTACGTTGCAACATGCCAAGCACTGCAGCGCTATGTTTTCATCAGCTTTTTAACCTAGCAGAAACTGCATGAGAGGGTATGGTACCTCAACAGGGGACCCACCAAAGTCAGCCTGGTGAAGAGGGAGATGTCTGACCCTATCAAGCACTGGAGGCAAGTGTGTGCTAAATCCATTTATCTCACAAGGATTTAGATGCTTACTGTGGAGACTGGGTCAGGCGCTGCTCCTGCTTGCAGCTGCAGGAGGAGGTGGTCTTGACATTTCTTCCCAGTGCCCAGTAATGAGAATATGTGATTTTGGCCTTTTTCTGCCTCAGTAGATTGGAACCAGTATCACCAGCAACCTGGGCTACAGCCTTGTGCACCAAAGGGGGAGTATTTCTATACCATCTACAAAACCAGCTTTACTTTTATAGTTTGATATTTAATGAACTAGAGAAGCTTGGGCAAGGCTATAGCCTTGTGGAGAGGTGTCACCTGGAAAAAAAACAATTTTTATTTACTGATGCAGCAAACATGTAATTTATATCACAGAGACAGTTTCTCTCTTTAATGTGTATTTATGGTGCCATCAAATTGAAACAGCCTACTAGAGGATTTCAGCAAATTCTGCAGGTAGGTCTTTTCCCAGTGGTAAGAAAAGTTGCCCAGAAAGTGAGAAGTTTCAAATCCCTGAAGACAGGCTGGGATACTAAACACAATCCTTCCTTATCTAGGTAGGTTCCCTTACTGCTGAGCTATGAAACAAGGGGAAAGATGACCCTGTTTCTTCAGTTTGATTTTGTTTGTTTTTTTTTCTCCCTTCTTTTCCAGGATCTGACTTCAAAGCAAAGGGATACTTTGAGACTGCGCTGCAGTGGGCTGGACTGGTTTCTGAAGACAAGGTAGACATCTGTGCCCAAATTGATGATAAATAAACAGAAAGACTTCTCAACTGTTGTTTAATCTTTTGAATACTCTAAAATCACTGCTCACCTCCCAGTCTTACATGAAAGTTTTCTGCAAGCTTGTGTCCTCACCGTAGCGCAGGCAGAGTTTCTGGCACAAGAGTGGTCAGACGTTTACCTCAGCCCCTTTGGAAAGTGAAGAGGCACCTCGCTCCCTTACAGGTGGATCCGCTCAGCTTTCTTGGAAAGTGCCAAGCAGCTATCAACAAGAACAAGACCCTCCAGAATTTAAGTCAGTTTAAAAAAATACAGCTGCAATGGGAGGAAAGGATAGCCTCTCCTCCCCACATCTTTTGCAAATGGCCCATTAGCTTGAACAGAGCCATTTGTAAAAGATTTGGGGAGAAGGCTTGGAGATTATGTAGCCCACCTCAGCTGCAGACTACAAGGGCAGCCTAGTGTGTAATTGATGTTCAGGGAGATGATGTAGCGTCCTCTGGTAGGATGTAATGTCTCATGTTTTCAGTGTATGCTTTTTATTATAGAAGATGCAGAGCAACATTGTGATATGCGTAATTTGCACAACAATTCAAATAGCAGGTACCAAATCTTGCAGTGAACTGCCCAAAAAGGATTTTATGCAAGAAAAAAATGCAAATAATGAGAACACTTTTGAAACTGGAAATTCTGCATTTTAGTTAGCATCTAATTCGACAAAGGGTTCTATGATTCCATGATTATTTGTTGTGAATTTATTGCTCCTTTTAAAATGCAAATTGAAAGAACTAGGTTTTATTCTGGTCTCTGTTTTGTATTCATAGAAATTAAGATTGAGAAGTCAATGTGACATTTGTATAGTTCTCATTAGATTTTGAGAAAATTGAGTAATGTCTGAAAACAGGCTTTCTTTGGCTGTCACTTTTTGTATTCTCTCTTGTGAAAGAACATTCAATTTGTATAATAATGTGTGTCTGTACAAAACACACAGAGCCAATGATAGGACTTTGCATGGTACAGCTGGACGGAGACTGCTGTAGGAGATACAACTCCACACTGCAGCTTCTTAGAAAGTTTTTCCTGGATGGATTAATTATTTCCCAGATTGTGGATTTGAGCTCATTGTTAGTAACTAAAATAAGAAAAAGTGGTTAAGGAAGAGGTTAAGATAAGGGAGTTGGGGTTAGATGTCTGTGCTTACAACAGTAATAGATAAATAGCAAATCTTCATGCTGTTGCTGAAGTCTCTGAGTATCCAAACAATGCTCTTTGACTAAGGCAAGTCACAAGACGAAAGAAACAATCTGAAAATCTACTTATGTGAAAAGACCTTGAGAAGGCAAATCTGTAAAAAATCTGGGGATTTACAGGAAAGGTGCTCACCATGGATCCTGCTGTTGGGCTGTATACATATTCGATTCCTGTGGTTGTTATAGACAAATATGTGATTAACTTCATTAAATTAAGTCAGGCACCATTCCGATTTCTACTTAACTACATACTTACGGAAACAGAGTGAAGTCGGAAAGTGATCATAAAATCTTCAGCATGCATCAGGTCTGCACCTAGAGATCCCTGAGGGAACTCCTGTAGGTACCATCTCATCACTCTACCCTCGTGTTGTTGAATGTAGTGCTTTACTTGTCCCATAGCCCTTGTGAAAACCTATCTTTCAGAGTCTACTATTCACCTGTTAGCTGTAGTCTTTTATTTGCAAATACATACATACATTTAAAAATAAATCATTGAAAAAGAAAAAGGAATAGTTGGCTAGGTGTATACGGAGCTGTTTGAAAAAAGCACATTACAGAAACTGTATGATTAGTAAAAATATTTGCTAGTAATATAAGTAATAAGTATGTTATATGTAATAAATACATGTTTGATTGTTGATCTTCACATATAACAAGCCCTGTGCAGATAGTTTTTGAGGGTCTGTTTACTTGTGTTTGGGAAATCTTTACAAATGATGCATGTTTCTTTTACTGAGGCTGTCATTCTTATACTTCATACCTACTCAAAAACAGTTGTTCTTCAAGCTTTGAATGACTGTCAGCAACCCTTTCAGGACCTCTAGGGCCAGATTTAAAGGATGAAAATATATATATCGATGTGTATAAATTAAGCTGTTGCTTGCTTTTTTTGTGAAGACTGGAAATAAAAGTAGCAATGTCTGATGAAGCTAACTTGACCAGCAGTAAAACCTGTTGTCTAATCTCTTGTTTCAAAGATCAAAAATATGCAATCTCTTTGAACTATAAAATAGTTTCAAGAGGTTCCCTTCAAACATATGGCTTGTAGAAAATAAGAAGTTCCAGAAGAAATCAAAGCTCCACAGACTTTACTGTGGCAGAACAGAGACAGGCAAGCACATTGTCCCAGCTAAGCAGAGTCAAAGACCTTGAGTCTTGTACTTTCAAGTGTCTGTCTTAGACCCCAAGTTTTAGATGGGGTGGGGAGGAACCAATGGGAGGATTGTAGTAGTTTGGGATTTTTCATTTGTTTTATTTTGCTCTTTAGTACTATAAAATATTTTATTTCCTCTCAATGGGCCTGGACTGTTGGTAGAGTCTTTGTATTCTTGCCCCAACAACTTTTATTCTAAAGGCAGAGCGAACACAACAGCAGCAATCCATATAAAAAAAAAGGTCTCAGAAAAAACAGATAATTCACTGTGTTTTGATTGAATGCGAGTGACTTTCTAAGAGGCTCAGGGCCAGATCATCATCTGGTATAAATCCATTAAGCATTAACTTCATTGGACTTGCACCAACAAATGATAAATAGAGGTCCAAGCTATTTATACTTTTGCAGATAGTACGTTGTCTCTGGACAAGAGTGATTTCAGTTCTGTGCTGGTACAGGGTCTTGAGGAGTAGGGTCAGGCCACAACTGGACCTCTGTATTGTAGATAGATAGTATTTTGTTTTCAAGTCAGTGCTCAGAAACCCTGACCTCAGGAGCAGTCAGATAGTGTAGCTCCTTCTCATCCACAGAGGTCAGATCCAGATGGGTATCACATTGCTAGAGTCAATCTAGCATGATTTCTGTCTTTCTTTCAGTAGTGTTGCTTGGATGGAAATCCAGCCCTTATGATAATGAATAACAAAACACTTTATCACTTTAGATTTCTCTTGTACTTACAGGTTTACTCCATTCAGATATTCATCTGAATAACGCATCTGTTATCAATTGCCATTTTGTCCACTTCAGATCCAAAGAGAGAAAAGGAATATATATTATTGCTATTAGGCTGATGACCTGCACCTTCATAGCTTTTCTGTAGCATTTCAATGAAAATTAATAAACTTGGTGTCATATTACCTTAATTTTGAAGAATCACGTAAAAAGAATATTATCCTGGGTTAACAAACATACTGTGTAAACAGCAATTGCTATGGAGACATAATTGAGTTAAAGGTAAAGCATATCAACTAAGTGCTTGCAGCCCAGATAATTCACAAAAAGGATTATGGGCTCTCCAGCTAATATTGTTCCCAAACATCACCTAAAGGAATTGTGTTGACTGTTAAAACAGGGAACTATAGATTGACAGAAAAATGACTCATTAGTTTTATACCAGAGAGACATAAGTATTTTGTTATTTTCCTCTTTCTGGAGACTTGTGTGTAAGCAAACATTTAGGCAGAATCTATGCTGCTCCTGAGAGACAGCAAAGGGAAGATGGTAGTTTTGTGTTTCCATGGTTCTGGGCTACTGCGGTGGCAAAAGCATCTCCAGAGCTAGGCTATGAGCACCTCTCTCTTGCTGCAGCCTTGAATTACAGTGCAGTTCTTTGGGAGATCCTGCAGTGTAGGCTGCTCAGAACAGACTTCTAGTACTTTTCTGTGGGAAATCTCCCCTAAGATGCTTTATGGCATCTAGACCATTATTAAGGATGGGAGGAAAGATTGTGATCGTTTAGCATGATTGACTTATCACAGAATCACAGAATCACAGAATAGTAGGGGTTGGAAGGGACCTCTGTGGGTCATCTAGTCCAACCCCCCCGCCGAAGCAGGGTCACCTACAGTAGGCTGCACAGGACCTTGTCCAGGCG
>Ga0065711_1039043_pt1 | contig 18195 bp, 10 predicted proteins | sample Hoacrofraction12_FD_59098 | JGI IMG/M metagenome (GOLD analysis project Ga0065711, IMG submission 59098) | Hoatzin crop microbial communities from Cojedes, Venezuela - Epithelial fraction 12 v2 (version 2) | ecosystem: Host-associated > Birds > Digestive system > Esophagus > Crop | place... | reverse complement strand
CGCTGCCTGCGGGACCCGCGCTGCCTGCGGGACCCGCGCTGCCGCCCCGCCGCCCCGTCCTCACCCACGTGTTGCGGCCCCGGGGTGAGCCGGGCCCCTCGCTCCCGGTGGCCGCGGGCTCTCGCCGCCGAGCCGGGAGGGGTGCGGCTCCCGCGCCGCCACCGCCCCTCGTCTCCGCCCCGGCTTCGCTGCTGAAGCTTCGGGGGCGCGGGGGGAAGGGCCGCAAACCGCCTGCACTTCTGGACTTGCTGCTGCAGTGCTAAAGTACATCCGCTTGAGAGGGTTAAATCAGCGCAGGGCTCCGAAAAAAAATGGGCCTCCAGCCAGGTCTGGTGCCTTCTGTGTGTCGCTGCAGTAGGTTTGACGACCGCTTTCTTGGAGACCTGCCCCGCTGCTCCCTTGGAGATTCATCCTTGCTGCAGCACCGTCCCTCTGCCCAGCCCCTGCGGGCCCCCTTGCCCCGCTTCCACCCTCTCCTGCTCAGCTCCCTCTCACCCTTGCTGCAGCCACCGTGCCCTGACAGCAGTTCGGATGGTAGAATTCTGCAAGTCACACCCACGAGTTACGAGCATTTAAGGTGGGCTTCAGTTTCTCATCCAATGCAACAGACAGGCTCAAGCTGATTAAGTGAAGATGGAGAAATGCAACACAATCTGTTTCCCAATTACAGTTTTTTCCTCCTCTACCCTTGTGATGGAGGGCTGATAAAAAACAGGGACACGAAACTGAACAAACACAGCAGTGGGGGTGAGGGTGCTGCAGCTACAGTGAGTTTTACCCCAATGCTACAAATTTCAACAAAGACAGTAAACCTAAGCATTCATTCATGCAATACCTAAGTCACTGACATTTAACTAGACAAACCACAGGACACAGTCCTCCAGGGGTGGAACTATATTGTACCTACTACCCAGTGTAGAAACTGCTTGTCTGCTGGGATTTCTCTTGCGGTTGTTTTTTTCCTTGCTTACCCCACAAAGTCTTTTGGAATGACCAATGAATCCTTTCTGGATTGGGCTGGTCTAGCAAGGGGAGGGAGTGACCTCAACATTCTGCTAAAACCTCTTTCATTGTCCTTTGTGGGCCTAGACACTCTTCACCATGTGGGATGACTTGTGAGAGCACAACCTTACACTATAAATCCCAAAAGTTTTTACTATAATGTACCTGATGCACAAACCCCAGAGAACAATTGCACAAATTCTCACTGATCACTGCTAAGAACGATTACCAGTCTATCAGCTTTCATCAGTGGCCACCATTAGTAGAAAAGACAAAATTAAGAGAAGGATTACCCTATTTATCTTTTGGCTGATGGGTTCATTTACATCTTAGCCCATTCTGTGGCCCAAATAATTGCCCTCATACTTATTCTAATGTGCCCAGTACCCCATTGTCTGAAAATACTGCTGTGGACCACACAACCCTGCTTACCTTTTCAAGTAGGGCAAATGTAGGTCTGTGCATACCAAGAAGGGCAGATAGAGATGCCAAGTGCCTAGAACATGTGGAAACGTGCCCATTGCATCCAGTTGTCTAACCATGAGCCAAACACTTTTAAAAAAAATCAGCTTCAAATTTTTGGCTAGCTACCCACCTTCCAGATCACAATACTTGCAGATTCAGAACAAAATGCCCTGACAGACTCACAAAAAAAACCAACCCAAAACAAAAAAAAAAAAAGCCAAACCAAAAAACATCCTGTTAAAAGCTATTTAAAAAGCTATAGCAGCACTAATAGGCATGGATTATGTGGCTGTGTGTCGAAACAACTTGCAGTCATCATATAAAACAGAAGCCTGAAGGGACATGCCCTCAGTTTTCCAGACAAATAGTGGTTTCATCCAGACAGTCCACAGATCACCTCTGCCCCACACCTTGCATGTGTACAGCCACAAAGTTCCCTAACAAACATACAGCACACCTATAACAGGCCAATAGCCACAGCAACATTGGCAACATCTAAGGTCCTGCCTTAGGGAACATGTTGGTACAGACTTCCTGGAAACGGACAACACCCATGCTAAGATGTGGTGGGAAAACAAAACACATCTCTGTAGGCAACGATTTTCTAGCCACAAGTTGATTTTACTTATAGTGTATGAATGAAACACACCAATCACACATGCAGGGTTTTTTAATACCAGCAAGAAATCTTTCACACTCTTCCTAGACCCCAATGAGTTACTTCTGATAGACATTCAGGCTCTGCTCTAGTGCATTCCAGCTGGGTCCTCCAGCAAGGAAGGGCTGATGAACGCTCAAATCCCAGCCCACCTCACTATTTACTTATTATATTTACATGCTAGGTTCTTCTTTCCTCATGTCCTGTCTCTCTGTGGACAACTAAGTCTGCACACATCCAAAGTTTTGCAAGACACCACAGAACGTAAAACTGAGCTGAGATAACACACACACACAATTAACTGACACATTCTAGAACATATTCCATAACATCTTCATTCCCATCAAATATGTTTCTAAACCTCAGGTTCTTAGAAAATTTTTCTCCTAATTTCAGAATCGTAAGTCCTAGGATTGTCTGGCTTCTTGCCTTTTTGTAAGTTTTACAGCACCAATAAAAACACATACTCTGATTTTCATTTTACAAATTAATACTGTAGCTTGGCTTATATACAGTAGCATTGTACAAATGTAACAGTCTTTCTCAAAATGTTAGCTTTATACAGTTTATGCTGACTACACAGTTTATAAGACATTTACCGAAACATGTTTTGTTCTGATTAAAAGTTCCCCAAGTCCCTTTAAATCTATATAAAATTCATCGATGATCACAATAATTTTAGTTATTTCAATCAGCTTCAGTGGTGTTGCTGATTCAGACCAGCAGGCCTCAATTTTTAATTCCGGAAAAACTTCCATTGAGAAAATACTTCGGGATATGCTCTGTAGTAATATTGATTTTTCTAGTGAAAGGCAAAAATTGAAACACCGAAAATCATAATTTCAGTTTCAACTGCACTGAGGCTTAGGGGCTTTCTAATTTTCTTTTCCTCACAGTTTTGTTTACCAGTAATTTCTTGAAATCCCATTTAAGCACCAAATTTTGAAACAATTTCAAATCTCACTAAATAAACATGTATGCAGTGGGTTCAGATCAATCCACATGAGCAAGAGCATCAGAATCCATCCCTGCAGCAAAAAAAGTTCGATCAAAATATCCAGGCCCAGGTACCAGGACCAAATATCCGTTTACTGATAAACGTGATAACCCCTGAAGTGATTGGATAGTGACTGCATGCAGTATCTATATACACAGGCCCATTGGGCTTTGCTGACACAAAAATTCCACCACTTTAATTAGCTTGGTTAAATTAAATAGTACGAGTCCCTTAACGTGAGTGCAGACATATGGGTGTAGCAAAGAATACGGGGATTTTATCAAGTCCTGCAGAAGAAAATTAAGTATATACTGGGATAGTAATACATTGGCATATATCTGTGTTAGAGGTTGAAATAACACGACTATTATAGTGTGAAAGCTCCTCACATTCCTACGCAAGCCTTCCTTGAAACAGTTCTACATATAGATATGCCTGAATTAGTATCTGTGTAATGCAGCACCACAGAAATATTTCTGTGCAGATATTTCTCTTGGGAGTGTTACAATTATACATAGATATAGTTCTAGGTATTTAGGGCCTTGAAAAGGTCATCCATTTCAATTCACACCTGTACAAGGAATGTTTTTATATAACATTGTAACTAGAATCACCTAAATTTGTTTCAGCAGCAATATATCTGTTCTATTTGTTTCATTGCAGTACACCATGCAGAGTCCTTCCTCTGGCTATTTCTGAGTCTCACACAGCAAAAGGAGAGAGAAAAACATATTAGAAAAGATGAAGATGTGAAAGTACAACATGTTAACTGAAGAACTCCAAGGTATTTCAACATCTGAAAACACATTTTTCTTCTTTGTAAATAATTTCACCTTCAGTAAATCACATCCTGTAAACACGATACCCAAAAGCCCAATATCATGATGTAGCTCATTTCTGAACTGGTGGGAAGCCACCAGCTCCAAGGATCGGGCTCTAGATTTTTGCATGTAGTCTTGTCAGCATGTAGGTTTTTAGCAAGAATGAAATTACTTGCATACCATATAAACGCACACACAATTTCTGCCCTCTGATAAAAGTGTGCAAAAAAATATGGAGACAAATCTAGAGAATCCATATAGTTTAGCCATTAACAAGCAGCTAAGCTGTGTCATTCTCCAGAAAAAAAACTAGATTTTCTCTATGTGCCTGCTTGCATGTGGTGCCTACAATTTATCTGCCTTAGAATTAAATCAAGTCCAGAGGAAAGGAATATCCATCAGTCAATGGCCAGATTACATCAACCACAGTGGAAAACAATACCCACAAACTGCAAGAGAATGACTCAAATGTATGAAGTTTCCCATATACTTTTTTTTCCAGTGAGATGGTGGATTGTAGCACCATATTCTAGCCCACAGGTACTCATGAGATCTATGGAAAAAAACATCTTGATAATTTCAGGGGGTGCTCACACTACTTCTTCAGTCCAACCTCATCTTTCAATTCACGCTCTTGGGATTTCTGCATTCTTCTGTAACCTACTTGCTTCAGTCATGCCCACTTCTCCACTCTTATCTGAAGGAGAATATGTGTAGGATTGTTTCTGGTGACTTCCCATGTCTCAAGTACTATCTGATCAGGAAGATACTGCCTAGAGATGATAAGGCAATGTAAAGGCAGGATTGAAAGTGACTCATACCCTACAGTGGCTCTCTGACTGATAGGCCTCCATCAGTCTCCATTTAGCAATCTGAGCTCAGAGATCCCAAAATACAAGAGAGTAGGTTCTACAGGCAGAATGGAGCCACTGAACAACCCCTTAAACTGAGCCCTGCAGTTGAACCAGATCTCTTTCAGAATATGGTCTGCATATATCCCTGTGTGGGATTTTCTGTGGACATGGGATTCTCCTTATTCCTAAAAATACTGCAAAATGCCTCCCTGAGGTAAACTTGTTTCCGTGCCCAACTTCTTTGCTTCTACATTCAAGTCATCTTCCACATTTGAATTACTTGTTGACAAGTCATCTTTTCACATGCAACTTGCTTCTCCCTTGTTTGAAATATAGGTGTGGTGCCAAATTGCTCGCTTGGGTTGGCTCTGTTCTTTTGTATCTTTCCCTATAACAATTTTTCACACTAGCATGAATCTAACTTGTGAGAATTTTACTTTGTATCACAAACATCTGAAGCTAGACTATTTAAAACATTGCTGTTATGAGAACCAAGGCTGCTAAACAGCCAGAAAAAATCCTGTTTGTATTTAGGTCACAATTTCTTTGCAGTACTGTACTTGCTGTTACTACAGAAAATAGCATGCAAGCAAAAAAAGGTGGTGGGTTGGGGTATGGAGAGGGATCTGTGCTGTAAACCTGAATTCAGACAAACCACTTATAACAAAGATACATAGAAAATACCTTTATTTGCTTCTCCTGGTTGACAGCATACATTCAATTATTTCTCACATCTAGTCTAAATTTGAAGGATGGCTATCTCACTGACTCATTGTTTGTCTTCTGCTATATTGTTCTGATGACTTCAAAATCCTTTTAGTAATTTATTGACCATAATGTCACATACTGTACCATTCTAAATGGAAGGACATTAACAACCTGGACATTGACAAAATAACTTTGACCTTTCTAAAGTCACCACAAAGCTTGTAAGTGCTACTTCCATTGCCAAATATTTTCTTGGAGCTTTTGGTTGGGGTGATTTCTTTTATTACCATTGCCTCTCTGCAGAGCCAGAGTCTTTGTCCCTCTTCTATGCAGGCTGTGATTCTTCAGCTCAAGCTGTCACCACTAAATTTCAGCTCAGTGAACTGGTTGTGAGACACATTTTAGTCAAACGAACCTCTTCCAGATGATTTGTTTCCCTAGCTCTGGCTCCTGTCTCACCCTATGCTTCTCTTTACATGTGTTGCACGCCCCTCTACAGTTTGAGAATTGGGATAAAGTTACAAGGTAGCTGTCCCCCTCTTCAAGCTGTATATGAATGTGTTAGAGCAGTTGCCCAGAAACTGAAGACTCAGTTTCATTTTCTGCTTTAAGGAGTTCAAACTTCTTTCCTCATCTCCCTAGAAAGTGCCTCCATCACAAGCCACAGGATGTCCTATAACCCCTTATTGAAAGAAGGTGAAAATATATGCCATTCTAGGTCAAAGAGAACAGCAATATAAGAAGTATCATCCTGCATCCTAATACCTGAGGTACTCACTTGGAAAGGAGGGGGAGACGGTAGAAACTTGTTTATACTCCAAGAGGTTTTATTAACTTTATAGTAAACCAACTTGAAATATCATTCACAGTAGAACTAGTTCCAATATTTTATAGCTTTCATGTTACTTCTTATACACACATCTGTGTTTGCTAGTGATGACAAACTATTTTCACAGCATGAGTCCTCCCATTTCACGCTCATTGTAACAGAAACCCGATGACACTGCCATAGTGCATAACCAGTATCATTACACGTGCAATGGTACCTTTTGTTCTTTGCTATGTTTTTGATCTTTTTTTTTTTAATACATAAATGTTGAGCTCTATGGCTGTAATTTAATTCAACTTACGTCACCTTTTTCCTACTCTATCCACAAAATTTTACTATTAGTCAAATAGCCCTTGACCTGTTTTTCAGGCAGCCCCATTCATACCTGCAGATGAAGAATTTCATACATATTACTCTCATATTCAGGCATATTAGTATTTTGTTAGCTTCCTATGAGAAGATCTCAAATCTGAAGTGTGTAGTTCTCCTGGAAGATTTTCCGATTTGCTCATTGGCACGCATATATCTGCCAGTAAATCATGTTTCTGAGGAATAGGTATCTTGTGGCACAAAGTTACTTCAAGGACTGCTTTATTTATCCTATTAAACAAGATCTTCTGCTAGACTTCGATGGTTCTATCAGTTCAGGTCTCTACTGATGACTCCTGAGCTCTCCTAAATGGACATCCAAGTTGGACTGGCAGCTCTAAATCTGCCAGTGTTGTCTTCTTACTCACAGTCTGACTATTAAAGCCATCCTTTTCTTCTTTTACTGTTTATCTATCCTCCTTCCTAAAAATTTGTTCCATATGTGGGTTTTTTCTATTACTAGGCATAGCTTAACTTCAGCTTTCCATTTTTTTATTAATACTATCCTCCGCCTTTTTTTATTTTGGTTTTTATACTTCTCTTTGTCTTGTCTCTTTCCACTGAATATTCTCCTCTTTCCTTTCCATCTTCTACCTCTAGTCCATTCAGTTATTTTCTACCCCACTTTCAGTTAGTTCTCCTCTCATTTTCACTTTTTCCTGGGTCATCCACTCACTTTCTTTATGTTGATTTTCCAGATTTCTTCCCCCTCAATGTCCTAGGACTTTTGCATTTGTCCTTCTGGATATACAAGACATTTACTGTGTTCCAAAATGATGCTGATAAGGGATGCTGATGTCTCCTTTTCCCTTCATTTTTGTCTACACAATTCAGATACAGGAGGAAGCTAAGCACCAAACAGTGGCATGGAACCAATGGAAAGAGAGACTTAGGTATAAAAATAGATAGTGAGAATCAAAAGTACAGATGAGGAGTAATATGAGGAGCAGTCACCTTCACTGATGAGAAAGACTGACAGCATTTTCTTTAGAGCCTGTCAAGTGCCTCTTTAATAGGCAAAAGAGGTCAGGTTTGCATTGTAAAAGACTATACAAATACTCAAGTTACATTTATTAACTGGGTTTCTACTCCCTGAGTACTCCTAAGTGTCTCTTAGAAGTTAACCACCTAAATCTGAAACTGCCTATTTTGGATCTGAAAAAGAACTGGCAATCATATAAGTTTGTCACTACACTGTTTTAATGATGGCCTAAGTTTGCCTTTGAGCATGCTAGAAGTATTGACTGTCAAGGCCCTAACTATAACATGTATACCTTGTGCTAGATTAGATTTTGCCTTTTGGAAGGTAGGTACTTTGTCCCTCTTCATTTGTACTTTTCTTTCTTGCTCTGTTGCTCACCTAATCACTTTTCCAGGTTTGCTGCATTTCCTAATAGCATCTCCATGAATTCTCTTAATCCGTGAAAGTACACTGGGTTAGAAAATGTTCAAATTATAAAAGCACATCTTAAGCTTTAATTTCAATATTTATTTTTTTTGAGCTCTGTATCGGGGCAATCATATTCAATTCAGAACCACAAAACTGCACAGAAGGACATTGTGAAGATCTCCTTTCCTCAGCAGAGTTACCCTGCTAAGGTACCAACGGGATTACCACTTGTACTGAATGGTTAACACATATTTGTTATTCAAAGATTCTTTTACTGCTACTTTATTTTACAAGTCTACCTAATCCATCCTTAACACATATTCAGGTTACCTAAAATGTTGCATGTCTTCTGTTGACTAAATAAAAAAAAAATAAAAAAGAAAAAAAGAAAAAGCAGAGTCATTTTGCTCACACTCACTGCCACTCTGCATCCTGATATTTTCAAAAAAATGCACACCACCAGCTGAAGCATGCATTAACCTATCACACTGGGTTGCTAATACCAAGTGCATTTTCTCAGCAAAGCAGACCTACGTTTAACTTCAGTCCCATTTGACATCCCCAATGTGACTTAAGTGTTTTGTGTTTATTCCCTACACAGGAATGCATTCCAATATACATTCAGCACACCACCTGCAGCCACTCCAGACAGCCCAGACACAAGCAGAAGTCTAAGATACACAATGTGAAGATGGATAGATCATCCAACGGTTACAACTAAGCAGTCTTCAGGTTGCTCTAAATTTTTTCCAGCAGCTAAGAGTCACGGTTCTGTCCTTTCTTCCTGCCTGGCACATATCCACTCCAAAGCTATTTGTGAGGTTAGCACTGAGCTACAAGTGTCTGTTCTAAACCACCATGATATTCTTACACAGCAGCAAGCTACAACCTGGTCCTGAAGCTATATATGTAAAGCAGCACAGAAACAACGGACAGATTTTCTCAATCTGATATCAGACCCAAAATGCTACTGTACTGAATTGAGCTGCCCTAAATTTCAGCAATTTCTCAAATTAATAGAAAAAATTATACTTGATCAGAGTTCAAAGTGTAGAGATGACTTTCCTTTTCAAGCTTACATTTTAGGATTAACTCCTTTATTGCTGTTTGTTTGATGTTGGAAAAAGTCAATGTCCAATTTGCCAAGAAACTCAATCATTACAGCTATGATTTTCATAACATAGAAGTGAGGCAAATCATCTCTTCTGCCTCTGGCTGTAGTACTGAGACACAATTCCCATGATTTTGGCAGCCAGAGGCTCAGCCACTACCATGGTCTTTTCCAGCCAGAGTAGTCAGAACTGTCTAGATATCGTGGATGTTCCTTGCTGCAGAATGGATGAGCAACCAAAGGAACAATGAAGATGTTGCTCTGGGCTTCCAGAGTTCACTACAAAAAACACAGGTTGGGTGCAGGTTGTCTTCATCATACCTGCCATAACAGAAGACCCAGATATGGTGTGGAGTGAACTATTTTAAAGAGCAGTTGAGAGCCATAAAAGAGGCAGCAGTAGATTAGAGCACAGGCCCCATAAAACATACTGAGTCTGTAAAGGTTTTTTTATGAGACCAGTATGCTGCTCCACAGCTTTCTATATTTCATGTGTCTGCACAGGAAGGGTTGAGCAGGGAAAGTAGGGCAGGAAAAATATTTTGGTTTGCCTGCTAATTCTCAGCAGGCATTTCTGAGCTTAGAAGATTTTAACCTCAAATCCTATTTAAAAAAATCCATCTGCCCAAACTGTGCTGTGCTTGGACTACTTTTTAATCTATAACCACATATATGATAGGCAAAATGTTAATACTGCAGATTCTGCTGGTAGTATCTGACCTAAGGACAAGTCCCACTGATTTTCTTACTCAGCAGAACTTGGAACAGCATTTGACCCTGACTTATACTCTCTGTCATTGATTTTGTTTTATATTTGCTTTTTTCCTTGGGATACTAGAGCACAGTGGGATCCCACACCCTCCTTGCCCCCCAACTCTCTCCTGAATAGACATGCAGAAACTTGTTCTTTTTTTCTCTCTTCACTTGCAATCTATGTTCCAGCCATTTTATGCCTTTTACTGTACTTCTGCAATCTGTCGTCTTTTCCCTTTAATAAGATTACCACAGCAGCACAGAGAATTGGATTCTAGCTGTGTACTTACCAATAGTACCTGATAATGTGCCAAAAGACTGCCTACCAATAACTCTATGCAAAAAAACAGCAACAATTATGCTCTCTCACTTCTTGTGAATACTGTATCAATAGTTTGAGTTCATTACCCATAACTAATCTGAGTTTTTTCCTTTCTGTAATCCACGGTATTTTACCTGCACCCATTATCTTTCCTTTTACAGTGTGGGCACATGTTAAAACACACAAAGAAAATACAGAATAAAGACAAACAGAAAAAGTAGGCTTTAATTGCTATAGAGCACCCTATATGGAGATTTAATCCAAATGAACAAAGAGAAAAATAATTACCTGAAATAAAGTGTCAGGAAGATGGAGAAGTGGAGCCTTAAAATACACAGATGAGGAAAACCAAAGACCTGTGAAAGTAAAGAATTTTACCTAAGACCTATAAGGTGAGACAAAATAATGATGCAAAAGATCCCAAAGAGCATCTATCCCTAAAGGGAATTAATGGCAAGTCCCAGATCAGTCTATTATCACCAATGACTGAGAACCTACAAGCTACAAGATAGCCAGTGCCCCTCATCTTCTGCACTGCGCATGCAGAAGGGATCCTGGTCACCAGTGACCACCAGGCACATGAGCTGATGCTTCTGAGTATGTGGGTGTGAAAGTGCGAGTGAGTAAAATCTATAAGAAAAAGAGCAAGAGTGGGAAACCTTACAGATTTTGCAGAAGAAAATCCATTTTCCCTTCCACAAGATCTTGCATTCAGTTCTGTTATACTAATTCCACACATAACAGTTCCAGATTCTTCTCTGTGAGACACCGTTTATACACCAAGTCAGATCCTGGGAGGGTAAGACTTCAGTCAGACAGGATAAGACATAGCAATAGCCTGAAGATACTGCGAGGAACCAAGAAAAAACAAAAGAAAACAACACTATGTGGAAGGGCCCAGAGAAGGACACACAACAATAACTTTTGCAGCCCCGAGAGACTTTAAGAAAGGGTCAAGGGCACAGCTGTATTAACTTTCTGCTCCAGGTCCACTTCCCCACTTACATAAAGACAGCATCTGCTCCTGCAAACTCCTTCACAGTTCCTCACAGCCTCCACCACTCACTGCTGCTATTGCTGCTGGAGAACAGGACTAGCTCCAGGTAGCTGGAGGGGTTGCAAGGAGCAGAGCAGAAGGGAGATGAGATGGGAGCAGTCAGCAGCATCTCTAAATTCACTGCCTGGATAGGAACAGCAACAGAGAATGAGGCAGTGGTGAACAGATCTCGAAAAAATACAAGAACTGTAATGCTGCACACAGTATTAAAAAAGGGTTTGGCAGCACGGCATGAAAAAAACATTCTGTATGGTACAGGCTGACAGACACACCTCTGGGTGAAACAGTGGTCAAGTTATTAAGAAGATGACAGAGAGCCACTGACCACAGCTACCCAGTTCAGGGCCTGTATGCCCAGCCTCAGTACCAGTGATATAGCTCTGTTCAGATTCACCAGTGCAACAAGTTCACTTCTGATTCACAGCACGTAACAGCATTGAGACAGAGTACTTAGAAGAGGAAGCAAAGAAAACGAGAGATGCCACGTATGTGGTGGGGCAGATTATGACTGGAAGCCCAGAGGAAGGACTGAGACTCAATGGCTGTCATGTAGTAACAAGAAAGGCAAAAAATTTCACTCGATCTAAGTTGGTGCTTTTGAAAATGGGACAAGATGAAAGCAAGATGGTGACAGACACAGCTGATCATGCCATAAAAGCAGGAATTGAGGAGAACTGGATTCTGTTCACTGCCAAATCAAGGTCTTCATGACATTTGGCAAGTATCTTAATTGGTTCCTAAGATGTCAGTAATATCTGGGCTCAAGTGGCCACTGCAAGGTTAAAGCACTACTGTAAAGGATACTTGGATATTCTCAAGCAAGAAGGTAGATATACATATGTATAATTTATTATTTGTAATGGGTGTTGAAGGGAGAGAACTGCTTGGCTTTTTTTTTAAGTATACATTGAGCAAATCTGTTTTCAAACTTTCTTCAGGATTCTTAAACCTCTGCAACACAAAATGTTTATGTTTTGAGTTTAGTAAGAGTTCAATATTTCTTTCCTTGAGCACAAGAGTTCTTACTGAACAGGTCAGAGTGGTTGACCTAATACAGTATTCTTTTAAAAGCTAGACTATATCCGGTTTTTAGCACTAGCTAGTACTCTAGTATTAATGCAGATTTACCTTGTGCATTTTGCATGGTTCATACACATGGCAAACTTCTTCAGTAATGAGAGAAACCCACACTGTATGTACCTGTTCCTGCAACAGCAAGCAATGGTTCTAAGATGCAGAGAGCAAGATATCCTGCTTGGTCCTCAGCAGCTCTTCCAGAAGGGCATATATCTCCCACAGGTCATATCTGCCAGCCTTACAGGGATACATCTTTTAGCCCTGGTATACCTCAAGTGACGCCAGACATCTAGCTTTTAAAGAGCTCAGCTGAGCTTAGTGTATTTCTCCCATCCTTGAACAGAGAAAATATAGCAGGACATGTGAGACTGAGTGATAAGCAGTGATGATGATATCAGATGTACCCACTGAAAAGAATTCCCCCTCCTTGTGCTAATCAAAACATTGGCCTCCACAACCAGATACACCTGCAATGTCTCAGTGTGATTCTTCTCATTTAATATTTTTTTTTAAACTGTCAGGTTTGGAGACAAATTTCAGGATTGAGCATTTGCAATACAAACTATTACTGGCCATATGGTTAGGAAAAAAACTAAAATGATGTCCAGCAGCAGTGTTCCTCCTGGGTTTCTTTATCACACTGAACAGTGGTTGAAGACACAGCTTTTATTGGCTTTCAAGTCCTGTCCACTGAGGAGGCCATATCACCTCAAACCATTACCACACTGGTCAGGGGAGGCATTTCTGTGGAAACAGAGACGGTCTCCAGCCAACAAAGTCAAAATTTGCAAGATCAAAAAAGGTCCTGGAAAGGACACAGTAGGAACAGGAGACTCAGTCTGGTCCCTGTCTCATGGGTTTATCTATTTTAAATCAGAGTACCATCTGAAAATGTTTCTGGGAGTAGGAACTATATCTCAGGAGAAGGTGAGGAGAGGGGGACAAGCACTGGGGAGGACAAAATGAAAGCAGAAAGAGCCATAAAGAGGTTTGGAAAGACAGGGAGGCACAACCCAATCAGTATTCCTATCCTTTGAGTAGTTAGTCCTGCAGCCATGAACACCATAGTTATCTTCCTGCTGTATGTACACTGGGAAAAATCTTGACATTGTATTTTCACCAAAGACTCCCAGTTCTTTCTTAGTCCTTTGTTCAAGAATTCTGGCATATAAAACCACCCACAATGGGAACTCTCCCAAATCTTAATACCGCCAAGTTATTTTCTGGGTTTTTTTTATACTGCTGCAATACAAAAGCCTTTACACTTTTCAGTCTTGCTAAAATTCTCTCTGAAACAAAGTATGCTCACTCCAGGTAGGAGTATTAAAAGAAAGAAGCTATTAGATTTCTGAGCTATCAAAAATTTTATCTATTATCTTCCATTGTGATACTTCTGTTGAATTACTATACTGTTGCACCACGCAATGACTTAGTTATGCTCTGTTTATTTATTCTCATCTTTGATAATTCTGATTTGTTCACTTCTCTATTCTTAGTTTCTTATACTCCTTTAATGTGTTTTTAGCGATACTGTGAAACTAGTCCCCCACATGAAGTTTCATACAGCCTATTTGTTCAAGAAGTAATGTCACATTTTTTATTGATGTATCTCCACTATGTGGTAACTGACCCTCAAGACTTACAAGCCTCTAAAGTTTTGAGCCAAGATTCCTCCTAAGACAGAAAAAAAAAAAAAAAAGTCCTTGTCCAGCCAAAACACATATCCAATAGAGGACAATGGTGTACACCCATTGGAAAACTGCCAGTGGCAAACGCCCATTTCTACACCTTCTGCACTGAAATTAGGGACCCTCCCCTTCCCTGCACCCTAGTCCTGGACTGTGCATTACTTTTTCTTTGCTTCCAGTCTTCCTCTTCTCAGCTCCAGCCGCAACCGCAACTTTGGTCTGGGTCACAATCATACAACTGCAATTATAGGAAGGTCCCGCCAGCTCTTGGCTGAAGCAGGGCTCTGTGCTGGCAGGACTTGGAGGTAACTGAGCTTTCCAGCTCTTGCAAGTATCTGTCAAGTACAGTGAACAAGAATTTCTCAAAAGCCTGTAACTTAGCCAACCTCAGCATATCTTAATGGCTATCAAACACGACACAAAGCCACTTTATAACAAATATCAAGTCCTTTTGCCAAAATACACTTCAGCAAGACTTTTAAAGGAAAGATCAAATACGTTTTTATTGTCAGCACAAAGAATATTTTTCACAGTCCTCAGTCTGATGAATGACCAAAATGTTCAGCTGAACTTCTCTAACAAGCAATCTCCAGTTCACATATATCACTACCGTAAGAGACTACAGGGTTTTTATAATTAATAGCATCAGACCAATTTTATAGTAAGCAGTGGTATGAAAACAGGTTGAAACACTGAAAGTTTTAAATTCATTCAATAATGGACAGAGCTGGAAATACAGAAGTCCATAGCGCCAAGATAACCAATTGCAATTGTACTCATTAAACAAAAAAGACTAATTTGGAAGTCGGTCACACTGTTGAATTTCATTCCATCTGTTACTGAGGTGGCACATTAGCCTATCCTTTGGTTTAAGCAAAACATCCCCCATAGAAACAATATAGGTTTGCTACTAGAGGCAAATTCAAGTTGAACACAAGATGCTACTAGATACAGTAATTATTACAGTCCAGTTTCTCTCCGTGAAAGTATTTTGAAAAACATTCCTTTTGGAAGAATTAATATTACATGAAAAATGCAGTATATTAAGTGACTCAAGACTACTTATAATAGTAAACAAAAACTGCGTTTCAGGCAGAACACTTTTTATATATAAAATTGTCCCAGCTTTACTGGAAGCAAACCAGGCTTGAGCATTAGCAGCAGCCAAATATATGCTTGGAACAGTCTACTTCTCAAGCAAAGTGGCTGATAAAAAGAGCAAATCTGCTACCTCTCTGGAGGTGGCTGGAAGCAGTATATTTGTTTGTGATTTTTAATATGTTTTAAATAGACACAAGTTATGGAGATTTTCCAGAGTGCACAAGAAAAATGCTTATGCCAAGACTATGATTTATTTAGAGCCAATGCATTTTTTTTTGAAAAAGTGAGAAAAAATATGGCAACATTTTCAGGGGGGAAAAAAAAAAACAACCAAAAAACACAACAAAACCATAGCTATTGCAACTCCATTCTTCTGCTATTTCTGTTCTAACACATGACTTCTGTTCTACAGAACAGAATTAGGAGGGAATAGGGACATCTGAAGGTATCTTTGGCTTTTTCATTTTTTTGACTGCCATGAGATGGAATCCAAGACTCCCCAAAGTCCTCCAAGTCCAGAAGTAAATGCTGTCTCACCAAATAAAATACCATCTGCCTTCTCTAATGGGAGAATTGCATACATGCTAGTCCTGAAATTCTGCAAGCTGTCTAATCTTGAACACTAGATCCCCTGTAAAAGTTAAACTCCTGTGAGTCTTACAATAGTGTAATCTCAGATAAGAATCCCCTGTGAGGGGGAGAATAATAAGGCTGTAAAGTGAGGCGAAATATGGTTGCAGGTGCTCATATATTTTTTTCTTTCCCTCACATATACTTTGTACTACTGACCACAAGTTTGTTAAAGCACAATGAATGAATAAATGCTGGTAATATTAATTAGAATCTTGATTGCAAGTAGATAAGTAAGCCCTCAGCAGGTCACTATCAAGAAAATTTATGGATGGCATTATCATTTCATATTTTAAAGCACAGATTTACAAATTATTCCAAAAACCTTCTTGCTATCTGGTAGAAGGGAAAAGGAATTTAAAATTCCTTACAGGACTCGAGTTTGGAAGGATCCATGCAGTTGCTACTGTCACAGATAGCTAGCTCTCAGCTAGTATCAGTGATACCGTGCAGGCACAGGTCTAGGTAGGCACAGGTTCATTCTGCAGTATTAACAATGATTTCCAGTAAACTGAATTTTACATTACATCAGCATGATACTTAACGTAAATGCACAGGGAAAAAAAACCCCACACTTCTCTCTCGTTCTTCTTATCTTACTGGTATTTCTAATCTGGCAGGTATCTTTATCCCATTAATTTGTCTACCTCTTTAGCGCTGCTTTCAACAGTTCACAAAATGTCATGCAGGAGAAACAAAAAATATTAGCACTATGTACCGTTACAAATCAAGCCGTATGTAGAAGAATAAATTATTCAGTATGTATCATGTATAAAACCTGACATTTCCTTTAATCAGCTTCCTGATGACATTCATCATTACTTTCAAACAGTGAACCAGACTACACTTGTGTATAATCCCTTTCCATTAACCTTCCTCGGGTGCTAGAGTTAGCAACAGGTTCAAGAGAGAGTAACAGATCCTGTGAATTTCACAGCAGAAAAAGTAGAATCTCCTTGCAAAAGGTAATGTACGAGCTACAGATTCTTATATAATACACCACAGACTCATAGTTGCAGTAAAGCCATTTTCACAGCTTGTCGCTGAATCAGGATACTACACCACAGAGTATCTCTCTTCTTCCCTGTTATCCTAGAACCCTGAGTGCACATGACCAACAGCTGTTTCCACTCTGTCACCAGACTCATTATTTATGTAGTGCTGTTTTATCTAAACAACTCTCATTTATTAAGGGGAGAGAGAGATAAGAAAACTAAAATATCAGTTATATGTAGCTGAGGATTATTAGCATAAATGCTTTCCAGAAAAGGAAAATAGATATTCTATTACAGCACAATATTCTTCCAGAAGAGAACTGAAGACTACAATTAAAAGTACAAAGCTGACTTCAGATACCAAGACTTCCCCCAAAGCTAGGTATTTGTGGTTTCAATCTCATGCTTGTGCAGCAAAGCAGAGTTTCCTAAACTTGCGTTACTCAGGTATGAGCATCACCGTAGTTGCAGCTGGAGACAGCTGGGTACAACCCAGCATTAGGATCCATGACAGGGGATGCCATCAGCTGTGCATCTGACAGTGAAGGAATTAATATGTTTTGGTATGATTTGCATATCCTTCATAGTGGAATTTGAGCATCCGTTAGGAAATATACAGTAGTTTCAGAACTGCTGTAAACACCTCACTACAGATTTTGAAAATGGAATACAGTATTAATTTTGGAAAGGCTATAACAACTTTTAAATATTCACATTTTAAGTTGCAAAGGACCTCAAGAAGTGTCTACTTCAACCTCCTACTCAAATGGAGGATGGTCAACTTGACAGGTAGATTAGGTTGCTCAAGACCTTTGTCCAAGTCAAGCTTTGACTATTTCCAAGGATGGAGGTCCCAACACCTCTTCGGGTCCTGTCCCTGGGTTGTAACAACCTCACAAGGAACAATTTCTTCTTCATGTCAAGCAAGTAATTCCCTTGTTGCAATCTGTAACCATTTCCTCTCTTTCTGTCACTGCAATACCTGTTAGGTAGTGGAAAACTACCGTTAATTCCCTCCTCATGGCTTTTTGGTTTTTATTTTGGGGTTTGTCATCAGCAGCGCTGAGTCTAGTTGGAGGCCTCTAACTAGTGGTGTCCCCCAGGGGTCAGTACTCGGCCCAGTCTTATTCAACTTCTTCATCAATGACCTGGATGAAGAGTTTGAATGTACCCTCAGCAAGTTTGCTGATGACACAAAATTGGAAGGAGTGGTGGATACACCGGAAGGCTGTGCTGCCATGCAGCGAGACCTGGACAGGATGGAGAGTTGAGCACAGAGGAACCTGATGAAATTCAACAAGGGCAAGTGCAGGGTCCTGCATCTGGGGAGGAACAACCCCATGCACCAGTACAGGCTTGGGGCAGGTC
>Ga0065711_1039042_pt1 | contig 18195 bp, 8 predicted proteins | sample Hoacrofraction12_FD_59098 | JGI IMG/M metagenome (GOLD analysis project Ga0065711, IMG submission 59098) | Hoatzin crop microbial communities from Cojedes, Venezuela - Epithelial fraction 12 v2 (version 2) | ecosystem: Host-associated > Birds > Digestive system > Esophagus > Crop | place... | reverse complement strand
GGGCCGGTGTCGCCCCGGGGGGCCGCGGCCTGGAGCGGTCCCGTCGGGTCGGGCCCGAGAGAAGCACCGAGCCGAAGGGGCAGCGTTTCGGCTGCGCGGCCTTCGCCAGCGTTTGGCCTCTGCCTGCCCGCTGCTCCCCCGGATTGCTGCGGTGCCGTCCGCTCGGTCACCCCGCGGCTGAGGGTGGGGAGGGGAGAAGGAAACCTCTTAAGAGAAGTCGGGGAGAGGAGCACTTTCAGGCTTCGTGCGTAGTAAAAAATAACAGACAGTGAAAAAAATTGTGAGTGACAGTATTTTTTTCCCTTCGCTTTCTTTTTTTGGTATAGTATAGCACAGGAAATTTTTTGTGTAAGCCTGTTAACTCTGTCAGAGTCAGTAAAGGTTATATGAGTGAAAGGGAGAGCAAGGAGAACGTGCCCTACGGTAAGCTTGCATGCTTGCAAACTGCTGAGAGCTCAGACAAGACAGTTACGGTTTCATTGCTGCTGGTTCTATGCAAATGTCTGTATTTACTCACATTGGCCACGTTCCCATAAATCATTTGTGGCTAAAGTCGTTGTGCCCCAACAAAGGTTATATTTCCAGGCTAAGGTGGTGATGATAGTTCCAAAACTTGACAAATAGGCATCTATTTTGGCAGGTATTTCTCCGACTGAAATGTGAAAAGGTCTCTGCCATGATGCACATACCGTGATGGGCTTCTTTTTTTCTGCTGTATGTTTAAAGGGACATTACTGGCTTGAAGGATTTGTAATTTGTGCTCCTTATCGGTGTAATTATAGACAGAAAGTGTTGCCGTTGACTTTTGATGTTCTCAGATAGAGTGAACAATGAAAGCAGATTAAAAAATAAGTCGTATCAACGGAGATTGGTAACAGCAACTAAAAAGAAAATTTGGAGGACGAAAGACCTGGGGCTTCAACAGTATTGGTAACAACTGGGAGAGCTACTGATGTGACTAAATTACTTCTGTTTCCTTGTGTCTGGAAAGACTGGGGTGTTTGAGGTTTTAAGGTTTGGCAGTAGCTCCACTATCCTTCACAATTCAACTTATTTTTTCTAACCAGATCACTGAAGACAGTTCTAATATATTACCTGATTTTTTTTTTTTCTTAATAGCATTGCACATCAAAGAGCTGTTTCTTTTAGGATGTGTGCTCGAGGTGCTCAAATAGTGGCCTTTTGTCTTCTAAGTCAGTTTGTTGAACTATTGAAAAAGCAGAAAAACTGGATGACGTAACGGTACCAGAAGAGGAGCGTAGCTCTAGAACATGTGCCATTGGCAGGAATGGAAGGAAAAAGCTGCCTGCAGTCAGGAATCTGCAAGTTGGATTACTGGCCAAGTAGACGTGTAGCTGAAGTCGTAATTATCAGAGATAACACAGTCAAGATGTCATACTTGTCAAAGAAAAATTCTGGAGAAGGGGCCTCTGACGTGACCAGTGACTGAAGTCCAGATCCTGCCAAAGCAAAAGGCTTGTCATCACTTCACCTCTGCTTTGATCTATAACTGAATGTGTCTGTTCTGAGTCCCAGCTGTTCCTACACGCGTGTAGGTCTGAAACGTCTGTGGGATGGGACTTAGTTCGCTCTGGTTAGCCTGTTGGAATTGTCTGGTCACCTGTGGTACTGTAGTAGGGTTGTAATACGTCAGGCTACAGCTTCCCGCCAGTTGCTGGTAGGTCGACTCTGTGTCACGAATCGAGCTGCTCTGTGCGGTGAAAGTTACTTTTCAGTGTGGCTTCTTCATTTTAGTTGGGTGAAGTAACAGGCTGTTACAGTGAAGAGCAAATCCTTTATGTTTGATGTTAAGCACAAGAGCAAGGTGTGGAGAACAGCATTTTTATTTGCTCTTTGAGAGGTTTTTTTACTTCTGAGGTTTGCCGAGAGATGACTGGACTCACTGGGTTGCTGTGACACAGCAGATGACTTTACCTGGAAGTTTGAAAGAGGGATTTTGGTTGATTATGCCTGCTCTTGGGTGTCTTTCTGTTTTGGGTGTAGTATGCCAGAATAAATCTGTGCATTTTCTTCTAAATACTCTGGTGAGCTCTGACTTTGTGCTTCTACCTGGTTAATAAGGCAGTCTTCTCCCTACTCTTCCTCTTCCCCTGACAGAGTATCAGTACACAGAAGTCCTGGTGTTGACTTATTTTGTTTATGCAAATAATTAATTCTATTTATTTTTCTTGTGCCTGTTTTAGGAAGGTAATTTTTCAAAAGAATATTGTTTTGCAGACCACTTTTGTGACATTTGTGTTGAAGGCTTTATTTTGCATGGTAACCCTTTAATACATGGTAGGAAACCACAGAAAGCGCTAGTTCAGCAGTAATTATTCAACACACTTTAAAGCAGTGTTCAAGAACGATACTTTGAAACTGCAGTTGCCCTGGATAGGTGTCTTGCAGGTAACATCTTCCAGAGAAGGAGGCAGAGAAGGTGCTGCTGTATGTGATAACATTCTCTGGGGTGAAACCTTTGATGATGATACTTTGTGACAGTCTCTTTGGCAGTAAGCTAGTGTGCATGGAAATACTGAGATTACTCAGATGTTTTCAATATGCTTTTTCTTACAGTTCAGTGCAGGAATCGTATCAGCTTAGATGTTAAGCATTGCAGATATAATGAGGTTGTAGCTCTCAATATGTGTAAACAGCATAAAATAAATCTATCACAGCACTTCAGTCACAGCAAACGTTAATAAACTGTGCTTTTGTTTCACTTGTCAGTTACAAAGGTCCATTGTTAGATGACGGAGCGCTGGCTCAGGCAGTCTCTCGTGGAGCCAGTTCCCCTGAATTCACCAAACTCTGTGCTTGGTTGGTATCTGAGTTACGGCTATTCTGTAAACTAGAGGAAAATGTGCAGGCAACTAACAGTAAGTAGCCATAACTCTAGCACAAAGTGCCCTTTAAGTGTGTTCTTGCATGCCATAAAGATTTGGGCTGACAACTGCTACATCTGTTGTGCCAGGGAGTATTGTGTGCATGCTGTCAGATTTTGGATATTTTCCACCTCAAGCTTGCCTAATGAACAGCCTGTATAGGTTGAAATAGTAGTGAGGATCAAACAGTCTTTCTTCTGAAATTAGCTTTTTCTTTTAATTGTTCAACCATAGAGTTTTTTCAAAGTTCTTGGATGGATTTGAGGCAACATTAGTGGTATTTTTAATTAGATCATGATCATTAGATGACTTTTATTTCAACACTTCTGTTTGTAAATTTGGTGTAAGAATTACTTACTGTTCAAGGAAACATTCTCATGACTACAGTAACCATATTTTTTTTTTATTGTTGGTTACCTTAACTCTGTGCTTGCTCTGTATTTTTCCCTCTTTTTGAAACACTCTCTTGGAAGGAGCCTGAAAATGTTTGCTTGTTTATCATTTTGGTGGAGGAAGTAAACCTTAGTTTTCAAAAACTGTTATTTTCAGTCAACTAGTCATGACATTCTACAGATTAAATTGTTAAATTGGCATGATAACCTGTACTTCCAGAATATCTAGTGCGTTAACTCCTAATGCCTTTGAGCTTAACTTTCAGCCTACCCAGTGGCCGAAGATTGCTGCCTTTCACCTCAGCATATGTTCTTTTCCTTCTTCTCTGTTTTTGACATGTCCATCCTTTCTTCTTTGAGTGTATTGGACTCCCTTTCTCTGTAACAGCACAGCATCTCACCTCTGCTGGTAGTATACAGTTCCTGCTATACGTTTTCTGTAAAAAAACAATCCAGCAGTATTTTAACACCTATTTCAAATTCTCTAAACACAGGGATAGAAACATTTTATCTGTAGTACCATCAAGCCCTACCTTCATTTTGTGTGACTTGAGTTCATAAATAACAGACCTTTTGGGTTGAAGTATCTTTTCAAAAGAAGAAAAACTGTTGCCTCTCATTTATCACTATTTTCTGCATAACTTGGCTTAACAAATGCAGATTAGTTTCACTGATTTCTGACACAAATATCAATCTAAGCTTTGGCCTACATGACAATTATATTTTAGAGGATGTTCGTACAAAATAAGATCAATTGACAAATGTGAGCTTGGAGGGAGAGGTAGTAAAAACATGAGAGCTCATAAACTTTGTTATTCATGACTTTGTCAGAACTGTCTGATACATTTGTAGTGGGAACAGTGAGTTGATACTTAAAATACCCCTGTAAAAATTGTGATGTTTTTAATGTCACTTTTCATTGTAGAAGTTGCCAGTGGCTGTGTGTTGTAGCTGGGAGAAGTTGTCAGTGAAACGTAATTTTATAGTAATGAGGATTATCATGGCTCCAAATAGGTTGTGCTGTGTCTTTGAGAAACTCAGAGAACGCTTTTGGCTTCCATTAAAAGCATTTTTTTAATGTTAAATAGCAACTGGAGCAAAACATTATTTATTTTTAAAAAAAATAGCTAATTCGTTGTAATCATAGCTGTATGTATATAATCTGTAAACAAGTTATTATTCTTTTCCTTCTAAGGTCCAAACGAAGCAGAAGAGTTTCAACTCGAAATGAGTGGATTGCTGGCTGAAATGAACTGTCCGTATGCATCATTAACATCAGGAGACGTGACAAAACGCCTTCATAATCAAAAGAACTGTCTCTTGCTGCTTAGTAAGTTGAAAGGGTGCTTGCAAGTTAATACTTTTTTGGGCAAGAATCAGTATTGTTTCTTACACTTAATGAGATACTGTTTCATTTATCACAATGTATAAAAACAGTTACCTAAAATTATGAATTATTTTTCCCTGTGATTTATGATACCAGGATATTATCCTTTTGGGTCTCGTAAACTTACCAGTCACTCTGTAGCCAGTGTATGATGGAAAATGTTCTGAGTATTAACCTTTTTCACATTCACTAGCAAAAAGCCTGTCCTGTTACTTCTTGAAAGGTACTCCGAAGAGGGAATGATTTGAAGACTTCTGCTAGGCTTAGCCACTGAATTCTGTTTAGAACGGTTGTAAAAAGAACCACTAACATCAGATGCATCATCATTCTGGAGGCCCCACCATGACGATTTGCGAGATGCAACAAGACTTGCATTTTCTTACACTCCGACAACAGTTGGAATTGTGAAAAAGAAAAAATGCTTTATCCCAACTCTCAGTTCTTTTGAACATCTCCCTTAGTAAATAGCTTCAATGTTGCTTTCTGCTGATTGAAAAGAAATTAGCGGTAGCAGTGGGACGTCTTCCCTTTACTTTTCCACCCAGCAGGTCTCAATATCTACTGTGGTTTTATTCCTGCTTAGGAAATGTTAAGAGGAGAAGAAACTAATTAAATTTGCAAAAAGTGTGTGATGTTGATTCACATTTAAAAAAACCACAAACCTTTTACAAGTGTCAGAGTTAGAAATTGTAACACTAATTTTAATCTGATCTTAAATTCAACATAATGAGTATTTTATTTGCTTCCTCAGTTGCTGCTGATTCTTTAACTTTTCAAAAAAGGAATTCAGTTCTGCCCTCAGCTGAGATGTAAGGAATAAATTGCAGAGTAGGTTCCTGTATTTTGACAGTAAGAGAAAGACGAGTAGTAAGACTTAATCTGAATTTTACTAGTGTGTTCAAAAATGTCAGACGGAGTGAGGTAATTATTGCGTTTGAAGTATTTTGTAGCTCAAACAACCTGCCCTTCAGCTGATTCTCTGTAAGCCAAACCATTTAATAAATTTGGCTTGTCTGTGAGACACAGTTTATTCCAGAGGTCCTCTGTGATGTACTTTTGGTAATATAAGGCCATGTTCAGAAGCTGAACTCTGGTATCCCGTCTGGCAGGAATACTATGTTTACTGTCAAATGTGGAATTGAAATAGATTCCAAACTCCTTTTTTGTGTGCCATGATAGTTGTGTAGCTTTCTTTACCTACATTAAGCTAAGTTAGTAGGTATCCTGTTGTATGTGAGCCATGAAACCAGATTTTTTCAGGAAAAACAGAATAACCCTCTTTAATGGAATGCCAGGGTATTTTACATTTTAATGAAATGCAGCACAGTTAATGTCAATTGGAAGATGTAGCAGTGTTGCTGGGACAGGCAAGCACCAAATAAGTGTAAGTAGTTAGGATTGTCTTCGTGTGCAGCATCGCTAGAATACAATATTAAGTACTGGCATCTGCAGAAATGAAAAGTACAAGAGTTTCAGGGTAGTTCAGAAAAGGTCTGCAAAAAGGAATCACTATCTGGAGAACGTTTGTGCCTTACAGTGATAGACTTAAAAATTTCAGTCTTTGTCAGAGGAGATTGAAGGTAGCTTGAATCTGATCTCTGGATTCTTGAAACAAAATTCTGCTGCTAGTTTCGTTTTGAGGAGGTCCTAATGAAGTGTGAATAATTGGAACTTGAATATAAGATAAATCTGTATGAAGTACTGTTGAAAGAACTTACAAAGGATTCTTCACTGCTTTAAATATTTGAAGAATTTTATATTTTATAAGGTGTTCTGTGTCTTTAGCAGAAGACATTCTAGTGATACAGAAGAAATTCTAGAGGTCGTTAAAATACTTTGTTCTCTTTTTTAACCTTTTGATCTGTCCTCATTTTACAGGTACTAAGCTGCTTTTGTGTAGCCATGGGTTTACGTCCCTGCTCACTTATCTGTCTTGATCAGTGCAGTATCTATTTTTCAATCTCTGTTATAAATAATTGTGTTACTGTTATGGTCACTCAGTATAATTAATGATAAAAATATTGTTAAACCTGTGCATGTTTTTCAATTCAAAGTTGTGACAATTGCAAGCAAAAGCTGTGCTCTAAATTTATATCACTTTAGCTTACACCTAATTCTGAAATTTTGGGTGTAGACCAAGTTCAGAAATTATGTGATATTTTTATTTGTTTGTTTGATAAAGGAGTTACAGTTTGATGGTAGGCTCTTGCAGTTCTGCTGTTGAAGAGCACTGCAGACATTCTAGCTTCTATTTCATCAGTTACTGCCTGCCTTTCTGGAATTATTATAAACCCAAACTCTGAATAGTACTTTTAAAAGGGGTTATTTTTCCACTCTACATCTGGCCTGGAGAAATACAGGACATTCATCCAACACTTCACTTCTCTCTACTCATTTCCTTGCTTGCTTTCTTAGAGCCTCAAGGAGTGCTTGCTTATCTAGCTTGAAGTGCACGTCTCAGTCCCTCATCCTGCTTATTTCCATGTTCTTAGTCTCTTGTCTTTGCTGGGCAAAGCCTGAAGGAAAAGAGCTGTGCTCTGCTGAACTCAATGATTAATACCTGTGGGTATCATAGCAGTTTTTTTCTAGGCTTTAATTGATTGTACTAAACATTTCCCCTGTTTGTTGTATTTCTAGCAGTGGGCTCAGTGATCATCAGAAGTATGAGCCCTGACTCTTTCTAAAACAGTACATTTGCACATTTGTTGGTTGTAAGCACTTGAGTTCTTACTGATTCTAAAAATAATTTAACTTGGCTATATCTGATGCTGAAATCTAATTTTTCTTACCCAGCATACCTCATCTCAGAACTGGAAGCTGCCAGAATGCTGTGTGTGAACGCCCCTCCCAAAAAAGCACAGGAAGGAGGTGGCAGTGAAGTCTTTCAGGAGCTAAAAGGCATATGTATTGCTTTAGGCATGTCCAAGCCTCCAGCCAACATAACGATGTTCCAGTTCTTCAGTGGAATTGAAAAAAAAGTAAGATCCAAAGGAACAAAACTGGAATATTTATGTTGTTACTGTTTTGATGGAAAATAGTTCTGCTGCCAGGGAGAGATTTGCATCTTGTGAAACTCCAGTGTTTCAATTGTGAAGGAAAGCTAACATGGTTTACTGAGTATGCCAAGAGTCAGGATTTTGAAAATGTGTTTAAAGGCTTTTCCACGGCAAGGCACGAGGTCAGGGACTACTGCTGTCATTGCCTTGTGGGGTGCGGTGTTTCTTACTCTGCTCTAGGTTTTGATGTCATCACCTGTTGCAGAAGACATGGAGATGCTGAGCTTAGGGCTCAGGAAGAATGCTAAGGAGAAACGTATTCTAACAAATACACCTAAACAAATTTTTATGGGAACCTACTATGTTAAAAATGTTTAGGTTAAAAGGTGTGGTCACTGAAGTCAAGTTTACACCTTTTCCCTAAGGCTTCATCAGTTCTTCTGGTTCCATTTATTTTTGTTCCTTTACATGCATGTGTTCTCCAGGTTGTTGCGGGTTTTCTTGGAGAAATTTACTTTTGTTTGAGTAATTTTTATAAAGCAGAGAAATGGAGTGGACTGTCCAGTGTACAGACCAAAGGTGGGGGACAGAATGTTTTTAAGTTACACTGAGTAACTTAACTTGCAGGATAGGGGAGAGCAGTAGAAGAGAACCTTTATGAACTTTAAAGAACAGGTATGATTACAAAGCTCCCCAAAATACTTTCAGATAAGTTTTTTTGACTAACCTTTTAGTTGCATGATACTTAAATCCCAGCAACTGAAAATAGTGCTTCATTTCTTTGCAAGAAATCAGTTTGGATTGACCTGTTTAAGAAGAGGAGGATGGTTTTTCAGCAGAAGTCCGAGGTGTAGAATCGAAGCAGTTTGTTTTTTGGTTTTGCTGTTGTCATGGTATTAGTTAGATACATAAGAAATCTGTGCTTCCATTTGCTGTAAAAGCTAGAAAATATTCACAAAAATGAACAATCCTAGCAAGCTCTGCTGCTGAAAGAGACTCTATAAAAAGTACAGAATATAAATTAGATGAAAATGTTTTTAATCTGAGAATACTGTTATGTTTTACTAACAGACTTTTACATCATCTTGCAAGGTTAAATGAATGTTATCTCACTGATTTATATACGTAGGTGGTTATACTTTAAAAAAAACCTGAACGGTCCTTATAGCTTAATAAAATACATCAGCAATTTCTAACCTATGGAATTTTTTAAAAATCATAGATAGCTGCGGTGCTTACAGTCTGAACACTGAAGATGTTGACAGTATTTAAGAAGGAGAAAGTAAAGCTGACTAATAACTGGAAAACAGATTTCACTTTGTAAGTGAAAACACTTCACAAAGTTGAGCAAAATGTGAAAAATAACAGAGTGAAAACTTAACTTTTGACTGTAAGATGATAGTTAAGAGGCCATCTTAAAGTTCTCTTGTTTTTAAACAATTTTGTTTTCTAAAATCAAGCTACCTTCTTCTTCGCACATACATAGTACAGTTTGGAGTAGGATCTTTGTATAATTGACTTTCTCTGTTAATGATCCACCGCATTAAAAAAAGAAACTGCTGATGCTTGAATGAACTGCTGCCTCTGCTATTATGAAAGCACTTGGTTTTAAAATCTTGAAGTTAAATAAATAGGGCTCAGCACCTTTGGAAAACCAGGTCACTGAATGTCTTAAATCAACTGCTGGAATGAACAGCCAAGGAAATTGAAAAAATGTGGTTTACAGCAGTGGAAAAATGAAGTTTCATAACTCCAGCCTGCTTTGATCCAAGTTTTTGTCACTGCTGCTCCATTTCTTCCTCCTGAAATCCTCAGAAATTTTGAGATGGAAAGATAACTGAAGTCATGCCAAATTTTAAAAATGCAAGTTAAATGTATATTTTCATATTGAAGATTTTCTGCTTTTGAATATAAAGAGGGATCCTTCTTTAGGTCATGTTATATTTCACATAGTCTTAATACAACCTTTTTGATATGAGTGTGGGGTTTTTTTCTGGATTAGAGAGACAATGTGTAGAGTAATCCCTCAGTCTTCAATGGGAGCTGTACCTTATGGAATCTTTCTGTTTTAACTATAGATCTACTCTATAGTCCCTTCTCTTAATTTTAAAATACTTATAACCAAGACTACAAGAAATATAAAAACAGTTGCTTTCGAAAAGAAGTGTGGTTGATTCTCTGTCCCAAAGAAAACAAATTGTTATTGGAGATTGCTCTGTCATGCGTATGACTGTCCAAGAGTCCTCTCCTGTAATTTGAATCTTGAAAAGCTAATTTTTTTTAGCCCATGCTTATATTTTTGTATGTTTCCTAACAGCTGAAGGAAACCTTAGCGAAGGTTCCACCTAATCATGTTGGAAAACCATTGCTGAAGAAACAGCTGGGACCAGCTCACTGGGTAAGTAGTTGCAGGTATTGGAGCCTATTTCCCCTTTTCAGGTATATAAAGTATATCTTAATTATGTGTGTAATGTTGCAAAATGGTTTTTCTCATCTCTTTCTGAAGATGAAAAGACAATTTCTTGACGTATTTTACGTATATGTTGGTACAATAAATGTTCAGCAGCTGAAGAAGATCTTAGGTCTGTGAATCTGTATGTCCAGATGCAGGCGAAAGTTTTCCAAAATAATGGAGATTTACAGTGGTGGTGCGGACCTGCATGCTTGTGCAGTGGCTTAAGCCTTCTCTCCTGCCCCTTGCCAGCACTGTCTGTGTGACCTAGCCTTGCTGAGATGGCGTCACATCTCCTCCTGTGGCTTCTTTCCAGCTAACCTGAGGGTTTTCCCAGCGTTTCCTTCTCTCTTTCTGTCCCACTGGAGTAGCCTGCTGCCTTCATAGCATCTTCTCCAAGAAGCAGCTAGGAGAGGCTGTATACCCCGGTGGCAGAGCCAGAATCATTTCCAGCTGGATTTTGTCACCTGCTGTTCTAGAAGAATGGTGCCTGGGTTAGATACTGCCGCTGCGCCAGCACAAAGCTATGGCTTCTGCTGCAAGATGGAGAGTCACTCTCGTGTCTCTTGCTTAAGGTTGAAGCTCATCTCCCTACAGTCTGCTTCCTTCAGTGCTTGTATTGTTGAGGCTGAAAGTGGGCCCCATCACCCCACTTCCACCAGGCTTCAGTCAATACGTAAATGATTTTCTTGATGGTGCGTATCTCAACTGCTGCTCTGACTAGACCACTGTCTGCTGTCAGGTGTGTTTCTAGTGATGGCTTTTCCCTGTAGGGCACTTTGTTGTCTTGTCTGTATGCAGATTGTGCTGTAATCAAAATCCTCTTACGATATTTTACTTACTTTTAGTCCACTATCATTGCTCTCTCTTTGTCCTTAAGCTTACTACTTTTTAAGAAGGCAAGGACCCCCTCGTCCCTAGGACTTACCTATGTCCTTGCATCTCCTTCAGCTTGTTGCATGTAGTAGTTTCTCACCTTACTTCTCTGTCCTGGTGGGTGTTGAGAAATGCCTCAGCAGTGCGTGCAGTTTACATGTCCCTTCTGAAAAAGACAGCTGTGCTGTTGGAAGCAGTAGAAGGCTGAGTGTGAGGTTAACAGAGCCTTTGAAGCCTTCAGGAAAATAGCGTCAGCAGGCATAGCTTGCTGTGAGCTCGTTTGACAAGGTGGATAATCTTGGGCTTAAGCCCTGCTTAATAACTCTGTGTGTTACTCTCTTCCATCCACATAGTTTATTATCTTAAGTAGGATCACTTTATCTGTAATCTATAGATTATGTTTGCAAATTTTTGTTTCAGGAAAAAATTGAAGCAATTAATCAAGCCATAGTCAATGAATACGAAGTCCGAAGAAAACTGTTAGTCAAACGTTTGGATGTTACTGTGCAGTCCTTTGGCTGGTCCGATAGAGCTAAGGTACGAACAACTGGCTGTGACGTCCTGGTTGATGGTAATGCATTATAATAAGTATCTCTGGAAAACTGCTTAATTGTTTCATCTTCTGTGAGTAAGAAATAAGCACAGGAGCTGTTTGGTTTTGGTTTGAGTTTCTGAAGAAATTTATGACGATGTAGATGACTATAAAAACATTTCACTTAAGATTGGTTTATTGGATTTTAAAACAGTATGTAAAATGAGAAGAGAGACTGTGTATAACTATACACCAAAGCATACAGTTAAACAGGCCACTAGAAAATTACAGTAAGCAGAGATTACTGATCCAACCATTTGCATTCAGAGTACCATAATGTGAATCACTAACTGCTGTGTCTGTGGTGGCAGAGAAGCATCTTCTTGTTGACCATCGCTTAACTTACTTTGTGCTGTCCACAGTCATCAGATTTCCTTATTGGTAAGTGTGTCTGCAAGCACAACTCCACAGATGCACATGAGAAAAGCTGCTAAGGCACTACTTGTTCTTACCTCATGGACAGGGTAATATTTTTATGTGCTGCTTTTGTCTTTGAACCATGCAAGTGGCTGTGACGTGACGTCTGTTCTCTCTGAGTATGTAGTACATATTCTGCTTTTAAAAATACTTACGTCATTTCTCTCTTTCCTGTATTTCATAGTGAAAAATGAATGACAAGATTTAAACAATACTACATATAATTTATTTTCTAGGACTAAACCAGATCTGCTTTTAATTATGCTGCTGGCAGTGTTTGAGTTAATAGTGATAAACTGTGACACATGAATCATCAAGTGGTTTTTTTTTTTGATAAATGCTGTATTCAATAAGCAACTGAGTTGTAATAATAAACTGTGACCTCTCACCTTTTCTGTTTCATCACTTGAGCTGGACTTCTGCTAATGTCCTATCTCTTAAAACTTGTATTCTGTAAATTTTTCAGTAGGTGACTGAAGAACTGTCTGATTGTTTGAGTATTTTGATAGTGACTGAAAATGGGCAAAAGTATGGATCAGGTTAAAAACCAGGGGCTTCTAATTGTGTTATAGCTTTGGCATCCAAATCCATGTTTGTTTGTTTTTTTTCTCCTAGGAGAACTCTCAAATGTTTTTGAGCTTGACTAGCTACATGAAATCTTTTCACAAAAAAACCACAATTTGTATATATATGGATTTATATGTATTGAAATGCAAATCTAAATTTTTTTAGTACCATAACAATTTAAAAATGGAGAATGTGACTATAGTATTCCAGACATGCAATATAGTTTGTTTCAACAGTGCTTTAATACAGGATGGTCATTTTTTAATTTTATTTTAAAATTTTAAAAAGTATCAGAATACAGTAGTATAACTAAATAGTTACTTCTCCAGGTAGTAGAAACACCAGTAAAATCTTTATAGTCTATTATTAGGCGTCTTTTAAGTCCAAAAATTTGAAGTTTCACTTAAAAGACTAATATCATAGCACCAAAATACTGTGCTCAGAGCACAGTCAGACTTGCCAGGGAAAAACATACCGCTGCTCTGGTGAATACTGTTGCTTCTCCTGTCTTTAGCCAGCATCAGGTAAATGATGTGCATGTTTTCCTTCATTTTGAATAAACCCTGTTCCACTTGTAGTATGAAAGTAGAAGCTTTTGCTTCTGAAAACTTACCCCTGAGTCACTTGGAAATACGTACTTTCAGTTCTTCCCAATTCCAGTTTTCTGCCTTTTGATGGAAAATAGGATTTTTAAAATTTGCTCCAAAGTTCTTGCTCTGTCAAGAGATTTGTTGGAAAACCTGGTTTGCCTGTCCCCATTGCTGTCATCTGGGGTCCAGACAAAAATCAGCCCTTTCATTTGTGTGCAGATTGCAATCTGGTTTATCTTAACTGCATCACACATTATACTCTGGTGATAACTGAAGATAGATGTAACTCATGTAGTAACTCATGGCTGGTAGCACAGATTTCTGTTGTGTCTGTCAGCTGGAAAACTGCTGTCATACTTTTGAGGCATTCAAAACGCCTGTATGGTTAAATGCCAAAAGGCAGTAGAGGAAGAGAGACTGCATACAAGGCAAAGCTGACATCTAGGATCTCATTTCTAGCTCGGGCACTACGTGTGTGAGACAAAGGACTGACTTAGAACAAGCACTTGAGAGCTTTAGTTCTGCAAGTACCTCTTGATGGCTTGGGCTTGTGGAGAAGCTGACTGGAATGAAGAGCTTGAAGGACTTAACACAGCCTTTTTCTGCTGATCCAGTGTTGGAGATGCGGTGATGCCAGCCTAACTGGAATGGGTGTGAGTCAGGGTGCAGGCACAGGAGGAGGTCTGGAAGCTGGACACAGACGTGTGTCGCTTTCAGTGTTGTTTAGCAGTAATTCACATAACTATATGGCACACTTCTGTGTTTGACTGCCTAGAAGCAATATGGTTTCCATGTATAAATTGTTAAAATTGTCAGAAGATCTGTGTCTTGTCAGTTCAGTCAGAATAGTGTTTTCTTTATTACTGAAGAAATTAATTTGTGAAATGCTAGCTTTGTTGCAGTGATTCTTTGTTACAAGGTGGTTCTCATTGTTTTTATATTAATATTTGTTCTATTTGCAGTGGTGTCTTGGTCTTCAGTGTTGATTAGATTCTTTTGGTGAGGTGTCCCATTGCTTTCCTATTACTTTAGCTGACTGGGTTCTGTTTTTCTTGTCTCCAACAGAGTCAGACAGAAAAACTGGCTAAAGTCTACCAGCCAAAACGTGCCCTCTTATCTACTAAGTGCACTATTTCAGTTGCAAATCTCTTGGCAGCTCGGCAGGATCTATCAAAGATAATGAGAACAAGCAGTGGGTCCATCAGAGAGAAGACTGCGTGTGCCATTAATAAGGTACCTTTAGTGACAAATGGCTTGTTCCTTGTGAATATTTAAGTAATTTGAATGTAGTAATAAATCCTACTTTTTTAGGGTTGTGAGTGGAGTTTGGAAATAGAGAATAAACCCCTTGGTGTTTATGTACTCCAGATTATGCATCAGTGCATTATGGGATCTGCAATTTCACCTGTTTAGGTTTGGAGTGCTGCTTCTTAGGGGCAGTAGAAAATTGCTGAAATATTTTTGACTACTTTCCATGCGAGTAGGCCGGCTCTGTCATATCAGAATTACTGATGTCGTTACACTGCTGCTACCTAATTCTGTCACCGTGTCTAAAATAACACCTACATAGTAACCTATTTCTGGTCTATGTGGATAGAACGTGTTAACATCACAAAGCAAGGATCTCGCAGGTTAGATTAGTCAAGTGTGTAGTTTAGCAGTGACATAGTAGGAATAAGATTTAGACTAAGCTATGTCCCTTGTTTCAAAAATTAAGATTTTACAGGATGAATAGGCTCCCAAACGTACATGTGCTGAATGTGAAGCTCAGTGGCTATGTACAGTAGTGTACTTGATACGTTAAAATTGGTGGGTGTACATGCATGCTCTTCTCCATTTTGGGTACCAGTTGTATTTCAGGTAATATTTTAAATCATTTAGGATGGAATGGTAGTGTGGTGATTTGACCACCCCCTTCCACACCAAACAATTTTTATACCTTTTTAGCGTAGTTGGAGTGTGGAATGTGAAAGAAATTAAGTCGGAAGATAGTTGTGACTATCGTGACACCATATGTGTGTTTTACTAGGAATGCAGTACCGCCCTGGTGCTGATCCATATCCTGTTAACTTATCTTCATTATCAATATTAAATGTTTTCCAAGACAGTAACATAAAGTAACAAAGTAACATGCTTTATATAAGCTTTTCTATTATATCACTTTAAAACTTGAAGCAATCCAATTGTCCTGTCCCATTTTAAGTCTTGCTAATTTCTTAACGTCAGAGCATCCTTGGACAGCTAAAGGCCTTCTAGAGTCTTACTCAACTCTGGTCAGCACTGTCTGACACCTGGTCCGTGGTGTGTAAGCTTGTTTGTGTGTGCCCTTATTGAAAAATAAAATCTTGCACTTGGTTTACCAAAGATATCATCTTAGCCAATGGCTTCTACAGCAATTCAGAGCACTGTTTAGGGGAGAGTCTGTTCCACTGTACTTGTGGTTGTCTGAGATTAGCAATCTGTGCTTGTGAGCAGTTCAGTGAAAGACTGTATTGGTGCTGCCTGCACCAGTGTGCCTGCTGTTTGAACAAAAGACCCTGGTCTCCAGACTTGTCATGTTTGTAGTGCTTAGAGTACTAGATAATCCCTGTTTAATTTTTATTAGTTGGAGACAAAGGTCTGTCACATTCAAACAGACAAAAGTTTACCTTGATGAAGTCCTCTGGATGTAAGAACCCTTGAGCAGCTGCTGTTTGTGGTGTGTATCAGTGAGTGTGGCTCGTCTGTGAGGTGTTACAGCTCCTATGGCAGTTCTCACTTTCCCTTTGCAGGTGCTAATGGGCAGAGTGCCTGACAGAGGAGGAAGACCCAATGAAATTGAACCACCACCTCCTGAGATGCCACCGTGGCAGAAAAGACCAGAGGCTGGTCAGCAACAGGGTGGTGGCAGAGGAGGAAGAGGTGGCTATGAATCCTCATATGGAGGGCGAGGTGGTTATGACCATGGGGGTCACGACCGAGGAGGAAGAGGAGGCTATGACTCATCATATGGAGGGCGAGGAGGTCATGAACAAGGAAGCCATGATCGAGGGGGACGAGGAGGCCGTGGTGGTTATGATCATGCCGGCAGAGGAGGCGGAAGAGGAAACAAGCTTCAAGGAGGCTGGACAGATGGTGGAGGTGGTGGCTACCAGGATGGCAGCTACAGGGAGAGCAACTACAGAGATGCAGGTTTTCAAGCAGGTGGCTACCACGGTGGTGGCGGCGGTGGCGGTGGCTACCAAGGAGGAGGCTATGGTGGCTACCAGTCGTCTTCATATTCAGGAAGTGGCTACCAAGGGGGTGGTGGTGGCGGCTACCAGCAAGACAACAGATATCAAGATGGTGGGTCCCACAGTGACCGAGGGGGTGGGCGTGGAGGAGGGAGGGGTGGCCGTGGTGGTCGTGGTGGCCGTGGAGGTCAAGGAGGAGGCTGGGGGGGCAGAGGTGGTCAGAACTTTAATCAAGGGGGGCAGTTTGAGCAGCACTTCCAGCATGGAGGTTATCAGTACAATCAGTCTGGCTTTGGACAAGGAAGACACTTCACAAGCTGAGGCAGCTAAAAACTTCTGCTTCAGCAGAGCTCACATAGTAGAAACCTGGCTTCAGAGGCCTGGCTTCATCGCTGCTTGAATTAGTACAGGTCTGTACGGGGCAGGTAGAATCTCTTTGAGTGGAACGTTTTGTGTTGAGCAAAGTACACCTTTCTGTAGACTTCTCCCTGTACCCCTCCAGCCTGTCTGGATTAAACACATCATCATTACCCACTGCATCCTAAACATCAACTAACAGGCACACTTTTTAGGTGTTGGACTGGTTTGCTCTGCTCAAAACACTTCTGTTCTGAAACTACCTGCTGTGTTTGCCCTCTGCTTTGATACAGACAAATATCGACACCTGTCTGGTCAAATTTGTCTGTTACAATACACCACAGAACTTTGGCATTTTTCCCCCTACTGATTGTTCAGTTACATGTTCTAAAACCAGTTCTGAGTATCGCCCTTTGGCTTGCTGGCGTCTCGTTTCAGCCACACAGACGTTGCACACACGTGTGCGCGCGCACAGTGAGCTCCCTCTGACGAGCAGGGTGGTTGTCTATTATGTGAGCTCTGCCATGGATGCCATGTCCGGTAGCCTTATCTCCCGCCAAACGAAGTTTTCCTATCTGTTCCACTCTGAAGACTGACCGCCGCCAAAATCTGCCAAGATCATTTAAAACTAAGCTAAATTGTGAACCGATCGTGTTTGTAGGCCTGTAGCTAGGTGTAGCAATTCAAACTGACCTGCATCCATCCAAAACAAGTTGCTCCTCCCCCAAACCTAATTTTTACTTGAAATCAGCTAGAAGAAAATGACAAAGTGAAATTTATTTTATTAGCAAGTTAATACCACTGGCTCAGCAAATCGAGGGCAATTTGTTTTGGGGGTTGTCTTTTTAAAGAAATGCACTACGGCCTGGGAAGATTAGTTCCTGCCTGGAGGAAGCCCTTTTATTATTGCTGCAGAAAACAAAGCCTGGCTGAGTTTGATGTTCTAATGTTTTTTTGTTTTGTTTTCCTTTACTGAAAGCCACATAATGCTTCTTGCTGGGTTTTTTGTGTACATAAACATTGTCAAGCTGTGAAAGAAAATGGCTGAAGGTGTGCTGTTGTATAAAAGGTGAGCAATAAAAGTATCTGTATGTTTCCTTTGCTTTAGTTTCTTTTCCTTCTTGGTAGTAAAAAGCAGTTGCTGGGAATTCGTGGGGATTTCTGTCTACTTCATCTATTTCACATTTTAATCTGTCATACCTGTTCTAGTCATCCCAGCTGGATGGTGCATTCTGCCCCCAAGAAGCTGTCATAACAGGAGCAGACAGGAGGAATTGATCTTCAGTCGCTCTGAATTTTGTTTGTTCCTCCCTCCGAACTGGTGTAGCAGCACGTAGTACTCTCTCTTGGGGGTTGCTGTGTGAATCACAGAATGGTAGGGGTTGGAAGGGACCTCTGTGGGTCATCTAGTCCAACCCCCCTGCTGAAGCAGGGTCACCTACAGCAGGCTGCACAGGACCTTGTCCAGGCGG
>Ga0065711_1039041_pt1 | contig 18195 bp, 20 predicted proteins | sample Hoacrofraction12_FD_59098 | JGI IMG/M metagenome (GOLD analysis project Ga0065711, IMG submission 59098) | Hoatzin crop microbial communities from Cojedes, Venezuela - Epithelial fraction 12 v2 (version 2) | ecosystem: Host-associated > Birds > Digestive system > Esophagus > Crop | place... | reverse complement strand
ACAGAAAGGAAACACTTCCAGGCTGCCCCCTCCCTGGAAGTGTTCAAGGCCAGGCTGGATGGAGCTCTGAGCAACCTGGTCTAGTGGAAGATGTCCCTGCTCATGGCAGGGGGGTTGGAACCAGATGATCTACAAGGTCCCTCCCATCCCAAACCATTCTATGATTCTACGATTCTATGAAAGGTTGACATTCAAAACTGAGTTTGTTTTGATAGGTCACAACAAACTTTTTTTACCCTTTGCACAATCACCCTCTGCATGTACAGAGTATGTCTAGGAAATTTCAGGCTGAAATGAGTTTCTAAGGTAGAGGAGTAAAAGGGGGCTTTAGGGAGCAACCTGAAAAGTTTATTTTCAGCGAAGGTGTGTTGCCTTTGTAGAGCTGCTGAACAGCTGTGTCCGTGTGTGGCATAAAGTCATTATCTGCTGCCGATTTGATGTGAAAAGTAGCCTAAAGCCTTTAGTGGAAGAAGTCAAGCTATCTTGTAACAACTTTTCCAGAATTAATCTCACAATGCAGGTGCTATAATAGCTCTGTCTTTGTCATCCTTTGAGAAGATAATGGACTTCTCCTCCACCAGGGAACAGCCGTGAGGACATGCTCCGAAGTGCCCTAAGGCGAAGGAGAGACCTCCTGCAGGAGCTTAGGGTAAGAGCCCTCTCTGCGGACAGAAACAGCAGACTTGTTTGTTCTTCACTTTTTTTCCCCATTCCTTTTTGCTTGCACTGAAAACTGTGTGGCTTTGAGATACGTGGGAAGAAAAACTTTCTTTATAGTTCTGCACAGGGTGAGTGCTTCCCTTCACGCAGCAGCTGCTTGTGGTCCTCCCGTCAGACCCAGCAGCGCTGGGGACTTCTGCAGCCCTGTCTCGGCGAGCAAGGCTGCACCCTGCTGCGGGCTCCCGAGGGATATTCCCGTTTAGTCCAGAGAGCGTAACAGCACTGTCTGCCTTTCTGTGACCAGGTTTCCTTTAAGAAGATGCTTGACTTTTCAGGAGCAGCACCTTCTGGAAGAGCTTTCACAGCCCCCTGCACCGGCTGGAGGACACTGTCACAGCCCCAGAGCTGCCGCCCCGCACGTCTACCAGATACCTTTCCCAGCTCCCCAGGCAGAGCCACCAAGGATTATCCAGCAGGCGGTAAGGATCCTGTCTCCCAGGAAAGTGCTCCCTTCTGCTAGTGCTGTGCCAGTTTGAGACAGCGACCGCAGGTGGAGGGACCTGGGGGCTGTGTGGAAACGCTCATCCCACCGAAAGGGAAGATATGCCTCTTGCTGTTGTACCCGACCCTTACTGCCCTAGGCAAGATCTAAGGGAAATCATCTCACAAGCAAGGCACAAAATTCAGAGTGTGAATGGTTTACCGTAGGAGCGAGGCAGCAAGAGGAGCGCCCACGCTCTGGCCTGGCTGTTCAGCCGCTTTCCGATGCGCGTCGCTACCTCCTCACGCAGCCCACAACCTCAACAGCTTCTCCACGAGGATCTCATGGAAGACAATGTCCAAAGCCTTACTCAAGTCCGGGCAGATGATACCCACTGCTCTGCCCCCCCAAAGATGAGGGAGCTGGCCAAAACCAACCCCGCCTTCTCCATTTCCCTTTCTATTCCAGATGCCACCTCAGCCTGCCACCATCATCCAGCAGCTACCTCAGCCGCCCCCCTTGATCACGCAGATCCCCCCTCCCCAGCCTTTTGCAGCCCCCCGCTCCGGGAGCATTAAAGAAGGTGAGGTACCCCCGGTCTAGCAGCCAGCTCGGAGAGGGCAGGCGAGGTGCCGCGGCGGGTGGAAGGGGGCATGGGACAGTGTCCAAGCTGGTTAGTGACGCGCTGTTTCACGACCGCTGCCGAAGTTGTGGAAATCGCACTCCGTAAATGGACTAGATGCCATTTCGGAGAGGCTTCCAGGCAAACCCTTATTGATAAAAATAAAAAGAGGCTGCAAACTCGGCAAAGCCAGGCTGAGCTGCCGGGGAAGCTTTGGAAAGCAAAACAGCTCAACCCATGGCACTGAGTAATATTGACAAGGTCAAACCCATGCGCACAGATGATTCCAAAATTACCAAACAGGCTTCTAAAATCTGATTTTATTCTTTTGTTCCCTCTTAACCTGCTGTTCAGCCTCCTCAGAACAATACAGGCTGTTATTACGTCCCCTGTCTGGGAACAAGACAGAACAGCTGAGAGCGCCGTTCCAAATATAGCGCAATGCCAATAAAAAGAATTTGTTTCTAAACATAGGTGGATGCTACTGTGAAACAATACACGAACAAAAACCCGGGATGACTCCCCTGGCTCAACCTTCAGCCACAGTTTTCTTCATCCCACAGAGAAATCCATCAGTCGTGAAACTGCTTCATTTCTCAGCTCTTTCTTCACCTCAGCGTCTGAGGTTTTGAGTCAGAGTTTATTTTCGTAAACAAAATAGTCCCAATTCATACATGACTTTTCTGAAGCTGATTCGTGTAAATTACTTTTGGTATGACCGGTTTAAAAAAAAAAAAAAAAGGAGTGTTGCCTTGATTTTTTTTTCCTTCTTTTTTCCTCCCTCTCCCCCCTTCCTTCCCCCCCAAGCGAATTGGTTCCACTGCACAGGTCCTTTGTGACTGGCACCCGGAGATCATGGTAACTGGATTTGAAGCACATGCAGTGGGCTCTCAAGGTGGCACTGCAATATCACGTAAAGTTGAGGAAACCTCACACAGAAAGCGATGCTCTTGAGCCAAAGCAGTGGAGAGCGTTGTGATGAGTGGGTCCACGCTGGAGTAAGCGAGAGAGCTCCAGCGCTCAGCCCTGCTCCAGCCCACCAGTTGGCACAGCCAGAGGGGTGGGCTCACAGGGAGACCAACACACAGAAGATGCTCAAGAACAGCTTTCTCATAGAAAGGAGGAGAAACAGGAGAGCTGGTCTGGACAGCCTTATTCATAGACATTAATTCTGCACTGCCTGGGAACATAATGTTAATATTCTTCACGTGTCCCTTTCAGCTGCTTTGTCTTGGTTGCAGTGACCAGTCTGTGTGCTGGAGGGCAATTCTTACCGAGATGCCTCTGCTGATAAAGCTCTTGCTTTCTTCCCTGGGGTGCCCTCTTCCCAGATATGGTAGAGATGATGCTGATGCAGAACGCCCAGATGCACCAGATCATCATGCAGAACATGATGTTGAAGGCTCTGCCACCCCTGGCGTTCGCACAGCCCGCGGGAGCCGGCTCTGCCCCGCTGCAGCAGGCACAGCAGGTAACGACACCGGGCTCTGAAGGGCATCCTTGCTCGCACGGGGCAACGGTTCATCTCCTGGGGAGGGTGTAGGGCCTGGACAAAACGTGCAGAAATGTCTGGGATGTTTAACAGCTGTGCACATCTTCAAACCCACCGCCCCAGAAGCCTGTTACTGAGCAGAGCACAGCCTGCCGCTTTACTGTGATGGGCGTCGTGACACGACCCGGTGGAAGAGCGTCTTCTCTGCCAGCACAGACTGGATCCAGTCCAGCTCTGAAAATGATCTGGCCTGTGCAGTCGACCCGCTAACAGACTGTGCGTGAAGACATCCACACTGTTGCTGCAAACAGCGGGGCAGTTTTTGTGTTCCAAACCCTGCGCCTGGTAAAGTTTCACCTGGCGGTTTCAAACAGGCTGGAGCTGAAGCACAGGTTTTGTGGTCGTACTTGGAGCCCGCTCTAGTCCCACCGAAAATCAAGGGCTACCGAGCTCTGAAAGGATGGATCTGAAAGGTATTTTGGTGTGCAGATCCCTATAGGGATTTTTGCAAAATGTGTCCAGTGCCTGATAAGAGCTAGGTGATTTTGAACATATTTTTAGATGACCAATTCCTAAGCTATTTTTAACAAGGTGATATAGCTCCTTAGCATTCTTAAATGCTTTGGAAAAGTGTATTTCCAGCGTCTACTCTGTAATATTTATTACCTAAGAAGCAAGGACAGTTGATCTTTGGGGAGAAAGGGATGTCCCAATGTTGCAAAAACTTTCCCTGCACTTTTCCTACACCTCCATTTTTAGGCTGCATCTTTTCCCTGTGCTGTAAGAAAGATTTGTTTTCTCTTTCCCGGATGTTAAAGTTGTCAGGTGCTGAGAAAGGAACTTCCACACTGCTGCAGCCCTTGCCCAGCTCACTCACACCTTTCCTACGTGTCGTTCGCAAAAGCAACGTACGGCTTAAAAGCCCCGGAGCCCCAGGCGTAACGGTGGGGTAGGAAACAGAATTCCCCTCCATTGCCCATCCCACCCTGGGAAGCCATGTTGGGGCACCCACTGCTTTCGTCAGCCGCCGTCCCAGCTCTTCTCACCGTGGAAATGGTGGGCAGCGCCGGCTCTTCCTCGCGTCAGAGCTGCGCCGAGCGCTGCCTTGGATGGAAGTCCTTTCCTATTTTCCTTAAAGTTTGCAGCTTCTGATTTTGACTGCTCTTTCCCCCTTGCCCCGAGGGAGATGTCCAGGGCAGGCGGTGGTGCTGGGAGAGCCAGCAGACTCATCTGCAGCTTGCTGCGTAGGATCCCGCATCTAAGGGAAGGTGGCAGAGGAAGAGCACGCATCCCCCCGGTCCCCACCTTCCTCCCCAGGCCATCGTGTCACCGCGTGATTCCCTGACGTAGACCAATGGGATAAATTGGAGGGAGCGGGGTCTGAGTGCCTCTGAATATCGGGAGAAATCTGAAATCACCAAGTGTTTGCTGGACCTTCTATGTTGAAGCCTGCCAAACCCAACTCTGGAGAGATGCTGAAGAACTTCCTCCACCAAGGGGTGGCGGAGGGGGAACCCAGCCCCCCACCCCAGCCAGGGACCCTTCCCGTGAGGGCACAGATCTCACAGATTGCCCTTTCTCTCTCTCCAACAAGGACCTGCAGTTCGCTGCTCCCCGGGCTGTGAAAGCAGACAGGCCCTGGCCATCTGCGGTCCACCACCACCACCACTACCCTCCCGCAGGGGTGCTGCCGGTGCCCCATGACGGCTTCCCGTCCGCACCCACGGCACATCGCTGGACCGGCAGCGCGCTCCCGGCCCTGCCTACGTAAGTAAACCGGCAGCCACGGCGTAAAGGTTTCGCCCTTCCTTCCTGCACAGGGCGGGTAGCAAGGTCGACCAGACCATCCCACACCTTCGTGATTCTTCGCTATGGCCAGTCCTGCACGTTGTCTTTAACACAGCAATGGGATGGAGGAGGGTTAAGTGATGATTTGATACACTCAATCTTATACCTTGACTAATTAACCCTTGCTTACTGTGGAATAAACGTGCCGATCAGACAAGGTCTACAGATGATACCGGGCTGTGTCCCTGCCACACAGAGCCGCCGTGCAGCTCCGCAGTGGCTGTCACCCTCGGTTCTGGGTCTCCCTGTGAACCCAGCAGGCACCCGCTAAATAAGGGCTGCACGTGTTTTATATTCAGCCTAAGGTTCCTGGTAGGATTTTTATTCTTAAAACACTGCTGAGACATTTGCTAATCAGAAATTCCTGGGAAAAACCCCACCAAACTTGCTAAGAAAAACGATACAGAGGGAGGGAGTATTCAGAAATAAAGCTGAGCCTTTGGGATAAGCCTGTGCTTGCAGTGGCCGGAGAGGCCTCAGGAGAGGGTCCGAGCCATGAGAGAGCAGCGGTCTTGCCCAGTACATCAGGAGGGGATAGGAAGGAAGCAGGCATGGAAGCCGCGGTGTGAGAAAGCTCTTGCGTGCCAAGGCTGGTGAAGAAATGCACATTGCTAGAGTGTGAGGGGGAAGCTGGGGACTTTGGGATGGGACTCACTGCTGCGTCAGTCAGAACACAGCTTTTATTTCTGTGCTATGGCTCTTTCAAAGCCTTGGTGAACAGAAGGAGAGGATGGAGGCAGCTGCAACCTCAGGCTGGGTGACCTGCTGGCACGGCTATCTCTGTGGCCCTCGTTAGCGCAGGATTTGAATTCCTGAACAGATTTTTTACCTAATGGGATTATGAGGGATAAACATTTCTATCTCTCTCATTTTGACATGGGTTTGTAATCTGTGTTGGTAAAGACCTCTTGGCTCCTTCCAGAGTCGGTGCAATTAGCTGTTTGCAGAAATCGGCAAAGGAAGACCTTGTCACGGCTTTTATGCTGTCTCCTTCCTCTTCTTCAGCTACCTGCCACCACGAATTGTGAGATCCGACACATCTACACTGTCCTTCTGCAGCTGCTGTTGCCAAACGCAATAAAGCCATATTTCTTGCTGCAGGTGGCCCACGCACTGACAGGACAGGTTCCTCTGCAAGCGGACCGCAACGTTGCTGAGGTCAACCTGCATGTGAAGAGTTCCTACATGATCTGTCTGATTGACAGCCTGACGTCTGTATGACTGCACGCCGTTGGTACAAGAAGCGAGCGGGAGACAGACTGCAGATGTTCAGCACAAACGTACTGTGTGCCTGTGGTCTGCTCACCCGTTTCTGCTGGCTCTGTGGTTTCCTCTCATCTTCTAAGCCCAGACAAGCCACAAGCAATCACCACTTTTTTTTTCTCCCCATCTCTTCACAGCATCAAGAAAACCCATTCCAAAGTGTCTTGCAGGCCTGGCAGCCCACAGAAGCCCCTGGGCATGAAATAAGCTTAACACCTTAACACCAGTGTCACCTGAGTCCTTTCGAACGCGTATGACCCAGCTCCAGGGCTAAGAGTCCCCCCTCCTTTGCACACCAAGGGAATGCCCCTTGTGAAGGGGGCTGCTGCCCGCCTGGGGAGGACAAGGCAGACTAGCCCAGCATGCCTGAATGAGGGTCGAGTCACCAAACTTCATCAGCCTGAAGTGCTCCTCCCTCAGCGTTTTTGGTTGTACTCCCTCACAGATGTACTCGTCCTACAGTAACTGCCTCTCCAGGGATGTAAAGCTGAGCAGGGACGACCCAGATGCAAGCTATCTGCACAGCAGAGCAAAACCCTGGCACTGGATGCTCCTGGAGACCCACTCTCTGCCCTACCCGTGCGAGGTGGCTTTACGCACTATGCAGATAAATAATTCTCAGCGGAGAAGAGCAGAAAGAAATCTGCTCCTGCGGTCGTCAGGTTGGAACGTCGATGTGCGGCGCGTAGCCCCAGCTAACTGCAGCCCACGTCTTCTGCCCCAGGAGGGCTCTCAGTCCCCCCCAGATCTCACATTTTACAAAGCTACCCATGGTTTTCTTCTCAAAGAGCTATTGGAGGGTGATTTAAGCAGCCTGGAATTGTGGATATTTGTTTCGTTAGTTCTCAGCCTTTCCCTTGTATAGGTTGCCCAGAGAAGCTGCGGCTGCCCGCTCCCTGGCAGTGTTCAAGACCAGGTTGGATGGAGCTCTGAGCAACCTGGTCTGGTGGAAGATGTCCCTGCTCATGGCAGGGGGGTTGGAACCAGACAATCTTTAAGGTCCCTTCCAACCCAAACCATTCTATGATTCTATATATTCCGGGTTTAGTCTTGATTTTAAAATAATAATAAAATCCTGAGTTTCTTCCTTGGATATTGGCATGTCTTTTTCTTCAGAAACATAAATCAAGCACCTTTCCCTTCTTTACTTTTCCTACTAATTTTCAGGGAGCAGGCTTTAATCCGAGCCCACGTTATCCGGTTGTTTTTGTTTTCATTTAGGACTCCTTGGAAGGCTAGCTCAGAGTTTTAACCAAGCGATACTTCTTCATGTCTCAGCAGCCTGGTGATGTTTAATACAGAAAAATAAACCATGAGTTAGTAGCACTTTCTCAACGCCTCCCCACCTTCTCCTGTTTTTGAGGTGGAGAACATCTTTACATTGGTTTTGTCTGATGCAGTTTGTGTGTGAGTTTGATGAAGATCACCCAGTGACCTAAATTTTATTTGGCATGAACCCAGAAGAAAAGATACCGTGCTGGGCACAGACAGTCAGGGTGGTGGAGTAATCTGCAAAGTCTACCGTGCGAGCATGCAAAGGGTGCTGTGAGCGATATTTCCAAATAACAACCATCACTGCTGGAAACTAATGGTGTGCTCTCTGTGCTCTGAAAACAATTAATGAATAATTTATCTACTATGCAAAACTTACCTTGCTCTTTGCCCTCTCTGCTTTGTTTTCTTTGCTCTGCGTGTGTGTCAGTCAGATAGTGTGGGTCAATCCACCGGGCAGTAAATCAGAGGAACCCAGTGGAGGATCTTCCGTGGCAGAGCCAGGACCAATGGGCACTTGCAGCTTTTAACAACCCCAGCCAGCCCCACCTGGGAACCCTGCCCTCCCCAAGGCCAGCAGCCCCATTTAAGCTTGGGCCTGGGGGTGCCTGTGGGTCCTGTTGGTCTTCTCTTTCATGTCCTCTCCTTGCATGGTACTGTGGGTTGGGACTGTGGGTGCTTGCTCCCCGTCCCCTCGGGAGCAGCCGGCCAGGAACCAGGATGTGCGATGGAGGCTGGTGCTGTGCTTGTGCAGATGTTTGGTCTTGCTCCTTTGAGACAGATCTGCTGGTTTGGGCTGTGCATTGCAGGTTTAGCAATCAATGGCAGTTGGTGTATGTTAATGTATGCGTTTTCACTGTCTGCTGTTTAATTATTGTGCGTAGGCTGTAATTGGCTCCTTGCTATGAAAAGTTTACCGTGTGCAGCGTTGGCTCAGCAGAGCGCTTCCTCCCAAGGATGGGCGTGTGTAATGGTGCATGCAGAGGTGTCTCCTCACAGCCTCATCCAAGTCCTGCAAAGCTTCTGCAGGTTAGACATGGACCCTCTGCTCTGCATCACACCCCAAAATGCTGGATCCACGCACAGCTTCCTCGGGTGAAAGATGTCCTCGCAGATGGGATCAGGCCCCTGGGCAAGCAGCGTGGTTGACGTCCCACCCTCAGGAGAGTATCTGAGAAGCTCCAGGGGTTACTCCGCATCGTCCCACCTGTGCCTCTGCAGTCACAGCCCAGCGAAGCACCAGCAAAATCCCGGCAGCTCCAGGTTCTCCTGCTCTGTGCGTGTTTCATCAGGAGGTCCTTGAAGGCTGCGGAATTGCTTTACCATTTTTAAAAGAGGCTTTCTAATAAAGCTGACCAATGCCACATTTGTATCTCTTCACCTAAGGCTCAGTGTCAGGCTGACTCCCCAACAGTCTCTGGGCTGGGAGTTAAACTTTAACACGAGCCAGGGGAGAAGAGCCTTGGTGTGACTCAGCCACCCATGTCCTTCCCCCTCTCCTCCCCACCGGCAGGACAGGGAGCCGGGACGCAGCAGTAAGAACCTGAGACCTGGGGGCTGCCCCAGCGATGGAGCCCAGTGACCCACGGGGGAAAAGAGTCGCCGTGGTCGGCGGTGGCCTGGTAGGAAACGTGATCTGGCTGCTCTGTGATTGCATTTGCTGGGGAGCTGGGGCTGTAAAAGCATTGCTTGGATGCGGGGTGAATATTTTTCTTAAAATCATTCCCCCTTCACATGACGGGGTGTTATGGAGGAGTTGCTTGAGCTCCAACTGTGGGAGGTAGCGAGGCTCGTTTGAGCAGCAAGGACTTTGTGGGAGGAGAACGGCTCTTTCCCTTGAGGGAAAGCTTTGCTGCTGAGATATCCCAGAGAGGCAATGCATCGGAATCTAAAGGACGGCATGGAGCATCGCAGCACCTAAATCTCTTTTGACTTTTTGGCCGTTGCCTTGGAAAAGAGTGATGACATGAGAGTCTGTAGTGCTGACAGTGATTCATGATGGAAATTAAACAGGAAAAAGACAGCCATCCAGCTAAATAACAAGCAGGACATACGTGTGCTGTCCTCTTTCAGGTAACATCTTGCTATTGCACAGGTCTAGCTTCCCTCCATGTGCTCCCAAGGGAATGCTGCACTGCCTTGAATTCTATTGAGGGACATAAACACAGTTTAGAGGAGCAGGGAGCTTACCTGTACCAGCTCCTGCTGTCTCTGGCTGGAGGGGTTAGCCCTGCTGCGATTAATCACTGCGTGTAAACAAGCCCTGAACTTGGTATGACTTTGTACCATGAGTTTCAATGGGTGACTTTTGTCTTGGAGGCTCTGCAGGTACATCAGCAGTGCCAGAGGACTTCTCTCTAGGATGAAGTCCTCTAAGGTGCTTGGTCAAAGGGTCTTCCTGTATATGCTGAGCTGTATCCCCCAACTGCTGCTTTCCCTTGATGCAACTCAGCAGTGATCTCTGATGCAGCTACTAGTGAAATGCTTCATCCACCACTCCTGATCCTTCTCTTGTAGGTGGGTGCACTAAATGCCTGTTTCTTTGCTAGACGAGGTTTCCATGTTGATGTTTATGAAGCCAGAGAAGGTAAGTTCAACCTGACCATCATTTCTTTATTAATATGTTTCTGTCCCTTTACTGATAGTTCTGGAAGAAGCAAAAGACCTGTGTGAGCTCGCTGTGTGAGCCCCTCAGGAAGTGTGGTCTGGATGAGTGGTCAGCGAGGTGGATTGAGACCTGGCTGAATGGCAGAGCTCAGAGGGTCGTGATCAGCAGCGCTGAGTCTAGTCGGAGGCCTGTAGCTAGTGGGGTTCCCCAGGGCTCAGTCCTGGGCCCAGTCTTGTTCCGCTTATTCATCGATGTCCTGGATGAAGGGACAGAGCATACTCTCAGCAAGTTTGCTGATGACACAAAACTGGGAGGAGTGGTGGATACACCGGAAGGCTGTGCTGCCATCCAGCAAGACCTGGACAGGCTGGAGAGTTGCGTGGGGAGGAACCTGATGAAGATCAACAAGGGCAAGTGCAGGGTCCTGCACCTGGGGAGGAACAACCCCATGCACCAGTATAGGCTGGGGCTGACCTGCTGGCGGGCAGCTCGGCGGAGAGGGATGACCCACAGAGGTCCCTTCCAAACCCAAACATTCTGTGATTCTATGATTCTGTCTATCAGCTGAAGGACAAATAAAACCTGGGCAGAGACGGTAAGCCAAGTGACAGATGAGAATGACACCATGGAAGGTGAAACTCAACTCAGGTGTGAAGGGGAGGAGAAGCCCTGCCTGACATGTGGTCTCTTCCCTCTTGGGCAGATGTTGGGAAGGGCGGTTCTGCTGCTTGGCTCTGGGTCCCCGCTGCAGAAACGGGGGTCACAGCAGCCAGCCCCAAGCAATGCCAGCAGGCTCAGAGCAAGAGCAAATGGCTTTTTGCCATGGATTAACTGTTAAACTCTTTGCTGGATGTTGCATATACTAGAAGTTTCACAGGTTCAAAAAGCATCTGGTTTCTCTTACTTCCCTGCTGAGTTGGAAGGATTTTACCACTTTCCTCTGGTTTTTGGCCCATTTCTTCTGCTGAGATGAAACCTTGGAAGCTGTTGGGATGAGGCTCTGCTAAGCGCACTGGTCAGTCAGCCGGGGAAGCCTTCGTGAGGCCATTTAGAGGAGGAGCAGGCCAGTGCCGAGACATTTCTATGTGAACAGCGATGGAGAAGGTGACCTGCCAGTGTCCTGAAAAGAGTCAGCCTGTGGGTCTCAGCAGAAGCTGCCAGGCATTCATCACTCAGCTCTCTCTGCTTAAAGGGGAAACAGCCCGCAGTGATGACGTGCCCTCCGGCATTGCGGGAAGCTAGCACAGTCTGGCATTCCCTTTGCAGCATTTGGCTGCAGCTGCTTCTTCCAGGCAGGAGGAGGCATGGAGGAAGCAGCCCTCGAAGCTGCTCAGCCGCCTTCCCGAGAGCGGAACGTGCCCTCTGATACCTGCCCTGTCTGCTCGCAGAACCAGGGGGGGACGGGGACTCCCCCACTGCCCCGCCTGCAGGGATTCAGGAAGATGCAGGGATCTGGGGAGATGATGCCCACACCAAGCTGTGGTATCGGCGTCCCCGTAACCAACTGCTCTTTCCACGCAGATATCCGGGTGGCCAGCTTTGCCCGTGGCAGAAGCATTAACCTGGCCCTGTCCCACAGAGGACGCCAAGCCCTCCAAGCCGTGGGGATGGAAGAGCAGGTACCCTGGCAGCTTCTGTCGGTGGTGGGGTCTCTGTGGTTAAAACGCTGTTGACTTCACCTGGTGATGGACGGGCTCTTTTCCGCTCCCCAAGCATGCAGAGGCCACTGCAGCAGCAGCTCCACTTCTGTGAGCGTGCAGGTAGACCTCTCCCCCTGCATGCCAGCAGCCTGGCTGTTTTCCCCACTGATGTGCCCAGATTTGTATTTTCCCACAAAACCTTGAGCTTTGGGCTGACGCCTGAAATTCATGCACACCGACTTCTGCACGGCACGCCGGCGTCAGAGCCCAGCACTCCTCTGCAGGGTTCTCACTGCCGTTTAACATCCAGTGGTTGGCAGTGGTGGCATCTCCCGGCCAGTGTCTCCCTGCAGAGGAGGAGCCCAGGCTTTGACAAGTCATATGCCAGCACCGAGACGTAATTTGGTTGTCATCCCCTCCCCTGCCCAGCACCGTGTGGCTTTTCATGTCCCTTCTACCAAAAAATATTTGTGCACTCATTTTTGTGAGAAGGAGTGGAGTGATCTCAGTAAAATGTAGTGACTTGGTGTTGACAGCCCTGTAAAATTTTCCCCAGTAACCTGGGTAGCCACGCGGAAATGTATGAGCCGAGAGCATCCCATTCTGCCCGGGGTGCAGTGCGCGGGGGGAATGGCGCTCGGCATCTTGTGCCCTGCCCCTCAGGAGCTCAGTTTTGGCCAGAAGGCTGGGTTTCCTTGCCTTCCTCTTCAGATTGTGTCCAAAGGCATTCCCATGCGGGCAAGGAGGATACACACGCCTTCGGGGAAGAAGTACTCTATCCCTTACGGGAAGAAGAACCAGGTACGGGGCTCGTGCTGCCGCCCAGAGATTTTTCGCAGAGCGCGAGGGGTCTTTGCTAGCGTTTGTAGCGCTGTGTGGTGGGCAGCCTGGGGCTCACGCTCTTAGGAAGGATGCTGTGAGCGGGAGGGGGATTGCGTGACACCCCCGCCCCGGGTTCGGCAGGGCTCTTTGGAGGGGGCGGCGATTCTCGTCCGGCCGCGCAGAGCATCCTTCAGCAACGCCTCCTGAACTCCGTGCTTCTTTGCCTTGCAGTACATCCTCTCTGTGGACAGAGCAAACTTAAACAGAGAGCTGCTGACAGGTAGGTTGCCAGGGCTGGTCGCAAACACTTTTACACCCCGTTCACCAAGGATTTAGGGTTTGCCCCATGAACAGGAGGCTTTGGGCCCCAGGCTCTCTTCACCCGTGAGTTCGGCGTAACCTGGCTCTCAGAAAGTGGAAACGTGAACTAGATGGGTTTTTTTAAGATGATCTGTGCTGTTTCCCTGCGGTTTGTCTGATGCAAAAGGATATTAAAGCAACTCCCCCCAAGCCCTTTCTGTGTGTGCAGAAACCCCTGAGGAGCAGCTCTGCTGCATTTGCCCTCAAGTGGGAGCTGCCTCAGCTCCCCGGCTCCCGGCACCAGTATCTGCTGCCAGAACTTCACCAGCCAAAGCCAGAGATACCTCCTCAGCCTTGCCACAGTTTGTGACATCCTCCATGACCCCTGACTGTACAGAGACAAATAGAAATCAGAGCACTGTGGCAAAGCGCGTAATCAGGCCAGGCCAAATTTCCCCAAATTTCCCACTGACTCCCACATCCCACCTTGAAAAACAATGTAGTGATGGTGGAAACAGATCAATGACTCATGTTACTGAGGCAAAGAAAGAAGTCTTTGTAGGATTCCTTGCACTTTTTAAACATCTTTCACCAGAGTTGACCAAAGGCAGCCCTAGCGTGCCCTGCCTGCCGGCCATCACCCAACACAGCAATCTTATTTGCTGTAATGGCAAATATCCCTATAATTTAGGGAACCCTTGGAAATGTTTTTGGGGTTGCAATACAAGCCTCCACATTTAGTTGTCATTCCTTTTCACAGCTGCTGAGAGGTACTCCAACGCTAAGCTGTACTTTGGACACAAGCTCCTGGGGTGCAACGCAGAGTCGGGGACATTAACCATAAAAAGGTAATCCCTGTGCAAGCCTGGGATCAGCTGCTGCCTTCGGTTAGGCTCTGCTTAATCATTCATTAAACCTCAAACAATTGGGCAACCTCAGTTTGAAACTGAGTGGTTGTTCCTGAGTGGGTGTCAGCTTTGGGAAGGAGAGACATCAACGCAGGGTTCATGGGGAGGCTGAAAAGAATCTCAGCAACTCACTAACCCCCCAGAAGCCTGGCAGGAGGCTGGGCACACGCTTGCTGACCTGTGCAGGGAATACACGTGCCAGCCTCCGTAGTGACGGTTTTCAGGGACAGATTGCTCGTCAGGGAGGGCAGCTAACGACCTTATTTCAGAGTTCTGTTAAGTTCTGGTCATGCCCCCATCCACCTGGGGACACAGGCTCTACCAAATACCACCATTATCCCAACAGTGCCTGTTGCGTTCTTGGGTAGGTCTGGCAGAGTTAGGCTTCTGATAACCTACAGGATAATTACTTCTCCTAATCCTGAGCTTCCCAGTCAGTGACAGCCGATCTTCCCTCACCCTAGAAGATTAATAACGCTGGAGGTGATGCTGGCTTTTTGCATAAAGCAGATCCACTGTGCCCAGCGGTGCTGAACTGGCCTGGAGTTACAGCAGGATTGGTCCAAGGGACTCTCTTGCTTTCAGATCTGACCAACAGTCATTGGAAGTCACCTACGATCTCATCGTGGGATGCGATGGAGCCTTCTCAACAGTCAGAAAGCAGTTCATGAGGCAAACGCGCTTTAACTACAGTCAAGAGTACATTCCTCATGGCTATATGGAGCTGACCATCCCTCCCAAGGATGGAGATGTAAGTGTGCCTGTCCTGGGGACTCCTAGCACCTTTGCAGATGGGACACCCCGCTCCCCTCTTATGGTTGCTCTGCTGCAGCAGTTCTAGAGAAACTGATCTCTCACTTGGGGGTCAGCCAAGAGATTAAAACTTTCCTAGGAGAAGGTAGGCATCTCTTCCTCTTCCAGTGGTGGGGCCAATGTCTTGGTACCTGGCTGCAAAAATCCTAGAGAGCCTGCCCCAGAGCGGTGGGGCTAACTCTAGCTCTGAGATGTCCCAGGGATACGGGAATGTGTCTGTGAGGACACCAGGGACTACAAACCAGCAGATTTTTGCCCATCTTTCCTACCCTTTCTGCTTGCTCTTGCTCTGTGTCTTCCTGAAGCACCAGGTACCAGAAAGGGGCCCTGTGACCACTGTGTCTTCTCATGGTGCACAGGATGGGAACAGGTCTGCTGCTGCGGAGGGGAACCAGAGGCTGGGCTGGGCAAGCTGAGCGGCGCAGGGACACAAGACAATTTTCTTTCTCTTTCAGTTTGCCATGGAACCAAACTACCTCCATATCTGGCCGAGAAACACCTTCATGATGATTGCACTGCCCAACATGGTGATAACCCAAAGCCATGCTCCCTTGGGGGATGGGATGGAGCTTGTGGGGATGAACTGGCTGTAGTGGCAGGCATGTGGCAGGGGCTAAGAGGGCTGATGAGGTGCCAGGAGGGACCCCCAGCCTGTGCCAGGCATCCCACTGCGTGGCGGTGTGCAGGGCAGGACCCCAATCACTGGCCCTGCCTCACCTGTGCTGCTTCTTTCTGCACAAACATCCGAGCCCCCCAAAAACCAGCTCCCTGCAGCTGGATGTTCTAAACCAGGTATGGCAGTGCCAGGGCAGTGTGCTGGGCCCTTGCTGGCAGACCACACACTGCCCATTTCTACCTCCCCCCTGCCTGCCCCCAGCATGTGCAAGCCCACCATGAGAAACGGTGCGGCTCACTGTCATTGCCAGGTGACAGGCTGGGCACTGAGCTGCTGCTCCAGGTGCTCTCTATGGCCTCTGGGCTTCTTTCTGACCTTCCTCCCCGGCCGGCAGGACAAATCCTTCACCTGCACGCTCTTCATGCCCTTCGAGGAATTCGAGAAGCTCACGACGGGCGAGCAAGTGCTGGGTTTTTTCCAGACCTACTTCCCAGATGCCATCCCCCTCATCGGAGAGTAAGTGTTCCCACCTGCCCTTCTCGCTCATCAACGTGGTGTCACCAAGCCCGGGGATGCATCCCCAACCCAGCCTCGGGGTCCTGGTGATGGAGGCTCTGCTGAAGCTGGCTGAAGGGGTTGTGAGCGCTGCTGGGGTGAATCCCCATGGCCTGTAGGTCTGAAGGAGGGGGGAGAGAACCGGCCAAGGTTTGACACCCTGTCAGAGGTGTTGAACTCAGCGGATGGATCAGCTGTTCATAGGCCAAGGGTTTTTGATGTTAGAGGTGGGCGAGCAGCGACTCCACTAGAGCAAAGGTAAGGGTTGCACGCTGAAACCGGCAGCACGCAGGTAGTCCTGCTGTTCAGATAGCTGAGTTGCACAAATGTTGAGATTTTAGCTAACAGACTGAGAAAAGCTGGGCTTGGCAAAAAAAAAAAACACCAGACCACTGTGCTGACTAAACAAAGGCTGTCACTGATCGATCGTATGGCTAAAAGGAGTGCCAGGGCTGTGAGATACGGGAGCAGGCAGCTCGCAGCAGGGACCCTCTCGCTGCTGGGCAAACAGCACAAGGGCAGCAGCACGAGGCCGGAGCATCCCACTCCACCTGGGGACCCTGGTGGCAGTGGGGACCAAGGCCAGCCTTTCCACAACACGTCCTCACGGCTTTGACTCTTTTCAGCGCGTCCTCCTTTTCTCGCAAAGAGGGAAGCTCCCAGTGGGAGCTCCAGCCCATGCTATTAATACTTCTGCTTTGCAACGTAGTTATCTGTTCTGGGCTTTTTGGGCTGATAGGAAGGGTCTCAGCTGTGTTAGACGATTTTCCTTCCCTTAAGGAGGCTGTATCACAGGAATTTGTATGAACTTAGAAGCTCAGATATCCTCTAGTATATCCTTCCTACAGTGACTGCCATCCACCACTGCTCATGGTAAGAGGACTGAGATGTCAATGGCGCTTTTACTCACGGTCTGGTTGTGTGCTGAGCTTAAGACCTGCAGACAATGTATTTGGTCCCTAGGGGGAAGTTAATGAAACAGGTTTTCTGGTCTCCATGTTTTTCCTTGCACAAATATCCCAGTGAACAGGCTTGGGTTTTGCATCCTAACGCTGACAGTGCGCGTGGCCCTGGCTTCCTGAGCTTGGACGTGGCATAACTTGCTCTTCTTGTCTCTCGTGGTCCTACAAGTGAAGTATCTGTTGTTTTGCCTGAAGGCGAGAGCTGAAGCGCGATTACTTTTTGCTGCCAGCCCAGGCCATGATATCTGTGAAGTGCTCCTCCTACCACCTTGCTTCCCGGTGCGTGCTGATGGGAGATGCTGCGCATGCTGTTGTGCCCTTCTACGGACAGGGCATGAATGCAGTAAGTCACAGGGCCGTGTTGGTCGGGCCTCCACTCTTTTCACCCAGAAATGCCTGGTTTTAGAGTGTAGTTCCGCAGAGCTCATGGGCTGGCCTGTCTCTCTCACGGGCTGATGGCATCTGCATTGTGTTGAACTTCCCTCAGGCACCTGGAGGAGATGGGACAGGGTGGTGCTGCCTTTCCATGGGGCAGAGGGCTGCGTGGGAGGGCGATCCAGCCGGGCAGCCTCAGGCTGCCCATAAAGGCAACATCCTGGATTTCTCTGCGAGACCCCTGGCAGAGTGGTCTGGAGTAAGAATCCTGCTCTGAAGCTGTGGTCAGTGGGACCCTGCACGTGTGAACCGCTACACTAGCTAAGGATCCATGAGAATATTTCTAGTGAGCACGTGGTTCCTTCTGCCTGTTTACCCTCTAATTTTCTTCCCAGGGCTTTGAGGATTGTTTGGTCTTTGATGAATTAATGGACCAGTTCCACAATGACCTTGGTGAGTGAGGTGGCTGGGGAAGAGCAAGAGCAGAGGAGGATCTCTCTGCAGCTGAAGGTGGCTGGATGCCCTGCTGGGGAGCTGCCTGGGAGCTGCCACTCTCTTATCCCAGGTGCCTGCCTCCCCGAGTTCTCCAGGCTGAGGGTGCCAGATGACAACGCGATCTCGGATTTAGCCATGTACAACTATGTAGAGGTAGGCGAGCTGCACATGGACTTGTGGTCATGTGGGCCGTGCACACAGCGGCACCCCCGTAGGATGCACACAGCAGACAGGGGCTCTGCAAAGGCTCTGGTTGGGCTCTCACCCTGGCAGACTTTAGCTTAAAAGCTCCTTGGGAATGCCCCTGGGGCTGGGGAGGTTCAGCTCGGCTCAGCTGATGACACCAAACTGGGAGGTGTGGTAGATACACCAGAAGGCTGTGCTGCCATTCAGCGTGACCTGGATAGGCTGGAAAGCTGGGCAGAGAGGAACCTGATGAGGTTCAACAAGGGCAAGTGCAGGG
>Ga0065711_1013207_pt1 | contig 18195 bp, 14 predicted proteins | sample Hoacrofraction12_FD_59098 | JGI IMG/M metagenome (GOLD analysis project Ga0065711, IMG submission 59098) | Hoatzin crop microbial communities from Cojedes, Venezuela - Epithelial fraction 12 v2 (version 2) | ecosystem: Host-associated > Birds > Digestive system > Esophagus > Crop | place... | reverse complement strand
CCCCCAAGCAGAAGCTGCTTCCTCCTGGACAGGGGAGCTCTGGTGCCTCTGGTCACGGGGGCAAATTTCCTACAACGCAGCGGAGCAGGTACTTCCCTGCAGCCCACAGAGAGGACCACACCAGAGCAGATATCCACACTGAAGACCCTGGCGACCCCACACTGGAGTAGCAGCAGATATGCTGAAGGAACTGCAGACCATGGAGAGCCCATGCTGGAGCAGGTTTAACCTGAAGGACTGCACCCCATGGAAGGGCCCACGCTAGGGCAGGGAAAAAGAGTGAGAGGGGCTGTTATGGACTGACCGCAACCTCCCATTCCCATCCACCTCGTGCTGCTGAGGCGGGAGGAGGCAGAGGAATTGGGAGTGGAGTTGAGCCTGGGAAGAAGGAGGGAGGAGATGTTTTAGTTTTTGTCTTTGCTTCTCACCATACTATGCTATTCTTAAGTGGTGATAAAGTAAATTAATTCTCCCAAAACTGAGTATGTTTTGCCCATGAAAGCAATTGGTAAGTGATCTCTCTGTCTTTATCTCAATCCATGAGCTTCTCCATCACATTGTCTACCCCCATCCTCTTGAAGAGGGGGAGTGAGAGCAGTTGGGAGGGCATCTGGCAGCCAGCCAAGGGCAACCCACCATGCTTGTCCATCCCCTGGCAGGCATGTCTTTCTTTCCAAGAGTTTACTTGGAACTGCTTGCTGTCAAACCAGCATCCCACAGAGAGTTAAGTGCATTGTACAGGACCTGCAGATGGTGGTTGAATGGCATGACAGGGACCACTGGACATTGGCCATAGGCAGGGATCCTGATAACCACTGTTAAAGCAGTGCTTCTCCGTAACTGGGAGTTCTAGAGGGGCTGGGAACTGGCTAGTCCAGAAAAGAGAAAAGTTGATCCCAGCATGACAGCCTTTCTGTCAATCCAGCCTCTATCATTTATTTAAGTGCTCTTCTAATCTTCCAGGCTGCAGCTCATACGTTTATATTCTTAAATTCTTTATGAGCAGCAAGATTAACACCTCTTTCATCAGGCTGGAAGTAAGGCTGATCCTGACTAGTTTTGATAGGTTCCAGGAACCCCAAAGCTTTCAATAGTTGTTCTGTTCCGAGCTGTGCTTTTCCCCAAAGAGAGCGCTGCAGCTTTTCCTGTGGCACAGCCTACAACTACTTCAAGATGTTTGTATCCCACCATTTCTGAGTGAGAGCCTTAACAACTCCATCTGCTTCCTGACCCCCAGATCACTTTCCATCAGCAGAAAGAGAAACTACTGGCACTAAGGGGATGGTTGTGGGATTATCAGTTGGTTGTCAGAACGTGAGTCACAGAAATCGCACCCCTCCTCCTACACCTCAAACCAGAAGAAACAAGCTGCCAGGTTGGCAAGAGTCTTTGCTGTTCCAGAGCACCCAAAAGAACTGATCAACATTTTAAGCAGAAAGGTCCAGGTCCCTAAGTCGAAGGGACAACTTTTTTTTCTGTGGTCCTTCAAGCACATTTTACAAGAGGTCATCCAGCAAAACTAGGTGGTCAGATCATCAAATGCTTGCTGTGTTTGAGGTCTCCCGCAGGTACACATCAGTGCAGATGCTTCTCTTGTTGTCCCACATGTAGCACAAAACAGGTCCAGAAACAGGCCGACTTGCCAGGGCATGTCTGCAATCATGGTCTGAGCCCAGCTTCTCCTCAGCCCTACATTCATTATGATTCAGACACAAAGGGGATGTCCGTCAGGTCTTCTGCCCCTGGATTTGCCTTCACATGGCATTCCACATCTGGACAAGCTTTCTGAATTTGTTCCCTAGATGATTCCGGCAGCATTTGCCCCTTCTTGGCATGTCATGCCAGCAGCATCCCTGCAGTGAGCGTAACAGGGGCCGAGGAGGTTGTTTCAAGGAGCGCTGAGCAGGAGTTGAACCTTGCTTCTGTTGGTTCTGCCCCGAGGCCAAGCTCCCCCACCCTGACACCAGCCCACCTGCACCTCAAGCAGGAGCTACCACTAGGCAAGAAAATCATACTGGGCTCCCTGCCACCTACAGTGCCATCCCAAAGCCAAGGCTCAGGCCTGAGCATTTTCCCCACAATAACACTCTTGCAACTGAGGAGAAAGAAGAACAGTTCTCAAAGTCCCATCTAGGGTAGCAGACATGAACAGGCCAAGGCTGTGGACCTTACCTTTCATGCCAGACCTTATCTCTCTAGGGAACATTTACTAAATTTGACCACCCTCCTCCTCTGCCTCGCCTGTTATTCAGGCAGACTCCATTCCCACCTACCGTTGAGTCCCCCACTTGTGGAGACGTGAGAGCTTCATGCAGCTAAAACCTGCCTGAGAACATCCATCACCATCTTGTGCGCTGTGGGTTTCAACCTGCGCGAGAGTGCTTGTACTCTGATGGAAATAACGAAAACTGATTATCTCATCACGTTGTCTGCAGTGGAAAGCAAGGCTGATTTTGACTTCTGAGTAGTTGGATCTAATTCTCCGTCATGAGTTCACTGTTGCTTTCCCCTCCCCAGCTTTTCTGTCTCTTACCTGTTAAAAATGAAAGGTTTTGAACAGGAATGGGCAAGGGTCATCTCTACCTACGCTTCGGTTCTACAGTCAGTGTTGTACAACAAATACTGATGAGGATCATGATGATAATGAGGAAAATAATAATGAGCATTGATCTCAATGGAGATGCTCCTCCATTCTACCAGGCCACTGAGATAAGAAGCAGGAGTCCCCTGACATAAAGGATGTGTCACACGGAAGTTTAATTAACAGCAAATCACAACCCAAAATGACATATTCCCCACACACACACACTCTCAATTTTCATAACTGACTTTTCACAGCAAAACTCCAGGGGACATTTGGAAACAGAGGAGAAAGCAAAAACTTCTGCCCCCACATACAGCTTGTTACACTGAGGGAGTCAGCCATCCGTGACTCCTCTCTGATTTCCTACAGTGTAAATCATGAGCAACTGCAGCGTAGTCCATGGAGAGCCACCAATACAGAAGATGGGAGAATTAGGTCCAACGTGCTTCAAGTAGATGCACTTGGCATGTTACTTCACAGCTTCACGTGCTAATGGCAACGCGTTACCTTCTGATAACGGTGCCATCGGCGCGTGTCAGCTGAACACATTCCACTGCTCCTTTCAGCTCTTTTACTGCTAAAGGAAGGGGAGCGCTTTGCTCCCGTCAGAACGCTTTGCACTTGTCCAGCGCCGTTTCCTAGCACTTTCCCAACACAAGTTAACCCAGGTGAAACGCTCAGGAGAGCACCATTAGGGAGACAGCACGAGGCCTCGCTTGCAGGGTCAGCTCGAGCAGGCATCAAACCATGCTGCTGCGGTGGAGATGGGCTTGCTCTGAGACCCCAAAGCCCCACTGCCTGGTGCCACCTCAGCTGCCACATAGCCATGCGGAAACCCCACATCCAGCAACCACTCACCTTTTTTTTTTTTAATTACTCTTCAGTCAGATCTTTAACTTGACCAAGGTCCCCATGAACACTATGTGTGGAGCAGGAGAGCCAAACCAAGATGGGTGAGGAGGGCAGGACCTCTGCTTTTTTGCAGCAGGGAGGATTTGCACCAGCATCAGCCATGGAACTACGGCATAAGGAGCGTTACAGATTTATGAGGTTGCTCCCAGCTCGTATAAGGATCAGAAGGGAAATCAATGCTTAAGGGAAATTCACATAGCTGTAAATAATCGAGAAAGAGTGTTTAGGACTGAAATATTTACTTTTTAGATACGACTTTGGCAATTGGTATTTCTGTAATATAAATATTTTTATCTTGCTTTCAAGTGCCAGACATTTCAAATTTTTTTTCCCAATAAATGTAAAACATTTTTTGATTGACATACTCTTTTTTAACTGCTCATGCAAGATACTAGGCAGGGTAACATGGGTTCCCTTGCTGTCAAGACTTAACAGAGACCTTGTTTATGAAAAAGTGAAACATGTAGAATTCTTTAAAAGACTTTTTTTTTTTTAAATAACTACTATGAAGTAGTTGACTTTTTTGGGGGGGGTGGACTAGATGACCTCTAGGGGTCCCTTCCGACCCAAAACTTTCTATGATTCTATGGTTCTATGACTTATTTTATGGACTAAGTAGGAGGAAGTAAGGAATATCTCAGGCAACTCCCTGCATTTCTATCCATTACATATTAACTCATTACATATCGATCATGGAAGGAATCAATTGTTCAGATTAAATCAGTCTCCAACAGGATAAGGTCATAGACTTCTGCTATTAACTGCAATCAGCCACTTAAGAAGAGGATACCAGCAGAACAGTTCAAAAACAAGGTGCATCTTCCATTGACAACCTATCCCACAAACATTCCCCATGGAAGAGCTCACATGGGAACCACAGGTGAATTCAGGCTACAACTGCAGCGCTGCGCAGCAGATATCTAACATGAGGTTCAGGGCACCGTCCCACGCTGTAATCCAGCCATCTCTCCTCCCCGCAAGCAGCTTCTCACCGATAAAGAACGGCCCTTCCTGACACAAGGAGACTGAGCTGATGGAGCAAAGATTGCAAAAAAGGAGCCCTCCAGCCCTCCCGTATGGATGCACCCTGCGTGTGCGGAATGAACATTTACCGGCAGGAGCCAGGAGCAAGGAAGTCTTGATCCTATCTTTGGGAGAAATAAATAATTGTACTTTCAAAAACATGAGTGAGAAATAAAAGGCCAAGTTTGTACAAAATTCGAGCAAGCCAGTCTGGTGAATCCGGACTTAGCCAGCTCGTACCGCCATAAGACAGAGATCTGTAACCTAATTGGAGTGAATAGCTTGATGTGCACCGCTATTAGAGAATCAAAGCTCCTGTGTCTCAGCTTCAATATCGGTGAAACAGAAGTAATAGTGTTTACCCACCTCACAGAGATAATCGGAGTAGTTACGTCTGTACAGAAATGCGATCATGTAAAAAGCACTGTGGTATGAAAGTGCTAAATATTATTATTAAGTGTATGTTTTGATACTTCAAAAACACAATTCATTCAAGCTCTTTATTTCTTTGACACTTGTAACAGGCTCCCAATGTGGCTTAAAACCCCTGCTCAAAAATAAACATCAGAATAATGAGCTTTCCTTATTTAATTCACCAAATCGGCACAATAAGCTCATGTTTAAACAAAAAATGAAAAGGAAACTTGCCGCTGTGCCAGAACAGCAGCACAATCAATTTTAATTAGCATTGCTCATTGTGGGAAATGATAAGGTATCAGTCATAGTAATTGGTGGTGTTGACAATTAGTCAAAGTCATTAACATCTCAAGACCCAGGACAAAAAAAGCTCGCTGAATTTTAAATATCTGGAGAAGGCTTGCTTCGAAATTCTTAATTTTTGCACAGCCTGAAAACATAGCTTAGATTTACTGTTCGTTAGTTTTCCATCAGAGCACAAGCACTGTAATAACACAGCCAACCCGCATGTCCCCGGCGCTCGATCAATACGAGTTTTCCACAGAGCGGCTGCGAGCGGGGCTCCTCTCCTCTCCCCTTCCCTTCTCTCCCCCCCACCCTCCCCTTCCCTCCCCTCCCATCCCCCGAGCTTTGCTGGCCAGCACCTCCGCGCCCCTCTCCCCACCGCTCGCCCTTTGGTTCCCTTCGCCTGCTCTGGGAGCTCGTCCCAGACCCCATCCCGGCAGACACAACACAGGATCATATGGATCAGGAAACGCTCCCAGCCAAGGGAAATGCCTTCGGCTCTTGAGCTGGAGCTTTTCCAAACCCCGCATAGCCCCATCCGGGAAAACCAGCCCTCACGTACATCGAGCTAGGGTGGATGCTGCCCGTGTAAGCAGAATCAACTGCTACTTGCAGATACCATCTGGACCACATCTTTTACTGGCTAACAAGCAATTCCTCAGGCTTCTTAGAAGCTGAGGTATAAGGCGAAGCCTACGACAAGTCACCAGACACACTACAGGGCACTTAAGGGTTTTGACCCAGTCTCACTTACACCCGGGCAGCCGCAGCGACCTTCCTGCCTGCGTTTGCTGACTTCCGCTGAAGGAGAATCTGTGCTGGCAAAGGAGGTCAGGGATTCGATTAACCAACAGAGGAAACCACACAGCCCACTTGTATGCTTCAGATTAGAACTGACACAAAGATTTCTAATGTTCCAGTAAAGTTAATGTGTTAATATCAGCTTATTTTTCTGACCATCGAAACCATAAAGTCTCCACGGCGTGGCTGAGGGCTACTGGTACCTTCCTGTTTTAGCTGGGAATAACTGAGATACCCAGTACATAAGTGCCTGAGAACGGGAGATGACCCACCGCAAGGAGCTGCGCATGGCTCACTGACGGGTGCTGCTGATGCTCAAAAAGGCAGAACACGATCATCATCAACTGAACCAAAAAGCACTGAGTTAATCAGAAGGACTCCTGACCATCCGCCTTCAGAAGACACAAAGCATGGGAATACACTGTCAATTGTTTTCTGCCAAAGCAGTTTCAGTGAAAACCCAATATATTCCACCTCCCACACCCTTCTGTACCTTTACTGTAAATAAAGATGGATATAATACAGCAATAGCCATCCTTCTGGTGTAAGTAGGTGTTGTAGTTTAAAATAGCAGAGGTGACATGTATTAGTCATTCGTCCTTTTACTCGCTTTAAAGTGTTTATTTGTATGGAAATTAAAGTCAGGTAAAAATACCACCTCTTTTCCTCGCATGTGTATCTGTTACACCGTCACGGCTATTCTTCTGACCCTGGGCAATTACCACTCCCAAACAGACTTTCAGGCAATGGAGTAAAATATGCGACTGCCACAAAGGAACAAATCCTGCCTGCCAGAGGCTGTCGAGCAGCACCACTGGTGTACCTGCCAGAGAGCACAGCGGCAGAAGAAACCCCCCCCAAACCCAACTGAGATTCAACGCCAAGAAGCTCCGACTTCGATTCCCCCCTCAGCCGCCGGCCTGCAGCAGCAGCGGGGCCCTGCCACCGCGTCCGCAAGATAAACACCATTTTCAAGGTCAATTTCCTACGACCAGTTGCTTCATTTCTCATCATTTTCCGTCCAACTTCATAGATTACCACTTAAAATTGATTTATTCTTTCCCTTTCCAGCATTACTTTGCACTTCATTTCAAGGGGGGGGAGGGGGGTGGTGGGGTTTTGTCGCTGTGCTGTACAACGGCGCTGTCATAAAACGAGGAGGCTCAGCTGGGTTTCAATTGACTAAAATGACTGCTCAGTAAAGCAGCGTGTTACAAAAGCTAAACCAAATCAAGAGGCACCTTCCAACCATTTCCCCCTCTCCTCCCTACTGCTAGAAATATTGTTTTTTGGATGCGGCATCATGTGCTTTTATGTTATGGAACTCTGACTGTAAAGAAAATGTTTTAATAGCCTCTAATAGAAAACTAAAGTTGTATTTCGGTCTTCCCAGGGTTTGGGATTCCTTCTGCAGGCCGGTAGCACTCACGCTTTAGATCAGATTAAAGCTGACAGAGATGAAACTGCGCTGGCCCACATCCTTGGGCTTGCTCCAGGGCCTCTCATCTGCATTTCATCGTGATGTGAGCACATGTTCCCATCATTGGTACACTCATCTGCATCACTCTGAATGTTAATCACAGGCTAACCCAATTTCTTCAGTGAATTTATTACTTACTGCTCATTAAAGTTCATAAAACCTAATGTGAGGCTGAAATAAGCAGAACAACCTTAACAAGTAGTCCTCAGCCACACGGCGATTCAGAGGCGGCAACGTAAGCCTCAGGAGCTCCTTCTTCGAAGGCTTCTTTCATAGGTTCTCCGGGGGACGCAAGGGGGCAGGGGAGATAACAGGGTACCAAGGGCTGTCGCAGCTCTTTCGAAAGCTCTAAAATTCGCGTCCTTGTCGCAACTCACTTCTCAAAACAAACGCAGGATTTTTTCAGAGTTGTCGGTATTTTTTCAGTGAATGAGGAAGAAAACTCCAGGATGAAGGCAGGAAAGCTGCTTTCCTCCCCTCCTGCTCTTCACGGAGGCCCTGATCTCACCGACACCTGCAAAACGCCGACCCCAACGCCGACGCGCAGCCCCGCTCAGCCCGGCGAGGCTGCTGCCGTGCGTAGGAACGACGCCTGTCCCCACGCGCCGGCAGTGTCGGGGCCCGCGGCTTCTGAACAACGCGGCCACGCAAAGCAGAACGACACCGAGTGAGAGGACGAGTTCTCACAGGGAGAATCTCGGGCAGCACGCAAATATTCAATGTTTTCCCAGCATCGGGAAGCGAGCACTTTCTTGCCGACGTCCCTAGCAGTCGGATCTGAGGAGTGATGCTTTATGGCACTAACCTTTGTGATTTACCAATAACGCATGGCAGGAACATGCTTCGACAACACTCGCATGCCTAAAAAAAGCACATGCTTAAATGCCTTGCTGAGCAGGGCCCAGACAGGCTGCATTTGTGTTTTTCATGTTGGAACGAGGCAATCTAATGTATTCCAATCAACAGCTAACGTAAACGTTAACATCTACCTCCCCAATGAACTCTGTGCATCCGAAATTATCTGAATTTCCTCCACCAGCTCCTCAGAACCTCGGGAACACACATGAATCCAAGCTTCCAAAATCCCGAGTGGAAACTGCTACGATTCTCCAAAGGACATTATGATTGAAATATTCAATCAGATGATGCTACCATCAGAATAATGAAGCCTTCGGAGGATTTGCTTCATCCGAGTCTAAAATAATTTTGAGAGACACTTTAAAGGAAGAAACCACGTCTGCGGGAAGAAACACGACCAACTTCTTGCCAGAAAGAGGATTATTCTGCAAGCCAGAAAATGACACCTCTTGGTAGTCCAACATCAGATCTGTTTCCAGGCTAAAATTATACGTCACAAAATACATAAATATAATTTTTGCACAGCTGTGCAAATGAAAACACATCTGTTGAGAAAAGAAATTACAGATGTTTATTCTCCATTCTTCAAAATTTCTGTAACCATAGAACGAATCTAGGCTGAAATTAGAAATTTGCTCTCTCCTTTAATTAAATCAATTTGCATTTTTTTCTTCAGCTGATTAAATAATAGAAAAGCATAGAGGCGAGGGTGGGTTTTGTGATTAAGGCACTGGACGAAGACCCAGGAGAGCCGAATTCAATTCCTGGTCCTGCCACAGACTTCCTCGGTGACCTTGGGCTCAATCTCTTTGCGCCTCTTTTCCCCATCTGCGGAAGACGGATAATATTTCTCTCTCTCTCTTTCTCAGTCCCCGTCACATCTATTAGATTGCGAGATCTGCAGGGAAAGGACTATCTATTACAGCTTGTACAGACAACACCCGCTACACGGGGATGGGATCAGAGCGGGACCTGCTGCTGCTCTGCCCCGTCGAACTCCCAGTGGCAGCAAGACGCCGCGACCTTTCACGGGATGGCATCGCCGCCATCCGCACCCGAGCCACACACGCACACAAGGAACGTAAACCAGGTTCGAGGGAAAGCGATGCCGGGCTTCTCAGTGACGGTTATGGCCGTTGTCCCATTCAGAATGGTTTTTGTTCACTAAGCTAAGCCTACGGCCCAGACACGAAGCTGCGCACAGCGGTGCCCGGTAGGACCCTGCTGCAGAGCGCGGGGCTGCGCTTGGCAGGGTGAGGTCTGCAACCAAGCACAAAGCAAAACGAGGCCAAACATTTTATCACATTTTGTTTTCCAGGTCCTCATCCCATTTCACATGAAAATTCTATTTTGTATTATACAGCATTGCATTTTTTGCCAGCAAGGCTGAGGCACAACCTCCTGAGAGTGTAAAACCTGACTTCAACAGGGCCAAAACAGCCCGCGGCTCTCCGTCGGGACACGGCTGCGGATGAACCTTGCAGCTGAGTGATCGCAACCGCAGCCAAGAGAAAACAGGAATTCATCTCAGGAAAGAGACTAGATCTTAATGGAATTATTTTAGAGCACAATAAAACACCAAGCTGTCTTCATCACCGCTATTACTCTTGCCCAGCTAGACTGCAAGCATATCGCATCACATCAACGGAAGGAAAATGAATATCTTCAAAAGGAGACAGTTCAGCACATAGCACACAGTCCAGCTACCATAATGATAACTTTCCTGATGGCGATCATCTTAAAAACCCCAGTGGTTATAAGAAACTCTACGGAATTCATCAAGTTTGATGGCTTTTATTTTTTTAAATAGAACCAAAATAGTGCAATTTCAAAAGAATATTTCTAGCTCTGCTGTTTTCAGGGATTAACAAACCATTATGTACTGGAGCATACATAATGGAATCAGCAAACAGGAATCAGCGAGTAATCTTCTGTCTCCGCGTCGACTAATGTGTAATTGCCAGAAGCACCAGGGGAATTTCTGCCTTTTGTTAAAGCTTCAGGAGGTGACTGCCGTCAAATCTGACAGAAACACAGAACAAAACGATCAGCTATAGGCCTGAAAGGTAATGGTTACTGTTTAATACAATAACACAACTTTCACTACGGTCGGGAGCTAAAGCCCGCGTATTGATTCGCAGCCGCAAGTGCTAACTGCTACTATTCAGCAGATTACGGGAAGAGAACAGGGAGCTTCTGAACGCCACGGACAGAGAGAGTCATGATATGCAAGATGAATTTTATGAAGCAAATTTTCTTCATGGATCCTTTACATTGATACAGCCTCAGTTCAGTGCCACGAACTGATCGCCGTGATCAGACAGCTGATAGGCATCGCATCTCCCTAAGCCACTGCTTTTCCATTAAGAAGCTTGCATCAGACCAAAACACGACGGGGGAGAGTAGAACACGAAGAATAAATATCAGAGAGAAACCCACGAATATGGGAATACTACAAAACTAAACCAAAGCCCCTGCCTTTACAGAACAAATGCATTCATGGCGCTGTGTGAGCGAGCAGCAGATGTGAAGCATCATAAAAAACATTCCTGTGTGAGCATCCTCAAGTTCAAAGCAAGGGGGATCTGTTAGCTTACCTTCTGGGGCTTTACGCACGTGGCATGCGAGTGCTGGAAGAAAGGCTGTCCGCCCTATACAAACCTCAGCACTAACGCATGAGATCACACTGATCCTACCGTAAAGAATTGTCCCCAAGAGCGAAGCAGCAAAAGGAGTACTTCAACGTGGATCCCGCCAGCTCTAAAAGGATTACTGGAGAGCTTTTCTAGCTGGTCTCTCTAAAAGGCAGCTATTGGCACCCAGAGACTAAAGAAAATAGCTGTAAACACTGTACAGCTTCATGTCGCACTTGAGGCTCAACGTGTTGTCCTACGGCAGACTACAACTTTACGACGTTCACGCTGGAATTGGATGGACTCAGGCCTATACATTACATCTGGCAGAAAAAGTATGCACACTGAACTTAGCTCTTCCTGTTCCTTTACTCCTTAATAACTGACTTTAGATCCTGTGGCTAAGCAATTACTGATAAAAATAGCATTTGAAGAAAGATCATTTATTTTTTTCCTCTGTTTTGAAAGCCATCACGGGCAACAGCAGAATATCAGTCTTGAAAACAATTTATTGCACTCCACCGTGAACATCCACGCCCAATTTCTGCAGAACNTTTGTCACCTTTAAGTATATAAAGGAAGACAAAGAATGTGAAGTCNAATTCTTGCTANAGATTTAGAGATTTCNTCTAAATAATTTNTAGTAGGGCCATAACGTCCTAAAATGTTCTGTGGAAGATCAGAGGCCGCTGTGAGAACACTTCTGGGGAATTTGAAAGAGTGACAGAAAGAAACAGGTCTGCCCAACTCACTGTGACAGAACTAACTCCTACTCATAGATTTTCTGAAAAATAAATATTCTCTGGTGTTACATTCTCTGTACTTTTATTCTTCCATGTATTTCACTCCAAAGTAGCCAGTAGAGTTTTTGGGACTTGTACCAAACCCTACTGAAGGGCACAGCTGATGATAGACCCTTTCTTGAAGGTTCGTGCAGTATCTACTGAGGGATGCTAACAAGACATTAATAGTTCACAAGATTTGTACAACTCCATTCCATAAAGCACAATTTCTACATGCAAATAGCAGAATTCCCTCTGCTCCAGATTCTTGTCTGGTATCTCTTTGCCCACAATAAAACTGGAAGAGCACAAATACTGGGGCCAACTGCTCGAGCACCCTGTAGAAGTTAACACAGCGGTCACTGCTGCTGGAAACGTTACTGGTTGTGCTAGAGCACCATCTAGACACCCCAGTTAAGATGCGTGCTTGCATTCGACAACATATAAAACATAGGGTAAAAGATACTTCTCGCGTTCCCTAGTAGGGAGAGGAAGCAGGGGATGGATGTAGAAGCACAGATACCGTGAGTGCAGTAGGTAGAGAAGCAGGGAACGGTGCTGCGTCAGGCTAGAGGTACTCGAGACCTCCCATCAAGGACACTCAGCAGCTCAGCCTGGAATAGCACAGAGAGGGAAAAGCCATGCGTATGCAGAACAACGGGCAGTGAGGGGGAAGGTGCGACGGGAGAAGCGCCTCAAGCAAAAACAGAAGCAGGAGGATCACAGTAAGATAAACGCAGAGAAAGCAACTGTCAATAGCTTTAAAAGCTGAGATCAGATGACTGCGTCCAACACGGCAGAGCAGACTGGCCCATAACCTCATCAAGAACTCCAGGTAAGAAGCAGATTACGGCAGCAGCATTTTGAATGAAGTTGCAAGAGCACAAGGCAGGGGCGAGGTCTGTTAGTCTCTTATTTTTACCCAAGGACTGTATAGGACACCACAATCAACCACACCAATGCTACGAATAGCATCACAGTGCTGGAGTGGAGGCTGTCTTTGACGGTGACTGCTTTTGCCTCAGCTACTGCAGATGAAAAGATTCTGCTTCGAAAGAACTGTGGAAGAGCTTCCCATCCCGTGGCTGATCCTCACCAGTCTGCTGCCATGGCACGAGGTTTTACCACTGTAATTCTGTTGCGTTAATCCATCACAGAAGCTTTGCTGGAGAACTTTCCCCCTCTATTTTCTGAGCAAATCACACGCAAACAGCTGCTGGCCAAGCTAGAATCCGCATGTGGGTGTTCAAAAGCAATGTTAAAAATAAAATGCAGTATAGACCACTAAAATAAAAGCAATTCCTATTAAAAAACATTTTAGACTTCTGTCAGGGCTGAGAGGTCAGGTGCACGATAGAAAGCAATGCTATGTATAACATACGTGCTCCTTCAAACCTCGTTATGCTGTAGCACATCTGTATTCCAGCAACATCTCAGGTAGGAAATCGTAGCGATATTGATAAATTATATTGTGCCCACACCACTAGGGTGCCAGTAACGTTTCCAAACACCTGGAGGATTGGTAGGCGACTCTCACAATGTATATATAAAGAGAAATCTTGTTTTGTCTCCCTAGAGACAGTTCCCCTTCTAATGGAGTGTGGTCAGAGGGGCTCTGCTTAATTCACACATTTAACTCTATCTTCATCACTTCACAGTGTTTTTTGTGCTAACTACAATGTATTGAAGCCATTAGGCAGGAAGACTAAGATTGACTTTTCTTCTTTCATGGATTATACAGAAGGAATGGGAGCAAGTCGGGCTCATTAGCATATGTTTAAAGAGTTCATGGGGCTGGCAGTAGCAGAAAGTACCCAGCAACCAGCAGAGACATTTAATTCTAAACCTTGCACATCAACATTAAAAGGAATATCTCTGCTTCTCACTGTTACATCATTAAATGAACCAGAAGAAGCTAAACTAGGACCTCTGGAGGTGCTGACAACAGAGTCGTCTGCGCTTCAAGAAGGATAACATGAATTTTAATTATTGTAGCAAACTAACTGTTAGAGTACTTACTCCCCTTCAGCGGAAGGAATTAGAGTTAAAATGCGTGCCTAAAGACTTGCGGTGCAGCCAGGCGTTCGAGGAACAGGGCTGTGTGCTTCTGGAGCCCGGGGACCACCGTAGCCTCTCGCCTGATGCACCACGGTCATGTCTGGCCACAGAACCTGGGCTGCTGGGTGCAAACCTGGCACACGGGGTGCGGGTTGTGCCCGGGAACCCAACGAGGGATGGAGCATTCCTCCGGCAACCTCAGCTTCCTCATCCTCAGAAATCAAGCGGTTCTGGCTTGCAAACGCGGGTGGGTTCCAGGAAGACGACTGAGGGTTGTCCTTCCACGGGGGACCATCCCTGCAGCGAGGTGGCCAAGCGGCACGTCAGCCTGCTCCTCACCTCTCCCAGTTTGCAGCTGGTCCCATTAGGGCTGGTTTGAAGACACAACGCCGTGCTCAGCACCAGCCATCAGACTCGCAGGTTTTTCAGGGATGCCTCATCCAAGAGCAGCAACCTCTTGCAGACCAGCAGGATGACCGGGTGAGAGCAGCAGGAGTTTCAGCCACTTCGCTTCCACCCATTTGTGCTTACGGACCAGTAACTTGAGATATTAAATGACCTTCAGGTGCCACCTACATGGTCATACTGCCCAAGGAGAGAGGAGGGACTGAGAAGTCTCACTGCGAGCAGCAAGGAACACGTGGATGTCATGAAAACGTGGGGTTTGGTGCAGAAAGGGGCAGCAAAAGGCTGTCCCATGCCTCCCCTGGCCCCCTTACCCAGGGCCGGTAGCCCCAGCCTGGGGCTGAGAGCAGCAGCCAGGCTCTCCTCTTCCAGGTCACCGGTCTGCACAGAGCAGGTCTCTGCAGGAACAGTTTAAGGCCGGAGGATATAACTAATACTATTTTCACACAAACCTCCCGAATAGTAGACTTTGCTGTAACTGAAATTCTGGGATAGGGCTTTTCCGCTTAATTCATGGAGAATCTGCACTCTGCTGCTTGTCTTGTCCCCCACCCCATCCAAAAAGAAAAACCTCTCATTTAAGGATTTGAACTCACTCTGGCACACGGCAGGCTCCGGGCGCACGCTGCGGGGTGGAGGAGAGGCAGGGCAGCACACCAGGCCCACGCGTGCCTACGCTGCAGATATCCTCCTNGCTNGGANTTTTGAAAAATGTCAGATATCAAGGAGCATATGTTCCACGTGCCCCTGAGCAGTCACAGAGCACTACATTTACAAACAGAGAAAACCCATTTGAATCACTCGGTACATTTGCATGCGGCGTCTGTAGGATGTTTTAGAATGAAGATTAATATGCGTGTCGAAGCAGGGGAGCTGCGCTGACAGGCTGAGCGAGCCGGCTCTGTGGTCGAGAAGCAGCAACGAAGGATGCGTGGGGAGATGGGAACCCATCACAAAACCTCCCTGGGGCAGAGGCAGGTTTCAGGCGCCCTGTCGACTGGCAAACGCCGATGCAAAGGGCATCTCTTGCTTTCACAGATTACTGCTCTTCACACTGAGGTTGGCAAAGGCCATCTAGAACGAGATCTTCATCTCGTGCCCCATTGCACGGCAAGGATCGCACCCGGGCTCAGCAGCTCACAGGGATGTGTCGGGCATCTTCTCACACGTCCCCAAAACCACAGACCCTCACCCTGCAGCTCCTTCATCACTTTTACTCATGAAGAAGTCAAGTTCAAAGAGCAAAACGAGAGAGGCAGAGCCCCGTCAGACATCTTCTCGAGCTCATTTTCTGCAGTTATTGCTCACAACGAAACGCAGACGTTTGGGGGGTATTATTTGAAGTGCAAATTGCAACAAAAGGCCTCGGCGACGTCCCGCTTGCCGACTTTCTTCATCCTCGCTAAGAGATGGCTACCATGCTGGGGTTGAGGAGCTGGGGCTTTTGAAGCACAAGGCTTTGGTTTATCAGGTAAATAAGCCGGGGAGGTGATAAGCCACTCTCTGAAAACCCTTCAATAATCACAGTGATTTATGCCTTGAATTCACACTCCTTTAGATTTCCCCAGCTTTTTAATGACAGAAAAGAAGATCTTGGTTTCAGAAATATTCAGTGTCCTCTATTGTCAGTCTCTAGCTTAAAAAATAATTAAGTTTACTCTCCCGCTAGCCTGTTATCAGGTCAGTGCAAGATGCCAAGAGATCAGCATGCCATGGTAAGAAATATTTCTGTCTATTTAACCCACTAATTCAATCTCAGTAAAGAATGAAACCCATGAAGTATCTATTTATAAAGTAAATACAGCACCTATCAAATATTGGTCCTGTTTCAGGCCATTAGCTGGGAGAACGCTGGGAAGGTAATAGCCACCATTTTTATAGTGTTAAAAAGGAGGGGTTTCTTCCCACCATTCTTTGTCATTTTTTTCATGCCTGTAAGTGTTGTCCTGAAAATGTTATGGGGAGCACTGGAGGAGAAGGACCACAACTGCAATCGGAGAAAACGCTCCCAAAGCGCCTGCAAGTCCAGGCACTGTGCACGGCAGGACTCGCCGTCCTTCTCTTCACACCGCGGTGGTAAAAATATCAGACATCAAACAGTGGATGCACACAGCATTCAGGCAATTATTGCCCACCATCAACAGTTCATTTAAACATTTCTTCTGTAAATGCAGCTTTGTGGACTGGCAATTTCCACAGAGGTATTCATTCTCCTTGAAATCGTTCAGGTATTTGCAAAAAAAGCCAGTGCCTCCTACATTAAAGTGCTTCCACTCAGCCATCCTCCTTTAGTGCCTCTGGGGGGGGTTAATTGGATTACTTCATGGAGATTATTTTCCAGTACAGCCTAGACCTCAATATACTGGGATGCAGCTTCTTTCACCACGCTGATGGGGGACTCCAGCCCCCACCACCACCTTGAGAGGGCCATCCTGGCACGCCGAAGGGAACGGGGGTAGCGAGGACATCGCGGTGGGGCTCAGGAAGCAGCACCAAGGCACCTACCAACGTTCCAGGGGAGGACAGTTTAAAAATGTCCAGGTTTTAATATTTAGCACTTTTTTTGTTTTCCTCTTTTTTTCTGAGCTAAAGCAGCCCACAGTGTCCCCTCTCTTCTCCGTCCCCTGACATACGGTGTTGACACGACTCCCATCTACCTTTCCTGTTTTGCAAATCCAGCAGAAGCTGTTTGGTATTCTCACCAGCCATTCACCACAGGAATTAATGCAGAAGTTTCAAGTGCTAAGCCAAAACAGCTTTAGAGTGCAATTAAAAATGCATTTAATTTCACTATTATTTCACAAAGAATATTTTCAGAAATAGTAACCCCTTTCCAAAAAAAAAAAAAACAAACAATCGCACTGGAAACATCACAACTGCCTTAAATAAAGGGAATTGCTATTGATCTCTGGGTATCTTAAATTCAGCAAAATACCATGGCAAAATTGTTTTCTAATGAAACGGTGATTTAAATGTCATTAATTTAATATTTGTCATTGCCTTTTTACTACACTAATCCCTAAATTAAGGACTTCAATGTCTCCTATATCATTTAGGGATTGAATAGCTTTGATCCAGATTTAAAGGTTTAGAAGCGCTTTGTGTGGAGTTTTTCGTACATCCTCCTAGGAGCCATTAAACCTCTGCCAGAACCAGGGTGCAAGCTAATAGTAGTTTCCAAATAAATCTATTTTTTAAAACTGGGGAAGAAACCCCAACGTTTTCCATTTCTAACTAACCAACTCCTATTTCTCCCTTTTCAGGGCAGAGCAACGCAGCTGAGGAGACTTCTCACAGGATGTTTTCTGACCCCAAACACATTTCAATATAGGATTGTTATTACTTTCTAAAACCAGCCATGACGAAGAGAGTATGAAGTCCAGCTGCCACAAACGAGATGTTAAAGCCAGCTTGTTATGACTGCAGTGATCCTNATTAATTTCTTGGACTCCANCCCCTTCGGAGAACGTGGGCTGCTTCTCTTCTGACACCNTCGGGCAGNGATGGGTGAACACCTGGAAGGCAGGCTGGTGATAACGTCCTTTCCCATTTACCAGTTCAAACCACNACACAGAAAACACCGCAGCATTTCTTACAGACAACGCATAGGAAATGTACNACCCTCCTGGGCAGACTCTCCAGTACTTCAGCTGCATGGCACAAGCCCAAACCCATCGGAGGTTCATGGCTGTCCTACAAGAAGGGTGTTAACTTCAGTTAGTGGCACATGAGGGGACACAGCTCCCAAACCATGGAGATATGACATCCAAAGACAGCCAAGAGGGAACCCTAAAAGCATTTTCTAGGTATAACTGGATGGCTTTCCAACGGAGCGGTGCTCTCGTCCATGACTTGCACAGTTTGTGTCATAACTTTAACGCAGTAAAATTATTGTTATTTCCCCACATACAAGGATCTCCCCTTAATTGTCCACATAGAGAATTTAAATAGTTCAGC
>Ga0065711_1039040_pt1 | contig 18196 bp, 19 predicted proteins | sample Hoacrofraction12_FD_59098 | JGI IMG/M metagenome (GOLD analysis project Ga0065711, IMG submission 59098) | Hoatzin crop microbial communities from Cojedes, Venezuela - Epithelial fraction 12 v2 (version 2) | ecosystem: Host-associated > Birds > Digestive system > Esophagus > Crop | place... | reverse complement strand
CAGGGAGGTTGTAGAGTCTCCTTCTCTGGAGATATTCAAGACCTGCCTGGACAAGGTCCTGTGCAGCCTGCTGTAGGTGACCCTGCTTCGGCAGGGGGGTTGGACTAGATGACCCACAGAGGTCCCTTTCAACCCCGAATATTCTGTGATTCTGTGATCACCCCCAGCGAGGGCTGCATCACTCCTGCACTGTGCAGGTGCAGTTTCAAAGAACGTGTTTCAAGGGAAGCATTGCTTGGCCTTGGGTACATACCCAGGTAACTCCTGCCAGTTCCAGGAAAGCAGCAGTGTCAGAACAGCTGTGTGAACCACACACACGCATGCCCCGTTTCCCCACAGCTTAGAGCATGTGGATTCCTGAGCTCTTCTGCCCTGGCAAGTTATGTAGTTGAATGTGATAACACGCCTCTAAGTGAGTCTGCATGCTTTGCCAGGAGGAGTGGATGCAGAGCAGGCTGTTGAGTGTGGAGGCAGCTCTCTTGCCTCATGCTGCAGTCTTAACCCATAGGCTGTCCCACTGCAAATGACTCACGTGAGTGAGTATATTTGCATGCTGAAGGGGTGCTTCCATGGTAGCAGCACCAAGGCATGCAGAGAAAAGGGTTGTTGCACACCTGGGCTGCAAGCCATGCAGCCTTCCCACCTAGAATATCTCATCTCCCTCCGTGCTTTGGATGGAGCAGAAATACTGATGCTAGACACCCTGTGGGCAGAGGGTGGGAAGACTTGTTGTCCTCCTGAGCAGGTTCTACCAGGCAGGACTCCATTTGCCTCAGTGAAAATCCATTCCTGTTTATAGATGTATAGGTTTGGTGGCTAGGGAGGACCCTTGTGAGAGACCTTGTCTTGCATCGTGTGTAGCAAGAGTTTGGGATTTTTGCCAGCCTCACTTTGCATCAAGCCCAGCAAACTGCTGGGTTTTGGGAAGACGGGTTGAGCTTCTTGGCTCCCAGTTCTCGCAGACCAAGAACTTCAGCATAGCAAACAAGACTCATTTTTCCTGTAGCACCTCTCTAAAATGCTAATGCTCCTGGTGTCCTGACTGGAGCAGGGGTGAGCACCTCTGGGGAGTTATTCATCCTTTCCAAAGACCTGTGCCCAAGGCAAATGGGATGAATTGCACTGTGGAGGTGCCTGTCTCTTTTATGACTATGGAGGGTGCTAGACCCCTCGTGTTTAGACTGTGAAAGGAGAGATAGGTGATTCCCATCCTGTAGCTCCAGAGACTTTCTTTGGCATAATTTGTCTGACTTTGGTGGGTGTAAATTATGACATGCTTCTATTATAGTTCCTAATTGTTTACAATTTCACTGTCTCTAGACACTCTGGGTCAGATAGGAGTTTTGGTATTGACTCCAGTGGAAAGTAGCCTTCTCCCTATTTAAAAAGCAATGAAAGCACTTCGTTTGCCCCATCCTCTTCCTGGATTGTCTCCAAGCCAAATACGAGCATGGCTTTGATAATGCCTTGACACACCTCCTTGGCCTCCACTTTGTAAGAAAAATCCCCAGTCACATCTATCCCTCAGCATCTGATCTCTGTCTTCTCCTCCAGGATGAAGGATGGCTGATGGGCGTGAAGGAGTCTGACTGGATCCAGCATAAGGAACTTGACCAATGCCGAGGGGTTTTCCCAGAGAATTTCACAGAGCGAGTGCAGTGAAAGCCCAAGCCCACCAGCCGCATTTCTGCTGGAAGAAAGCAAGTTTTCTGGTAGATAATTGAAAAAGAACAGCAAAATGAAAAGAAAAGAGAAAGGAACAGAAGCCTGAAAAAAAGTCAACTTAAAGGGTGTGTTCTTCTCAAAGGGCAAGGTTTCAGAAGTAAATTGAAATTCAAAGTGTTATCAAAGTATATGCGTATTAATAATAGAGGCAAGACAAATACCCTCTTCCCCCTTTGGTTTTAACAGCATTTGAATTTAGAGGACTGATGCAGAAGCAACTCAGTGTGGTTCTCTAAATACTGCATAAACTGAATTGGCGAGATGTCAGTCTGATCCCTGGAAAGGCAGGGCTTGAGAGTAGAAGCTGCATTTGCTCTTGGGTGGGTTCATCTGTGTTGTCCTGAAGGTGGCTTGCATGGCAACCGTAAAAATTCAGCCTTCCCTACATGTTCAACCTACAGTAGGCCAAACTTTCTGTTATGCTGTTGAAAAAAATATTTAGTGTATAGTGTTCACCAATACAACGTGTGTGTGTGTGTACTTTTTTCCTTTAAAACAATGTTACACAAACTGTGATTTTTCTACTTGTAAAGACAGAAGAAACTACATGGAAAGGGCATGGAGAAGACGAAATGTGTGAAGCTGTGCTCAGTCCAAAGTTCTTTCAAATGCAGACACCTAAATTCTTGCAGTAGTATTGGCCTGTGAAGTGCTAAGGGGAATGGACAAATTCAAGAGGAGAAACAAGACAAAACAAGCAGATGCCATTTGCATGGCTCTGCAAGTTAGGAGAAGGAATCCTTTGCCCACAAAAGCCTGTAGGCAGTTTCAGAAAAGCTTAAATTCATGTAGGTGGAAGATAGTTCTAAAATTCGGCTGGTAGAAAATTTGCTTTTAAAGAAAGAGGTAAGGGAAGAAAGAATTTTTTCTGAAATAATTTGTGAAGAAAGAACACTGAGGAAAACTAATTTGCTTTCTGTGTTTTTAATTGGCATTGTTATTTGTGGAATTGTATTTCTTAGTTTCCTTTGAAGAGTTCTGTAAGTGAAATATTGTTAGATCAGCTTTCTCCAGTGCTGTGCTGGTGATCAAGTTAACATCTACGAAAACTGGACTCTTAAAATACTCATTCAAAATGGCTGCATGACTTCATGATATTTTAATACATTAGAAAGGAGGGCAAGAATATCAAAGTGTCAGTGTCAAGAAGACACTCTGCAGTCTAATACCGATGCTCAGACCTTTCCTATACCTTTCATTTGCTTCTGCTTGTTTTTGAGTTTTGTTTTTTAGTTTGAACAAGCAGATGACAAGGCTGTTACACTTGTTAAAATAAACCGGTCTGACCCTTCAAGACTCTAAAGTCCCACAAAGGTACTTTAAACTTTAGTTGAATACTGATGCAGCTGGCAAGCAGGTCGGGCTATTACCAGTTTTTTTGGCTCCCCCCCGCCACGATCTTTTGGCCTCGAAGGGATTTTTAACAGTGAGGTCACCTCCTGCTGTAACAGGACTAACTGTTAGGAGCTGGCTTTTGTCAAAGGTGCACGGGATGCTGACACACACTACTGAAAATCCCACCTTTTCCGATCTGTTTTGATTATTTTTAGGACAACAGAAAAAACATTGTAGGGCAAAAGTGTTGCTTGGGTTTTTTTTTAGGAATTTTTATTCAGAGGGACAGATCAGATTTTGATTAGGAAATGTATTGTAATAAATGCAGGAATTGCTGGCGTACCTCCTGCTTTCAACTTGGGAGATGATCTGTGCTAGTTATTTACAGTGATGTAACAGACATCAAAATCTGTTCTATATACCCAAATCCCTTCTCCTTTATTTTTTTTAAATAAACATGCAGCAATTTATATTTTACATCACTGTTACAAAACCCAATAGTATTAAGGAGTAACTGCTCACAGTACAGAAGGACTGGACTCTGCAAGTTATGGTATGGTGAGCTGTTTCTTTAGAATACTACCCTGTTGATTTTTTTTTCTTTGTCACCAAGGTTGTCTTTATTATTACTCTTTTTCCAAAATATCTATTTTTATGCATTTGTGACTCCCATAATGCTTTAAAGAATATTCATAGAAAAAATATACATTTAAATATACATAGAAATATATATTAAAAACGGGTTGATCCAATTAACATAATGCTGTCAGCTTAAAATGTTTATTTTTATGCAAAACCTGTGGATTATTGTTTTTTTAAGGAAGACGAGATTCGAAATACCAGAGCTGTGATTTTTTTTGTCTTGCAAGTAATTGTTCTAGAGCATTTAGAAAGCTGTGCTGATACCTAATTTATTGTGGGGTTTTTTTGCTGTTGTTGTCTTCTGCTGTGTTTGAACCAGATGACTGTCCCAACAAAGATTCTCGTAAGGCCTTTTCTTTTTATTGAGCTTGCAAAGCAACTATCCAGTACTGTATTGTCCCTGCAGAAGTGGTAATGCTCTGCAAAAAAAGGGATGTTGTTTTCAGGTCACGTGAGTGATGCTCAAGTATTGCTAGTGGGGAGGATGTCGCCTCTCTCTCCATTTGCTTCCCCCCCGCCCCCAGACCCCCTTGCAGGCAGGGTGAATTACCTGCGTCTTGCATTGCTTGCAAATAAGTGGTGTCAGCACATCTCGGCCAGATCCTGAAAATGCAGGATCGAACCCACAGTTTATAAATTGCCTTATATGAGAGTAGGATGGCATAGCAGGAAGCTTGTAGGTGGCAGTGAGTTTCGGAGCTAGGAGATCTTTTATCTCCGAGATCATGTTCAGCCCATTGTAAACAGCCCGAACTCCCCCCATTTTCAGTATTTTTACATCTGCTAAATACCTTGGTTCTGGCTGGTATTACCTGGTGAAATGAGCTTCCCGTTTCCTTTGGCTTAGGACTGATTCCAAGAGAAAGAGGGGCAGTAAACTCCCTAGTAGGCTGTGCCCACAGTGGTTTTTCAGTTTGCGGGCTGAACTGAAAAATCTGGGGAAACAAGTTGTGAGGGTGACCTGAAGTTGTATGGGTGACCCAAGACCATTTTTTTTCTTCATTTTCTTAGTGGAATGAAAAAGGGAAAGGTCAAATATTAAAAAATATCCTTTCAAACCAAAACGAAGCATTCATTTGTAGGGTTGCTTTTTCACTTTTTAAAAAACATTATGACTTGGGCTGCAACAAGTCGCTTTGAAGCAAAAATGTGAAACCTTCTGTACTGAAAATGGCGAAAGAAAATGTTTTAATGTTAATAGACTTTTTGCCTTTGCCTGTTTCTCTTAATCTGATGACTGGTTTCAGTTAACCCTAAACATTATCTACTGAAGCGAGCCCAAAGAAGCCTGTTGCCCAGTTCTGCTCCACTGACAGGTACACGGGACCCATTTCAGGGGTTACCTGGTATCGGGCCTGGCAAAGCTGCTGTTTCCCCATCTAATAATCTTCCACTTGATTGTTTTACTGGGTGAACAATAAAAGCATCTCTCATCCTGTGCCATTGACTGATTTTGTAGCCTGGCTTAGAAAGACATTCTTGCTCTATCGGTCTCAGTTTGGTCACAGATTTATGACTACAGATTTATGATGCTGCTCCAATTTGAGCCTAATCCCATTGTGCAGTGGGAATTACCATTTGCCCAACTGATAAGAAAGAAATAAGGCATTGGTTTTTCTCCCTTTTTTTTCTGTCTTAGCAATGTCAGTAATATATCTTTGTTGAATAGAATTAGGGAGAGGTCCTAGGGTAGAGATGAATGTGTTGTTCCAGGCGAGACTCCTGCATCCTCTGTGCTGCTTTCCGTGGGCATTTCTCAGCTCTCTGCTTTTACCACCTTGGTGTTTTTTGGCCATGAAGGAGATGCACGGAAAGGGGTTGTGCAGGCTTCATTCCAGCTGCTCAGAGCCAGTCCTGCTTTGGTCTGTTTGCCACAATCCTGGAAGCTTTGTCCACAGCTGCAGAACCTTTTCCTGTCCCACCATCCAAAGACCGTGGCCAAAGCAAACACCCCCAAGTTGAAGGGGTGTCTCTTTTATGACCTGGAGTGGGTGCAAGGGCTACATATTCTGCCTGGAATTGGATGTCAGCTCAGTTAAGTTTTGTGACAGCCTCTTAAAAGGAAAAGGCCCAAGGCTGAGGAGATGCTGGGGGAGGATACAGTGTCTTTTTCATTTTGGGTTGATGCGAGGACTGCTGCACCGCTTGGTTCCAAGGAGGTCCAGAACCTCTTTGTTTAGGGCTGAAAATAAAATGCGAGTGATCAAGATGTGCATGGTCAATATAACAGGTGTCTTTCCTGCAAAGGACACCTTCAGAGTGTCTCAGCCCTTTGTAGGAAGAGCCACTGATCTTCCACAGCCAAGTCCTGTGTGCTTCTAACACAGCGGCCTCTGATTCCAGTAGCCTCTGTGTCTTTCAGCATCTGGCCCTGCTCTCCAGCTCCTCCTCCTTCCCAGCCTCTCCCATGCTCCTTGGGGATGATGGTAGCATAGGGTACTTCCCACTAGCCTGAAATGCAAAGCTAGAAGGTGCACAAACATGTCCATTGGCAAATCCTACACAGTGCAACTTGATCATGCTAGTATCAGGAAAACAAGCAACAGCTTTTCTTCTCTGAGCTGCCTGAGGGAAGCTGTTCCTTGCCACACAGGTACTGTCGCCCCTGGCACTGATGCAGACACATCTCTGCTTGCGTGCTCTGGTTTAGACGTTTCTGGGTAGCAAACGCCTGACGGAAAGGGGTCCTGTGTGGTGCCCAGAGCTGGATTGTGCCACCAGCCCTTGCGAAGCCTGGGGTCTGTAGCTGACACGTGGGGGCGGACAGTTAGAAGGCCATTTCAGAAATTTTGTGTATGAAACTCAATGGAGAAGCTCCACCTGTGAAGACTGGTCCGTATGAACTTGTACTCTGATGTGTCTTATGGCTATAACTCCTTCACCTGTTTTTACAGTGTCTTCTGCTAATCCTGTTGCTAGTCTGCCTTTCATGTAGATGGTCCCTACTTCAGACTTGCCAGATGCGGTCCTGGGCTTATTGCTTCTCTTTAACTGAATCAAATGGCAAAGACTTTGGCAATGTATTGGCAATCTCTTTTGCTTCTGTTAATTCAGACTCTAGAGTTTAACTGCAATGACCTGAAAAATGTTTGGGTTTTGAGTGTTTTTTTAATTATTTTAATTTTTGTTTAAACAAAGCTGAACAATTCCCATTGTATTCAGAGCTGTGACGCCCAGTTTCAGTGACAAGTACTAGATGGATTTGTCCCATTTTGTTTCTTGGCGATGTTCAGAAATATAATTTGTGTCATCCGAAATCCAGTGTCAGTTTTTCTTTCTTGCTCGTATTTTTTTTCTTGCCTTTATATTAAGAAGCTGAAACAATTCAGGACTCCTCAAAGAGGTGAGTGGCTTCAAAGAGGCTTGGTTTGTCTAGACACCATTAACACTGGGAGTTCTTACAAACACGTGGGGTGGAGAGGGCGATGCTGGTCCTTCCCTGAATGAGTACAACAGCAGAATAAGCTCTTCTAGCAGCCATCTCTGGTCTGGTCTATTGTGAGGACCTGACACCAAATGTATGCAATGAATGGAAGGATTTGATACCTTTTGCTTTTTAACAGCTACTAACCCCCAGGTGATGCGATCTTCATCCTCTAAGGCAAGGTTGTTGATGGGAGTGTGACACTGCATGGGCACCCTACCCCACTCTGGCCAAACATCTCCCAGGTCCCTTTGGCCTGTTGGCACACCTGGGTGAGCTCGTAGTTTCCAGGCTGGCTTTGGGTTCTGCTCTTTCACAGGGCATTTTCTTCACCTGTAGAAAGGGGGTGTTTCTGCCCTTCAACCAGAGTGACCTGGGACCTGTGAGGGACAGGATTAGAGGAATGCATGGTTCGTAGCTGACTATTTTGGGGCTGCTCCCTCAAATGCCTCATTCCAGACAGGCTCGGCGCAGCTCCAGACGGACACGGTGTGTAAATAGCAAGTGCTGGCCAAAGGTTGGAACATGAGCTGATGCAAATCGGTGCCAATTAGCACTTTGATGAATGGGCTGCCAGAGTCCTCCACTCAGCATGCGGGTGTGCAAGCCTCCTGTGCGGGGAGCTGGCCAGGCTCTGCTTGAATGGTTACTCCGTTTCCAGATGGCCCGGAGGGTTTAGTGCCTCTTAGCCTCTCACCTCTGTGGCACTGGGATGGACCTGGATGAAATCTTGCGGTGGAGGGAGGGGGAGAGGCAGATTGTGCCTCTGAAACGATTGCTGCGCTTGGTGATTTGGGCTCTGCCTCTGCTTAGCGTGATGGCTCCTGCCAGGCTGAGCTGGGGCTGGGAGCTGGCAGGGCGGGAGTGAAACCTTTAGGTGTGGTGGGTCTGTGCATGCCTTCTGCTTGCTGTTCCTCACGCGGTTTCATTCTTGCCACCCAGAATTATAAAGAAAACAAAGGAGGGGAGAAGGTGGCCGGGGGGGGGAGCAGTGTGCATAATTCATTGTCAGCCGCCTCTGCTCAGCTGCATAATTCATTCCCAGTGATGTCTTCTTGCTCCAAACAAGTGGCACTTGGGCTCGTTGGCCGTGTGCAGGCTGTGGCCACGTGAGCCCTGGCATTGCATTTGGAGCAGAAACAGGCTCACGGGCCCCTGGGTCTGGCCCTGAGAGCCTTCCCTGTGCTGCGGGGAGAGCTGGGCTTTGCTCTGGGACCACAGCTGGAGAAGGAAGCCTCTGCAGATGGAGGGGGCACATGTGGCACTAGGCAAGGCTGGGGTGCCTGGGAGCGGGCAAGGTGGCAGCCGGGGTGTTACGTGGTGCAGGGGGCTGGAACTGGCTGGTGTCAGTCGCTCCACAGCATCTCTGTGTGAAGGGAGAAGGTGGCACCAGGGCTGTCCTTTGATGGGCAGCCCAAGCCGCCCGGAAGACCCTGTGGCAGGGGGTTTGAGCCCCAGAGTGGAGCTGGGAGTCACTCTGCAGCCCCAAGGAGGAGAAGATGGTTGTTTGGGGCAGCTCTCGGCAATTTCTCCTGTTTACCAGCTGGGTGAAGCTGGTGCCCTTTGCAGAGCAGGATTGTTGCTTCAGCAGGTGGAGGAGCCTCTGCTGCCCGTCTGCCGCATGGCCCAATACACAGAGCCATTAATAACGGTGCAGGAACAGGAATTCAGCAAGTGCTCATGGTTAATTAACTCATCACAGGCAGTTAATGGCCAGCCTGCTCTCCTTGGCCCCGTGGTGCAGGTAATGGAGTAGGCATCTCTTCTCACTGGGCAAGGTGCAGCCCTCTGCCAGGAGCAATGGGCAGAATTTGCAAGCTGTTTTGATGCACTGCTGATGGGTGTTTGGTGAGATTGTTTTTTCAGAGTCTGGGGGAACAGAGCTGTAAGGGGCCTTGCTAGTTATCAGAGCCAGGTACCCAGCTCTCTGGCAGGGGGAAAGTCTAATATCAGCTTTTCTTCTCCTAGCAGTGGCGTTATCCCGTGTCTTGCCTGCATTTGGGAGTGTGCCCTCTTCACATGCACTCTGCTTGTCTCAGCATTTTGTAGTGAATTAATATGTAGAAATTCAGGTGCTACCTATGCTGCATCAGGCATGGGGTGGGGTGGCAGAGCTGTGCAGTAACAAAGACACAGAGGCAAGACTGTGTTTTGAAATCTAAAAGTGGGATGAAATTATCTGCTCCACGGGTGACCCTGCCAAGCAGAGGGCTGAGCTCCACTGGGTGCAGGTCATTGCTGCGGTCCCGGCTGCCCCTTTGTGGTAGGGCAGCAGACAGGAGAGCTCTAGCAGCAGCGCAAGGTATTAAAATTAAATTGAACGCATTCGCATCATTTGGTCAGCGTGACACAGCCCAAGGTGTGAAACGAATGTGATGGGACTGGGGCTGATGCTGTGCCAGTAAGAGGAGGAATGCAAGCATGCTGTCCTGTGTTCTGAAGGGGATCTTGTTCCCCTTTCGGGCACCTTCTGTGACTGCCACAGCATTGGCTATTATGGCAGAAGTCAAGCGTGTTTGGAAAGCCCTGTGCCGCAGACCACCAATTCTCCGATCTCCAATTCAGAAACCTGTGTGAGCCTTTGGCATCGAATGAGGCCTCCTGGAGTGACTTCCCTTCTCTGACGTCCAGGACTGCCACTGTACATCTCTACTGGAGGCTGCCAGGAGAGAGCTGGCTAGTGATGTAGCAGAATGTGCTGTATTTGCTGTGGAAGGTGATGCTGTGGTTGGGAGTGCAGCGATGCAGCCACACGGAGGCACTCGTGAAATCTGTAAGTGCCTTACCTCAGTACGAAACATCCCAAGTTTCTAACAAAGGCCTTCTGTATGCAAAACTTCTGTGCTCTGTAAGGAAACCTGGGAAAAGCTCAAGCTGAGAGCATCCATCCTGGGGGCAGGGTGTTACAGTGGCCAGGCCATGGATTCACTCTTGCTGCTCATGTGAAGGATCGCATTAGCCAGAGATGCTTTCAGCCCTCTAAGACCTTTCCCCATAACCCACACCAGAGGCTGGCTTTGCTCCCCTGTGCCAAGTGGCCGCCTTCCTAAATCCTCTACAAGTTGCTCCTGGAGCTGTCTCGTGAAGCCTTGTGCTCATCTTCTGCCTCCCAAGCTCTCTGTCCCATGGGAAGGATGTACGTCCCGTTGCATAGAGGCAGTGATGTGCCACTTCAGGAGGACAGGTATTTTATTTTGCTTTTGCCTCCCCTATCTGGCAGCTCCCAGTGTTGCTCATGGGGTCTCAGGCTTTCTGCTGTGTCTGCGAATCATTGTTGCTCTTTCCCATATGAGACAGATGTTTTTGCAGGAATGTAAATTATGCCCATCCAGTAACTCTTTTATGAAACACTTTTCCTGCACACAGTGAAGAAAAATGCAGCTGAAGTTGGTAATTAAATGTTTACTGTTAAGTACTTTATATATTATATACTATAGATCATTCCATCCGTTAAACAAACCATTTAACTCCCTTTAACAGCATTATTGTCTATTATTAGGTTAATCAGCATTCGTATCCTGTAACTCTGCATTTCTATCTAATTAGCCTTTCTTTCTTACTTCATATTTCTGTTTAATCAAGCTCAGTATCAAAGCCAAATTCCCTGCACTCAGCACTAGGAGAGGACTTGATCCTTTCAATGCCCAGGGGGGCTGAGGGGCCCAGGTTTTAAGCAGTCTCACTGGATGTCTGCTCAGATTTTCTTCCCTGAGTCAGTCCCTGCTTAACTCTAGCGAAATTTGTGTCCATATAAGAAGCTGTAGGTTTGACACCTTGTTGATTAGCTCAGATTATCGAAGAGCTCCCCTGCGTGTGGTGGTTGCAGCTGATGTACGAGTGCTGCAGTGATTGCTTGGAGCATCCAGCCACTGCTCCGGCAAGAGCACATGGTGGGTTTGATGCTCTTGCCTTTGCCTCCAGATCTTTCTGGCCCCATAGACATTCTGCTAACAGGTCACTGGCAAGTTTAGTGTCATACGAATGACTCTGCATGGCATCCCTGCATAAAGGCACCCAGAGTTTGCAGTGCTGGGAGTCTGGCAGATGCCTGTTGAAAGCTTTCCTGTCCCATCAGTGAACCAATCTATCCTGCTGTTAATGTACTACCATAACCACTTAAGATAACTTAAGGTTAACTTCACAGTTAACCACTGTTCTTTACTGTCCACACTGGCATTTGGGTGAAATCTTTGTGAATCTGTGGCCGTGCTGGTGATTGACCCGGTGTCCCCTCAGAAGATGACCTCACCCTGAACCAGTTCATGCTATTGCTTAGAGCACCAATGTGACAGACGCTTTTGGCACTTTTTCCCCCCCCAGTGAAGGTAGGTTTGTTCACCAGAAAAGAAGAGATATTGAAAACAAGTCAAAAGGAGGTTCACAGACTGTTAAATCTGGTTCGTGCTGTGTCACTGGGAGTTTCATTCAGGTATGTGTTGGGTAAAGGGTTTATTTTCTTCCCGGCTAGAAAGGCAGGGAGTTTGTTGTGAGGGGTTGCCGGGGTAAGGATCAGCAGCTGGAAATGGCTCGTAGCTCACCTGGCCAGGGTGAAAAAGCACGTGCTGGTGCTCTTTCTCTTGCTTGCAGGCTCTGGCCATGGGTGAGAGCTGGGGCTGATGGGACAGGCCACAGTACCTGCCTGTGCAAGGGGTCTTGTCAATGAGCATCAGTTTTATACGTAACTCTACGGACCCCATTTGACAAACCATTGCAGAGTTGCTCATGCTTTGATCTCTGGAAGGATGCACTTTTAACTGAAGTGTTGTGCTAGTTAGCTGATGGCACTGACCTGTGACATGGGTGGGTACGTGCAGGCCATGATGCTGCGCACCAAGCTGCGTGAGGCTAGGCTGGGTTCTGAGCACTGCTGTGACACTAGCTCATATCATGCCTGCTGAAGAAGTGCTCTTTTTGGCATAAGCGTCTGCCCTGTTCTCTCAGTCCCCAAGCCCTGGGGTCTGCTGCAGGAGGCTGTCAACTGTAATCGCTCCCCTTCAGACATTTATGGGGTACCCAAGGCACCCAGCATGACAGCATCACTGGAAAGTGGATTAAATAGCAGGCAGGGAACACCTTGCTCGTCACCACTTAGCATCCAAGCTGCAATGGCTTTGAGGAATTGTCTGGGCCCCTCCGGAGTCCCTGAGCAGCTCTTTTGCTAGTGCCAGTCCAGAACAATCAGCAAATTGAGTTCTTTTTATTAACTTTAAAAGAAGACATTAGCCTCAGCCGGGAGAATAAAACCAATTTATGAGGCAATTAGCTCTGCAAAAACATTTCAGCCTCCCCAGAGCAGCCATCTGAGGAGCATCTTATTCCAGCTGCACAGCTTCTTCCGGCCTTGGGTTTACAGCACACTCCATTTATCACAAATAATAATAATGTATAAACAAATGGTTTCCTGATGCGTGTGAGAGACAGCCAGGAAGGTCTTCTCTGCCTGAAACTAGATGGTGTTGTTGGCTTGCTCCCTTCAGGTGCCATTCCTGTGGCCTGTTACTTGGTCGTGATTCATTTTGACGCCTAAGCCCTTTATAAGCAGTATTATCTTATCTGGGCTTCTCATGGGAACTGCAACAGGGTTAGTTACAATCCAAAGAAATGGAGCTACATGAAGAGTCCATAGCAGCAGACTCGGAGAGCTCGGTGTGTGTTTTCCAAGTCCCTTTGCAGCAATCGCAGCTTTCTCATTGCACTGAAATTGCCTGTTAACACTGGAAGTTTTGGCAAAAGCAAAAAACAGTGTCTTCCTCTGCCATTATTGCCCTAATCAAATTCTGGATGATCAAGGTGCAGGGATGAACGTGGACTGGAGTTGACACAAAAGTTTGATTTGCTACTTGTGGGCTAGCCTGGGAATTCCAAACTTGCCTTAAAAGCAAATTGAGGTGAAAAGTTAAAATTCAGTTTCAATGAGCTGATGCAAAATATCATTCTGCCAAACACCAAACTCTTAAGTTCTGTATTTTCCTGTTTCAACCTTTCCCTTTTATTATAAACATCTGTTTCCTGATTTTGATTACGTCATGCTATTGTGGAAGCGAAAACTGTACTATCAAACCCAAAACATTAGACCATAACATTTTTACTGCAGCTATTCTCAGCAAAGATAGTGAAGTTCTACAAAATTTTATGATTCTGTTAAATCAACATTTTTGACATAAGGTGGCGCAGCTGGAGGAGTGTGGGCCAGCTCTGTTTGACTGGTGAAAGGAGCACTCCTCAGCAGAAGAGCCCCAGGCTTGCACCATTTTCACCTTCATCAGCAGGAGGGAATCCTATGGGGCTTGGGGTGCATTAAGAAACCCAAGGGGAAAGAAAGTGCAATTGTCTGCTCAATTGTATGTGATCATATTAAAGTAGCTAGAAAAAGAAAAGGCTAAACTCCAAGCTTTTCAATATGAATCAGGATACCCAAAAGAGTGTTTCCTATGGAGAATTTTCAGGTGTTAAAAGTGGGGCTGTCTGTACCTCTGTTTCTCTCTGACCCCTGTTTCTGAATCTTGAGAAGGAAGTACCCAGCCTTGAAATGCAGTAGTCCTTATATCTATTAGGTTAAAGAACATGAAATAGCAGGGGAAAGTGACAAAAGCCACTGTTCAGAGTCACAACCAGCACCTGTCCCGCTGGTCGCTGTGACTCCTGCCGTGGATGCAGCGTAGGAAGCACGAATCCCAGGCAGACCTTCCCAGCCTGGAGTGTCCGCTGCTGCCTTGGGGCGCTGAATTAAAGATCTCACAGGACCGTGGCGTCGGGCGCGGTGGCTGCAAGCCCACGGAGGTGAGCGGCTCAGATGGGGACTGTGAGTGACCCAGCACACTCCAGCCTTTCGCAGCAACTTCCCCTACAATTTCCAGTTGTGCATTTTCCTCATGCTCCCCACTGCAGATGAAGCGTGGGATTTACAGCCACTAAGAAGTACTGCTATCAGTAGCTTGACCAGCCCAAGTCTATCAGTGGCTTTGAAGGGATTTTTGGATTTTTCTCTTATTTTTTAAAATCCTCTACTGCCCCACTTTTTTCTCCATCATTGAGTTAAAGGTCTGGTTAACATCTCCTTTGGAATAATTCTGCCTTTAAATTTTGACAACTCAGTGAGTCCAGCCAAGGCTTTTTAAAAGCTTTTAATTCTAAGCTTTGGGGGTTTTACACAGCTGGTTAAATCTGTAATGACTTTCTTTATTCCCACTTGAACTTTCTGCTGTTCTGGTGCTCTTTAACTCCTACAAGGCCTCATTTAGGTTCCATCAAAGCACTTGCACAAGGAGAGGAATGGTTCTTCCAGTACCACCAATTAATAAAAATGAGTGCGTGCATGTATAAATGGTGCTGCCACTGAAGGGACTGAGCGTAGTCTGAAGAAGACACAACCTCCTAAGGTATTAGCTGTCATGGCTGCATCATTCTGTGTGGAGCCTTTAGCAACTGAAACGCTTTCTCTGTGTGTGTGTCCCTGTAATATACCATGCACATAAAGCACTAAAGTCATTCCTGCTTCTACCCTCCCTAGGCCTTGGCATAGTACTGTTTGTTTTACATCCAAGCAGTTTTCACATCTTGGTCTGTATGACCAGGGACACGGGTGCTTCAACAAGCCATTGCTGGCCTTAGAGGAAGGACAGAGCTCAGCCTAGTTTTAAAAACTGAGTTGATTTTATGTTCAGGTCTGGTGCCAGCCATCCCGCTTGCTGAGCAGAAAGATCTTGACCTGTAGAAAGCAAAATTATGCTCTCCGTGGCTAAAGGTGAAGGGACACATTGGCACAACAGTTGCAAATAGAGCGAATTTCAGCAGGGGAGCCGGGGCCAGCCTTTGCCACACACCACGGCTGCTGACAGCCATGGGGTGTCTCACAGTGATGGCAGTCCTAGAGCACCACCTGTTTGCCCGCCTTCAGGTCCAAGACAGTCACTAGGCAGTTGCTTGGGTGGAAAAAAGAAAAAAAGAAGAAAAAAAGGCAAAGAAAACAGGAGGGGAAAAAAGAGTGAATGAACACATTGTGTTGTACTTGGAAACTACCTTCTGTTATCTGTGCTGTTACGTGCACCAGCTTTGATAGGCTGCTTCGTCGTCGTCTGGCCAAACATTCCTGTGCTGATGTACCAAAGCTGTCCCACTTTGATACTCACTCATACAAATGTTAGCGCTGCTGTAGTGGAAGCAGCTGTCAGCTGGATAATTGCACGGAGGCTGCTGGGTTTTCGTGCCGATTGTGAAACGATTCAGACATCCTAGTGGGAGGCTACAGCGCGATGTTTGGGCTGGATTTTCAAAGGTGCTGAAAGATTCAGATAAGTGCCTGCGGGGACTGACAATGCTTGAGAAGACTCTGTGCCGAAATCTTGCTGAATTCAGGGGCGTTTTGGCGTCGGAGCTGCTGAGACGCTTCTGGAAAGTCCTATTTGGAAGAAGAAATGCTGGTAGCATGCCCTGTGTCATGGAGAGCTGGCAGCTACAGAAATACCAAATGCCAAGGTAGAGTAAACCAGATAAATGTATAATTTGATGTCCTTGCCATTGAAAAGGGATTTGGATTAGAAGCCTTTGGAATATTAGAGGTCATGTCTTATGAAGGATAGACGGGTTAGAAAAGCAGGTTCATCTGGAGCAGGCTTCAGGAGAGCTGTCTTTGGTCTTTGCCCTGCCCTGGACTTGCTGTATGATTGCAGAAGGTCATGGAGGCCCAAGCTCTTGAGAACACAGAAGTTGAGGCTGGTTTAGAGGTCTCTCATCCCTGGTCTTAGTCCCTGAAAAGGTTTTGATGGCCACTGTATCCAGTTTTCATCAAGAGTTAGTAACACATTGGTCTCCTTTAAATGTTTGGACAAAATATGTGTTTTTGTTACAGAAGATTTTACGTCTGCCCCGTTCCCCTGGCCTGCGGGTGAAGCCCAGCCCCATGCCTGGGCTCAGCCCGACTGGGCAGGCAGCAGCCTAAGGAGCCGTTTCACCTGAGCAAAACCTGCCCTTGAAGGCAACGTACCCACACCTCAGCCCAGCATAGGGAGTGGCTGCATGTGGCATCTCTCACCATGGCATTCCAGGGTTTTACATCAAAGCAGATGTGGTGTTCCCTGTGCTGGCACCTTCTCATGTAGGTGCCAGTTGCGGGCTGAGGGCGATGGTTGTTCTCTCTCTGCTGGCTGGTGTTGGGCAGTAGTCATGGGCTTCACATGGGAGGAGATGGGCTTCTCATCCTCAGCAGTAATATTTTTCATGTTTTCTCAGCAGGAAACCTGTCACAAAAAGCCCAGTATCATGCTAGGCTGATGTGTGTCTCCTAGGGGTTCATCCTCCTTCTGGGACTGTCTGGAAGAAACATGTCGTTCTTGTAAATGCCATTGCAGAAGGGCTAAAATGCCTTTCAGTCTTACCAGAGACAGCACTGTATGACTTTGCGTTTTCAGATATGAGGTTACAGGCCATCTTTGGCTGTCAGAAATGGAGAACAAGCAGTGCCCTCTGCTTCTGGCTTCTTTCAGACTTAATTCTTCCTTATGACACTCAGATCTTGGGCTCCTCCTGCTACAGTCAGGGTCGCAGCTGGCTCGGGAGCTGGGCTTTGACAGGGGTGAGTCCTTGCTTGCAAATAGTTCCTCTGCAGCTCACGTAGGACTTGCTGCTGAAGTATTTGGGGCTTGTGCTATGATCCTGCTGCTGCCGCCACCATGTTGCAGTTGCCTTCCTTCAGCAGAAACATCTCACACAAATCTCAGCTCTGCAGTGTCTCAGCCCAGCTTTGTGTGTGGGGTGGGGGTGGAAATAGGAGCAGGAGGGAGGCTGTGGAGCTCCAGAAAGAGGTATGCTCCCCACATCCAGCCTCATACCGTGGCTGGAAATTGTCTTACAGGCATCACCGGTCCATTGGATGGGGTGGGATGGGATGGAGGAATGCTAACAGGCCTTGTCTCAGCTGGGGAAAAGAGCTCTGTAATGAGGGTAAAGTCCTGCAGCTGCCACCTTTGTAATTTCTTTTCTGCTTTCTTACTAAGGGGAAGCGAGTTGTGTTGCCTGCTCCTCAGAGGATAAAAGCTTTCTTGTCTGAGGCTGGATTGCACCCAGGAGTGTGGTCCTGTTGTCAGATGGAGAACGGCAGAGGGATAATGACAGCTGGGTGGGTTTTTCAGCAAAAAGTAAAAGACGAGGCCACCTTTTGAAATGAAAAGGGGAGAGAGAAGAGGAGCTGGGGAGTGTGTATTACAGTCATTAGCACGGAGTTTAAAAGAACCAGCAAGCGCCCTGTGTTTTAAAGTCCAGTCAGTAGCGCTTAATAGCCCTGGCTTCCCACAGAAGTCCCTCAGCCTGTTTGTAGTCGCTCCCGGCAGTGAGACTGGTAGATTTATATGGTTTTACAGGGGTACAAAAGAGTTGCTTTGCAGCACGGCACCGTTTCCCCTGAACGGACTCTGTGACAAAACAAATTTCGATGGTGTAAAGTGCCTGGGCAGCTGGACCAAAGTAGTCCATTTGCAACACCCCACAGTGAGTGAATGTCAGAGGACTGGTTATGGCCATGCTGAAAGGCAGCGAAGGAGCTGATCACCAGGCACTTACAGAAGGATGGATTTATGGCAGTGACCTGTGCATTATGAAGAATATAATTCTTTTTCCTCCTGAATTAAGCCTAAAAGCCAGTGTGCTGAGTGTTGCACATGAGATTGCAGACAGGGTGTCTCCATAAACCACCCTTCAGGGAACCTGTGTGTGTTACTGACACGCTGGTGCAAGGGCGTATTTCTTCCTTTGAAAAGGCTCAGGCCCTGTGAGGAAGCATGCGAAATAGTCCCCGGGAGGTGGCCTGATGTCCTGGGAGCAGCATGGCCTCTCAACCCTGGGGAAGTTGCAGGAGGCAGGTTGTGAGCAGGGAAAGGTGCATGAAGGGTGGCCCTGGCAGAAGAGGAACAGCATGCTGTGGGGAGGGAGAGGAGGTCTTACAGTCAAGGCTGAGACACAGCCATAGCTTGTAGATAAATGCCGAGGTATGGATAAGGACCTTTATGTCACGGTGTTCCGCAAAGTCTCTTTCCCTTGAACATTTCATGTTGCTTTTTTTTTTTTTTTTTTTTTTTT
>Ga0065711_1039039_pt1 | contig 18197 bp, 12 predicted proteins | sample Hoacrofraction12_FD_59098 | JGI IMG/M metagenome (GOLD analysis project Ga0065711, IMG submission 59098) | Hoatzin crop microbial communities from Cojedes, Venezuela - Epithelial fraction 12 v2 (version 2) | ecosystem: Host-associated > Birds > Digestive system > Esophagus > Crop | place... | reverse complement strand
GCCTGTACTGGTGCATGGGGTTATTCCTCCCCAGGTGCAGGACCCTGCACTTGCCCTTGTTGAACTTCACAAGGTTCCTCTCTGCCCAACTCTCCAGCCTGTCCAGGTCTCGCTGAATGGCAGCACAACCTGCTAGTGTATCCACCACTCCTCCCAGTTTGGTGTCATCAGCAAACTTGCTGAGGGTACACTCTTCATCCAGGTCATTGATGGAGAAGTTGAACAAGACTGGGCCCAGTACTGATCCCTGGGGGACACCACTAGTTACAGGCCTCCAACTAGACTCAGTGCCGCTGATGACAACCCTCTGAGTTTGGCCCTTCAGCCAGTTCCCAATCCACCTCACCGACCACTCATCCAGCCCACACTTCCTGAGCTTCCCTAGGAGAATGTTATGGGAGACTGCGTCAAAAGCCTTGCTGAAATCGAGGTAGTCTAATCATTGTGATATCCACTGGTATTACTCCCACTAACATTAATCCTGATTAGTGCATCTGACATTAATGTGGATGTCACAAGTACTTCAACCTGATTTTCCAGGCTTGTTGTGTGCTTAAGAACATCCTGGTTTCTGCTTCGAGGAAAAAAGCTGTTCAGACATCACATGTAAGATGGTCAGACACCAAAGTCCCAGGATTCATTAACTATGGTGATCCCTTCCCTCAGGTCTCTAGTGTCTTCCTCTCAGAGAAAAATGTACTTTATATCAAACTCCTTGGTGTAGGGGATTTGTGTTTTCATTTTGTGATTTTGTGTACATGCCACAGAGCTCAGTGCAACATCAGTGCGCAACACTTAACAACAACCTGTACACAACTGTGGAGTCTCAAAATCTACCAAATACGTAGGGTGAGTCTTCCAAAGAGACGGGAGCAGCTGTTGTGCCTACATGTATGTGCTTTTCCACGTCTGTGGTCTCCCCTGGACAGCAGAGCAGCGGCAGCCTGCAGGCAGGTCCCACAAGCACCAGGCACTTCACGCCAGCCGTGGCAGGCAGCACAGCCGGTGGTGGCAGGCATATTCTCCTGTAGCAACACTGTCTGCTCAGCCCAGGCATCTCCCCACAGAGCCAAGACCTCTGCTTCCAGCTCCTGCGAGGCTGCGTCCCGTCTCGCCAGCCCTGCCTGGGAGATGCCGAAGACCCAGCGCAAGGCCCGCCGGAGCATCAGTGAGGCCCTGCTGCCCTCTCCAGGAGAGCTGCCAGCAAGCCGCTGCCAGCCTGCAGCACAGCCTTGCGCGCAGCAAAGAGTGGATGGGTTGTCATGAACAGGCACAGCAGGAACTTCATTTCAGCGAAGATGACAAAGTGCTTCTCAAAAGGAAGGGCTGTTTCTATGGCACTAAACACGCTTATCTTCGGCTCAGGCTCACGGGAGCAGGAATCAGCTTTTCTTCAGGAAGAACACGCACCCAGCCGATGCAAAGGAAGATGAAGAGTAGGGCAGTAGTGGCAGTACCTATACCCAGTGCCTGTAACTGGGGGAGCAAACAGATGGAAGGAGATGAAGGGTAGCAAAACCCACACTCCTTGCTTCACGTTCTGATGCAGTGGGTAGGACACGCATGGGGATTCCCTGAGGGCACGTGCCATCACACCCACACCGCAGTGAGCTCAGCTGCTTGACCACAGCCACAGACTTGAAACACTGGCACCATCCTACTTTGACAGAGGACTTTACAGCTCAGGAAGCAAAGTATCCAGTGACAAAGCAGTTGGTCCACCCAGTGACAGGAACATGTTGCCTCATAACCAAAAGGATGGGCATGTCACTCACAGGAGAGGTAGAATGCCAGGAGCCAGCATGCACACTTCTCTGGGGTTTGTCCAGTCATAAACTCCTCAAGCAGATGTAGAGGAGAGGTGAGTATCAAACAACAGGGACATAGCAATCACAATGCAACCATTAATAAATCACATGAAGTGGGAACAAGGGGATTTTAGCATTCAATCAGTATGGGGAAAGACCAGAAAAAAAGTCATTGACAGAATTTCAACTAGTTGTGTTTCATTAAAGAGCCAGAATTCAGCACGATGAGGCTGTGTTTGAAAGGTGCCATTCCACCGGGGAAGGTCATGGCCTAGCATATGCTGCAAAGGCCTGCCGGTAATGCTGTCTCAGTAAGGGGCTTTTAGTTTCTTCTCATTACGCAAGAGGAAAAGGCTAGACCCTCATACACAAAGCAGCTATCTAGAGGCAAGCTACGACACATTTCAGAGATTGTGTGTTTATAGTCCAATGGTGTTTAAATCTTTTGCTCCCATCTGCCACCAAGGGACATCTTTGCATTTGGCTTTTATTTATCACCAAAGTCTATTCTCATTCCAGCCCACAGAGGCTGGTGAACAGTCCTTCCTTATTTTTCATTCCAGAGGATTATTACTTATGTTGAATCCATTTGTCCCTCACAGAGATGTAAGATGTAGTTCCCCAGGAATTCAGATGTTATTTAAAGTTCTTTTCCAATATCCAATTTGCTTTTTATTTATTTAGGGAGCTATTTCACCAGGAACCTTGCTGTTGAGAGACACCATGACTTGTTTACAGTGCTGGTCCTGAAGGTGCCCAGCAGCTGGGGGAGTTGGGCAGGCAGCAACATTACAGATTAAAGAATTAATTACAACAGAGAACACAACATTAAATAAAAGCAAAAATAGCAAATACAAGGGAGGAAAGGGAAACATAAATTCGGAAAAATGCACTGGTGTTTAGGACAGTCACAGTGCAGGGACTGGAGCATACTCCTGAGCAAGCACCTCCCAGCCAGACATCACCTCGTTTCAGCACAGCTCTCCCCACGTGTGTTGTGATCGTGTGTGTGGCTGCTGTCCAGGCTGCCATGTAGCCTTTCCAGAGGCTATCAGCCAGGCCTGCGCTGACGGGATGGCTCCTGGACCACCATTCAGCAGAAAGGCTTGTCTGGCTGCAGCAGAGCATGGGGCTGGTAACTCCCAGCAACAGATACGTGAAGTCCTGACTCTGCGCTGTGGCAGACATACTGTGCAGCTGTGGGCAAGCCTCTTCCCCTTCTCTCTGTCAAAGGTGCTGGGTGACAATGACACTCCCCTTCTCACTGTCTCACAAGAAAGCCATATACTTGTGACCATCTGGACCTGCTGTGAACCTGCCTGATAGGAGCAGAGGGACGGAACAAAATCTTGCAGCCGGGCATTCCCAGGGCCCCTCACAATACAGCTCACAGCCAGGCAGGCAGCAAGGAAAGGGACTGGACTCTGTCAAGTACCATGGGCTGAGCAGCCTCATTCACATGGAACATGTCTGGGAATAAGGTTCCTTGCATGGAGAACTAGCCAGGTCCCTGCGCATAGCAACACACTGCCTCTGCAGCACTTGCTTGGCAGCACCAAAAAACTGCATTTTCCTTAACTGTAGGGGCTTCTGAACAAGCATTATGAGTGTTACATCCGTGCCCCAGACACAAAGTAGCTGCTAATTATTCCCACTGCTGTTAGTTTCCTTTGGTCTCACTTTCTGATCATTTAATGGGAAGTAGATGATGCAATAATTGAATGTTGGAACCTGCAGACACCCCCACCTCCAGCAGGGGATACACATTATTTACCCATAAAAAGTATTCCAAGTGTTATTACCATGTAAACTGTGAATAATTAAATTCATAGGAATTATTTCTGAGGCATGTAAATGGGAAGATTCCTGCAGAGAAAAAGCTGGGCAGCTGGCTCCATTCCGACAGCAACACAGCCATGGAGTGAGAGGACGCCCTGAACTCAGCCCCATGACTCTCATGCTACATAATGAGCAATAAAGCGTGCAAAGGAATGGGAATGGTGGAGACTGGAGTCACTGGCTGCTTAACCCATTCAAAATTTCCATCTAGAATGTCCACAACCTCCTGACCATCTGGGTTCCTCCATGCTAGCAGGCTGCTATCCCCTTGCAAAAGCATTAAGAACGCTCACGGAAAAGTGCATAGACTCAGGTCACCATCGACTGCACAGAAACCTCCATAAACATTCCCAGGGCCTCACTGTCACACAGAGAACTCAGAATGGATTCTAGATACTGATTCAACCTCCTCCTCCCCTTTCTTCCTCCACGCCAATCAATCAGCAAAACATGATCAGATCGGTGGGCTCACCTACCTATCTTCAGTGGAATCTGACAACCATGCAACAAGGCACTTGTATCCTATCTTTAGATCTGACTTCCACTGCTGGCAATACAACTTTCGCTGCAAGAACCAAACACGTTGCAGCCTAAGGTTGCAGTTATCTCTGATGAGTCAGAGGCCAATTTTAGAGGTAAATAAAACAACAGTAAAAATATTGTCCCTAAGTGTACACCTACATCATATGCAAATTCTTACCTAAAATGTGTCAAATTTAGGATAATATAGACTTGTAAGAGTGGCCACATGAGTTCGGATCTAAAGTCCATTCTGCTCAATATCCTGCTTTTGGAAACAGACAGGAGAAGAACGTCTACAGAAGAATATAAGAATTAGGAAAGCACGTAGCAGCACATGCCCAACCTCTACTAATATGCGTACAGTTTGGAAACTTTATGAGTCAGAGTGGGGTGAGTCTTTGGTATTTAATATTCACAGATGGAATTTTCCTCCACAATTTTACACTTAAATTTTTTGAAACATTTAGCACCTACAACACCCTGATGCAAGGAGTTCCACAGCTCCAGTATGCACAGTGCGAGTACCTCCCCTTTTTTTTTTGAATCCTGTTTTTTAATTTGACATATGTATTGTCACATCCTTCCCTCAGCTCCTTCAAGAACAGAGGCAGTGAACACTCATTCCTTCCTCATCCTTTCTATTCCACATGATTTTATACACACATATATAATTTAATCATCTCTTTTCCAAGGCAAAGCTTTCCTCATAAAGAAGCCATTCCAGATCTCTGATGATATGATCATATTTGCCTCTCTAATGTTTTCTAGTTCAACTCTTTGCTTTCTGAAATGGGGAAACACCACTGCATAGAGTACTCAAGGTGCAGAACACCAGCAACTTAACGCAAGGACAAAATCCTGTTACCTGTTTTGTTCCCTCTCTTAAGAACTCCTAACATGTTATTTACTTTTATGACTGAGATGCCAGCATTTCCATATAAGTATTTATTACAATCCAAGGTCTCATTCATGACTTAACAATCACCTCTGTAGTTATCACTGTATACACAAAATTAGGATTGTTCCTCCCTTCTGCCTATCACTTTCTGTTTCTCTACACTGAATTGCACCAGGCTAGTCACCCTATAAAAGAGCTTCCACAGCGCTCTGCAGTGAACTCCTACTTTTACTACCTTGAATAGCTGAGAATTGTCAGCAAACACACAGTCATCGTTTATCCTTTTCTCCAGATCATGTATGAGTATGTCAAACTGCTGAAGCACAGATCCCCACAGGATTCCTCTGATGACCTCCCTTCACTGTGAAAACTGGCCATTTACTCCTCTATGCTTTTTAAGTTACGTGTCCATCTGGTGATGGAGGGGGACCTGTCCTCTCATCCCATAACTGCTTGCTTTATTTAGAATTCTTTCACAAGGGACCTTGCTGAATTCTTTTTGGAAATCCAAACAGAATATATAAATTCAGTTCTTCTGTCCCACATGTTTTCTGCTTCCTCCAGAGAACTCCAAGAGATTTGCTAGACATGCCTTTCTCTGTAAGAGTCCTAAGTCTTCAGTGTGTCACACTTGCTCACGTGCTACTGACTTCATGCATTCCTAAAAGAAAAAGACACTGATTCCTCCCCCACCTCGTGCTGTCTCCAGTTTCCCTGATTAGGACTGATGCACAGGGAGTTTTCCCAAGCGCTGGCATTGACATACCCTGGGAATATTCAGCCCAATGTTCCCACGAAATCCTCTGAAGCTGCACTAAGTGGCACAGGACAGCTAGGAGAGGTGCCCCCGCTCCTCTCCACAGGGGTGTGTACCACAAAGGTCAGGGCTGGTGCGACGAGGCAAAGGTGAGCACTCTCATCCCTTTGCATGATGGTGCTCCTTTCTCCAAGAGCACAGGAAAGCTCCCTGGCTCTAGGGTGCTAGTCTGTAGCTCTGCCATTGCAATGGGCTGTTGATCTGTGTCCACTCACAGCTCTTAACATCCCCCACCACAGGGACTCCTAAAACCAGCTTCAAAACAAGGGGTTCGGTTCCACACTCAGAACAGCAGCACAGGTGCAGCAGACAGCAGAGCGAAATAGCATGTGTAACTTGGGAGCCATTTGTCATGGGCTTTGTTTAACTTCTCAGAGTGAAGAACCCAGAAGAATATAGGATTCGTCACTTTAAATTCTATAGTGACAAACCAGCAAGCGCACTTAACAACTGAAATCTACTTTATAGACAGTAATGGATACTGTTAAAGTGTAACCTGGTATTTGGATTATCAAAGGCAGAGTCTATCAATTTTTGGGTTTGTATTAAAGTTGTTTTTTCCATCTGTTGAAAGTGGCTCTTTGTGATTTCACAGGGCATTACACTTTATGTATCTCATTTGCTGCACCCAAAGGAATTTCATTCTGCTACATTAAAAAATACCTTGGGACACTGGCTAAGCTTTTAACTTTCCAGAACACGATGTTCCATGTCTGTCTCCATCCCAGCAGTTACCTTCTTTGAATGTCTAATTTATACATAAATACATACATGTATACAATGTAATTCACATGTCATTTTGCCTTTGTCACAATACAGATTCTGTCTCTATCCCATTGTGCCAAAGCCACGGTCAGCAGCCCAGCTTCTGCCACACTTGTCTGGAAGGGACACACTTGATCTCTGAAGCACACTTAGATCTGTTTCAGTGCTTTTGCTTTCCTGTGCACTACACATGGGTGGAGAAACAGGAAACTACACCAAAGTTCATTTTGCTGCAGATGTCATACAGATAGACACTGCGCACACAGATACACGTGGGTATGCTTTCACTCTCGTGTTAATCTTGCTTTGTTCTTTTAAGGTAAAGTACAGGCCATTCTAGCTGAGCATTACCGTGCCAAAGCTAGGACTCCCTCTTAGTAGAGGATCATCCCAGTCACATCACCATGACTACCATCCATTACAAGTGCCATCACAAAACCGACTTCCATCATCTATCCTTCCTGTAAAACCACGGCAACTAAATACCAGCAGTTTTGCCTCGGTAACAAGCCTGTTCTCCTGTTTGTCCCAAGCTCTCAACGCCTCTAGCTCCCTGCACACTTGCCCTTCCTGTTACTGTCACGATATTGCACTGGCTCAGATCTAGCTGTCATTCTGAAGGATCTTGCTACAAAGTAAATTTGGGGAAGGCTTAGGATATTGCTGAATCTAAGCTTCCTACTGGGTCTCCCCCAGCTGCATTATTGCTCCACAAAGCTATTACTGGGAACTGATGGTTTAGCTTGGCAGGTGACTTGAACGTGCTGTGCAACACACACTGGCAAAAGCACAGAAGCGGACAGGTCCTGCACAGTTGTGCAATCTGGCGGACTGCCTCTCTAGAGCAGCACTATAGTCCACAGTTTCCAAACACAAGCTGTGTGTAAAGCCTAGCTTGGTAACTCATTGCGAAACGTAGCTCGCTGCCACGATGATGCATATTACATTCCTTTTAAAATCACTATGGAGAGAATTTCCAGGGCAGAGGAAGCTGCACAGCATTTTCATGGATTGTTACAACATGAAGGGATCCAGAGTGCATGCTGCATCTCTTATCTTCATTGCAGTGACCCAGAAAGTTCTCTTTCCCAAGATCTCCAGCCTGCTTGAACTATACAGCTGCTCACAAGTAAATAGAGGATGTTCCTTCTCAGCATGTGGATGAAAATACACCCACTTCTGTCAATTCTCCCCACCACGGCAAGCAGCTGCTCATTTCCAGAGCACAACGGGAGCATGACCTGACTGCAGGATGCCAAGCACTCCCAGCTTGGCCAGACTGTCTGTATGCTCAGTCAGGAGCTTTGCTACCCCCCAGCACCGTACAAGGTGGGTAGGCAGCTGCTCAGCAAGAGTCAAAACTGAAAGTCCACTCTGCATCAGGTGCAACATCTTGGAACTCGTCAAGAGGAGGCAGCAGAGCAGCAGGGGCTTCTGCCACTGCAGGAAGCATCTACCTGCAATCTGCCCTTACGGAGAAAGAAAAAAACATCCCCAGCCTGAGAAGAAGGACAGAGAACAACGCTCAGAAGCAGCCCCTGACTCCTGCTGGCCACACACAGGGCCACAACAGAGTGGAGCTTCGGTTTTTCTGCCACGACTCAAGCAGTGACACCAAGCCACCTCAAAACAGAGAGATGCCAGGCATCACAGGCGAAACTGAGGAGCTTGATGTGTTTCTCTCCAGCATTTTCTCACAACCTCCAATATTATTACAGTGACGCACAACACCAGAGAATATAATTGCTGTAGTGATTACTTACAGCCATTACATTAAGCTTTAAAATGCTCCTTTCAATTTGAACAATGTTTTTTCAAAGTCAACAGCTGGTTCACAGCTTGAAAGCAACAGTTAAGATAAATTAAATAAAAAGGGTAATAAAATCACAGACTAAATTTAATTTCTGAAGCACATGCAAACTCCAGCAAAGCCTCTAAAATATCTTTTAAAAACATCCACAGAAACAAAAGTCAATACAACCAACAATTAAACTGTGCTCATTAATAAGATTGTGATGTATGAACACAAATAACTGTGTACACTTCTAAATGCACTTAAAACAGAGCACAAAACAAATTCATGCAGGATTTATAGCCCTAGTCTGGGGGATAAACCAAACACAAGTTTCAAATGAGATTTGTAAATCCTGGGAGGAAGAAAAAAATGTTTATACATATACTCTTCCTCTTAAGGTACATAAATATATATAAAGTGTGGTTAATGAAAATGATTCGTCCCTACCCTTAGGATAAAAAGGTTATCTGGTGTGTGCTCAAGATCAGTGTAATAACAGGACCATTTATCAGCTCTTGAAATGCACTACTGGAATAACAGGCTTAAATTCCTAGCATGTATGACTTCATTGAAATGCCAAGAGACTTATCTCTGGCCTGATCTTCTGTTTGCCGCTTGGAGAATTCTATTCACAATTCAAATGGCCTCTGCTTGGCTAGTGAGGAAGTGCCGAAGCTACCCATCCATCCGAATGAGCCAGAGAAATGTAAAGGAGTCATGCCCTGGCTTTCTTCCAGACTGCTGTCACAAAAGCTTTCCACCTACCACACTGTTCCAAACAGGCCGACTAGCAAGCAAGCTGTCTCTTTGCCTCCATCCTTTACACTGTGGATCAGCTGTTCAGCACTTTACATCCTATCGCACTTACACAAGAAGATCACGCAAGAATTAAGAATACCTATTCCACCTTCTTTATCAACTGGGTTTTTTGCCATATTGGAAAGGTTGTTTCTCATCAATGCTCATTAGCAAAAAGAAATATCCCAAATCAGTTTTCTTACAGAAAAAAATAGCCAAAATGTAAGAAGAGTCGCTGTTTTGTGTTCTGATACATACTACTCATATATACATGTATGTTTGTGTAACTAACTTGCTTAGCACTAGTGGCCAACTTCCCTGAAGCCTTAGGCCACACACTGTGAATCTGCCACCTGAATACTGTGAACTTCCACTGAACCCTTGCCAAGCTCAGTGCAGGAGGGCCCCAAGGACTCAACTGCAGCTATAAGATAAGGAAGTCAAGTCATCCACTGACAGCAGCAGGGCCTGTCTGAAGATAAGGGTAGAATCTTCAGCCTGACCAGAGACAATGAAGAGGCCCAGTGAGGGACAGAAGACCCCAAACCCAAATAACACCATTGGATCAGCTGCTGCTTGGACACCAAGTGGAGAACCTGTGTGGGCATGGAACTTAAGACTGTAAGTGTAGAATTGCCCACGGAATCCTTTGTTCAGGGTCCCTCTCCGGAAGCACCCAGCTCGAGCTGTTTTACACCGCTGTACCACTTAATAAACTCGTCTGGCGCACGTTGTACCAGAGACTGTTTCAGGAAACCTAGCACCGAGCCTGAGAGATGAGGAAGCATCCGAGAGTGAGTGAGTGTGTGGGGGGAGTCGAAAAGGGGCACCCATTGGCTTCCTGGAGTCGCCCACTGCGAAGGGACTCTGGTCCTAGCAGTGAAAGTCTCGGGTGGTGTATGTGTGACTCCTGGAATGGTGTGTGAACGCTGAGGCAGCAGCTTCTCCCTTAACAGCTTTCCTTGTAAATCTTCTCAATAGGCAGAGAGACTTGGTGTCACAGTTTTATGATACATGTGTAGGACACAGCTGTATTGCAACAGACAGGTATATTCTCTGAGTTACACACCATTTTCCTTCCTTCCTCGTTGTTCATCCCTTGCAAGCAGCAACAGGGACTATCACAGAAAGAAGAGATTAGCCAGCCACCTCCTCTAGAAATCACTGAGACTACCTGTGTAGTAAAAACTGCACTATGTACACATCCAAGAGAGTGAGATGAGTATGTAAAAGAGGATGTACCTCACTACTTTAAGGGAGAGGCATCTCTGTGCAGATGGATTACACCAAATATTTCCTATACTTGGTGCACAAGCAAGATTTTCGCAGGCACTCAGAACAAGAGGACATGTTGGCATATATTCAGTATGTGATTCACCTCACCTACGTTTATCTGTCGAATAGGCAAGAAGGTCATCTGAGCTAGTCTTTTAGCTTCCTTCTGTAGCATGAGCAGAGAAACAGACACCCAAAGAGAGCAATTTATTCCACTTGCTTACCTACCCTAAGTATCCCATCTCAGGCTGGAATGGATCCCTCTCAAATAACTCAGGAAAGCCCAGAGAATGGCTTAGGATGGGCACCTAGTGGAATCTGGCCTAGACTCCTATCTAGGGTCCAGCTGAGACAACAGAAAGAGTACATACTGCCATAAAGATTTTTTGTAAAGATTTTTTGTTTCTTTTAAAGCTGAAGGAGCTGTCTGAACATGTTTGCAAATATGAAAGAGATTCGAGTTGATATGAGGGAAAAAAAAACACAACTAGATTTTAAAAACAGTCTAACATATATTTTCCATCCAGCAAAGGTAACTAAGGCTATATATGTAAGCAATACTAATACTGTGTCTCAGTTGCATCTCAGCACAGACACATATGTCCCAGATGGATGTTACATAATGTTTTTGGAAAAATAAGCATTTTCCAGTGATTTCTGAAAGTAGAACTGGGTGTGCTGTTATAGCCAGCTCCATAAAGAACATTGTGTGTCCTACACGTACTGCAGTGAAATGCATTCCAAAGTGCCATGCAAAATGTCACCTTACCTCACTTAAAGTTATTCCATCTAGTAATATCAGACAAATTATGATAATATGTTGTTCTACATGAAAGTACACCACAGCACTATTTGTGAGACCTGGCAGCTGCCACTCATGGCAGAGCAGATGGCAGTGATAAAAACACAGTGCAGGGAATAGGTTGATAAAGACACATCCATCATTACGCTTTCTCTGTACCATTACACTCAACTCCAACATACAACTGAAATGCATGGCTGTGCCCCTCTCGAGCAAGAAGACCTTGCTTATCTGAGGAAAATAACTCTTGTATAACAATTAATTCTGTACATATTATTAATCAGAATCATTCATCTCCTGTCCACAGGAGCAGAAAAGGCAGCCAGGAAAGACATCCAACGTATTTGAAGTCTTATCCGTTCATACTTACGGTCCTGCAAAGGGAGAGAGAGGGAGAGACAACCATTCATCCCCTGTAATGGAAAATCAGAGTCAGCCGTGATAACAAACACTCTCACGGCAATCATCAATCTACACTCCCATCTAAGGACCAGAGGGCATGTTACCTCTCATTTTCACTTTTCTTTTTTTTTTTTCCCTTTTGTTTTTGGAGGGTTGAGATGTTAAGGCACACATGGCAGGGCAGCAGCAGTACCAGCCTTTCCTCCCCTTCATCCCTGCCCCAGGCAGAGAGGGCCACTGCTAACGCCAACAGGCCCTTCTCTGCTGCAATGGCCAGCAAAGGCATACACCACCCAGGCCAATCACGGGAGCATCTTCCCGATGCAGATGGCTGGAGGGGAACTGATTGCCACTGTCTCACAGAAGCACCACAATCGTAAGCAGAGGTCACCACCAGCACGGAGCCAGGCACCCCAACATGGCAGAGCTTCAGGTGCCCTCAGCACCACAGCAGCTGGACATCAGTCCTACCGGGAGACCGTCAGAGCACCAAAATCAAACTAAACAGCTTTCTCTTACTTTGCAGAATGAAGCATCTAGAGATGTCAATTCAGCTTACATCAACCACTGAAAATACTAATTCATAGAACAAGGATGCTAAACAACATTCACAGCCTGTTAACTCCATTAGGACACTTGGTTATAGCAAGACTTTCTTTTTAAATGGGCAAACCAATGAAATCAACCAGAATTTTAAGTTCTACCTGAAAATCTGTTAGCTTTTGTAACAGTGAATGTAGACCTAGGGCACAAACATAAAATGCATGTGTAATGTTTACTTCAATATATGACCTCCAACCATGATACTTTTTTAATGTTGATTCCACCCTTGCCTATTAAGTAACCAGAGTAATTAACCTTGCAGTACATGTGTACTAGTTTTGAAATGCCTGTAAAATAAACAATAAGAGTGTTTATAGCACTATGTATGTTCTTACAAGATGTTAGTGAAGATCACTTGTATTTTCCAAGATAAACAAAAATTAGTCTCTAAGAACACAATAACTAATGATTTGCAATCTAAGACTAATGCACTGGTAATTAATACAATAAATATAACATGGCTGATACACAACCAATAAATACAACTAAATGCATATATAATGAAATAGGAATAAAGATTATCAAGTTTTAAACCTTTGTATAGTCAGAGAAAGATCTCCTTTCCTAGGAAAACAGTGCTCATATCTGTCACTCATTTTGCTTCTACTAAAACAAAAGATAGTAAGTCTGATAATAATCTGTTAAGATATTCTACTTGAAATTCTTATATAAGATTGGCTATACTAGTACATTTAAATCTTGTGTGATTCACTGTGCAAGCACAGATTATATCCTGATACAATTTCAAAATTTTGAGTTAGTTTAGGAAACAAATACAACACTAATACAACATTAATAAAGAGAGCAGAGCTGACAAGAGATGGAACCCCAAACGACAGTTATGAGGTATAAATTATCAGAAGACATTTTTCAGCTGCCCCTTCTCACTCCTGCAGCATTCACAACTTGGCACTTCCCATGGAAGGTGGCAACACCAATTTTAAATGCAACTGCCTATACTAATACACAAAGGGAGTTAATCCTATGATGGTTTGAGAAGCGGAGAAGTTAATTTATACCAGAAGCCTGACAGTCCCTAACTTCAGCTCACAACTGCAACTATTACTCATCAGAAAAATACCTGTTTGTTAAAAATGTGGCTGCAAACCTTGGACCTCTGCAAGGTCCACCTCACACTTCATGCCCTGAACTGGATAGGCTTCACCTTGCAGGTTGCTTTTGAACTTTTATGCTTTCCACTTGCAACGGCATAATGAAATTCTGGATCTATGCTCACCTGATGTGACTGGAGAGTTCTTTTCTTTAATAGCCCACTACAGTTACTGCTGACCCTCTTTCCCTTGTACAAATAATTGGCCAAATAATAACATTTAGAGGCTCATATATTTTAGGGTCCCAACTTCACATACCGTAGAGACACAGTTTATGCCACCCTAAAGGCAAGCTAGAGCGTAAGCTTAATAAGAGGTATACAAAATTAACATTTCTGAAGATACAGGATTTCTAAAATATTGTCACAACCATCAAAATGTTATGAAATGTTATGAAAGTTTCAATGTAACTTCCATAGTTTCACCTTGGCTTATCTTCTTTACAAAATGGGAAGAAGATCAGGAATAGTGTGGACAGCAGTACTACGGAAGTGATCGTGCCCCTGTACTCAGCACTAGTGAGGCCGCACCTGAAATACTGTGTTCAGTTTTGGGCCCCTCATTACAAGAAGGACATTGAGGTGCTGGAGTGTGTCCAGAGAAGAGCAACGAGGCTGGTGAAGGGTTTAGAGAACAAGTCTTATGAGGAGCGGCTGAGGGAACTGGGGTTGCTAAGTCTGGAGAAGAGGAGGCTGAGGGAAGACCTTATCACTCTCTACAACTACCTGAAAGGAGGTTGTAGTGAAGTAGGTGTTGGTCTCTTCTCCCAAGCAACTAGCGACAGGACAAGACGAAATGGCCTCAAGTTGCATCAGGGGAGGTTTAGATTGGATATTAGGAAAAATTTCTTTACTGAAACAGTTGTAAAGCATTGGAACAAGCTGTCCAGGGAAGTGGTGGAGTCACCATCCCTGGAGGTGTTCAAGAAATGTGTAGATGTGGCACTTTGGGACATGGTTTAGTAGGCATAGTGGTGTTGGGGTGACAGTTGGACTTGATGATCTTAGAGGTCTTTTCCAATCTTAATGATTCTGTGATATGAAGAACATAAATTTTTCATTTGTTGTCATAAATTTATTTTTATTTTAGAGCAACTGCAGTAACTCTAACCAGCACAATGTAAGTTCCAACTTAGCAAAACATCATTGCCGAAAGTCATGGTGGAAGGTAACACTAATTTTCAGGGCAGGCTTTCCCCATCAAGCTGCAACAGTCACTTCAGGACTGGTCTCATCAACCGTCAGAATAAGGGCAGCAGTCCCACAGAAAGCATTTTCCGATAACTCTCGCAAAGCACAGGTATCAAGGAAACAGACCACCTCCCTTGGTAATTCCAGAGTGCCAGGCTGCCAAAAGGGACATGGTGCTCCTGAGAAGCCGAGCAGCAGCCTGAAGTCCTGAGAAGATGGAAAATATTTGGTGCTGCTGTTGCACTCCTGCAGCATTTGCCTAGGAAATTCCTCACTATAAGAACACACCTCACAAGAGGACCAGAACAGACCTGAGCCACAGTACACCAGGTATTTCAGACAAGGTGGTCCAACAGCAGAGTCTCCTCACGCTCGAACCCCTTTTTGCCCATTCTGCTAATATATCAGAGAGGCAACTGACGGAAGCCACCAGAGAGAGCTGCCATGCCTTGCACGCTGTTGCTCACGCTGGCCGAGCACTGCAGTGGTGCTAGAATTAAACCCAAGACGTGCTCTGGATTGCTGTATGTGACGCAGTGGTGGAGAGGGTTTCATCTTTAATAAAAACTCCAGACAAAATCAACCCATCTGACACTATTTTGCCCATCAGTAGTGCAAGTAATTTACACGTCCCTACTTGGGTTTATACATTTCAGGCACCTGTTCAGTTTTTATTACTTCTGGCCTTGGCTTCCACACTCCTTCACAGATCAAATAGCTGCTTTCCCTATTTGCTAATTCCAACAGCTGGTTATTACTCACCAGACTCCTGCTATACTCGCCTGGGGAAGAATCATAAATAAATGTGTACAAGCAAGCAGATGCTGTCATTTTAAACACTGATCCACCTAGTAAAAATGTCCTACTTTGGACTCAAGTGGTGAATCACTGAGCATGTGTCTTTATGTCATTTTAATAAAATCCAAAAACAATCACAGGACTTTTTTGTTCATTAATTCAAATTAGTAAATGAGAAAACAGTATTATAAAAGAGAATATTACTACAGATAAATAATTAAATTCTGAACAGGCCAAACATCTGCTCTTTCCAATGAAAGCAAAGGCAAGATAAGATACAGAGCACTTTCTTTATTTACTGTAACTAATCACTTCTCCACCAGTGGCAGACAAGGTAACATCAAGTAACCGTGAGTCCTGGAATCTATGACTGTAAACAGAAGAGAGAAATACAGATGGTTTATCAGACTTTATTACCTCTCTTAATTGTGTGCCTGTTTATTTGTTTTGTTTTTTAAATAGGTAATTTCTTTCTGAATGTCAGTGCTAGGAGAAAGTGGGTTGCCTGGAGCATATTTTAAAAATACACGGAATATAAAAGAGAACAAAAAGTGCCTTGCAGACCATATCACAGGAAGAAGCAGGGAAAAAGTCTTGCTACCAACTTTTCCTCAATGTTTTTAAAAGAACACCTTTCTGCAAGGTTAGGCAGTTTGGCTGCCAAAATGTTTTAAAAAATTACTTCTGATGAAAGCAGCACAAGTTTCAGTGGCAGTGGCATAATCCACATGAAAATCTATCTTTATTAGCTTAGCAGATATACAGCTCAGCCCTTTCAAGACTACTGATGCTGTATCAGCATTCAAACCGTTGTACCAAAATATGACTAGAAATAATTGCCTTCAAGTGTACACTCAGAGAAACATTGAGCCTCCCTGAATACCCAAAACCTAAAATCTACTCCCAATTGGTTGTTCATGTACAGCAAAACTGATAAACTGATAAAGCTTATCATGGTCTTAATGGCCCACCACTGTGCTAGAGATTACATATTCAGGACTTGGTGTTATTTGAAATACCAGAAAGAAAAATTCAAATCTTCAAAATGTAATTTGCGAAAATATTCCTAGTATTTAAACTAGGAAAACTATGATTTGGCAAGCATTGTATTAACCAGCTTAAAGAGGAATCACAAGGTAATACAAATGGCAATAAAAACTGGACAGTCCATAAGCACAAGATTAGCAACACTTGCTAGCATCATAAATTACAAATATTGAACACAAGGTCTAACAAGAAGCTCTCCCTGCGTGTTAAATACTTTCTCCTATAGCAGCATATATTAACATTTAGCAATCAAGGAGGAGAAAACTTTAGATGAAGGTGCTAAAATCACACAGCCACAAGACGAATTTAAGGTGCCAAGAGAAAGGCAGTTAGAAGACAGAGAATAGATGAGCCAGCGTGATAAGCCAGTGCAGAAAGTCTGAAGCGTGACAGAAGAAGAGGAAGTCGTTCAAAGAAGACAGCTGGGTAATGGGGCAGAGAAGAGTCACAGATGGCAGCAGCAACAGGAGGACTCAAATCAACTCTTTTTTTCGAAAGCACTAGTGACTGAGCATGGGACAAAGAAGGAGCGCTCTCTCTGTACGAAAGGTGACGATTTTAACTTTTTCTGTAAACCTAAGATTTTGCATCGAGTCTGAAGATTTCAACCCCAGCCAAGTGACACTTTAAAAACTTTTCATGAGTTACAAATACCTTGTTTCTTCTTATGTTGCTTTAGATTTTGGTTCACGATGTTAAGACATTCCTCAGAGCTGCTGAATTTTAAGTAAAATAGTGGGGTTTTTTCAGTCAAGTATTAAGTACTGAGAACACGTTCAGGGCACGTTACCAAAGCAAGCTGGGGCTGAAAGATGCCATGCAAAGTGTGTTGGAAGATGGAGGTACATATTCCGTACAGGAAGCACGTCTTTCGCACAGCACGCAGCATAAACCACCAAAAGGGCACTGCCTCCACAGCAGCATTCATCCCTGACGCTTCTAGGCTCCTCTCGTGTTACTCAGATAAGCATGCAAGGTCCCAGATAGGCTTTCTTTCTAATACTTAATATCAACATTGATTAGACCATCTCCTTGTCTTCCAGGAGTCATCTACCTGTTAACAGCTGTCCCCCTTTTGGAGATTTCTGAAGGGAAACACCTATCTTCCTCATACCACCACGATATGGTAAACATGTAAGCGACATCAGAAAGAAAACTAGATTGTATTTATATGTTTCCCTCAATGCAAACAGCTGCGTCAGTCACACAATTTCTAAATTCCAGTAGACGCACAGGTCAAGGGCCCAAAGGACGCTATCTAGTCCGGTGATATTACACTGCTCATTGAGACCTGGGCTACGGTTTCACAGAGCCTTTAACCCAGCAAAACACGAGCAATGCCACTGAAAGGGATGGCACCCATTTCTGCACCCACCGACACACCGCTGGCCCCCGTCTTTACATCTGTAAGCACATACACCGTTACGTGATGAACCGGGTGATGAGACTGATCTGGGCTAAAACTAACCTAAGAAAACAAGCATTTTTTCATCTAGAACAGGTCTCCATTCCAGTTCGCAATGCGGCTGCACGAAGACCTGCAGCAGCTCAAGTGCGCAAACGCGAGAGAACGGCTTCCATCCGCGGCACCCGGAGCGCCGGCTCACGGCGGCCAAGAAACGCTCCCTCACGAAAACGCGTCCGCAGGCTACGCGAAGAGCAGTGCCAAGAAGAGCCTGCCGCCGCCACCGCACCGGCTGCCGGCCGCAACCCGCCACGGCCCCGA
>Ga0065711_1039038_pt1 | contig 18198 bp, 11 predicted proteins | sample Hoacrofraction12_FD_59098 | JGI IMG/M metagenome (GOLD analysis project Ga0065711, IMG submission 59098) | Hoatzin crop microbial communities from Cojedes, Venezuela - Epithelial fraction 12 v2 (version 2) | ecosystem: Host-associated > Birds > Digestive system > Esophagus > Crop | place... | reverse complement strand
CCGCTGCCCTCGACGCTCCGGAGGGCGGGAGCCGCCCGGGGGAGCTCGGAGGCCCCGGGGCGGCGGCGGGCGGGGGCCGCCAGGCCGCGGAAAGGTGTCGGGGCTGCGATGGGGACGGAGTCATCGCCCCGGGGGTCGCTCCGGGGCTCTGCGGGCACCGGGGAGCGAGCCCGGCGCTGCTCCCGCCCGCTGCCGCAGCGTGAGGGGGGCACAGCCAGCGGAGAGGGCGGCTGGCATCGCAGCGGTGCGGTAACGGGCACGCCTCGCCTGTAGCCCCAACCGCACGCCAGCCCCGACCAGTGCAAAACGCTGTGGCCCTTGGGTTTCCCCAGTGCGAGCTCGGACCCCAAACCGCGAAGGGATCCCGAGTCGGGGAGCCTGTCTGCGCCTCGCTGACCAGGCCAGACGCCGGCTCCTGCGGGAGTATCGCCTGGTTGCTGCTGCTGCACGGGTGCTCTGGCTGGAATGGCTTCCGCCCTTCGGAAGCCTCATAAGCCAATTCACTGGTCGTGAGAAAATTTCTGTTGGGGGGGATTTTTCTTCTCTGAATTCTGGCATCAGAGTTAAAGTCAAGAAGAAAATATATGTCTCTAAAGCAATTTTTAGTTTAAAAATAAAGCAACTATAATCTTACTGTAGTTTTGTAGCTGATGCGCAGCTGTGTCTGCACTGGTTTTGCGTCCTACTGACTACTCAGCAGAGCAAACTGGGAAACAGCCATCAGGTCTGGATTCTGCTGGCTACCAGTTGGTTTGGTGGCACTGAGATGTTCTCTTTTCATTCTGCTACCTCAGCTGCTGCTACAAAGCTGAAGAAATAATGCCTGCTGGAACTAAAGACTGGTTCTGACTAGGCAACAAATCTTAAAGATGATCTTTTGTCTTATTCTCACAGCGTGAGATCGGCTAAACCTCCAAGTGGAAAACTAAGATTCCTCTGCACAAACTGGGTTCTCTGGGGCCATCTTCTTTGAAGTGGTGCAAGCTGTCGTGGAGAGGGAAAAACGCCTGGGATGCATAAGCGCAGGAGCCGAAATCGCCCTTATGTTCACTTGTAAATTCAGATAGTTTCAACATGTGAAGTTTACATACAGTGTGACCCTCTGTGAACATCTGCATGCAGTCATGCGGATGATACCACCGAGGAATAATTCAAAGAGTGCACACAGAGCTGCCCACTGTAGATGCCAAGAGCACCAGGCTGCATTACCGTATATGGACACCGGTTTCATTTTTACTAAATCGCTTGTGATAAAGAAACACGAGCATTGATGCAATGACCTTTATAAAAAAAATTCGGCCAATGGATGTGGTAATGAGGAATACGCAACCGCCTCATACCTGAAGCAGGAAACTGTTTCTACAGGGTATTTTGCAGAAATCAACTCTACAAACTCTTACTGGGGTGAAGGTGTTAACCCCTGGTATGGAAAATAACGTACACCCCCAGGAAAGAGTTATTTGCTAAGTTAACCTCATTTTGATCAGAAGATGAGTTGCTGCTGCGCAACACAAAACGATCTGCCGTTCAACTTGTGAGAAAGGTCAGCAGAACAATGTACATTCAAAGACTGTTGGTGCTATGACGTTTTCCATAATGAACTACAGAAAAACAAAGGCTGCTCTGTCTGACAGTCTTCAGACAACAGAAAGACCTGGTAATATTTTTGAAGGATTGCTCATGTTCAGCTCATAAACAAGTAAAAACAAATCTAGAATAATTTTTAGAAGATTATTGCTGTTACTATCATTATTACATCTGTTACTCACTCTTGTGGTAGCAGGCAGAGACCCACTGTCCTGGTTTTGGCTGGGACAGAGTTAATTTTCCTCCTGGTAGCTGCTGTGTTTTGGATTTAATAGGAGAAGAATGCTGATAACTCTGATGCTTTCAGTTGTTGCTATGAAATCAAGGAGTTTTTTCAGTCTCAGGTGTTCAGCTAACAAGCAGGTGGGTGGGAGCTGGGAGGGAGCACAGCCAGGCAGCGAGCCCAAGCTGTCCCATGGAAATATTCCATACCATGGACGTCATGCTCAACTTATGCTTGGGGGTTGGCTGGGGGAGGAAGGAATCTGCTTTTCTCATTTCCACAAGTTCGAATCCTCTCTTGTCTGGGAGTTCGGTCTTTTTCAGGAGTTTTGCAATATTTGCAAAATTCACAAGTTTGGTGTTCCACCATCGCTGCCTGAACACTGGCTGCAGATTCGTTGTTGGGTGGCAAGAAAATGGTATTGTATATAGTTTGTTTTGCACATGCATTATCATCATTATTATTATCATTAGTAGTAGTAGCATTATCAGGAATATTAGTGTTTCCTTTATTGTCTTATAAAACTGTCTTTATGTCAACCCACGAGTTTCCCCTTTTGTGCATTTTGTGTTCCCATCCTGCTGGGGTGCAGGAGAGGGAAGGTGGGCGAGCGGCTGTCTGGTGCTCAATTGCCGGTTGCCGGGTTAGACTACAACATCCGCTCAAGATTAGTATCTCACAATGCTGAATGTTACGTGAGCACAGGGCAAGACAAAACATCACTCATTAAGAAGTAGTCTTGCTCAGTTTTTCCCAAGAATGATCTTGCCCAGCCCCCAGTATAGATGACACTGATATGAATCGGTTGGAATAACGAGGGATACTGATGCAGTATGCGCCTTTCATCTCTGGTACGTTGGCTTTAGGGTTACTTTGTGCCAGCAGTGCTTAATTGAGGGTAAGTATCTGTGTTTGATGGATTTATAGCTAACCTTGATTTTTTAATATGATTTTTTTTTCCCTAAATTGGTCAACAGAGTGTTAACCATGCACTGATTCAAATTAGCATCTACTTCAGCAGTTATGCATGCCATTTTTATCTTTCTCCTTTTCGATCTGAAATAAAAAATACCGTCATGCAAGTTTATAGTATTCTGTTCTAAACCGGACAAAAATAGGACCATTAAATATACTCACCATGTATTAATTCAATTTCCCCTTTCCCCATTAGTCCTGACTGAGCTTCAATAGCAAATTACTTAATAAAACAAGCAACTGGCAAATAATTGCAATGCACAAACCTACTGATTGGTCTTCTCATTAGTTAGTCTATTTTGGTAAAGTGGGTTGACTGATTTAGAGCATGAATCAGTTCTGCCATACAAATTCCAGTCATAGTGGAATATCTATGCAGTCACACATGCCCCGAGCTAAATATTTTCTTTCTTACAGCTTTATAATCCTCGGTGACTCTAGAAGAAGAGAAGAGAATGTATTCCTTTGAGTTCAATGGTACTGTCTACGCATGAGCAAGAATCGTGGGACTAGAAGCCTCGTTTAAAGCAGATGAAACATCACCAAATAATTACACAGCAAACAAAACTGAATTCCACTCCATTTTAAAACCAGTAAGAATGAAGGTCTTTAGACTAACTGTAAGAACTAAACATTTATTTTTACTTTATTTTTGCAATTATATTATACAGTCAATATACCCATTTAAGTACAGAGTCAGACCATTAAGGTCTGAGTCTGTGAACAGTTACACCAGCAGCAACAGGCAACTGACATTTGGCTTTAATCCACGTAAGGCTATTAATCTGCCTATAAAGATTGTAACCTGCTCATTTCTGGAACTGCTGCAGCCCCTAGCAGCCCTGGCTGTCCATCAGTGCTCCCTCAGTTCAGGCAGTAACTCTGTCAGTGCTTCTAGTCCCGAAAGTGAGACATTCAGGTCTCTGGAGTAGCTGCCTTCTGCAGGTACGTAGAATCCAGTGCCATTTGGTCTGTTCTAGCTTTTGCTAAGCCTTAGTTATGAGGCTTTTTTTTTTTTTACACATTGAATATGGAAAATGATATATGGTTTTATTTCATGCTTAAATACTGCTAAACTTCTTTTTGTTCCCAATACAGTTGCTTTTTGTACTATAGCAAAACACAAAGCCTGAATTCCTGCCAAGCAATTACACAGTCCTGCTCTTATTTTTAATCCTAAAATGTAAATAAAAGTATTATGCATGTTTAGATAACGTTAGATACAGCTACAAAATGGAAGCGGGAAATAAGAAAAGGAAATGAGTCCTATCAAAACCACGACACGTGCATCTCAAACAGTTCAACATGTGAACAAATGATCAATCCTCACTGGTAAATATGAATAATATACTTTTTAAAATTTTTAAATTAAATACCCGAAGAACTCTGGATAAGGTATTGTGACAAGAATTAGCTGCACATTAATGAGATCTAGAAACAGATTGTCAACTGGATATTAAGGCCTCCCAAAAATCTTCTGCTTTCACTGTTAATTCAAAACCTGCACTGCAATCTCTTTTCTAATGGAGCACATCTAAATAGCCTTAAGCTCCTTACTTGCACATGTTTAATACATACTGATGTAATAGGGCGTGCATTGTGGCACTTACACAGGCAAACACAATTAAAGTGAATTGAAAGCAATCTTAAATTCACAGTAACAAGATACATAAATATACATGAACTAGAACAGTGCAACAGGAATGCCATTTATTTACTTTTCCATGCTGCCTGGGTCATTCCTATTGTAGAAATGGTGTGGAGTATTATTTGTAGTGATACCATGCTGCTCACTGAGGTACTCAAAGTGCTCGGTGGACATTAGCTCAAGTCACATTTTTGAGGTGGAAGCTAAGGCAGGAGAAATGCAAACTGCTGTAGCTCCAGCAAAGGTGAAGAGAGGTGAGAGCGTACTGCCTTCTGACGCAGAAAGAGGAACAGAGGTGATTTTTTTGCGTTTAGTAAAAGAGGGCAAAAGCAGTGGTTTTAAACCTCTTTGCCTCCCGTTTTCACTCTTTCTTTGTCTCACAGATGGAAAAAGTGGAGCAGAAAATTGCTTTGCCCAAAGCCACACACTGGCAGTAATTGAACTAGCAGACAACATTGGTTTAAATAGAAAATGCACAATATATTTGTATTATTCAGGCTGTTCTAACTGCTGTCTCGCTCTCTTGTCCATGTATGCCATTTAATTTTCAACTGTAGATGCACAGCACTTCTGGTTGCAGAATCTTGTAGGGATTCCCAAATTTTGAGTTGTTTTCAAGGAACTTCAAGAAAATAAGAAGGAATAGGAGGTACTAAATTCTTAAGAGGGAGTCTCAAATTTTGGATCCCAAGAAAGAGACTAAGGAGGCAGCTCTGATTTCTGTTCTTATGCAGCAGTTGTGACCCTGATTTCTAATATAAACCAGCTGGTGACTCTCACAGAGAGCCCAGCCTCCCTGTGCTGTGCAATACACTAAACATAGTGAAAGTCATTGTTTTGCTGAATGTGCAGTCTGAAGTAGCAGCACACTGAAAAAAACTCAATACCCATTTATTAGATGAGAATTGAGATGCAGAGAAGTCAAGAAATTAAGTCAGTCACATAGGGGTTTGGTGGCAGACCTCAGGTAGAGCCTGTGGATTTCTGGAGAGCACCCCAGCCCTCTGTGGCTTGCTGCCACTGTAGCTTCAGGAGACAGACGTAATGTCTTTGAAGGAGACCACAGAGCAAAGCAGAGACTATTAGGGACTAAAAGCAGAAAATAATGGAAGCTTAAAAGACTCATACCTCCTTCTCCAGAGAAGCTGTTTTATACCAGAGGTGAGACCGAGGTTCACCAGACCATACTTTTAAATCTAAGTAGATGCCTCCGACTGATGGAACTGACCTTGTTCTCAAGGATGGGCTAAAAAACCGTGGTTGCATTGAGTCGCAATGAAGGAAGAACTTTTGCGCAGCTTTTGTGCTAAACGAGATCAGACATCACATCTGCATTAAAGAACCTGGCAAAAAACACCACAAAGCCTGGCTAATATCCAGCAGCCCATCAAGTGGGTGCTATTTCAACACAGGGAAAGCAATGGTCTGCAGGAGCTGTTACATGCAAAATCTTCTTATGGGCAACAAGAAACTCATCCTATGTGTAAAGTCACACAAAATTTATTGTTAGTATAATTCCAACCTAAGCAGTCTAATGAAAGGATTACTATTAGTCCAGATCACATTATTTCAGAAAAAGAAAGGAAATAAAAATAAAGATACGGTATAGAAAGTCTCAATAATAATATTATGGTTAAAATCATTATGGATGCACTATCTAGTACTTACCCCTTCTCCCGGTGTCACGCTTACCCTTTCACCTCCCTGTGGCTTCTGTCTGGTGGGGGGAGCACAGGGGATCATCTGCATCCAGAGTCTTGTGCCTGTGGGAGCACGATGTCGGTGTTCATGGTTCCTTCTTCTTTCTCCCCTTTTTCTGCTTCTGGAAATAGCTCTCACCTGGGGCTATTTTCACTTGTTTTCTAATAAAGTTTTGCACCTTGATTTTTCTTCACTCGTCTGCAACTATGTATTTGTATTTTATTTATCTTCGATACTTGTTCTTTCTTCTCCTTTTTACCCCTAAGTCTAATTTTGTCCAGGTCTTCATTTTTTTAACTGGCCATTTGCAAGTTGTTTATAGCCTCGGGGTCTCCCATGCCAGCTTGTGCCCCATCTCTTATCGTCCCAAGCCTCTACTCTACACTGCCACTGGTGTCTTCACTTCTCAAGGCTGCTGCTGTTCTAACAGGCCTTCATTTCTGTACACTGTAACATTATGTTAGAGCCATAAATACATCATGCTACACAGAATAACAACTTATTATTAATATCTATTTAAAAACTGTGGTGACACCATACAAAGCAAAAGTGAAACAAATTAGCCATGGTCTCCTGTCATTAGAAAAATTATTGTTACAGCTAAATCAAGCAAAACCAAAGCTCCAGGAAGATCTGGGGAAGTTCAGACAAAGCACATGCAATAAGCCTCCGTCCTGAGGTCTTGTAAACTCAGGACAAAGCCTATGGACTGTTACTAGCAATAGCAACACAGTTGCAGCATTGTTACTAGTATTACTGGGCTACATGCTGTTTATTACCTTCCAGTTCTGGATTAATATTTATTACCTTCCAGTTCTGGATTAATATTTGTATGTTGCATACTGTATGTAGCAGCAGAGGTAAGTACTTCCACAAAGGGCATAGGAAGGAAGCAGGAATACTGGTGACTAGAAAACAGGCTATTGCACCTGAACTCCTCAGTTTTATGAGCTCAGTTCATAGTCCAAACACACTCAGCTTAGACACGCTGGGTGTGTATGCGGCAACCAAGGTCGCAAAAACCCAATATAACAATTACTGTGTGACAGCTGAATTGGAGGCCACGCTAGAATAGCACAATGATGACTCCTGATTTTACAGTTTATCTCAAGGAAGTGGTAGGAATATTAGCCACCTTCCAATAGACATTCTCTAAGTATAGAACAGGATAATCATTTGAGCTTTTGTCTAGTCATAGAATAGAAACTATTCAAAGCAGTGTCAGGTCATCTGTTTAAAGCATATATTCATGGCAGAAGAGAATGAGCATTTGGCTTTGAAAAAATAATTTTAATCAATTTTTTCATCAGTACGGTCCATCATGTTATTCAGAAATGGCTTCTTTCAGTAATGGCTTGCAAATCAATAGTAGATATAAACAAGGCAGAACAAAGGGCACCACATTCAACAAGCTGCCAATCATTGGAGCAAAAGACGGCAGAAATCAGTATTCCAAGATGGATACACAAATAAATCAGAAACCGGCAGATAATACACAAAGATGCCACCTTTTTACAGAAAGTCCAGAGTTCTGTCCTGTCCCAAGAATCACTGAAATATGCGTAAGCTTGTACGTGTTTTATATGAGAGATCAGTACGAGACGGAGTTTGGTCTGAAGTCTGTTTTTCACTAAACATTTTCAAACTCATCCCTCTTACAACTTTGCAGAGTTCTTGAAATAGAGAGAATGAGTTGCCAGGCTGCCAAAGATCTTTCCAGAGCCAGGAAAAAAGAAATTAAAACCTCCAGACTTTGTGTTATACCTCGAAGGATGAATACTTGAGATATACTGAATACCCACAATTCCTGTAAGGTTAGTGAGAAGTAGTATTACTCAGCACTTTTTAGGATTTGGCTTCCAACAGAAAGAGGAATAAAGAAAGTTTTTTCAAGCACACAGATCGTAATGAGTTTGTAGTAGTTATTCACATCAGGACAATCTTATTTAAATGTCGCTAGTAAGAACTTAGAATATGACTCATATTGTGTCTATCATAACTGTTAATTATTAATGAATAAATATGTCATTTGGGACCTAGCTAATATTTCCAGGCCATTGATGTGAATAGTTGTTTTCAACTGTGAGAGTGCCAGTTGCCAGGAATTCAACATCTTTAGGTATCTCATCATTATTAACCATACATTATGTTAATCTGAAAAATCTCATTACTCTCTTCTCAAAACTATGAGCTTTGTATCTGTTCAAAAAATGTGATTCTCATGGCATAGTTTGAGCCTGCAGATTATTTTTTAAAAAACATAACTGAATATGTAAAGATAAGGACAGAATATTTGTAACTACTGACCTACAATTTAAGATTGCTCAAGCTGGCCGGCTCGCTAAGCATGAGGTTTTACATCTTTTCCAGAAGAATTTATTATTTAAATGGGAATTCTGGATAAATACTGCAAACCATGTAATTGTCTAATTTCACTTTGAACCCTTCTAAATTACTGACTTCAAAAACCATGATGCTGCAGTAAAAGAGAAACTTGGCTCACAGAATGAACGCACTTGAATCAGTTTTGAATTTGCCACATTTTAATGTAGCTGTTCTGCTCTTACTGCCTCACAAGACAGAATTTCCCTTTTTATATTCTTAACACCATCTGTTAATAATGTTTATGACAGTGCTGCATAGGGGGTCAGCTGGGAATGAGGCCCCAAATGTGCCAACACTGCTCATAAAAGAAATATAAGCTAGTCTCTGCCTGGCGGATTCAACAGACAAAAAGCTGGAAGGAAGCAATAGGGGCAGAGAGAACAATGAGGTGGCAGCATACATCACAGCATTTTTATTTTTGTCTTCATTTGAATATTTCATCCTTTTCCTGAGGCTATGTTATAAAAGAACTGAGTAGACAACAAGACCAAGGTAACAAGGACACAGACCAAGCTACAGCAAGCAGCCTATCAAAACAAATCAAAGGAGATTTTGGAGTATAAACTTCAAGAAAGCAATTCAGTGGTACAGCCTTCAGTTTCTAGACGAGCCTCACTTCTTCCTTATATGGCCCATGTTCAGTCCTAGTACTACCTTAAGCGTCCCACTCCTACACACTCTGGGTGAGGGGGATGGCCTTGCTTATTCACTATCTACTCTCCGAGAGGCTAAAAATTCACTGAATTTGTGCTTTCAATGTATCTGTTAGCTAGAAAGCATTGCTGTTTTACAGATGGGAAACAAAGACAAAAATTGTCTGACTCAGGAAATCTGTGAACAAGTAAGTACATCTACAGCATTCTTTTTTTTTTTTAAATCCATAAACTTCGCTTCCTCGAGCGTACTTTACAATAGCTAATACACCTAATATTTCTGTCCTTATTTTGTAGGAAGAAATGTATGCACTACCCCATTTTTGTTAATAAAGCCTTCCAAATTATACATCTTCATTGGATCTATATTAACAATTATTTTGAGCACACTTCAGATGAATATGGACATAGAACACATACTCATTATCACAAAGCAGTCTCAGGCATCCTTCTGTTTAATGGGATTGGCAACACTAGTACAAACTAGTCTTTCTTACACTGTATCTCCCAAATCATTTAAGTACATTAATGCTTAGAAATGGAGGGAAAAATAAAACAGAGACAACAGTTGCAAGCCAGTACTGTATCCAGGATATCATTTATTTTTTTCAAAATTCAATCAGATGAGTGTAAGGTCCATTTGTATCCAGTTTTAAAACCTGCCTGTTTCCATATGTGCCATGCTTTACGAGAACACCTGCTTCCACGCATTTGGCATTGGCAGCCAGTTCTTTTTCACACAAACACACAAACTGAGAATAAAGTTCCAGTCCTTTTTCTTTTTCAATGTTTGCATGGTACTGCATCTTTCTTCCCTTCGGTTTACCGCCTAGGGTAGCTTGTGGTATGATTAGCACATCGCCTGGTAAATCGAGAACAGAAACGTACTCGCCGCTTTCATTTTCACTTAATTTAACATTCAACAGTGTATTGACTGCAAATAAAAATAAAATAAGAGTGTAACTGAAGTAAATTTAACAGGACCTACTATAACATCATAAACAAGATTCAACAAATATTGTGAAGAGTGACAAACTATTCAAGTAAAAGAAACTGCTTATTAACTAAAAGAAACATGGACAGTCAATAAATACTACTAACCAGCTATGATGTCTGAGTATTGTAAAGAATGTGAAGGATATTTATATTAATACAATATGTCTAAAGAGAGATTTCTGAGGGGAAGTGGTTGGCTGTTCTAGTTGGACACCCCCAAAGAAACCCAGGTTCCAGTTAGTGACCCTAACTTAATTGCCTGATACTCAAATAGGCAACATTTGCTCAACACTACATGTTGCAGGAGATAACACCATCTTCAGTGCACTTTGGAGAAGTTTCTGCCCTGACCATCTTTTCATTCTGGCTGTAGTAGTTTGCAGCAGGACCCAGCACTGATCTGGGCTGAAGTCACAGCTTGGCAATTTGGTCCCAAGCAGAGCTAGTGCCCTTCAGTGCTCCACTTCCAGACCAGCAGGTGCCAGATTCTCTTTTCAGAGAGGAAATGAGCAGGAAAGTCAGCGACACAATTTGGCCCATAAGAAAGAATATATAAACTTGCAAATAAAATCGATGCCTTTACTAACATTGTATTTTCCAACGTTTCTATAACAAATCAAATCATTCCCCCAAAACTTCCTCCAATGCTGTAAAAGCTGTAAGGATACTAGTTATGCCTCCAAAGCCATAAAAGTTTAACGTTGTTTGAAGCAAAAAGAGCTGAGTTGTGATTCAGGAACCAAACCCACTCATTTAAACAGTTTCAAAATATATTTAGGAAAAATGATTCTGTAAAAGACAGACACTTAAGGAGGATGGTTGTAGATGAATCTCATAATAGCAAACAGAAGTTTCTTTTTCTGGCTTGCTTCAGCTGCCACACAGCCAAAAAGGTCATTATTCTCAAGTAAAACTCTCATGAAACTCTCACAAGCACAAAATCAATTTTCATAGCATAGCTTGAAATACTCCCAAAGATTTCAACTTAGTTTAGCATTGCAGAAAGACTGTGCCTCCCTCCAAGACCAAGAGAGAATGCCCCAGGAACTGCTCTCAGCATTTTCAATAGCACCTGTGCTTGCGCACTGCCAGGTCTTTCTGCTGGTCCCAGCAAGGAGCCTGAAATAGACTATTGGTACATGACCTTTGCGAAACCACTAACAGTAGCAGAAAAGGAAAGGGAAAGGCACTTTTATCTGGAATACGTGGCATCACAGAATTTCCCAGATGATCCAGTGCTACTGATGGAGGAAAGCAAGGAGAAGAAATTAAATAAAAGTAAAAAAGAAACCTAAACAGAAACCTCAAGCCAAAACAACAGCGAGTGAAGACAGAAATCACTACCGTTTGACCTTAACCACAGCATCTTCTCTGATGTAAATGTTAAAGTGCATCTGGAGAAGGGGGAAAGAACGCCAGATATTGCTGTTATCAGTTCTGAACCAGAAAACTGCACCTGAAATGCCAACAGTTTATATAGTCTCACTGAAATGAGATGGGAAGGACACTACTTAGTTAGCCACCCAACTCCCTCTACTGGCTACAATTTTAAATATCCTGCACATACAGCAAGATCAGTGTTAAAATACTTCTCAAATCAAGCCATGAATTATTTGAAAAGTTTTCTCTAAATTTAGTTCTCTCCTGGACTGAACTTGTTGCCTGATACATGTAATGTGTCAAACAGCAAGTGCAGGGCTTTCTCTGTTGGCTAGAATGTTATCATCCTGGGAACTGACTTTCTAACAGGTTGACCATGAGCAGACGGACAGAGTGAGAGATATGGACAACTGCCACAGGAAACAAGACCGACCAAGCTGTTCTTTCAGCCAGGTGATTGACTTGGAATGATGCTATCTGATGGCTTTTTGACTGCTGCTTGTCCAAAAGGTTACTGTCTTCCCTGCCTCTACCGCGTTTCTTCTTTTTCAAACAATACAAGAATTTATAAGCATTATATCATACCAATTTTTGGAACAAGATCCTCATCAGCACCTTTGAAGAAGCATATGTAGATAACAAGCCCTCTCTGGACCTATGAAAGATTACAGAAAACTACGTCAATGTTTCTCATTGTCCACTATGCACACTCACATTAAAACTGCTACAAAAAATGACAAAACTACACAACAAAAAGGCTTCTGAGAGCAGTTTTAGTCATTTAGTATAGCTTCAGACATCAAGTTTACACACCACACTGTGGAAGCTTATGAGATATATACTGAATATCTGCACAAGGCTTCTATATACAATTAAGCCAATTTATGAGCTCCATGTGAAGCCAAATTTAGTTTGAATGTACAATGCACAGTATTAACATAGACAAGATGACAAGATTAATTAGTGTACTTAAATATAGCACAGGAAATAATTTAACCTTTTTTCCTATCAAACATACAGATAAAATAATTTTCAGTGTGAATTATGAGTTTATCTCCAAGTACGAAACATGACAAACACCACAGGACTTGTCAGTGAACTGAATTATGTTTCGATGTTAAAAGTAATCTAGTACAGGATAATTCTGAAAAAAAACCACAGAGTCTGTTAATTAAAGATTTAAATATGATGACCAACAACTATGAAGTTGTTCGAAATATTATTATTGGTTTGGGTGAAACCTTTTTGGTGACATGTGACCTTTCCCCTGATTTGTACAGAGTCAAGGATGCGCCACTTCTTTAGCATTCAGAGAGACCGCTTGTACGAACTGTCTATCTGATGGAAGAACTAGGTCTGTACTGAGGAGAAAGCGCAAGGCCAGTCTTGTGTAGCTTTTCTGCTCTCTTGGATAGTTCACAAGGAATGCACATGCAACAGCCTGTGCTTTATTAAGACAAAATAATAGGCTCTGCAGCCAATAGCAATTATGTCTCATGCACAAGTATACCTGAATGGTTTAATTTCTTCAGGATAAAAAACAAGGAGAGCATCTAAAAAACCTCACTACTGATTTGTCAAGAATGAGTATACTTGTATTTCTGTTAGAAGAAAAATAAATGTCAGCTTATGAAATACCACTTAAGAGATGCTAAGTAGATTGGGGCAGGAAGGAGACCTTAACATCATTATTAAAGGATAAGAAATTAGAATAGTTTCTGAAAAATACGTGTTGTTTTTTTTTCTTTCACCCCTTTTCTTTAAAAGATAGAGGTTTTCGGTGAAAAAACTTAGCAATATATGTGAGGTTTTACCCCATTATTCTTGTAGATATTAAACAAAATGCTCAAGGCAATGACTGAGAAGAGCTATGCCTTCTCAACTATTTTTCTAGTGACTAACTTCTGGAAGAAGAGAATGCTCTTTGTAGCCAAAGCGTCACATGCTGAGATCTTTCAAAAGCTTTAAATGCCTCCTTTCAAAACTCATTTTGACCACTGCAGAATATTATACAGGCTCCCAAATGACTGCCATATTTCATAAACACTGTAAGAAATTTGATGGCCTGAACCTCAAATGACAATTCAAACCATCTGTTGGAATAAGGGAGAGAAATACAGGCTGCCAAAAGTTGGATATCCTTATATGTTTAGCTAAATATTCATTCCAGAAACAGACCTGCATCAGGATTTTAATAAGAGAATAACCATGCACACATACCTATTAACAAAAACACTTGTGATAAAATAGGCCAAATGCATTTAGATTGTATACAGCTGACTACTGCATTAGAAACAAGTGACTCCGCTATATAATGCATATCACAGAAGATCATGCTAATTCTGAGACTTGTGACAGTATTTTTTGCACAGTCTCACATATAGAAGTAATAATATTCTGCAAGCAGCTCATTTAAAAAGATGAAAAGGTAAATAAAGTGAACTAAATAAAGTGACATCTGCAAGTCCTTAAGGCCAGACAGCTAAAGATCTTTTCAGTGGTGCCCAGCTACAGGACAAGGGGCAACGGGCACAAACTGAAGCACAGGAAGTTCCGTCTGAACATGAGGAAGAACTTCTTCCCTCTAAGGGTGATGGAGCACTGGAACAGGCTGCCCAGGGAGGTTGTGGAGTCTCCTTCTACGGAGATATGCAAGACCTGCCTGGACAAGGTCCTGTGCAGCCTGCTGTAGGTGACCCTGCTTTGGCAGGAGGGTTGGACTAGATGACCCACAGAGGTCCCTTCCAAACCTACCATTCTGTGATTCTGTGATTCTGCAAAAGATTAAGTAAAAAAATTATTTTTCCATCCTCTATCATGATTTGCATCAAATTTTTGAACACACTTTTTATCAAAAGATGAGACAGACAAATTTAGGGAAATCAGAGGGACAGGATGTTAAATGAAAAAAATTCACTTCAGAGGCAAGTTAAAGCTGCTAGAGGATGCTTCTGTTTATATTGCATGTTTATGACCTTCTAGAACACTTTTCAACCATGTTACGGTTTCAACTATAACTGAAAACTGTGGTTGAACACTGTCTTCAACAGATGTGCAATCATATTTCAGCCTCTTGTTGGGTCTTACTTTTTTGTTTAGTTCTCTTAATTGAACAGAAGATGTGAAATTGCATGCAATTTCAAGAGCTAAGGTCATAATGCACGTCAGTCCTCTGATACTACATCAGTGTTTCAGGTGGCCTAAGACTTGTGCTTGTTGCCACTGTGAGGAAGGGGAATGTGTAAACCTTTTGAACCAAAGCAAAAACATTGCTGTTGCTGAAGGTCCTCTGTAACCTACAAAAGTCTAGTTGACTGGTCTTCAGATCTATATTTAATGCAGGCAAAATCAAGCAAAATAACACAAATAAGAAGGTCATAAGCTCAACATGCTGATGTTCAAACTGCCACTGCAAGGAACTTACGTAGTGACAGGCAGGTGGTTGGGCAAGGAAACTGCTCTGTGTGGATTTACTGTTATCAGTGAAATGCCTACATAAATAAATCAACAAAGCAAGCTACTTTGCAACACTGACATTTATTATACAACTGTCATCAGTAATCATCAGACCAGGCAACCTGCATCACGAAGTGCTGAAGTACCCAGCCCCCAAGGCCATACAGCCAGCCTTCGCAATGCTGCCTCCAAATACTGCTTTTTAGCTCTTTTGAGGGAAACAAAAATAACTAACCCCTTCTTCATCCTCCTTACTAAATACATGCATGTGAATTTTGCAGGATTTCATTAGCAAAACCCAAATATATTCTGCAAAATGTTATCTCAATTCTAGCTTTTTTTTTTCCCCAGGGAAATGTAATGCAACTGATAATGAAATCAGAGACATTGTAATCCTTAGGAAGCCGATCTGTGAAAATAACCTACATAAATTATTCTTCAACATTTCCGTTTCAAGTTCAGATCTGCTACCCCATGAGAAGATTTCTCCACATTTCTGGCATTCAGCTGTAGCAAAGAGAAGTTACATCACCCACCACAGGTCGCAGAACAAGACTGTGGCTGGTACTTTGCACTTCTTTTTGCTATCTTAACCAGAAAACAAATCAAGGGGAAGGAGATAATGGAAAGGCAGTTTTCATTGCATAAAGTGCAGGCACTTATACTTTTTAGATGAATATTCATTTTACATTTATTTTCTCCCATAGTTATGAAATACAACCAATCTCATCTTATCTGTCCCCTACCTTTAAAAGTGTAATTCCTTTTTTTACTCCAAAGTATTTTCCTGTATAGACAAGCCTTTTATGGATGCTATCTAACCAACATTTCTCCACAAACAGACATCCTATCCCCAGTAATCCTCAACAGGCCAGAAAAACTCAATCATGAAAACACAATGAAGGCAGTCGTTCATGTACAGACGTAAAGTACACCCCTAACCTTTTTCCAGATAAAGAACATCCGCTCTTAGGTTCCTAAAGTACCTACAGGGGTCTCTTCAAGCTCAGAAGCTATTCAAAGCCACCTACATAATGTGTTATTTATAGTACACTAGACGTTTCTCAAGGTGAAGACCTACTTTTAAGTTGTTATAGATCATCGGGAACACACTGGTTTATACAAATAATAATATTTTATGAGGTCTATGGTTTTTATTTTCGCATTGACATGCATCTATAGGGAGTAACACTACCCCACCAGAAAATGTCAGCAGCAAAGATTCCTTCCAACAACCTCTGAAGTAGTCTTACTCAAGAAACTACGAACTTCCTGTAGGTTTTTGCTGCATGGTGACTAGTTCTTGTTAAAACAGATTTCTCTTAAAAAGCCCCAGGTGCCCAGGAAAGATTCCTAAGTACCCATGACGAATATTAGTAAGGTTCATGTCTCAAGAATATCTGCTGCTGAGACCACCTAAATCTCTTGCAGATTCCTACTACTTTCCCGGTGATTTTGGTTAAGCCATTTAAAACTTCAAATAAGATATAAACAGCATAACCTCCTTCTAATAGAGTTAGTCATGATATCTCTAAACCATAACATCTGCCTCTTTTCGGACAGTTTAAAAGACAGCTAGCAAAATGACATTTCTGCTTTTATTTACCAGATCTACAATTACTTCTGAGATTACCAAGACAGAAATAGGCATTTCTCCTATAGTTAATTTATGCTGTGCTGAGCAACTTATACTACAATTAACCTTATACTGAGAGGCTAATAATGCAATACACACAGATGCACTTCAGCCAAATGCAGAATCCGTGAGATGACACATATTCCCTCTGAGTAAAATGTTCTGGTTTCCCAGACCACGCTGCAGAAACTAGTTCTTATGGATCCACCTGCCTCTTCCGAACAAGGAGAGAAATGTTTCAAGAACAACGTGAAAGTCAAACAGTGGAAACACCTAGGGACAGGCTTTTTTAAAAAAAAAAACTCTCTTCAGATTTGTTGAATGAACTCATAAGCCCTTTAAACACGCCAGAACTTTGACTTTTAAAAAGTTATGAGCCTGACTGTATTTAGCCCCTTAAGTTGTAGCAGTCTTTAAGCAGGACAAAAGACAAAGTGAAAAAAACCCAAGGGCTAAATAGCTGACACCTGCACAGATGAGTTATTCTAGTGCAGGTTACCCATAAACAGTGACAACCACAGTGGGACAGTGCATCCCAAAGGGCAGCCTTCGCGGCTCGCAGACCGACCTGGGCGGTATGCACAGCAGGTAGCCCAAAGAGCCTGCAGAGTCTTCTCCTGACAGAAGACTATGGGAGGAAAAGGGGGAAATTACAATATTTCCCTCAAACTGTGTGGTGGTCTACATCCTAAACTTCATTTACGGTTAGTGGTCCGAGAAAACAAAAAAATCATCAGAACTCCTGCTGCCCCAGTCCCATTGCTCTGCCTGGCCTTTCCTCTCCAAGTGTCTGCCATCACACAGTGGATGAGGTGCACAGCTGAGCCCACCGCCACGTCTGCAGCACTCCTGTGAAGCAATATTTAAGCAAGGGCAGATAATGCCACAGAGAGAACCATAAAATTAGCAGGGAAGAAGGTGCTCTGTGGTGGAGTAGCCGAGCCCCCAAAGGGCTGGCAGCCCAGGGAAGGGCCAGCGTCGGAGCACGGGGGGAAATGGCCACATGCTGAGCCCGGCCTCCTGCGCTGCTCACACCTTGCTGAGAGGACCCAGCACCACCCCTGGGGACGGGGAACAGCGGGGCAAGGAGAAGGCTCTAGAGTGGATACCAGGGACGGGTCAGGAGAGGTGTCTGAAGTGAAGCTCAGCCTGGTAAAGGAAGAGGGGTGTTTTCCTCAAACGTCTAAATATTTGGTGGTTTTCCTTGTTTTTTCGCCCACTACCCAAATCACTAATTGAATATTTATGTCAACCAGCAGCAAATTAACTTGAACTCCCCAAGTTAAGTCACGTCTGCTTTGCCTGTGAGGTAACCGGTAAGCGACTTCCCCGACTCTAACCCGACTCACTGGTCCTCCTACTCCTGCTGCCCCCGCTTCCCGCTCCCGGCCGGGGCCGAGCGGCGACTGGACGGGCGCCCGGGGCCAGCCCCCTGCCGAGCGGGGGGCCGGACGGCAGCCAGCCTGCGAGGGCAGGCACAGCCAGCGAGCCGCGCCGGGGCCTCTGGCGCAGGCATCACCGGCAGCCGCGCTCCTGCCCTGACCCCTCGGACCGGCGG
>Ga0065711_1039037_pt1 | contig 18198 bp, 17 predicted proteins | sample Hoacrofraction12_FD_59098 | JGI IMG/M metagenome (GOLD analysis project Ga0065711, IMG submission 59098) | Hoatzin crop microbial communities from Cojedes, Venezuela - Epithelial fraction 12 v2 (version 2) | ecosystem: Host-associated > Birds > Digestive system > Esophagus > Crop | place... | reverse complement strand
GGTCTGGCGGACCCGACGGAGCGGGCGAGGGCAGCGGACGATGCTCGGGAGGGAGCTGCCAGCCCGGGACAGCCACGGCGGGGAGAGCGGGCGGGGGGCGCGGCGCGGCGGGTGAACCGGAAGCAGTCCCGGCGCCGGGGGCCGCGTTTCGCTCGTCGGAAAAACCGGAGACCGCCCGTGACACCGGAGCAGCGCCCGCTCTCCCGGCGGCCCGGTCAGACGGAGCGGTGAGGGGCTCCTCTCCGTTTCTCCCACCGCCGCGCCCGCGGGACGCCGGGGACGGGGCGGCGGGGGGAGGACGTCGGGTCTGCCGGCCCCTGGCTCGGACACCGGGGCCGTGCTGAGGCTGAAGCGCCCAAGGCACCGAGATGAGCCCCTCGGGTCGCTCCCCTCTTGGCGCCTGGTGCTCAGGAGCCTGCCCAGGCTGCCCCAGCAGCACAGCCGAATTACGGTGCAGCAAGGCCCTGCACCCCCCGCGTTCTCCTCTGCAGGAATGCGCCCAGGTACGATTTACCTTAAAAAAAACAAAAAGCCCAGTGGCTTCGCTTCGCGGGCTTCTGCTCCTGCGCTGCTCTCCAGGCAGCCCGTGCTGACCCACCGCGCTTTGCCTTTTCCCAGTTCCACCCACCGCCGGCCGAGCTCTGGCTCCCTCCCTTCAGTCCCCTTTCTCTCCCAACCCAGCAGGCGGCCAGCAGAAGCGCACAGCCCGGCCCAGCTCGCTCCTCCGGCGCGAAAAGCCCAATGCCAAGACCCCGGCGAGCCCTCGGGTCCCGCCAGAGCAGGGAGGCAGCAAGCCCTGGGCCGGCCGCCCCGCAGCCAGCCGTGGTGTGGGCTCCGCCGGGAAGCAGCCCGTCTCCAGCGGGAAGGAGCCCCATCTCCAGCACCGCGGCCCGCAGGGCACTGAGTCAGAGCCCACACTTCACAGAATCACAGAATGGTAGGGGTTGGAAGGGACCTCTGTGGGTCATCTAGTCCAACCCCCCTGCTGAAGCAGGGTCACCTACAGCAGGCTGCGCAGGACCTTGTCCAGGCGGTTCCAGAGAAGGAGACTCCACAACCTCCCTGGGCAGCGTGTTCCAGGGCTCTGTCACCCTCAGAGTGAAGAAGTTCTTCCTCGTGTTCAGACGGAACTTCCTGTGCCTCAGTTTGTGCCCATTGCCCCTTGTCCTGTCGCTGGGCACTACTGAAAAGAGTTTGGCCCCATCCTCCTGACACTTCTCCAAGTAATCTCATCCTCTCTGCTAACTCGCATCTTACGATACTACAAGTTTACAGGCAATATTGCAAAACCAGGGGAAATATTATATTTTATTTTTTCCCCCCTCCTCTATTACAAACCTGAGATTCTGGGTCAAGTGCAAATTCCATTTCAAAGCAGCAAAAAACACAGTGACCTCCTCCTACCTTCGCCACGACAAAGCGCCCGGTTTCGGCAACGCACATCTCATTCACCAGAGCTCTGCAAATCACTCCGGATAATCTCCTTACTCTCTCCGCTTAAATTAACTGCTGCATTCAGTCTCCTCTGCCATGGGGTGGCAGCTTCTTGTCCCAGATCCAGGGCTGTAGCACAGACCTTCAGGGCAGAGAAACGACACGCCACCATCCATCATCCCACCACTGTCAACCAGGACAGCATCGTTTCTAATCCATTTTGGCCTTCACCTTAGGACCCTCTAGAAATATTTGCCATGACATATTTGCCTTTCTCTAAGGAAAAAGAGGTGCCCAACCGCGCACCGAACCCTCACTCGCACTGCCTCCCACCACCCAGTGGGCACAACTGCTTTGCTCATGTGCCAGCAGAGCGGGAATTCCCTTCGGGGTGGTCTCCCTCTTTCATCTCCATTGTAGGCCAGAAAGCATCTCCTCTGCTGTGCTTGGAATTTATCCACCTTTGCTCCTTTTGAGCTAAAGAAAAGCCCCAGTTTCCAATGGATGTGCTTGGGCAACAAGAAACACAGGTCTGCAGGAGCTCTGATTGCCACAAAAACATCTGAAATGAACATCTGATACAGTGTTTCAAAAGCTTCAAGAACACCATGGAAAACATGATCAGACTTCATAACACCTGAGGTCTTTGTTGGCTTGGGCTCTACTGGAGCCCACAAAGCAACACCTGATAATGAACAAGACTGATAAAATTATTTAGTGAATCTGTGTGACCCCCCTTTTCCCCACTGAGGGCTGGGGGCTCAGATGTTGTCTCATGGTCACGTGAAATAAGTTTGGTGGGCCTCCACTTCGCTTCTCTTATGTGCAAATCATAGAACCACGGCCCAATTTACCATCACCGTTTTCCACCCTCTACTGAGGGAAACCAAAGACTCAAACTGCAGAGCACGCTGCTGAAAACAGCAGAGAAACACAAGCGGAGCTGAAGGCTGGAAGCCTGAAGAACACACAGCTCAGAGCCATGAGATCATCCCTTCCTACTTACTGCATTTATTCAAAAAGCAACATATTCAGAACTGCTCTAGATGCCAACACTTAGGAGTTCTCATGGCTTCTTGTGCCTCACAGGCACATATGCATTCAAACTTCATTACCGTGCTGTAGAAGTAGCATTCTGAAACAACTATGGGCAAATTTAACTATCTGCCTCTGCAGAGCCAGGGCACAGCTTATCATCCTTACCATGATGCCAGGCAAAGCTCATTGCTCCCACCTGAGCATGTCTGCACCACTTTTATTTTCTCTTCTGTGTTCATCTGGATGTACAGGACGGGTTTTGGTTAGCGCCTATCATTCCAGTCCTAGTGGAAAATAAGCTGGAGAAGGGTATTTAAGCAGCAGGACAAGGCCACTGAAATCACACTGGTGAGAGCACAGACGAAGAATAACCTCTAGTTTGGCGAGTGGTCTACATGTGCACTTTCAAATGCTTGGGTTAGTTTAACACTCATAGGACTCACAGAAACAGAAGGAGGAGAGGAGGAAGCTACAAGTACTCTGCTTTCAGTGAGTTTCAGGATTTGTTTTCCTTTTTTTTTCACTATGCCTATAATTCCCCTTTGCTGCTAGGGTGGAAAGAAAGCACAGCCTTCGATTTTAACATCGCATTACCTGCATTTCTCTGCTGGCTCAAGTTTAGATGGAGCACACCTGCCAGCTGGATCAAGGCCAGAGGTAGGGAAAAAAAAAAAGTTTCAAGTGCAAAGAACCAATTTATCAGGAACAAATCTTAACAACCAGAAGACACACTTCTGCTCGTGGATTCTATTCATGTGCGTAATAAAAACCCTGGTACAAGGTAACCTAACAAAACACTCTTTAGTGGCTATCTGACATATCTCAGGGTAGATAATCTTCAGCCGCTAGTCTACGTTTCACGTTTTCTGGATAAATTCGGTGCCTGTGAGGACAAGGAATGCTGACACTGAATAGCCAAGGACTGCGCAGAGAACATCACCTTTCACTTGGCTCCGAAAGTATTCGAGCCTGACCCACGGCCTCTGGCTTCTCCAAGACTCCACACGCCGGGCCAGCAAATCTCACGTGTGCTCCAAATATAGCCCCCTCCCCCAGCAGAGGCTGCAATACAGGCTTCGCCCTGCCCCAAGAGCCGCTCTCAAACCCACCAGTTCCTATCGCCCTGGACCTCCACAAGTGAAAAGGTGACGAACAAGGCTTTGTCGGAGGTTTTGTGTGTGGTTTCAGAGACGGGAGGAGGAAAATCGGTGCAGAGCCGCTCCTAGTGGCTCGCCATCCCTGCGGGACGGACTGCAGTCACACGTACAAGTCACATGCACCCGGACAACGCAGTAAGGCACGCAACAACACACTAGTTTGCAGAGCACGGCAATGCTGTCAGCTCAACTCCCCTGCCAAAAAAAAAAAAAAATTAAGAAAAACAAAAATGCAAACCAAAACACACAAGTCTGAAACAACAGAGTCCTCGGAGTTAGTGTCAAACGGTACCGCCCGCGTGCAGGAGCCTCCAAGCCCTCCGCAGAGCCCGTGGGTTGCCCAGGCCTGGGACACACCAAGCCAAGGAGCCCAGCATGGAAGCAGCGTCCTTCTACAAAACCAACACATAGGCTCCAGTTTTGTCTGAAGAACACACAGAACAAACACCGAGACTCTACAAAGTTTCCACTGTCATTCTGCTTACCTGGACGACTGGGTATTGGTAATCCATACAATACACACCATACATAGCCAAAGATCCTCCAGCTAAAGGCCAAATGGACACAGGACTGGAAGCTTCAAACCCGAGTGTCTGTCTTTCAGCCTTGTGGGAAGGACTCTGGCAGCCCTGCGCAGTGCTTGGCTCGGGCCTCTGGGGCCACTCAGGTTGACACTCGCTCAGCTGAAAATAAAAAGGAGCTGCCTGGCTTGGCTCAGCTCAGCCCCTCTCTTCTGGGATCCAGCAAGGCAGCGCTCAACCATAGGCGGCAGAGGCTCCTAAAATTAGAAATCCTCTACTGAAAACGGCCCTGCAAGCCTCGACTGAGGAGCGGCCTGCAGCTCCCAGGCAGCAAACCGAGCGACTGCCGGGAAGAGGGGGGACACGGGATCTTCGCAGCCACCGCCACCGGGGATGGGAGGAAGCAAACGGCATTCAGGATCTGAAAAGAGCATATGTTCTGGGCTCTAGGTGCGTCAGAGGGAACGCTCCCAATCCAGGACAGCGAAAAACATATGGGACTGTTCCTCCCCCACCCCCATACCCTTCTTGCCGTCCTCAGCAGGGACAGGTGCTGGGATTAGCGTAGTAAAACCCTTTGGTGTCAGGGAGGGAGGGAGAGGGGAGAAGCCACATTGATATCTCACACTGAAGGGATCTCTTTCACGAGGGAGTATGCGCCCGTATCGTTTAACGCCTCTCCCTCCCTCCACGCTTGGGGCGGGCAGGGACAGCTGCCGGAACCGGGGCTGGCGGGGGGAGCCGGGCCCCGGGATGGCCCCCACCACCCCAGCCTCGGGCCGGCGGGCTGCCCCCCTCAGCTGTTCCAGTCAAACCGGGGGTGGAGGGGGGGGGATTAACCCTGCCACAGGGGACGGCAAGCAGTGGGGAGCAGGGGGCAAGGCTGGGCAGGGCCAGTTGTCGTGCCCGTTTTAGGAAGCCCATCCTCGCCGTTGTTCCCGGGGAGGAATCCGCTCCCTGACCGACGGGGACAGATGGGGAGCTGCCTGGACAGAGCCCGGCAGGCTCACCCCGCCGGCCCTGCGTGCCGGGCGCGTTACCGGACACCCCAGAGCCCGCTGCAGATTCTCAGAAGACACACTGAGGCTGGGGGGACCGACCTCCCGTAGCAAATCGCACGAGGTTTCACCCCTTGCTACACCAAACCGCACCAGGTCGACGGCGGCCCAAGCCCAGGCTCCCAAAGAGTGAACAGCCCAAAACCACAAAAGATTCGCACCTTCCTCCAAAGGGCAGCAGTGATAAAGCAGCTTCTTCCGAGGTTTCAAAAATAAGGATGTTACAGTGATCAGACCCAGGAAGGGCTACCCAAATTCCAACCCCCCACCCCCATTTAAATGCATACAGTCAGGGTTGCATTTCTAATGTTTAACTTCTCTGTGGTGCTGCTGTGCACCACTAAACAGCGACTTCAGCCTAGCTCTGGGGTAGCAGCTGCCTTCCCAGCGTTACTGATGATTTCCTCCCCCTCAGAAAGAGTTAAGATTTTTTTTTTTTCTCCAAGAGGTTAAATACGTGGATCATTATCTAGCACAATCTGCATGTGTGGCACTTTGTAATTCAGGTAAGAGGTGCCTAATCCGCAGCCCTCTGACCCAGCCAGCCTGGCAGGACAGCCCTTGGCTCATCCTCTGCTCCTGCTGCCCTTTCTTCCCGAGCCACCTCGGAGAAGGACAGCGCGGAGCTGGGCGAGTGGTTCCGGCAGCTGCCGCCCACCCTCACCGTCCTTCCTAGGGCCACGGGGCCGCTTCTTCCTTACAAAAGGAGCGTGGCCAATTTGGGGAGTATAAAGCATGACATTTCCTACATCTAAAAAAAAAGAAAAAAAAGTTTCTCTAGCCATTGTTTCTGTGCGAAGATTTGCACAGAGAGAGACATTAACTGCCCATAAATGGGAAAGCTCCTAGATCTCTTCACTGGGGAAAAAGTATGAGGCTCCCACAACGACCTTCCATCTCCTTCTGCCTCTGGCTAGTTTATTTCACCCCGGACTCTGACTAGCTTTCTGGAGCTCGCATGATGCCTCCTCCTCCTCATCACCTTCAGAGGGCTGTTTGGCCACCTCTCAGCACTCTCCTTGCAAGCCCTGCTTTGGGGCACAGATAGATGGTATCTGGTTTCCTCTGAACGACCAGGACCTTTTTTCTTTTTTTTTAAACTTCTCCTTTCTGTAACGACACGTTCAATAGGTGCCTGCCCTTCATTCTTTTGCATAGCTCATTACTACGCACTCAAGCAATTTAGTATCTCCAATAACATCTTTTTATGAAGAGGCATTAATTTATAAAAACCTGAAGTCTGGTCCACAGCCTGTTTTCGCTACTCAATATTACTGCCCCAGGTTTTAAAACCAAATCCCTAACTAAGTTAAAAACCTTACACTTATTCCACAATTCAATTCTTGTCATTTCCAGCCAGGCCTCAGGGGAATAAAATGTTTCCAAATCCTAGTGCAGATATCTTACTATCTATAAATAACCACCAAATGGGCGAAACAAAACAAGGAGGGGGAGCAGGGAGCATCACCTAAGCTCCTGTGTTGTTTTAACTACAGATCCAGATAGAACTGCCATGCTTTAAAGTTTTTGGTGCAGATTTAAGTATTCTGCCTTAACCAGCATCGAGATACTTGGGTGACACTTTGGTAACAAAGGCTCACAGCTCCTGTGTCCCACAGAAAATTAAATGACAAAACCCATTTTTAAACTCGTATGTGCCAAGATGGATACAGCAGGAGTTTATTGACCAGTAATAAACTACTGAATTTTCTGCAAGGCTGGCCATAATGGCTGGTTTACTACTGCACACTGACTTGCAACAAATATTAGTCAAATATGAGATGGCGCTGCACTCCATAATTTTATTCTGAGATAAAGGCCAAACTGCATTACCATATAACTTGCTGTGCATATGCATTTCCAGTAACACAAGTTAGGTAAGCGTTATAAAATCATAGCCTTGTTCCTGCAACTGCTTAGATATACAAATAATTTTAAAATTACAGAAATATTAAGACTGGAAAAGACCTTCTGACACACAGAATCAGATAAACTGCTAACACACAACATCATCTGATCTATTCCTAAGGTTTATCACGCTACATCTTAGAACCGGGTTCTGCAGCTGCACTACCCCGGCCGAAAGGCTGCTCGGGCACTCCCCACCAGCCAGGATCTGCGTCCATCTCCAGTTTAACGTTATTCCTGAGCAACTTTTGTTTTTTCTTTGTTCTTGTGCCAGTAGCATCCTCTGGCTTAACTGTATTTTCTTTCCCTTACAATTAACCTTCCTCATGTATCTCCTCTCTACCCATCTAAAGGAGCAGCTGTTCTGGTCTTTTGTCACGTGACAGGCTGTCTATTCCCCAGTCTCTAGAAGCCCTTTCTTGCACCTGATCTAGCCTGTGCTCATCTTTTTCTTTTTTTATTTTTAAAGACATTATCCAGAACAACACTGTTAGCTCCTAATCCATTTCACAATTCCAGCACTAAACTGCATCTTCACTAGCCTCATCAGTAGTTTCCTCTGCAGCATCACATCAGATGCTGTAGGACCCATCCACAGTAAGACACATCATCCCATTAAAAAAAATGCATGTTATCAAGTTAAGAAAACTGATTATCTTACATAGGCTGATATGGCACAACCCTATTTTGATAGATTTGTGTTGCCTTTTTTTCGCATTTTTCATTTGTGTCCAGGCCTTTCATTAGCATTTGTGTGTCAGCACTCAGCTGAGGCTGGACCGACAGGTCTGTGTTTACTCAGATCATCCCCCACCACCAACAGGGCTACTACGCTTCCAGTTCTCCAAACACATGGTAGCACTCCTGATCTGACAGATTAAAACTTGTATCAGATCTGCAACTTCATGAACTGGTTCTTTTACTTTCAGGAATAGGTATCACCCTTCCCCAGGTAACTCTGCTCCCCAGCCCAGCCTGCGTGCACTAGGGTCTTTGAAACGTCCAACGTGGTTGCTTCTACAGGAGGTTCATGACCGTTACTCATCCTGCCCTTGCTCCCACGATCAACTCTACCTTCAACAACAATAAAAAAAGATTTGCTCAATTCTGTGATCACAACAAGAGTATTGTCATCAACTACCATATCCTCAGCACTAAGCAGCCCCACATCTTCCCTTCTCTCTAATTTTATTTTGAGAAACTGTCACCCATTTCCTTAGCAACATTTGCAAGGTTTAAGTCAGCCTGACTTTTGCCAGTTCTCATTTTATCCCTACTGACTTTAAAGGCACAGCAATCTCTGCTGATAAATTCTCTTTTTGCGCCTAACAGCCATTATAAGGTGATTACGCGTCCAGTTAGGCTGAAGTTTCTTCTTACAAGTTTTTTTGCCTTTACCTACATCATCAAGGATTCATATCCAAACTGCATCTAACAAAAAAAAAACAAAAAAAAAAAACAACAAAACAACAACAACAACAACACGCCAAATGCAAACCACACACTTCTATATTCAAGTCTGAGTTTTCAATCCAGTTCACTGACTTCATTAAATATTTTGCTTCATGTATCAAAGTTTGTATCGTGATCACCCCATCCAAAGGTGGGGACATGGAGGCTTCTAAACAGCTTATTTTCCTATAATAGTCATAGCACCAATAATTCACTCACTGTCTCAACAGCGGGTGATGATGCTACAATGATGAAATCTTTTGACCTTATTATTATTAACAGCATTTATTCTCCAACCTACATCTAAGAAATTAAAATTTCTCATAGCAATATTTATCTCTCTAATGATACTGCGAATAATATCATTTCAGAGCTTCAAGTTTGTATCCAAATCCAGTCCTATGAGGGATTACAGCAGACTCACAGCACTCCCTCTGGGACCTCTTTTACCATTCTTCCCCACATCAATTTTGACCAGAAACAGATCCTGCGTTATCAGTATTACTTTTCTTTCTTTTTTACACTCTACTGCCTACAATACAGCCTATCACCTTTAACATCTACCCTATCTGAACCACACATAATCTTGAATGCATGTTAAAGCCATGATTACTGTTCTTGCAGATTGATATTATCCCTATAATATCCAGTTTCATGTTCTGCACCAGTAGCTCTGGTTCCTCTACTTGTTATTTCTAATGCCAGGAGCCTGAAAAAAAAACCCTGATATGTTTGCGCATTTACCGATCACACAGCTCCCAGCTCCCTCAACTAAGAGTATCACCCATCTAGTTACTGCAGAATTTTATTATTCTTTTCATAACATTGAATGTTATTCTTTATCTCCTACCTACCCATTGCTTTGCCTAGAGACACTGTTTTACATGCTACTGTAGCAACATTTACCTGATTTTCCTTTTTCTGTGTACTAAGCAAGGAATGGAGATTACACAAGTTTTTCCCAACGTTCTCAAAACCCAGTATTTTGCTTCACATGCACTGCTCTCTTTGATGTCTGTAGACTGAGGAGCATTTTTGGAAAATGCAAGACCACAGCTCTGGGCTTTGCTTTGTCTCCTTTCTCCAGACTGCTTATGGCAAGCATGCTAAGTCACAATTACAAGTACAGCTATAAGAACATAAGCTAGCCATAGCCTGCCTATGCTTGAAGTGCAGCCATGGTAGTTCCAGACATTTTCCATGTACAATTTTTTTTTTTCGAATTGCTAAAAACTGTGGTACTGTGTGGACACAGCTATACAGCATGGAGTCTGAGATATCTCCATGCTGCACAGTCATTACACCACATTGATCTTTACTAAGGAAATTACACCAACAGTTTCATTTTATAAACTGAATTTATAAAATCTTTCGTATAATTCTCTGTTCTCCAGACAAATTAATCCAAGCTTTATCTAGTTACTCCCACTAAAGAGCTCTTACCTCCGCTGATTCTAACTCTTCATCGCTAGAAGCCTGGCTGATGCTCTTCCTCTCACCCACCAAAAATGGCATCTTTAACAATTAGCCAATCACTACATCTGCTAAACTGGGTCATCAGGGATCTGATGAGCGGCTTACAATATGTCTCTGCTTTTTAAAGACTGATGTAAATGTAGGAAACATGCCAGCAAGCAAGGATGCATTTTCTGGCTGGGTATGCACTGATTTCCATAGCAGCTAAATAGATCAAGCGGCTCAGCCAGCTCGTACCGGTGTTAGACAAACAGCACACGGCACCAAGATTACATCTTTAGTAAGTCCTATGTCCTGAGCACGAAGGTGGCTTTCGCTCACTCCAGGTAAGAATTTATACTAGAAAGCCATTGTTCCTCTATAGGGCTACATTTTCTGGGCTGTATTGCTTGTTTGGTTCAAATAGGTGTAACGTCTTTCTAAAAGCTGCATGGTTTTTTTCTTCACAGTTTTAATATAACCAAGGACTAGAAAAATTACATATGGTCTAGTTGTTATTTTGACCCTGAAATCATTAGAGATTCAAGTGGGGAGGATATAAAACATAGGCAGAGCATGCACAGGAAAGCTCAATATTCCAAAATGGCAAGCAGAAGCAAAGATGATAACAAATAGGTAAGTGCATAAATTGATTTTGCTCCCATTTCAGAAACCTGGCAGTTTTACATAGGTGTCCTGATCTCAATAGCAAGAAGACCTGGTGGTGGATAAGCTATGCAGAAGAGCAAACAACTCAGCACCAAGCCAGTGTGTTCTTTGCAAGTGAAACATGTTAAGCATGCAAATGCTGAAGATCAGGAATGAGATGCATCCAGCAGAAATGAAACCAGCAGTTCTGGGGGATGTGGAGCAGCAGCAGAAGCAAACGAGAGCGTGTTGGATTAGCGTAATAAGGACATCACAGGAAAGAATTTGAATGTGTTGGTAAAGCCATAGGAGCCACTGCTTGCCTGAACCCAGTCTGATTAGTTAGTGCTACTGACTCCTCCTGTTCTTTAGGATTAATGCTCCTAAAACACATTAGCACAAATGAAATTACCAAAAATACACTTTGAATCCAAGGAAACTAAAATCCCTCTGGCAAAAGGCCTAGGAAGCCCAAAGCTAGAGAAAGCAGCAAATACCAGGTTACGTGCAGCAGAGAATATAGCCCAATCACACTCACTGCTTCTGCCAAGGAAATACTTCAGGCAGACAATGGAACCTCAAGCCTCACTCCAGTTTTCATGCATAAAATTAATGATCTCAAGAAAATTTAAGAGAGAAAAACACCAAAGACAATATTCAATAAACAGAAGCTCTGAAATAGCTCCTGGTCATGTCCTTCCCCCTCAAAGGGCTGGAGATCTCCCTTTTCAATTTTCTTCTGCGACATGTTCTCCAATTGCAAGGCAATTTACTTACGAGTGATGGAGTTCATTTGCATCTGTTTCTACCACTCTAAACACTCCCCAGCCAAGCTCTGTAGTCCTGAAACTCATCTAAAGTGGCTTAACAGCTAGGCACCACGCACACCCTAAACTCTGGACATAAGATACCTGCATCCTGTTACCGCCCTCAGCTCTTCACTGCATCATCTACGCATAGCTATTAAATATTAATGGTTTGTCTAGACTGGAAAACTAGCACAGTTTAAAAGCACAATTACAAATACACAGCATAAAAGCACAGGTCAGAATCAAAAATAACGATTTCTGAAGTACCACTTCTTTTCAAAGCCTCAAACTCTGCTTTAGGGAAGGGCACAGAAAATGTAGGCAGAGCAAGGATACCACGCCAGCCTGCTAAAGCAGCATACTGCATGACCTTTGCTTGCTGGACAACTGCCTTTTTTTTGGTTTGTTTTGTTGAGCTTTCTTACAGCCATCCAGTAGAATGGTAGTACTAGCAAACTCCAAAAACCATCAGACCCGAACAGGACTCATGAAATCACAAGCCTGGATCTTCCACAACCAGAAACCAAGCTCTCTGAGTACCAAATCTATACAGTCATGGCTGTCAAGAGAAATAAAGACTCTCCGTGAAATTGCAGGAGAGTAAAGACTCTGGATCCTGAAGTTAGATCAGAGTAGGCAGTCTTCGTGAAGTTGGAAGTACAGATCCTGCCCACACAACTTCAGCTGCCGGACAAGGACCCGGAGTCAATTCAGGTAAAACTCAAGACTGCCCAAAGTCTGTCTTCTGAAATTATTACAAAGGAAAAACATAAGGCAGCGATGAACACCCATCTGAAGTTTGAAAAATCCTGTCAAAAGACTGTGTTCTCAGAGCTGAGCTTTTACACATGCTAGCTAACAAGCCGGCTCCCAGGAAGGCAACCTTAACAGAACAACTCACAAAACTATATTAGCGATTAAGTTGCAAAAAAAAGCTGGCAGCAGTCTGGATATACCAGCAGCACACAGAAGACACGACTTCAACTTTCATTTCTATCGCAACCCATCGCTTTACATGCATTACGAAACAGGTTTTAATTATACTATCTTGAAAAAACTCCAGCACACCCGAGTATAACACACCAGTCCAAAATGAGCTTCTGAAACCAGACAGGTTCCATCGCCTTTGCTATTACAACAGGCACAGTATAAAGGGGGAAAAGAAAGTACACACAGATTTTCCAGGAAAAAAGTGTCCGTGTGTTGGGCCTGAGCCTCCTTTCAAGGAGAACTGTAAGTGCTTGGCACTGCTTCAGGAAGAAAATAAGCGTACTTTTGGGCTAAGCCATTTGGCAAAGAAGGTGATCGCAGCACAGCTTTCTTTTGGGACCACTTGTATATGCACTGATCTTGGTAATGCTACGTGTCCATCAAAATGCTTTTTGCCTGTTACATGAAAAACAAAAAGGTCTCCAAATGTAGAATTTCAACACCAAAGAAGAGAAGGAGTTATCTCTTGGTAGTTTAGACATCACATGACAACCACACTGCCTTTCTATATTCCTTTGGGGGCAGTGGAGAAAAGGAAAACAGAAAGAACAGAGTGGAGGCAGTTTTTCCTTTGCTACAGAGGCTGCTAGATCTATCAGCCAGCTCCAGAACCTCAGTCAGAGAAAAGCTTTGCCCATTTTGTCTCTCATACTCCCACTCGGTTTTTCACTTCACCACCAGCAGCAGTTCAATTAACTGATCCTTAAGGGGACAACTTTTATACCTAGACGGTTAACGGGGAGATCCGAAAAAGACACTTGACTCTTCTAAAAAAATACAGCAGCCTGAGCCTGAGCATTTTTGCAGTTCTATGGTAAACCTACAAAAATATAAGGTTAATTCCTTAATTAAAGAACTATCTTCCTAAGAATAAGTCACCAGATGGTAGTATCAGAGATACTCTCACTGAGTATTTTTAATTGAATGAATCACAAACTAGGACTGGACCGCACTGGCGATTGCACCCGTAGTGTAAGTATAGCTACGCCCTTATCTCAGGCCCACCAGTGTGTCACCACGCGGCAGCCACGGGGCCGTCGGTGACGCCACACACATTCCCAGTCTATCCCAGCAAAACCGCTTTCCGCCAAGCGTTTGAGCTAACACGTTTTACCTTGCCTTTGCCTGGGGTGAAGGGAGCACATGATCAACTATCGCGGAGTATTTCAGTACATGGCCATCTAGCTGAGTGCTGGCTCCCTAACAGAGACGGTTTTGGTATGGATTTTCCTCCCCACCTCGCCTCCTGGCTTATCAAATTGCTTCTACGTGACAAACTAAAATAGAAAAAGGTACTTGTTCCAAGTTAGAGGGTGTCCACACAATAAATTATACTAGTATCAACTTAAATTTATCCCTACCTTCGAGCAGTGTGGCTTCCCAGCTACACAAACAAAAGCAGAATTTGGGGGAAAAGTTTTCTCAGGCAGCATTTTGTTCTTCTGACACAGGAGCAAAAGCATTCCCTGCCCAACTTGGTTCAACCAGAACAGCAGAGCAGCTGCCCACACACTGTAACAGTGCAAGTAAGATACAAAACATGTCAAAAATATTAAACTAAACTCTTACTTGAGTGGAAGTAAAAGAGAAATAAAAGGCAGCACAGTCTACGTGAGATAGCTGGGTCTGAGACTGCATTACTGGCAGGAACTGAGGAATTGGAGAACATCATGCAGGCAGGACCTTTAGCTGCGGCAACAGCAGGTCACCACATAAATCACAGGAAACCATTTGGAAACAGTTCCAGTGTGGCAATATACAGAATATGACACCTTCAGCGTAAATCCGCAAAGACAATTTCATGATAGAAGAATTACATCTGTCCATTAACTTCTGGAGGCCTCAGTTCAAAATCCCGCTCACCTGGTAAGCTTCAGATGATGAATCCTGCTTTTTCCTATTTCCCGTTTGAAAAAAAATAATCCCAAACTCTGGCAGCCCCAAAGAGATTCAAGAGCAAAATACCAGAAGTGTTGCAGTTAAGAGTTTGGTGCATTTGCTGAGTGCACAGAAAGGATCCAGAAATAGCACGCAAAGCCGAGGTTTGGCAAGAACGCTGCAGTTTACCCTGAAAGAGGAAAGTCAGACATGCTAAATGAATGGTGACAGCAGCAAGTCACGCTTCAATGTAGGGAGTGACCCCAGGGACTACTCTTGTTGGGGCAGAGGTGCCAGTTATTGCTGTGTCCCTCCTCTGGTGGTTTTAGTGGAGAAGTAGCAGGCTGTGGTGGAGAACAGAAAAGGTACGTTGAGCCTGTGACAGCTGTTAGGCAAGTAGTCTTCACATCACGTTCTGACTCAGACTAAGACAAAAAATAGTATAAGGCAGCAAACACCTAGATTTTGTTTGTTTGGTTGGTTTTTTAAACCTATCTATTTCAGAGAAAGCAAGAGTGATCAAAATTCTGGAAATCACCTTCTACTCACAAAGTCCAGAGGCACGGGCACAGAGGTCTGCTATGGGCACATAAGCTACCTGCTACCCACACGTCTCCCCGAGAGCACAGAATAAAGCCAGACGTGGCTCAGTGCGAAGCCTTTTCCGGCGGGCTAGCTTCAACTCCCAGCAAGTTCTAAAACAAGCCACAGCAGCTGAAATCCCTGGACAACAACCATCAAGGGCTTTCTCCAGTTGTACCATCTGCACAATCAAGATACCTGCTCTTCTCAGCAGCTTGCTGTCCTTCACAAAAAAATTCACACACGTTCATTCACCCCAATTTGCCACTATCTGCATCCTCTGTCTCAAAACCAGGAAGCTATAAAGGTCGTTTCCTGGCTCCCATGAAAACCCTTATCTCTGTTTGCTGTCACTATCAAGAAATCTTCACCAAAGACTTGGCTCATGTTCTCTGCACATCTCTCCAGTTACTCTGCAACGGAGCTACTCTCACTTCGTGGTAACAGGACTACCAATGCAAAAATTAACCACAACCCCTCTGCATTATGAGCTTTGATATCAGCAGCACTCGAACTTCAGCCTCTATGGCTTTATGGGTCTCTCAGCATGAATTTAAAAGAACCATTTATCTCAGGCTAGAGATTCGTGCATAGGCCAGAGTTAAAGTAGGGCAATACTTAAGCTGCATCTCAATCTCACATTGTAATGAAGCAAAAGCTGCAACTTCAAGATCTGAAGGGGCACAGCAGGCACACCTCCTGCAACTGCTCTGAATTAGATAGCTTCTGAGAAACTTGTACGAATCTTGAAAACCTAATACGGCTCGACGGCCTGCGACTGAACTGCTTTAGGAGGCAGGTCGAGCTGCAGCATCCTCTTTCACATACATCACCATATCCTCAGTACGGTGCTGGGAATGCGACTCTTTTCTGCAGCAGAGGAACGCAGTAGATGCACAAAACCTGCAGGAAGCAAACTTCAGAACGGCAGATTGCCAAAGGCATCTCTGGGCAAAATGAAGAAAACCGTCACTGCCACCCAACTGCCTCAGATCGTCTGCAATAGAACAGGAAAATACGTAACTGCCATCAAGACGAAAACAAAGAAAATAACAGCCACATAAAAAAAAAACCCCATGCTTTCTGCACATTCTGTTCCTGACTTACCTTCTTTACAATTATGGGACACATTTAATAACAGCCCCTAGAAATCCAGCTGTCACATTTTGATAGCTCACTGATTGCCCACAGAGATCTAATTACCTTGGCCAGTCCACATGCCTAAAACCTCACAAGGGCACGGCCATTCCTCAGCCTCATCCCGCCAGAGGTCTGGAGAGTGGAAGCACGAGCAATGCTAGGATGATCAGATGGTTTTTGGAGCCACCAAGGTCAAAGCATGGGGATGAGAAGAAGGGAAACAGCTGCTCTAGAGCTAGAGACAACAGAATGCTTAAAAACCTAGAAAAATAATTAAACGAACTAATGAGCCATAGTTGGCAAAGGAAGCACAGGTCAAGAAAGATACAATTCCTCAGTGGGGGGGAGAGGTGAAGAAGGGGAGAAGCTCTCCCATGTCAGGGCAGAGAGAGAGCAAATTAGCAGTGCCACAGCAGAGCTGTGACAACGAGGGAGAAAAAGTGACATACCAAGAGAAGAGGCGATTTAGTCTGGAGTTTCAGGGCTGGACTGAGCAGTGGAGGATGAACAAAAGGGAATGTCTGTGGTGGATCCGAAGAGGAGACAGGCGTGGGATGGCAATGCCACAGGGTTTCTTTTGTTATTGGGCTTGTTTGTTTTAAAGGGAAGTTAATAGAAAAACACCAGCAGCTTAAAATGCTCCACGCATACAGCCTGCCACTCATCCCAGGTTGTGACAAAAACTCCCGCCCTGTAATGAGAAGGGCTTCTTGGGATCCAGCAGCCCTCCGACTCTTCACCCCCGGCTGGGGAGCGGAGGGGGTTCCCATATCAGCGGCTCGGCAGCATGGAGCTCCCCATGCTGGCACCGGCCGCCTGCCCAATTCAGACCTGTAATCTCCCTCGACTTTGATTTAATGCAGCAATTACTGGTAATGTGGTTTGAAGGAGATAAATGCCCAGTACAGGGCTGGCTGGCACTGACGCTCATTCCGCTCATGATGCGAGAACAGTTTTAATTAAAATCCCCTTTATGATAAAGGAGCTGCTTGACTGGATGTTTCTGTGCAGCCCTGATACGGAGCCTCCTCCAAAGCGGATTAGAAATCAAAGTTTCCCCCTTCTCGCTACTGGCAACACACAAAAATAGGGAACACAGTCACCATGTCACCCCTCTGCAATTTCCTTAACCCTAGAACTGCTGGGGAAATACCCACGCTTGCTTGAAAGCAACTGCCACCTCTTGTCATGGCTCTAAGTGTTTTCCAAAAGCTAAGAATCAGGGACGCTTTAATTAGAATAAACACATCCAGAGTGCTCATCCCCCACGATCCAAAACCGGTTTCCCCTCTATCTGGTTTAAGAGTGAATCAGCTCGGCTGCTTCTACGGCAGACCTGTCCCTACAGCCTGCGCCCTGGCAAGGAGGGAAATCAGAGCCGCGGTGCGCTGGCAAGACGGTAGGAAGCGGTGATCTGGCTGAAAGGCTGGAAAAGCAGAAGCCTGTGCTGGGTAAGGCAGAGCGGCATGGACAGGGAAGAGGGAAGGAGCAGCGCTGCAAGATAAAGGCATAACGTTTGGCAGAGCCGTCAGGATCCCAGCACAGACATGTTCCAGAAATGATCTGTCAGCTCTCGATCGAGTTACAGCAAATGTAGGTGCAATTTTGGGTTGGTTTTCTTCCTTAGAGTATAGGAAATACCAGAGATGAATACATTAAGCACAGCTAGTTTCTATTATTGCAAGTGCCAGGAGCAGATTGTCACAGTGAGAAATTGGCCTTGTGCATTACACAGAAAAGGCAGCACTGGGTTTTGAGGCCTGCAGACAGTGCAATGTGAAGATAAAGAGCCTCGAGTCTGAATGCGCATTATTCCTCTCCTTAAGCCACCGAACACACATAAACATAAAAAGGCTGATTTAAGCAGCTGAATTTCTCCATAACCTTCAGAATATATCCGTCGACCATGGGCCTGTCCTAGCCTTCTCCTGGGAGCCTTTGCCTTATCACCCTAGCGCTGTGTACCCTTCCCCAAAGCCCTCAATGCCAGAGTCAATGGGATTCTGCTCCAAAACCCCTTTTTCTTTCTAATTTCTTTCTTATTTTAAAGTCTCTCTCATGTTTCATGATTCCCCGCCCGCTTCAGACAGCAAAATATCAAACAATGGATTAAAAAAAAAAAAAAAAA
>Ga0065711_1006142_pt1 | contig 18198 bp, 12 predicted proteins | sample Hoacrofraction12_FD_59098 | JGI IMG/M metagenome (GOLD analysis project Ga0065711, IMG submission 59098) | Hoatzin crop microbial communities from Cojedes, Venezuela - Epithelial fraction 12 v2 (version 2) | ecosystem: Host-associated > Birds > Digestive system > Esophagus > Crop | place... | reverse complement strand
GGAAGTTCCGTCTGAACATGAGGAAGAACTTCTTCCCTCTGAGGGTGACGGAGCCCTGGAACAGGCTGCCCAGGGAGGTTGTGGAGTCTCCTTCTCTGGAGATATTCAAGTCCCGCCTGGACAAGGTCCTGTGCAGCTTGCTGTAGGTGACCCTGCTTCGGCTAGAGGGTTGGACTAGATGACCCACAGAGGTCCCTTCCAACCCCTACTATTCTGTGATTCTGTGAGATGTTGTAATTTCTGCCTGTCACTTAACATTCCGGGCAGTTTAAAAAAGAAGAGGAGGATCAAATAAATACTCTCTTTCGTAGCTCCATGTTTGCATTGTCATTGAAATACTCAATGCAGTTCTGGTTCTGTGAGTAAGTTACATTTTTTTTTTACTTAGTAACTGGCCAGCGCTCTACATTTTACTGCAGTCGAATCTGTATTCCAACTAGCTGGCTGCTGTGTTTATCGTACCACAGTAGATGGAAGTTTCACAGATTTTAATTCCAGCTCCACAATTTTTCTTGGTGTCTAAATCTTCTTTTCATATACGCATTGTTTCTATCAAGGTTTGTACATTTTTCTATGTTAAAATACCTTTAGAACAAAGATAACAACTTTCCAGTACGGGACAGTCCACCCCAGCCACACAGGCCGCACTTTCTGCTTATCAGCTGCAGAGAAACAGAGGTTTCGCAGTAGCCCAGGAAGGTCAAGATGTGAGTTATTTTGGACTCTGCTTCCAATGTTTCCAAAGGGTGTCACATGGAGAATGCCATCTCGCAGTCATCTTTTTCTGCTTTTACAAACTCCACACCTGCTAACCGTTCCTTCTGTGGGAAGAATGCAGCAAAGGTGCCGTTTTTCAGACACAAAAGACTGAAATTATGTGAGAGTGGTGAATGGGAGGAAGCTCCGAACCATGCAGCACGGCACGGGCAGGCAAACACTGCCTGTCTTGGAACGCTGACAGCAGTGTGATCTCTGGCGAGAAGCTCTGTGTACCTGAACTGCAACGTGCCAGCGTACTGCAGAATACATACTGATTTGACAGCGGTTGTGTGTTTAACAGACGTCACAGGAGTAATGCCCTTGTAGAAGCTCTGCGCTGCCATGCAAAGTTATTGCAGTGATGTGCAAGAATCAGGTTATTCTTTGAGTACAGTTTGCTACGGAGTAATTTCGCACCCTTTATTTATATGTTTTGTTTTACTGTTAAGCATGTACATCAAGTTAAACTTTTAAGACAATAATAGATTAAAGAATCCCCAAGTTAAGAATTTATTCTGTGCGGGACAGCCTCCTCAACTGTCACCTTTATGCTGGGGATTAAAATTACAGAGGTTAGCTTAGTTCTGTGCAATTCAGAAAGCAAATACGGGAGTACTGTTAAGGAGACTCTCGTGCTTCTAGATGAGGAATTTGTTCACCTTTTAAACATCACCATTACATTTGTGTTTAAGAAAACTTGTGTTCTTTGGTTTACTCAGTGTGGTGTGATAGTCTGAAAATTGTCAGGTTTGCATGATCTGTGTGTGAATTTGCTTACAAGGCCGATAGTTAACTATTTGGCAAAAGGAACTCTTCAGGCAATGTATGGGAAGAACTGAATAAGTTCTTCCTGCTTGCATTTGCAGCCTCCAGTGAAACCTGGGCTTAAAGCTCTGAGAATGTAGTTTTTAAAATGAATATGTTTCTCTGGGTTTGTTTCAGTAAGGAGGGGTATATAATTTATGTATTATATATTAATTGGTAGTCAGAAGACATGCAGTTTTGGGGCTGTTGTGTAGGTGAAAAGTAGCTACCATTGTTGGCTATTTCCTTATGTCTATAGGAGAGGGAAATGTTAAAATAATGTTGGAATTGAAAATTAATTATCTTAATCTTTTTTGCCGCCAAATTGAGAAGGTAACATTTGTTAGTACGACAAATCTGCTTTGGCAGTAGTTAAGTTAGGAGATGTTAGTTATTGCAAACTTTATTTTGAAAAGAGCCAACTAAGCTAATAATTATATTGAGAATATTTTTAAGTTCACAAGATTTTGTTAAAAACACATTTTCAGTAATGCTCAATTCATTGAGGATTTTAATACTCTTAAAGGGACCTCTGTTAAGATTTCTATGCTTAAAATCTTTTTTCTCCTTGTTCCATAACTTGTATGTCATTCAGACACTTCTGAGCAAATGTTTGTTGTTTAAAAATATTAATATTGTTAGCAAACTACTTTGTTATCATGGTGAGTTTAGTACAGCATACATGTATCTGATATGTGCTTGTGTTAAAGGCATGAGACCATATATGTAAGGGAATATGTTTTGCATAGTACCAAAAACTTACTCTGTTGATGAATAGCAGGGGATTGGATCTTAAAAAAAAAAAAATCAAAGATTCATTTTCATGATTGTCTACAGTGCCAGGCCTTACAGATGCCTGGTTTTGTAAACATTTTGATTAAACAAAAATAGTCAATAAGCTACTAAAATACGTATTTCATTTTAGTCTGGTCTAAAGATAATTGTGTCACTTGCATCAATATTTTTGTATCTGTGGAAGGGGATTAAGTAACTGTAAATCTTTGGTACAGAAAATACAACTTGAAGCTTTTTCCTTGGTTTTGCAGTGTTCCTGTTCCAGTAGTCAGTCTAGAGAAAATTCCTAACCTAGTGAAGGCAGATGGTGCCAACGTTAAAATGAATTCTGCAACCACTACCACCATCACCTCCTCCTCAGCCTCTTCATCCACCATACCTGCTCCAACTTTGGTTAAATCTGGTTTGACATCCAAGTCAGTGCCACCGTCACCAGAAAAGATTCTGAATGGCAAAGGAATTATAGCTCCGTCAATAGACAAGAAACACCAAAATGGCACTAAAAGCAGTAACAAGCCTTACAAAAGACTTTCCGGTGAGTGATGTTGTAGTTCATCTTTTGAGATAGTGTCTTTCTTTGTTAATGTTTCTATAGCTCAGAAATGATGTACGAATAAAATGCTGTAGCCTGGCTTTGGTTTGATTTTTTACTGTAAGATGCCAGTTTGCATACATGAAAAAGAAAGCTTTCACACTCTTAGCATGTGTAAAATATTTTCAAAGTACACATTCTGTTTAGCTTGAAATTAGTGTGTTTAATGCCTTTCTCAACTGGTCAACAGGCCGAATATAAATTTCATATAAAAATGTTTTCATTAAAACAGAAAGGCAGAAGGCTTCCTCAAGCCGTTATGTAATTTGGGTCTGTTTACAACAAAAGAAAATGTGCCTTGCTTGGGTGACTTTAGTAGAGGTGTGATCAAGTTGAGGTTGAAGACATTGGGTTATCCACCAAGTCATGATTGTTTAAAGAATCTTCTTTTTTGGTTTTAAATACTGGAAAATTCTAAGAAGATATAGGAAATGCTGCAGAAGTCTTAAAAGTTGTAATTCCTCTCCACCCCTTTCCCTGTGATTCACACACGAGCGAAGACGTTTGCAGCGTGGGGCTCTCAGTCTTCCTCAGGAAGACAGGACAGTGGGGTTGGGGGAGCAGCGTTAGGTGTGGAAATGCCCTGGGTGGCCTTAGGCAGAGCAGTACTGAGGATGTAGGTCCTCGTGCAAATCTGCCACTGAAGCACAGAGTGCCCCATTGTGGGAGGGCAGGGGCTTTGTTGCCACCATTGGGAGGAAGAATTGTTTTCTGTGGAGTTCCCTGGAGGTGACCTATGCCAGCTGTTGGGCAGGAAGTAGAGAATTTGCCCCTTAAAGTTGGAAAACATATTTTTGTTCAGAATGAAAGGGAACAAAATGTTTTGAGGGTTTGGGGTTTTTTTTAATAAAAAAGAAAGTAACTGACTCAAGTTTACGGCTTCAGAAGCTGTGCAGGGTCTATTCATCAGCTGGCAGTACTTTGTGATTTGGTCAGGGACTTCTAGTGTGTGCTGAAAGACTAATTTTGCTAATGGTAGCATGATCTGCATTAGATTGTCAGTTTGGCAGAAAGCTAGTTCATGGATTTTTAAACATGCACTAGTTATGAACCAAGTATAAGTTGTACAAGTTAAATGCTTTCATTTCCAGTTAATGAGTGTGCCCGATTTTTTGACTGAAAATCAGGTTTATGTTTTTCCTTTTCTCAAACTTGGCAGTTAGCCATGGTACTGCTGCCTTGGCTTGATTCCAGACCAGTGCGAGGTGTTTGCTAGGGCTGTGTGGGCTGTGGAGCAACACCATTGCCTGAAAGGATTCAGTACACTGATTGCTTTCTTAACTAGTTAAGGGTGGCATGTAAGAAAACAGAACCGTTGTTCATTATGGCATTCACAAAATGAAAAAATATTAAAAGAAAGTAGCCAATTAGGCTTTTAAACCTTACATTTCACTTGCCACAATCCAATTTGTTATTCTAATAAAAACTCTGTATATTTTGCATTTAATTTAAAATACTGGTTTCTTTTTACCTAGTATTTCCTTTAATGGTTTAGATGCTTGAGTTAGCTAGTAAGTTCTGAATTCCTACCTGGGCAATTGAAACTGATACTTTTTGAGATACTTGTTTTCTTCGTGTCACCATATAGCACCGCAGGGCTGTAGGTGATACTTGTACCTTTTTTGTGCGAGCGCTTGCTGAAATGTGTTCGTAAAGGAGAATCATTTTTGTAGGGCCTTCCTTCGGCTTGCTTGCTTTTCCTGTGGAGGTGGCTCCATCACTTTTCTGTCTCTGGGCTGTCACTTGTGGTGTCTTCTAGGCTAGGGAACATTTTACTGGTGGAAATTTCCACACTGGCTCTGCACAGGACGCTTTGAGCACTCTAATAGGCGTTAGTTTACTTTTATATGGTTAACAAATCTACAGAACTGTTACTTTTTTTAAAGCTCCTCTGTCATTATCAGATTTAGAATCCGTTCCGTCTTCCTTCTGATGCCTCACGTATTGATGCAGCAACACAATATTTTAGCAATGATGCAAAAAGAAGTCCTGAGAACACTGTAGATGAGTTGCCTGTAGATTGTGTGTCACTGTGATGGATTCCTCTCCATTGTTATACAGAACTGTGCAAAGGCAGAGAAAAAGATCTTCGAAGGTCGATGGCATGATTATTTAGATATCTTATAAATTTCATTCATTCCACATTAACAGAATGAGACGATGGCTAGGGGATTTAGGCTTCCCCTCAGTCTGCTGCTGTGGAACTGTACAGCTGTTAATTTTTGAAGCTGCTTAATAGGTCTGCCCAGTTTACATCTGTTTTCTTTCCATTTTAGCAACCTCTACTCTCTCTCGTACCATTTCCCTGACTGTGGCTGAAGTTTGGCTTTTTTCTTTGCTGAGAGCTGGTGGTTGTTGGGGTGATGAATGAACTTGCCCTCTTTTCAGGAGCGCTGTCATTGGTGAGAGAGAGGAAGCAGCTCGTGGAACCACAAAAGACAGCCTGTAGCTGCCCAGCATAAGTGGATCACTGTTCGCTAGTAGCAAACTGCAAAGAAAATATTTTTTTTTCCTAAATCTTCCTTAGTTCTTTTTGGGATGAAGTTAAAGAATGCAGATGCCCAGTTTACACCAAGAATATCTACTGTATTGCGAACAGGAATCTGAGGCAGTTCAGTTTTGACCCTTCCTCTTCTTTCAGTGAGGTTATAATGAATGCTCTTTACTCCATACACTGTATGTGAAGAAGTGGAATCCATTCTGGAGAAACAGCTTTCTCAAGCTCTGCCTGTGCACAGGAGACTAGGGGTTCTCAGACTACACATTCCCTAATACAGAGGTAGTCAGAAGCTGCATTTCGTTATTGAGAAGAAGGTGATAATCTTCATGTAATGTGTTGCCCAAACCAGGCACGTCTGTAGCTGGCAATTAGATGTTCATGACTCCTCTGGAACAGCCATGCACACTTCAGCCAGGAGAAGTGGTTTCCTGTTTGCTTAATATTTTCTGGTTCTCAGGGAAAGCATGCTATTTTGTTATTTGTTAGATGCTTCCACTTTTTCTGACTATAATTCATTCTGTTGATTTTACCTCTATATGGTTTCCTAAAAACTGATTTTGCTATAATCAGTCCTGCAAGTCTTGGTTGGTTTGGACGCTCTTATTGACAAGTAGCAATCTGGATGCTCCCAAAGGGAGCACTTCTGATTTTTGAAGTATATTTCCCTGTTTGTCCAAAACAGTCCTTGCTTGGTGACTTTCAGACCACATTCCATGGCCTTATGATTACCCTCAGGACTGTTCATTTGAAGGCATATTTGTAAGCCCATATAGTCTACTTAGTTTGTTTTTTAATTTGCTTTTGAGGTTTTTAGGAGAGTGATTCAGGAAACTGTGATAGCAACATCATACATCTAAAAACCAGGAGTAATTAACTCTCTTAGTTCATGCACATGCGTTTTTTCATCCATTAAGTAAGAAAAAATATTTATTATATTTAGTCATACACAGCTACTTTTCTCTTTCTGTTGTGCTGTAAAGGCCACAGGAACTACAACTAGTTGTGACAAATTTCAGTTCCTTTGTAGATTTCACCAAAAAAACAGTGCCAACTCTTTTTTCCAAGCTCACTTTTTGGTATGGCTCTGCTAATAGCTTGATAACATAACCACGTATTTAATGTTTGGTGTACCTTTTTTAAGTCCATGTAGCAGAATACGTAAAACTGCTAGTAATTGTGATATCTGGATGACAGTTGTCATGTAACATAGGCTACTTGGCCTCACGTTTCTTCTTCCAGCTGTTCTACTTGCTGTGGTGCTGTCATAACATTGTAACGTAGCTGTGAATTGCTGTCTTCATCTTAGCGCTAATTTGTTTGTTTATAAAGAATTTTTAGATCCTCAGATTAAATGTTGTGTTTGAGTACAGTGTGTTTATTACATCTGAATGTAGCACCACTCTATAGTTAAAATAGGCTTTGGCAAATAGTTTATCTTCCACTATCAAACAAAAGCAAACCAGTCTGCGAATTAAAACATACAATATCAAGGTATATAATGATATGGTAGATTTTTATTTTTTGGTGGCATAAACTGAAAAGTGTATGTCCATAGTTTCACTACAGCTCTGTAGTGCAAACCCTAAAATTGTATTAACGTAACCTAAAGGAGGTGATGCTATCTGTGGTATATAAATACTAAAATATTAATGAAAATTAAATATGCAAATACGGCATATTAAATATTAATGCACTTTTAACGTTAATCATGAGTAGAACTCATGTGAATGCCTTTTTTCATAATCTCTGCAAACTTTAAACTCTATGCCTCCCTTTGCTTAGGGAAATAAGAACTAACCTACGCGTTATTTTTACACAGATTTGGGAGCAGATTTAGGTAAACTTCGTTTTTAACATGCCACTAGTAATCTAGCATTTACTTTTGAGACACCACGTGTTGTTTTTCAGAGTTTCTGAGTATGTCGAAGAAATGTTGTTCAGAGCACTTCTGATATTTAGTCTGAATGTCTCTTCACCAGCCTCAGAAGGTAGATTTGCAGAGGCTGTGTTTCACGGCCTCAGAGGCTGCCAGCGTTAGAGAGGGAATGGAACTTGCGGGTATTTGGCTTGGTTCTGTGTTTGGGCGACTCTGTTGAGTGCAGCTCTGTAAGCAGACGTATTTCTATGAAGTCTCTGAAATCCTGCCTCAAATAGTTTGAAACATGTAAGGACAAAAAAATGCACAGCTGTGAGTGATGCACATCACATTACTATGAGGTACTAGGGTTGGGAACAGTGGTTCAGGCTGAGCCTGGTTGAATTAAGTACTTACCAGGCAAAAACGATAGCTGCTCTGATTAAAACTTCTGTAATCATCTGGTTTTTCTCCTTTTTCTTTTTCTCCCCACCCCCTCCATCAAACAGAAAGAGAGTTTGACCCAAATAAACACTGTGGAGTACTGGATCCTGAAACAAAGAAACCTTGCACAAGATCGCTCACCTGCAAGGTATTTTTCTTAGAAGATAAAATATCAGATGCTTTGTTATAGTTTAAGTCCTACCGCAGTAGTTTGAGAGGTCATACCTGCTCCTGTCTTACAGACAATGGGTATGGTATTCAGACGCTGTCTTCAGGTAATTCCTTTGAGTAATTCTGTTTCTTTGAATCAGAGCATCTGCATTATTCCACTGATACTTCTAAAAAGATTTTTTTTTCTTGTCATTTTGTTATGCAAAAAGCATTAACGTTTCATGTAGAAGCACAAGTGTTATTTCAATGCTTTTTTGGTTCATATGTCCAACAATGTTGAAGTATAGTCAATTTTTAGTAAAAAAAATTAACATTATCTGTGTATAATAAATTACTTGGAGGCTCACCTTGTGATAGTAATAAGTCTCATGTCAAAAAGTAGCAGCACTGTAAGACATTTATAATGAACATTTGTAAGTGTATGTGCTGCCTGTCAGTAGAGATGGTCAGTTAAATTCAGTTTAAACTGTATTCACATTTTTCAATCCTATGAAATCAATTTTTCATTATAAGAGCTACAATGATGTTATTTGTTAATATTTTAAAATTATTGGAATTATATTTTCTGTCTTGGAAAAGGTAAGTCAATAGACTCTATTGCATGAAAATTGTTGCAAAAAGTAATTTTAGCCTTGATGTTGGCATTTCTCAAGAATGACTTCATAAATTATCAAAGATAGTGTGGAAGAACAGCTTTATTTCCATAACTGTGGCTAAAGTTGTTTGAAGTAGATTTTATCTTTTAGAGTTGTGGTATATCAGAAGTATAGAGGACTCATAAACAATGTCATGCACACACAAATGCTTTTTAACCACCCTATTTTTAGACTCATTCACTTAATCATCGACGAGCAGTTCCAGGCCGTAAAAAACAGTTTGACATCCTTCTAGCTGAACACAAAGCTCGATCCAGGGAAAAAGAAGTTGCAAAAGACAAAGAGCATCCACCATCTGCAAGGGAAAGCTATCAGAGCCAGCCCACACCAGCACAAGATGCGCTGTCAGGATCTTCAGTGAACTCTGGGCAAGAGTCTAAAGTAACATCTCCTGCAAAATCTAGGCCACCAAATTCTGTACTTCCAAGGTAAGCAATTCTCCAGTGCGGAGTGTTGCATTCTCAAAGTGCTGTAAGAAATGTTGTAGCCTTCCGTACAGCTTCTTTTATGAGCATTTGGTATTTCTTTAGGCTGTTGCAGGATGAAACGTATTAATACAAGAGTTGCTGGTAGCAGCAGAAGATAGACCATGTTTATATTAACCTAAATCTGTCCGTGGTAGCCTGTGGATTGGGAATGGGGTGAGGAGTCCTGTCCGCCCTCTGATCGGAATCTCAGACTAACTGCATTTTTTCACTAAAATGGTCAGTAATAATCAGGAAGGTTTACATTCGAGTCATTCTGACACTTTAGGGAATAGAAGTCTATTTACATGAATCAGGGTAGGTACCAGTGGTGAATTTCTGCACATTTATGTAGAATTTTTCTCTGCAAATACTTCACCGATTACATTAATGGAATGTCTTCTAAAACAAGGCATAATTTAGTGTAAATGACAGTGTAATCAGCTAGTTCTTAAAACTGTTGATTTGAAACTGTCCATAGCATGTATTTCCTCATTTTGAAGATTTTTCTTGTAAAGGACAAAAACAATCTTCAGAAAAACAATGCAAACTTCTAAAGACATCCCTTTAGAAAACAAGCATGATGTGTTAGATCTACTGAGTTCTACTTATCCTCTGGTAAACTTCCCATGTGTTTTGTTTGTTGGCGGGGGGGTTTTGGTACTAGTTTTGGCTGGAGTAGATAGAGCTGAACTAGTTGGTTTTGTTCATGTTTATTTTGTTTCGTATTTCTTTTCTTTGCAGAGGCCTTGGTCAGGATTGGGTGCCCATTTTGGGGATTTTGTACTAAGTCCCTGTTTCAAAGAGACACTTGTTGTATTTGCTATCTCAGGTTTTACAGAGACAGCCATTCCCAGTGTTTTCTGGGTGCTCATCAAGCTGTAATGAAATTTTATTCATACAGTGGCAGAGGTGGGTCTTACAGGGTTTGAGTGAAAGGACGATGAAAGAATACCCCTAAATAAATAAAGTGGTGAGAAGTCTGCGGAATTCTTGTAAAAGGAGTGAGCTCACACAGCGTTAACATAGAGAGGAGCACAGAGGGACAGGCAGGTGTTGGTTTTAGTAGGTGTTACAAAGAAACAGAACTGGAATGCAGTTCGGTGAGAGTCAGCTGAAGAAATTGGGAAGGCAGTGGTGCCTGAGGAGGAGTTTAGTGGTCATAGGTTGCGTTTGTACAGTCCACGCTTCTGTCTCTGCTGCAGTGCCTCTGTTCTGTCGTCCTGTCTGTTTTTGCAAGCAGCCGTGTCAGAGGAGAGCCTCGCTACCTCTCTGCTGGGAGCCAGCAAGCCCGCAGCTCTGCTGCTGGGAGAGGTTGTGTGAGTGCTCCCTGCTCTGCTGAGGCAAAGCTTGCTGCTTTCCCTGAAGGTGACTTGACTTGACCTGGCTGACTTTTCCTGAGGGCTAAGGAGCACTCGCACAATCTATTCCTTGCAGCCGCAACTGCAGCAGTTATTTCTAGCTGATGGGCGTTGTTGAGCAATCCCTGCTCAGTTCAGAAGAGGGCACCTGTCCACAGTCTTAGTGGCTGCTGTGTCCCGATAGCATAAATTCCTGAGCTTGAAGAAGATCAGATATTGCTCGATGTGGACATCTCCTCCAGCCACAGAGATCCACACACGTTCTTCGTTGTACAAACTGTAATTGAGAATCCTTTTCACCCCCACTTCTAATCTGATTTGTTTCCAAGCTACTTTTGAAAGGCAAGGCACCATCATGCCCTGTGCTGCAAAGGCGTTACCGCTTCGTATTACTGGATTTTAGACAGAGGTGAAGAAAACCTACATGCTGTTAAGAGGTCCTTCCAGTTACTTCACCGACTAATCTAGCTGTAGAGAGTGTCAGCTAAACACTCTTGTATTTAGTACACTAATTTCAGCAGTACTTTGATATGAAAAAAAATTTTACAACTGGACCCGTGGGATCAATCAAGTAGCAGAGTAATGGTGCTGTGTAAGAAGATTATACACATCTGATTTTTGTTTGCATTTTTTGTATACTTTGCCTCTGTCATGATCTGAAACTCAACCTCATGGCAAGTTTAAAATCTCAGGCAATACAAAGGTGCTTCTGTTCACATTAACTTGATGATAACCCATGATATATTTCTGACAAGACCAAATGTTAGCTACTCTGTATCTTACTGTCATTCTTTATATGATAATTTCTGGCATAGTTTACTTTGACGCTTGACTCCAGCGGGTAGGATTGCAGAGTGTTTGAACACTGATGATTTAAATGTATATTCTCCTTCTAGACCGTCATCTGCAAATAGCATAAACAGCAACAGTTCTTCAAACCACAGCGGGTACGTACCAGAACTGCCACTGCCTTCCATGGGAGGAGATTTAACAAGCAGATTGTCCAGTGATGAAGGAGAAGCGGATGGAGCTGAAGAATCTGAGAAATTAGACTGTCATTTTTCTGGACACCATCCCAGACCTCTTGGGGTATGTGTCTGTCTCTGGCATGCCTTGCCGTTATTCTTACGTAATGAGAGGCAAGAAAAAAGATGTAATTTAGTAAAAATGTAAGGATTGAGGACCTTACATTCTGAGAGCTGTATTCTAAAGAGAACAAACACATTTGGTAGAAAATGGTGTGGATGGGATAAGGTAGGAGGAGAAGACTGGTCAGTGTATGTGACAAACATTGCTAGGTTGCAGGACAGGATGAGCAGCAGAAAATCAGAAGTTCTAGTTTTAGATTTTCCTCTCAGTAGACCGCACCTTGGGTGTATTTCTGCGAAACTGAGAAAAATTGCATTGTTTTAAACGTGACATAAACAGACAATCTCTTTGTTGTTGTAGCTCTTACAAAACTGTACCTTGCAATTGGTTATAGTTCTGAAAATCATATGGCAGCAAAGGGCTGTTACAGTGCTTCGTTGATTCTTGTAGTCTGGTTTGAAGCAGTAATTAAATACCACTTGAGCGTATGTGGACTTAGAAGTTACTGCTTCATTCGTCTAAAAATGGAAAGTCTAGAGCACGGCATAGCCCATCTGCTCTGGTGGTGGCTTAAGTATGTGCTTCTCTGGCAGCTGTTTTTCTCCCATGTGAGTGAGAAATTCCACTAAGTAGTAAGAGCTGCCTTGTGGCATTATCTCTGCAGAGAGCTGGACGCCGGGTGCTCACCAAAGCCACTCTATCATTTCCCCTCCTCGGCTGGACAGGGGAGAGAAAATGTCACAAAAGGCTTGTGGGTCGAGGTAAGGGCAGGGAGAGATCACTCAGCGATTACCATCACAGGCAAAACATTCGACTTGCAGAAATTAGTTTTATTTATTGCCAATTAAATTGGAGCAGGGTAATGAGAAATAAAACCAAATCTTAAAACACCTTCCCTCCCTGCTTCCCAGGCTCAGCTTCACTGCTGATTTTCTCTACCTCCCCCGCCCCGAGCAGTGCAGGGGGATGGGGAATGGGGGTTGTGGTCAGTTCATCACACGTTGTCGCTGCCATTCCTTCCTCCTCACACTCTGCCCCTGCTCCAGCATGGGGGCCCCCCCACGGGACACAGTCCTCCATGAACTGCTCCAGCGTGGGTCCCTTCCACGGGGTGCAGTCCTTCAGGAACAGCCTGCTCCAGCGTGGATCCCCCATGGGGTCACAAGCCCGGCCAGCAAACCTGCTCCAGCCTGGGCTCCTCTCTCCACAGGGCCACAGGTCTTGCCAGGAGCCTGCTCCAGCGTGGGCTCCCCACGGGGTCACAGCCTCCTTCAGGCATCCCCCGGCTCTGGCATGGGGTCCTCTCCAGGCTGCGGGTGGGGATCTGCTCCACCATGGACCTCCCTGGGCTGCAGGGGCACAGCCTGCCTCACCATGGTCTGTTCCACGGGCTGCAGGGGAACCTCTGCTCTGGCGCCTGGAGCACCTCCTCCCCCTCCTCTGCACCGTCCTTGGTGTCTGCAGAGTTGTTGCTCTCACATAGTCTCACTCCTCTCTCAGGCTGCTGTTTTTTATTGCACAGCAGTTTTTTCCCTTCTTAACTGTGTTATCCCAGAGCCGCTACCACCGTTGCTGATGGGCTTGGCCTTGGCCAGCAGCGGGTCCACCTTGGAGCTGGCTGGCATTGGCTCGATCAGACATGGGGGAAGAAGCTTCTGGCAGCTTCTCACAGGAGCCACCTCTGTAGCCTGCCCAGTACCAAAACCTTGCCACGCAAACCCAGTACAACTGTACAAACCAAGAAGTGATTGGAGAACCCTGAAATTCTAAGCAGTTGGTCCTCATAAAAATTGAGCCAAGGAATAAAATTAATGAAGACTTCACTTATATGTTTTCCATGGGATATGCAGCATAAAATGAGCACTGGGATAACTGTAGCATTGTCTGTATTCCCTAGAGCAAAGGAGAACTTCTTACTGTCAGAAACCAGGAAAAGGTATGAGCTGCACATAAAATGACTTGTCAGGTGAAAGTCTGTATTTGATTCTTACACAGAAAATAAGATTATAGTCCACATAATGCTATGATACACAGTAACCTCCTGTTTCCTTGGTACTCTTTTATTTTGCTTAATTTTTGCTGGCTGCTTCAGTATGAATTAAAAGCTGAAGGCTCACTGCATGCGTGTCCACACAATTTAAAAAATAATCTAAATGCAGCCAGTTCTTGTACCGACATCATCAGTGAGGCGTGGATGTGAATAGCCATTTTGGTTTAGGATCCCAGTTCTGGTTCCAGGCGAATCCCACTGACGCATCTGTTCTTTGAAATCTTCGCATCTCTCAGCTGAAGCAGTTACTGATAGTGCAACTGTTCTTAGTCCGCATCGGCGTGACGTCAGAAGAGGCAGTGCACGTCGCCTTCAGCACAGTTCATGCTAACTTGCTAAGTTTCATATTGAAGTGGACTGTTGTCCCTCTCCCAGCTAGGTGGTAGTAACAGATGGGGACAAGGCAGTAGCTTCTTAAACTACGTCTTAGTGGTAACTGATCTGTATCACTGGGAGGTGAGGGTAGTTTATGAACTTAGGTGGTGGTTCTAATTAACCTGTTTAACCTTGTTGTGAAACACACTTCAGATAAACAGTTACAGTCACCACTTGCTGTCCAGTAAGCCAAAAAGTACTTTAAACGGATGCTTTTCTACTGCGTCAGTAGCTTCTGCTCTCTGCCAGAATTTGTGTGACTTGGTCCCTGCGTGATGGAGACTTGTCTTGTTTTCTGAAGATGATTTGTAACCAGCTTCTCTCCCACAAAGAGGTGTTGCAGCAGTTCTGTGTGTAGTATGAAATCAGTAAGACTGAACTAAACACAGGGTGGATTCCCGATTGCACCATTGTAGTGTGGTGGGACTTTGCGGGAAGTTCTCCAGAGGAAGCGGTGCAAATATTCCTGAGCTCTGCGGAATTCTCAAAATATTTACTACTCCTCTAGATGATTTTCATACACTGTGAAGAGTGGTATCCGGNGCTCTGTTGTAGCGCAGGCGCCATGTAGGNTAATTTATTTTTTTTACTGAAATGTCACTGGTTCATTTGTTTATTAAATACATATTAAAGATGCTCCCATTGCGCCTTTTTCCTCTTCAGTTGTATTTTTATTCCTGTTACGCAATTACGAGATTTAATGTGCACAGAACAGTGTAACTGTCTTTCTGAGGCGCTAAGAGTGTTATTAGCCAGAACTGCTTCCTTAACAGTACCTCAGCATTTATATTCTTTCCATGTCATACGTAGGTACCTGACAGTGAACGGACTTGTTACTGGAGTCTGAAGTATGCTTGGTGCTAAGCTGAAACATTGTGCACGTATTTCATATATCGTGCAAAAAATATTTATGCTGCAGATAGTGAAAAACACCTTTTTAAAGGTGTTTTATATGCATGATACAAATTACAAAGCTGTTCCTTGATCTATAATTGATAATTATTTTGTAATTTTTTATATATACATAAACAACGTTGAAATATCTTTTCTTTCAGTTTTGTTCATATGGCAGTCGCTTAATGGGAAGAGGGTACTATGTCTTTGACAGAAGATGGGACCATTTTCGATTCGCACTAAACTCCATGGTAGAAAAACACTTGAACTCACAGATGTGGAAGTAAGTGGGATTTTCATACTTGGTGGGTAGTTTAACGTTTTTAGTTCTGTAAAACTTCTAAATTAAACACTCCATGGAAAGCATTTGTAAAATTACATCTGTGTTAAGGCACAGCAGTAATATGAGTACAAATTTTCTATGCTTTGTTAAGGAATACACAGCACAACGGAACAATCTCCTATTTTGATGTAAATTTCTGCCAGATTTAGGACTTTTTTTTACTCCCCCTGAATCTGGGAAGGAATAATTCAGTAGTTCTGTTAACATTACTTAAAAGCATTAAAGCTCTGTGCTTTCTAGGTTTGGAGACGTGTTTTGATGTCATACCATTTTATAACACACAGGTTAGATTTTGCCTAGATTTTTATACCTGTGTCATGCACCCATACCACCCATTCAGGCTTTGCTCTGTAAGGCTTGTGTTGTCAGATAAAGAACTCAGTACACATTTTACTGGGCATAAGGTGGAATATGATAGTTTTTCAGTCCGTAGTGCCCTTACTAGCTTTGGGGTCTTAAAATTCTGATTGTTACTCGCTATTGAAGCACCTCTGTATCACATGTGCAGGTTCAAAGCTCTATAGACTTTGGCTACACAGACACATTCAAACAGACTGCACTTTTTAAAAAGATGCTGATTCTTTAAAAAAAATATTTGACGAGCTCATGGCATCTGCAGATAGGATTGATTTTTTGGGGGTATTCTACAGAGTATGTGTTCTTCTTGCAATGTAATGACACTAAAGCGCAGTGTTTCATGTCACTGTTTATTATCAGGACTGTATTATATTCATTGGATGCCAGCCATTAGATAAACAAGGTTTGATTTTTTTATTTAAATACATTTTTGAAACACTAAAGCTTGGCTTGTCTGACTAACCTGGTAACTTGATAACAGTGCTACTGTGCTGGGAGACATAGTTTGGAAATGGTTGGGTTTGCCATGAAAGGGCCAGTTTCTGTTTAGTGGCAGATCATGCTTGATCTGCAAGGGGCTTCTCTCTTCTGCTTTGTAAATTTGGCTGTTAACTAGTGTCTGTCTCCTTCCACAAATTAAACTAATTTGGTTTCCTTTAAATAGGAAGATTAAAACTTGTTATCTGTTGGCTTTGTTTGTCAGGAAGAAAGATACTCGGGCATCTGAGATAATGTCACTAGTACCACTACTATCTACGAAAAACAAAAATAACCTCTGTAGTCGTTATATGGTACAAGCAATAAACAGGCCTCATCCTGCTCCCACTAAATCCAATTGTAAATGTTTTCCCAAATTCTAGCTGTTTATGTAATCTCTTAATATTTTAATGAAATCCGTCCATACTTACTTGTCTGCGTAACACAGGAAGCTCACAGTGCTTAACCTCTATTGTATTCTTCTGTTGTCCTCAACCCTCCTCTGGACCAGTCTTCCTCTCTTACCCAAGCAGGGGTATTCAGAAAGCTGTTATCTTATAACTGGTGCTAGTGCGGCCCTGTAGCAGAGAGTAGAGGCACAGAGATGCACGGCCGTGTTTTGAGAATGATAATAACATTTACAAAGCATTTTTTATCCCGAGTTCTCAAAGTACTTTGCAAAGGTGGGTAAGAATTATTGGCCCTTCTTTAAATATAAACTGAGGAACAGATCTGATAAGCAGCTTTGTTTGCATAGCAAGTCACAGGCAGTCGGACTTCCTCATTTCTGGCAGCTTGGACTGTACGTAATCCCTGATGTAATGGGGCCATAAACAGTGTTCTGTCTGACAGTCTCCATAGGATGAATACCAGGAGAGAACACTTGTAATTAGGATTTGATTTATGATAAAACAGCACACCCAGTGCTGCTCTTTTATCATACTTCTTTGAGGGCAAGCGTAAGCTTTTAAAAACTGAAAAGGTGTCATCAGTGAGGATAACAAGGGCAGAGTTATGGTGATGTACAGGTTCTTAGCAAAGAGAAATAGGATTAAGCTGTGAATTAAATTTTAGTCTAAATAATGAGAAAAGCTCACATGATTATTTTCCAAGAGACATTATGGAAGTCTGGTTCTTTGCTAACACTGAAGTAGATAGAATACTAGAAGATGGTGGCTGAATAGAAGGGAATTTGAATACGTTCTACTGTTTTCACAGGTGATATTATTAAATTTTATTCTCAGAATAGTATTCAACTAGTTATAAAGCTTATCAAGCATTGTTTAATATTTTGTCCATTTTTCAATATTAGTGCCATTAATCAATATTTTACCTAGTTAATCCCATCTAACCAGCTCTCAAATGAGCTGTTGGGAAAGGAAGGAGCTTTCCTCCTTCTCCTCTTTCAGCTCAGTGATTAAGTGCTTCACAAACCCCCAAACTGGCTCATTTACTACCCACATCAAATCTAACCTGTGACTTTAGGTTGATACTGAAACTGTTCCACAAGTTGAACTTTCAAGCAAAACATATGCACTGAATGAAGCATAGTGACTAGAATGTTTATAGGTACCAGCATTAGGCATTTTATTTGCATTTTTTAATCGTTTGGTAGAAAAGGAAATTACATTTGTAATAAAGTGATTAAATTGTAACACCATGCACTTAATTGCTGCATGGGGCACTTGTGCTGAAGTGGAGCTCAGTTCTGGTTTAACTGAGTTATGCAGCTTAGGGCTCGTGCCATGACAGAACTTTATAGGGAAAGTTACACTGCATAGTTTTTTACCTAATCATCTTCTGTTAGGTCTCTGCTGTCTACACAGATTTAATGTGCCTCATTTCAAAATTAATTTTTAGGAAAACATACTTCATGATCCAGCTTTCCCGAATCCTTACAATATTAAAACACATGTGTTTTGGGTTTCATTGTTCATATTAAATCCCAAAGAACCTCATAGTGGAATTGCAAGTTTAAAAAGAGGGGAAAGAAAACCAGAAGTAAAAGCATTTTTAGGCTGTTGTAAAATGCAGAGCTGACTTTCAACTGTGAGTATTAAAATATTTATGATTGGTAGAATAGGAATCAAAATTAGAATGAACTAGGTTTGCCTTTTTTAATAAGTTGGTCCTTCCCAGGAATCATTTCCTATCTGCATTGTTCAGATGGATTTATGTGTCTTAAAACTTTCCTTTTTTTTTTTTTTTTTTT
>Ga0065711_1039036_pt1 | contig 18199 bp, 15 predicted proteins | sample Hoacrofraction12_FD_59098 | JGI IMG/M metagenome (GOLD analysis project Ga0065711, IMG submission 59098) | Hoatzin crop microbial communities from Cojedes, Venezuela - Epithelial fraction 12 v2 (version 2) | ecosystem: Host-associated > Birds > Digestive system > Esophagus > Crop | place... | reverse complement strand
GGGGGGGGGGCGCGGGCCGCCACCCCGGGCCAGCACGGGGAGTGAGCCCGGCTCGCAGGCGGGGAGGCGGGTCGCTCTTTTCACCTAATTTTATTTTTATTTTTTATGTAGTTAGTTGTTTTGGTGGCAGTCGTGGAGCTGTCGCCCCCGTGGTGTAGCAGGGACATTCAAGTTAAAGTACCCGTCGGGTTTCTCGCTGGTGCGTCCCCGGGGATGGGGAGACTGTGGCTCCCGAGGGTTCCGGAGCGTGGCGTGTGGGGGTTTGCTGAGGTGCCTGCTGCTTGTCTTCAACGTGTTTTTTGCCCTGCAGTTCTGGGAGGTGCTCTGTGTAGGTGAAGAGGTTTGCATAGTGGCCAGTCAGTAGTGCTGGCTGCTGAGACCCTGTTGATGTTCGTGTTAAAAGATTAGGACTGTAATTTCTAGCTGTGCTTACATATGGCTGCATAGAGAGAGATTTACGGAACAAATAGTGCAGAGAGCTAAAACATATGTGTTTTGACCTGTAGTTTAACGAATAATCTAACTGGAATTTTTTTGGCTAATTAGAGTTAGCTCCTGAGATTTCAGTGTAGACCTGCAAGTCCTGGCCTTATTTTAATGATTGAATTTTGGATACTTGGCACTGTAGGTTTGTGACAAAGTCTGTGCAAGTCCAGTATTGGACCATGAAATTTTACTATGGAAAACAAACAGTAGATTTCCTGTTAAGAAAGTAAATTTTGCATATTGTAGCAAAAAGAAGTGACCAGCTAAGTCATAAACTGCACTGGAGTTGTGTTGCTACTTGGTGCCTGTGCATGCCCTTGTGCCCAGGTATGGCGGTAGAGCCATATGATGTTCCTGAGCTCACAAACTCCCATGGATCCAGGCTGGTTCTGCAGAGAGACAGCTTGATTGCATCCTTGGCACACTTTGGTGACAAGCTAGTGGTATCTTGAAGTAGGCTATGTGAACAAACTTCAGTTTGTGTGAACTGGTGTTTCTGTAGTATTTCGCTTGTCCTATGCAGTGTTACGGTAGACTCTCAGCCGCCGCAGATCTGAAACTTAATACAGTTGACGACATAGCAGTAAGTTAAGCCAACCAAATCCTTCTCTATGCTTTTAGGTTGTAGGCAGGCATGTTTATGAAGCAGAATGCATTGTGGGTGTCCTAGCTTCAGTGCTGGAAACGTTGATTTGTGTTAATATGGGGTTGTCTCTTTGCTCCGTGATTCTGGTCAACAAGTGCTGGTAATCTAACTTTGGCTGCATATTTGGACTACGAGTAGGTGTCTCCACTATGTGGTGTGGGTCTGTTGAGCTCAATTGGAGCCAGCTCCGCAATACTTAACAAAGTTTATAGCAACATGTTTCAGGTAGAAGAATGCCTCAAATGCCACTGGTGGTCGACTAGAGATCAGTGAATGGCATTCTTCCATTTGGTATGTGTTTGCTAGGAACTGGACACGTTTGTTTGATTTTCGAATTTGCCGAGCAGTTTTAGGCTGTTAGACTTGGAATAAAAATATAGTATGCTTTGGGTTGTATGGTTACAATGATATTGCAGCTCTTCGCCAGCTGCTTATCTATTTGATTGAAATTGAAGCAAGTTAAGCACAATGATGTTGTGACTTTTAATATCTTCAGCACCCATTTAAAAATGTGTTACAACACTTCTGTATGAAGGTTTAAGTAAGCGTTAGTATGTCCAGTCAATTATTTCTTTATTTTCAGTTCAGTGCATCAAGATCAGCTACTTGATAGTATTGTGTGTACTGTACTATGGAAAAGAAACTCACTTCTTTCTTTCAAAACAGCAACAGAAGGATGCTAAGTAACAAAATTATTACAGTTCTTAATAATAAGAAATAACAAATTTAGTTCAGAAGGCTGCGTTATCTTGTTGCATCTTTCTACATGAATTGGCTTAAAAGGTGTGGTAACAGCCAGCTTGGTAGGTGTGAAAGCCTTGGTGTTTAGCTCTGGTTTACTGGAGCTAAACTACCACAAGAAGTATACTAGGCGAGCAGGCATTCAGGATGTACTGATGTGTGTTGCTGTTAGAGGAATTCAGCAATGCGTTTCATGTCTGCCAGTCTAACTATTTCATAGTTTTCTGCAAGTGTTCCGTTGGATTTTTAAGCATATGGTAAACTTATGAGATGTTCCATGTGCAGAGTATATGGTGAGTGTGGGCAGATGTTCTGCTTACCCTTTGAAATGCTCAGGACTGTCATGAGATTGTTTGGAAAATTTGGTATTGGCGCATGATGTTTCACTTCCCAAATGTTGATGTTAACTGTTTTGTGGTGTTGGGTGGTGGGGATTTACTTGGGTTTTTGAAGATGTGCTAAGCTGAAGAATGTAAAGAAAAGCCAGTAGTTCCCTTTCTGATGGTTAAGTTGCTAAAGGACAAATCTGCTGATGTTGATCAGCAGTTTCGCTCATGTTTGTAAGTGATTTTAAGTTCCTATTGCAAAATAATGGAAATACCGTTTCGTCAGTGGCCTTTGACTTGCAGGACTGCCTGCTGTAAGGAAGTCTTGTATCATTTGTCCAAAATAAACAGATTTTTGAGCGGGTGGATATGGTATGCTGTGGGAAACCATACATCTTAGTCATAATTTACCCCTTGTACTTACTTTTCTGATAATTAGAACTGTGGAACTCTATTCTTATGATATGTTACTGGAATTAAACTTGCATTTCGAAATGGAAAATGGAATCTTTTGTTGGTCCATAGTACTATTCTTGGGTATGTGCATAGGGGGAAAACAAATGATTTCTTAATGGCTTTGATACGTAAGCTTTGAACTTCGATGGTTTGCTCCTTGTTTTTTTTTGTTGTTGAAGGTGTTGCGAATTGCAGTCGTATGGTGTTTAAAGTGCCCAACTTGTGACAAATACTTGTACTACTGGTTTCTTTGAGTTGTTGGCAATGCTGATTGTTTTTGAAAGTACTTGTTACTTACGTGTCCTGAGGGACCTGCAACTTGAGTTATAACTGTAAGCCTTCACGCAGCCTTCAGTGATGAAGGGACTGAGGCGCGCTGCTGTAAGATTGGCACGTCTTCTGGAACAGCTCGCTTCTTTGTTATTTGGTTTACAGTTTTTATCTTGTAATAAACAGTTTCACTCCTGTATACCTCCTGTTATCTTCTGCTGGAGACTACGTCCTGCTGCTGGGCTGTTCACATCTTGTCCAGGCTGGGTAGGAGAAGACAGGACATAATTATAAGGCCCCTATGCACATTTGTTTTAACCAGCTGTTGAACAGACAGTATAGAAAGTGTTGCTGTATCCTGTATTCCTGTTTGCACACTCACTGTCAAAGCTTCTGATGTTACATATGAAATTCAGCTAATGGCTTGTAACATTTGAGCTAAAGTCATTGGGGCAGAAGCCAGAGCAGCATCTTGGCTCAGGTGATAGCGCTGCAAACTTTACAAGACTGAGTATGTGTTATTGGTGATCTGGCCTTCAGAGCATCGGTTTGGCAAGCAGCCCATGTTTCACGGTGCAATGTTGCAATCTTTTGCTTGTTGGTCCTGTCCCTGCTCTTCTGTGAGATTACAGGTAAGTGTGCACAGCACTGTCCTTTTTTTTGAAAGATAATGCAGTATCTACAGACTCTTCACGGTTTTTGTCACCCTTTGGTTGATGGGGGTGATTATTTAAGCAAATTTAGATGGTCTATAGCACAGTTGTCACATGTCTTGCTCGATCTTTGTGCTAACTAATACTGTATCAGAGCTTAACAGGTCAAGGAGCAATAGGAAATACTGTATAAAACTGCTGTGTTAGCATTGGGCAGCATTTTCTGACTCAAGGTGGCATTTGCCTGTTCCTCTCCACATTTGTTGAGAAAAGCTGTGAGTGTGGAAGTAGAACGGTCTGTATTGGGGTTCGGGGAAAAAAAATTGTTTGACATTTCTTTGGAATTAGATTATTCCAGTGAGAGCTACATGATATCTTTTGGGATCTTGCCCTTTGGAGGGAAAAGGGTCTTGATTGCTTTGCTGGTTTTGGTGTTTCATCGATCTCCTGTGATGGATTTCTGCATGTCTTAAGCATGTGACTTCTAATGCTTCTATCATGTCGCAGCACAGGAACAGATTTACAGAACTTACTGTAGCACATATAGAAAAAGTATCTTTAAAATTTCAAAAGTGATAGAGCTGTTATGCTAGGAGAGTGTGAATTGTGTGGAAGAAATGAACAGTAAGGCATGTTGAATGGTACGAAGGCACATAGATTCATATTTTTGGGTAAACATTAAGACATGCAGGAGAAAGGTAAGACGGATGCATCTGAATTACAACAATCAGATATGTATTAAAAGAATGTTTAATTCTTATACCTTCACAAATATTATTTCCCTGTTGTGCATTTTACTACAATACTACAAGGAAAAAGCTTTGAGCAGGTTGGCTAACTTACTGTACAGACAATGTTAAATTTGAAAACACATGGAAGAAGTGGTTTTTCCAGATGGCTTATTTCATCCCTTTCTCTCTTGCTCTAGAGAAGTTGCATATTACACTGAAAGTATGTAAGAGTTAAACTTGTACTTTTTCATGTTGGGTGGGTATTCATCAGTTACATGCCTATTTTAAGCTTCTTATTCCAAGACACTTAGAGAAGTTAGATCTTCTGTAGTTGGCTTTTGCCTAATTTTTTCCAGCAACGTTTTCTACTCACTTCCTAGTAGCTGAAAGAAGTTACTCCTTCTCTTGAATCATCTGTTTCCTTTCTAATGGCCATGCTGGTTTTGGATGTACTTTTGAGGCTTTACAGTGAAAGGTTTCAGAGTAAGGTGGGAGTTACCAAAATCTTATTCCCCCATGTTTCTTCGATGTTTTTTAGGGTCCTTAATTTCTGGAACAGTATGACTTCAGTGAGTGTGTGAATCCGGAGCTCTTGAGAGAAATGTTCATTTGTCTTTCTATTTCATTACTGATTTTGTCAGAGGTATCACCATGCGTTGGGTATTAGAGGGTAGCTCTACCTGGATTGTCTTGCTCTTACTTTTCTCAGTATCATTATTTCTGGTGGAGTGTGGGTACAAGTGAACCATGTTTTATGTTCTTACGTTACCAGATGATTTATAATTTTTAAATGAAGACATGGTAAAAATCTCAGTATTCAAAGGAGGGTGGTTTGATTTGTGTAAACTAGTAGCTGATGGGATGTTGCTTCAGAAAGTGGACTGTAGTTAAATGCCATGGTGATAAGCAGTGTTGCTTGCTGCCCCTGGCTCTTTCTGAGAACCAAAATCTTAACTCATGGATAAGCTGTAATAGGAAGAGGGGGTTTGTGCACCAGGGGCTTCCTAAATTTTGTGTTTGGTTACTTGGCACTGTAAGTATATGCTTTTTGGTAAAATTTTGGGATTGGGGAATAGAAAGAGAAATTGCAGGGCTAGGAGAATGCTTAGGGTGTCCAGAAGGTATGCAGTTAAAAAAAAAAAAAGTGCACACAATGCATGTGCTTTTTCATGAAAAATATGACAAAATATCGACTTGGTAACAAAACTTATAGAACAGTTTTCAATTTCAGGTTCTTGGATGATGGACAGTCCCAAAATGGAGAAAGACTGTTCAGAATGCATAAGGGAGCGTAAAGATCGTTTAGAAGGTTAATCAGGTAGAAGTGCACTTGGCATAATCAGCCTCAGCTTTTGTCTGAGGTTTATTAGACTGGTGTGGAGTATGGTGTATTGGCCTTTGAGTTGTTCATAGCAGGTGGACTGTACTAGTGGAAGTGTTTGGTTGGGTTTTTTTGTTGTTTGTTGGTTTTCTTTGACTGGGTGATACGGAGGTTTCACTGGCAATACTAGTTTAAATGGTTTCTGCACCCAAACTGTGGAGAGTGGGGGGCGAGTATTGTATGGAATTACTGTAGCAAGCTCAGAAGTGATCCATAATTGCTGAAAAAAAGGAGCAAAGCACTTGTCTGAGGACAGCCGAGGGAGTAATGGGAACCAAGAGCTGGGAATTCCCAGCTCCTTGGGGTTTAATACTGTAAGCCCACGTATATCTCAAAGTTATCTTATTGTAGAACTAGGGCCTTACTGTTCTGACAGTGAAAGAAACTTACAGGACTTTGGGTTTTCCTGTGCCTGTTTGTTTTAATGCCAGAAGCTTTTGCATCCCCGTTGAATGGGAGAGGCTGGGCTTTAGTGCCCTGACTTTGGAGCAGGAGAGAAGTGCTGTCACTGCAGGCTGATAACAGGACCGCTGTCTACTGGTTTTGCAGTAAGCTTCACCACCTCCATAGAATTCAGAGTGTTATTGGTGATCTTAGGACTTGTCTTTGCAGTTACATTCTTGCTAAGACTTACTTAGTTCTGATGTGGATTTATGGAGGTCCTTCAGTCTTCACGTGTGAGCCAGGGACAAGAACAAGGCCTTGCTTTGTATTTGCATGAGCGCATAGAGTACAGAACATATCGCATGGTAGAATGACGGACAAAGCAGATAACAAGTGCGTTTCGTAGTGGTAAAAGTTGAGCCTTTTCATGTTCTCAAGGTTGCCAACCTTGAAATGTCATGGTCCTCAGTTGTGAGACTGATGGAAGTTAAGGCTTTTAAAGCATTGAAAGCACGAAATAAATGGGTTTCCTTTTTGATTTTTGAGCTTTGAACATGTAGTTGTCAAATTTTTCCCACAACTGTGAGGGCTACAACATTTTTTGAATCTTCACATGGTGAAATGCTTGGAGTAGGGATGCCACGAATATGACGACATTGAGAAGGATATGGTCAGAGCTGGCAATACTCATCATCACTGGTTTCCTGTCTGATAAAGTGACTGAAGAGGTGTGGAGTTAATTTTATTTGGGAGTTTCTTTACATTTGCAGAAGAAAGGATGCACAGGCAGAAGTAAACGTTCTTGATAAGCAGTCATGTGGAGTAGGCATAGAAACTGTTGTGGTATTGCATAACAAATTAAATGCTAATACTTCAGTTGGTAGCAGTTGAACAGTGAGCCACAATAGAAATGTAAAAACAAAGTCTCTGTGGATATGATCTAAGAGGATGCTAATTTGCTTGTTAATTAGGTTTGCAAAGTTTCTTCTTCACAGTTTTGAGCGGTGAGGATAAGCTAGTGAAGAATATATAATTTAGTTTTTGAGTGGGTCATGAAGTAACCAGGGAGCATCTCTTCAAGCTTTTCATTATTAGTGTAAAGATACAGTAGCAGCACTCCTTACTTTGACTGTAGTGACTTCAGGAGATGGAAATATTTTGCTTTAAGTTTCTTCCCAGGAACATAACCATGTTTCTAGCAGTGTTGAATCAGGAGAAAAAAACCAAAAGGCGGTTTGAAATCCCTTTCAGTTTCACTGGTGGTGTCCCTGTACTTAGGGAGACAGGAATCTGGATATGCAGTATTGGTAGCTGGGTGATTTTTTTTTTTCCCCCCCCCTAGTTACTTGTACAGTTTCTTGGTGTGAATTGGAATAGCCTACTGATCAGTTAAACCACCTAAAGCTGTTATCTAATTTTATTTCAGTAAAGCACATATGTGTGTATATATATATATATGTGCTTCAAATACACACAGTGATCTGAATGTTTGTTTGTTTTTTTTTTAAATAAATGGAAGCAGATGAGGTGTGCATATTGCAAATAATGTACTTGGAAAAATGTCTCGCCATAAAATGTCTTTAAATTGTGATCTTTCTACATGAAAGGAGATCGGTATAGTTGATGCTTTTCTGAAGTAGCTCAGATTGAGTAGAGAATATACCAAGGTGAGGGTTTAGCTTCCCCTGGCACAGACAGAATAAATTTGAAAGATGAAAACTCTCCTCCTCTTTCCTGCCCATGCTTTTTTCCATTGTGCTTTGAGGAGTGAAGTTAAACTTGCAGCCTGAGTAAGGGTGAACATTTCAAATGAAAATGTAATAGCACAACACATGACAATAAGCTTATCTAAACAATTTTTAAAAAAACAGAGGTACCATCATTAGTAGGTGTTCGTGTTGTGTGGAATTCAGTTCAGGCCTGTCTTGTTGCATTAAGCTGAGGGTTGTGGTGGTGGAGATCCGTAGAAGACCTGCTTGTTGTCTGCCTGCTGTAGTACTCCTCTCAATGCTGCCTTTGAGTAGGAAAGTGGAGCAATTCCCATGTCTCAAACACTGCAGGGTCACAGTCAATTGAAGTACATTTCTTGATTTTGGTTCATTTCCCAGTAGCTCCACATTAAGTTACCAGAGAAGTTAACCAGCCTGTGAATCCGTATGATGGAGGGCCAAATGGTCTGTCTCCAGAAACCAATAGCCTCTTGCACTCTTCCTCATTTATAAGAGGATGAAGGTTACTTCTAGGAACTTTCTTGAAATATGGTGTCTTTATAACTATTTCTGTGAATAGTTGTACGAAGTTGCACAGGTTTTAGATGTGGTTTGAGACTTTTCAGGAGGGGTGGGGAATGAAGAGGGAGGGATAGGTGAATGTTGGGTTGCTTTGCTTTCACAGCCTGCCTATACAAGCTTACCCTTAAAGGCATGCTTAAAGAGGCATGGTGAATTTTTTGCCACTTCCAAAAATACATTTAAAAATGATGTTATGTTTTGAATGTTGTCCAAAATGCCCAACAAAACCAGATGCTTTTAGCAGTCCTATTCTGTCATGTATTCCAAAATTCGTTTCTCTGATGCTCTGATAAGGGCTCTCCAGTGTCTATGGGCATGAGGACCATGTTGAAGGGTTTATTCTGGTGTTAATGATGGAGCAAGATACGAGTTCAGCAGATGCACCACTGCTGTCTTTGAATACGGATCTTTATTATGTCTTGGAAAGAAGGACTTAAAATTTAAGGTCACCTAGGATGCTTTGAACGCATCAGAGAAATTTTGGCTGGAAGGAACATTTAGTCCTGCTTGAAGCAGGACATTCGCTGGGGTGTTTTAGTTGGGAGCATGGGATTTTGAGGCCTGACTTTTTTACAGGAAGAGATAAGAGATGGTGGGTGTGGAGTGAGCTTTTGATGTGCTTTAAGCAGCAAATGAAGGCACATGAATCTTTCAGGTGCACTGTGAAGCACTGTGGCAGTTAGACAGAAGGTGATTTTTTTTTTTTTTTTCTTTTTTTGATGTGATACTGAAGATAGTAAGATCATTTGTTATGTGAGGGGATGTGAAAGTATTTTACTGTAACTGTTTTTCACCATTGGACTTATAACTGGTCTGTTCCTTAGACTTCTACTGTGTTTGTGCTTGGAGTGTTGGGGAGCCGTGACTGGTGTCAGCGGTTGTGAGGTCCTGGCAGTGGCTGAAGTAAACCTCCTTGGAAAGTTTGCACAGCATGTGGAAGGCCATTACGGCTGCTGAGGAGAAAGCTGCTGAGGGAGAAAGCGGGCTGCTTTTGTGAATGTAAACAAATTAATTATAAACAATTAAGTGTCCTTTGACCCTTGTACTTTGCTGAGGGTGTGTGTTCAAGGAAACAAGCCTGTAGTTAGTCAGGGGGAGGGGAGCGCGATCTCTGTCAGTAAGACCCCGACTTGACTGGCAGTTTAGTATTAACTTGGAACACAGAAAGAACATTGGTCAGAAGTCATACATTCTTGTTAAAGAATTAAATAATGTTTGGAAAAAGGTCACTGAATAACCCAGTTTTTAGGACTGCATTGCTTGGGATTAATGGGTGGTCTTTAAAGAAAAAAAAAAATTCGTGGTAGGTGCAGAGTGTTGCATTTTCTTGTTAATGTGTGAAAACTCTCCTTAAGTAGTTTTCAGTGTAACTGTTTCAAGAAGATAGCTCGGTCTACTGGAATGGAAAATGGAAGCCTGATGAAGACACCATTTGTCTGTTATTTTCTCATTAATACAAGTATTGCTACCATTCCTATAGATTGGGCAAGAGCTATTTGTCTGCAGATATCTTGAAGAATTTTGCAGGATTATTTTGCCAAGAATACTTGACCTTTTTCTGTTTCACTTGTTGTTAATGACTACTTACATGGCCATGGCCAGTTTGCCAGTTAACAAGTAAAATCTACCAATAAAAAGTAAAACCAGCAAAATAGATTCCCTTCCCTCCTCCCTCAGTTTCTTTGGTAACAACAGTTAAGTATTTTTGTAGGAAAAGAACAGAAAAAACAGTCAGGCAAACAAGACGTGAGATTTTTTTTTCAACCGGCTCATTGTGAGTATTGGGGTAAAAAAATAATTTTTCTGTTGCCCTCCAGCTCTTTCATGAAGTACTTTTAGAATAACGCTAAGGCTGAACTGTATCGAGAGAGAACAATAACACTTGGTTGCTTGGAATTATGCGTTTCTAGGCTTTGCATGTTAGGGCAATAATATAGGATGGTGTGGAGCACGGGCCTTGTGGTTCATAGTGTGTTGAGCAGCCAGGAGTCTGATGCCGGCCAGCCCCAGAAGATTCACAGGCTGGAGGAAGGACAGTTTTTGTGGCTGATAGGTGAAATCACTTGTCTATAGGGGAAGCTTCTGCCTAAATGACTGATCTCCTCAACACATGGGGATTTATAGTTGTGTTTCTAAAACACTGTTTGTTGGAAGTATGACAGTGTTCATTATGTCCAGTGGAGGGATAGTGCTTTTCCTTAATTATAGCAAACTTGGTAAAAGCAGTAGTGAGTTTCATTACTTGAGTTTCTTCTAATTTATCGTTGCCGCTTTCTGCTTCCCTGTTTTCAGTCTCTTTCCTTTCTATTTATGAACTTGGAATAAATATGTGCTTATACATACTGCGTTAATGTCATTCCTTTTTTTTCCTCTTACAGAAAGTAAGTGGTGTTCTCACCCTCTCTTTCTTTTTTCATTGCTATGCTTAAGTATTTTCATGTTAGTAAGTAAGCTGCTCACTCTTCTTTATACCATTTGCAATGAGTGTTCCTGAGATGGGATTCGTGAGACCTAACAGAGTATTTTGAACAGGGCTGGGAGGAAGATGGCAAAACCTCATCGTGAGCTGAAGGCTTGTACTAAAAATACAGTACTGTCTCAAAATTTATACCTCTGAATAGGTTATTCTTATTTTCTGCTGTTTGTTATGCAAGGTCTTGTTGATTGATCTTGAAGAATAGCTATCCCAGTTTAAACAATTTTTTTCAATAAATAGGCATGGAAAAGGAGGAGGCAAGAAAGAGAAAGGGGCTGAGAACATGAATGTTTCAGAGCAGAATCTGAAAAATGTGTGTACTAGAGCAGTATAATTACAGTGCCTGACAGCTTTTCACTCTCTATGGTGAGAAAGAGACCTTAGTTAAAAACAACTGTCTTTTGAAGAATCTTGTACTTCAGTGATGATCTTTGGAAGATTTCAATGGTTTTTACAGTAAGAAATTACAATCCTTCCACATAAGCAGTGACACGTCACTGCATTGGTTGCAACATCTTCTAGTTGAATGGAAGTGTCTCTTTTAGAAAGATGTCCTGTGTAATGAATCGCTCGGAGTTAGGGGGAAATCTTACATGGTTACTAATATGTTCTCCTGGCCAGTTACCACTATTGTAAGAGTTCTTTATTTCCAGACTGAAAGTGAGTTTGCTTACCTTCCAGTGCATGTTGTAATACCATTATCTGCTAGGTCAAGGAGCCCTGTGCTGTGTAAATACATTCTGCGTACAGAGAAGATGACCCAGTCTCCTTTTAACTTTCCCTTGACCTTCAGTAATAAATTTAGATTTCAGTGATAAATTAAATATATTTAAGTGACTGGTTGTCATTATTTGTATTCTGGTTGCCCTCTTGAGCTTAAAAGTTCCTTTAAGAAAAGCGCCATTTAGGTGTCTCAGGGTAGTCTGTCAGCATTCTGATGCATGGACTAATATTTATTGTCTGCTCTGAAACCCTCTTCTCCTTCCCCACCCATCTCACCTAACTGGGGAGTGCCTCCTGCTGCATCCAAGGGTTACGTAACTCATGTTGCCACAGGGTTTTTGGTTGTCATTTTGGAATTTGTGCTTTACGTACTCTGATCTCTTCTTCCCATTCTGGCTTCTAGTGTGTAACCATGCATTTGACTGTACTAAAATGGATGATGTTAGAAGGTGCCTTTTGTACAAAGTGGTCCAAATAATGGTGTCAGTCAGCAGTTATCGCGTATACCCTGTCTGTGTTCATCCTGGTGCATGAATTATTGGCTTCTGTTAATATATTGGTTATATTAGCTGGTGTACCTTTAAAGTGATTAAAGTGAAGTTGCTGAGCTGAAGGTATTGGTTTAATAATGCTGAGCAGCACATGCCAGCTTTGGTAGTGAATGAGTATATTCGTGTGAGGAGACCATGTTTATCTCAAAATGATCAATTTAATAATGTGGGTGAGATCGCAAATACAAATGTCTTTGAGAAAGATGTCTGGAAAATCTGAACTACCATAACTTGTCTAAACAACATCATCGTAGTTGCTTGCACTTCAGTCTCAAAATGGTGGAAATTTCATTACTCCACGCGGTAGGCAAGGGCTTGGAGGGAGTTACTTTTTGTTTGCTTCTTTTGTGGGGTTTTGTTGTTGTTTTGGTGTGTGTTTTTTTTGTGGTGGTGTGTTTTGTGGTGTTCCCCCCTCCCAATAGTTTTAGCATGTCAGATTGTTTCAGAATAGGAGGTCCCCTCAGTAGTAAAACAGTTTGTTTCTTTTTGGCTTCCACTATTCTGGTTGTGTTGTCAACTGGGCAGGGAGATGGTGACAAAGCAGTGCCATTTGTGCCACAGTAGTTCTTGGAAGACCATTTCTCTTCTGAGCTTTCTAGAGAAAACTGTCCTAGTGGATCTGCAAGCCTAAGAAAGCTGTGTTGCAGTCATTGTGCAATACTCTTTCTCATCCTCTTTCAGTTTAGGAAATAGCAGGAGTCAGTCTCACTTGGACATGGACAGAACTTTTGTCCCTGCTCTTTATTTGGAGGAAAAATTTGGAGATTTGAAGAGGGAATATTTGTTTTCCACCTCTGACGCTATTTGCTCTTCAGCCACCCTGAATTTTTATTCCTACTTTCTGTTTTATTCTGTCTGTCCTTCCTTCTCACGGGTTAGTGATGCCATGCCCTCTTGTTACCAGTCCCTTTTTGGCTACCTCTTGCTGGATGGTAGAGTAATTGTTCTTCCTTTGGGTATCACCGCTGGTTGATAGAGGAGGGGGTGCTGTTTGAATGTACACTCTACATTATGAACATCATTAGAAGTTTTTAAGCTGTTTCCAAGCAGTGTGCTGACAAGCCTGGACAGGCAGACGGAAGGAATGTGTCAGCTTGCCACTACTGAGAGAACCCAGGTTAGTGACCCATCTGTGTTTCACAGTTAGCGTTTCTCTTGCAGTGCCTGTTCCTGTAAGTCTGGTGGTATATTTGCTACTGTTGCTCCTGGGAGTGCTTTAAATCAAACAAATGCATTATTTTGCTTTCCTTTTTTGTGTTGTGTTTTTTTTAATATTCTGCTCTTGCAAAAGCTCTGCTTGTGAGAGTGGCCAAGGGAGAGAGGGAGTGTGTGTGCGTGCTGGTTTGCCAGAGCATTCATTTATCCTTTCTTGCTGGTTTTAGGTTTTTGGGGAGGTCTGCTTTTGTGTATCATAATCTAAATTGTATGTCCTTCTTACAGAAAGAAAATTCTTTTGTCAAAACTGTTTTATGGACTTTCTACAGGTCCATTGCTGATTGAGTCTGTTGAGCTTCAGTTTTAAAACAAATGCTTTGGATTTATGCCAAAATATTGCTTGGAAAAAGATTGCTACAGAGAATTCCTTCAGTGTCCTCCTGGAAATGCTTCAGAGCAGAGGGGAAACCAGAGATAGCAGCATGGGGCTGGTACACTCAGACCCTTCTCAAAACCTGTGCCCTCCTCTCCCTCCCCCTCTCCCTTTTTTTTAAAATATGGAGATATTGTTAATTATCACTATAAATCAAGGGGAGAATAAACTGAAGACTAAATAGATTTTTTTTATATTTTATTTTGCTTCTGATAATTTTGGTTCATCTAAATCCAGGATATCATTGACATTCCAAATATTATTGCTTTTTTTTAGACTTAAATCTTTTGCTGTCATTTTTTTTTCAGCGTATACATGCACAAGTAATTTGGGATCAGCATAATTGTTTCTAATTCAGAGAATCTGGACTGAGTCCCTTTTATCCATAGGATTGGTAATCAGTTTGATACAAGATACATAAATCCTAATTTTGTTTCTTTGCGTTGATTTCTTAAATCATCTTGACTACGATAATGTAAGGATGAAAGTTTTATGTTCGTTTCTTGTGCTGGCAGGGGAGCAGTTGTTGAGACTTGGAAAGTTTAGGAAATAGTATGTTCATGTTTGTGTTCTTTTTAGGCCAAAACGATGCTGTGTGCTTTGGGATTTCCTGGACTGTGCTGCTGACCAAGCAGGCAAAAGCCTTTTAAAGGTTTAAAGGGAAAAACAAATGATAATTATTTTCATTGCTTTGTGCTATTGCCACTTTATTTTTTTTGACCTTTTCCCAAACTAAGCTTTAGGGTTATAAAGCAGGAATAATCAGATTTGAACATGTGTGTTTGACCTTCTAGTGGTTTAAGTAGGTAGGTTGTCAGGGCTTGTGTGTCCACAAAACTGTAGTCTGTCTTCCATTTTGCATCTCCTTCATGTCTTCTGGATGTATCTCCTGTTTTTTTGTTCTGCATCGAGAACCTGCCTACTCAATTTTGTCATTTTTTCCATGTCACCTATAATGACTTTGGTTATCATTACTCTGCTTTGTTTTTGCCTTTTTTTCCCTTTTTCTCTTTCCTTCTATTTTGTTCGTTTCTCTTCCCTCTTTGAAGAAAGATACATTTTTAATTTAATTGGGAAGATTTTGCGTGAGCCAGAGTGAGTCTCAATTATATTTGCAAAACCTGAAGACAAATTACCTGGGTGTAAAAAGCCTAGTGTCTTAAGAGGAGTTTTGCAGTGAGTCTAAGTTAGCTGTCTGTCCATTCTTCTTTCGAAAAAATAAAAGGTCATTACAGACTTGAAGTATTTGATAGTGGATAGTGGGTGATTGAGTTAAAAGAAACTGCTCATCAACTGAGCCCACACAGAGGGTGGAGTTCACCTCTCCTAAATGTGTGGACCCAGCTGTCCAAAATCAAGATAGATGTGTACACTGCCTTTATAGCCTTGGGAGGCAATAATTGCCTTTTGCAGGTACTTGTGAAGTGCTGATTTGAAGATTATACTTGGAGAGCTGATTAATTGGAAATTATCAACTACAGAGCAACCCTAGACACCTAAAAATGAGTCATTTAAGTTCATTATCTTTTGTATGTGTAAATATACTGATAAGACATATTTTTAGGTAAACCATTTTATTGTGCGTTAGAAAGTGGGTAGCACAGTTAGTAGCATTGGAAGCTTAGCTGCAGGCTTTCTGACTTGCTTAGTTTTTAGCATTTAGGTATCTGTCTCATAAATAAATGTATGAACAGTGCCAGAATTTGCATGTTGGAGTCCTGGAGCACTTTGTGCTTGTGGCTTTTCTTCCTCCTTAGCATCAAAACCAAGAAGTATGGGAGGCGTGGGGGTTGGGGGGACAGTGTCAGGTCTGCTCGTTTTCTCCACAAGGGCATCACACTCTTAATCCACAATATCTGTTCCAGTTGCACTTGGATTAGCGTGCAGTAGCGTCTTAAGAGTGGGCTGGAGTTGCTTTGCTCTGTGAACAGGTAAAATGGCTCCCCCGAGTCCTGAACATGAGAATTGTTCACAGCATTTGCCAGAGGGCCAAGAGGGGAGCAAGGGGACTGCTGATGAAGTTGGTGTAAGGGGCACTAAGTACAGAGCAAATGTCATTAATCAAAATTCTGAGTTGTTGCGGAAGCATTAGGAAAGGTAAGTGGCTTATTTAATTCAGAGCTGAGACATTACGGATAAAGCTATGCTGCTTTGTAGCATATTCACAATAAGGGGCTTTAAGCATTGGATTATTGCCATCTGCAGCAATCCCTAATATGAGGGGGAAAAAAAAAAAAGTAGAGTTTGAAATAGGCAGCTGTCCTGTTACAGTGGTTGCTAGTGAAATGCTGCTCTGACCTGGCCACTGCTGCTGAAATTGTAACTGGTCAAGGCAGTCTGCTACAGGTGTCGTGGCAGCAAGAGGCTAGTGTGGCAGAGTAGCTTCTGTATCGTTTTCCTGAAGCAAGTTTAGGGCTGGTGAGTTAAGTGGAGGAATAGGCCTTTCTGTAATTGCTGGTCGCTGAATATCTTGGATATATAGATCAGTGTGTGTTATAGCCAGCATGTTCATTTGCACAGGCTTTCAGGTTAGCGGATTCTCTCTTTCCCTCGACTAGACATGGTTCTGTTCTCATCTGTCTACTTACCCAGGAGCTGACAGCTGGAGTGATGGCTTATGGGGAATATAGGTTAGGTGTCTCCCTTTCTCCTTAAGTTGACCTGTGCTTCCACTGCAATACACATCCTGGTATTTCCACTTCTCCAACAGGAGCTGCCAGTTCCTGCAATTGTTGCTGGAAGTGGTCAGTGTTGAGCACAGGGGTTAATGCTTGGAGTTGTAGGGGTGAGCAGAAGAGCGAATATTTGTTCTGTCTTTGCACAATCAGTGAATTTTGCAGTGTTCTGGACACTAGCTAGAAAATAACAACAGGGCATAAAATGGCCAAGACAGCCAGCTTAATATAATTGTCATGGTTTTTTATTTTTTCTGAAGTGCCGTGTGGCCTCTGAGTTTTATCTGGATGGCTTTCAGGGTTTGGCAACAATGACATGTAATTCCACATCCAGAGAAATTCAGGAATATTGCTGCATCGTGTCTTTGCTGACTATGCAATGCAGCAGCATTGGGCTGTGAGCCCAAATCACGGTGGGAAGATACAAACCTTCTGACCCAGAGGTAAGAAGAATGAGATGGACTAGACTTACAGCAGAAAAGAGTTAATCACAGAGAAATGCAAATTTTAGATGAGGAGAAAAAACTTTTGTTCTTTTGGTTCATGTCCTTAAGGAGAGGGCTGTAGTTACACTAGAATTATCTTTATGGATTCAGTGCTGGCAAGCTAAAATTCAGCTGCCTCTAAATCAGCATGCAATATCTTCATGGTCTTTCATGCTTGAGTCAAACCTCACTGTCACTCTTTGTGCAATGCCACAGCGTACAGGTCTGCACAATACATAACTACTCAGGAAAACCTCTTTCCTGCTCGTTCTTCGGTGATATGTTGTTCCTCGTAGGTTGCTTTGTCTTCGCTTCTGTTACAAATATTTTGCCAGTTCTGCTGTAAGTATCTGCAAAATATCCAATTACAGAATTACAATTGTGTTAGTGTTTGGGATTTTTTGGTAGTTTATGATTCCTTTTCAAATATCGCTATAGCCACAGAATTCACAAAGTTCTGCAGCAACAGGAGAAGTCACGTTTCATGCATCTTAGCATTAGGAAGCAGCTTTCTCCAACGTGAACATGTCTTAAAGCAGGTGGTAAATTCTTGTGGCTTGGCACTGGCATTAGGACATGTTGGTTTTAGGGGAAATAAGATGTTTTTAGTAAGGGTTAACGTAGAATTTAATGTTTTATGTTTCAGTAAGCTAAAAAGTAATGTTTGAAACTGCAGAGGGCCTTCTCTTTAATAGGATTTAACATGTGGTATTTGATTTATTAGCTGCTGTGTGCTTAAAAGGACTTGTTTGTTGCTTATTTGTTTTCCTAATGAGGAGAAGGGAGAACATTGTACAACTTCTCAGGCAGCAGCTATTATGCAACTGATCCTGTTATTGTGAAGCCGAAGTCCTTCCTAGTCCCTGAGCGCCAGCTGCTTGTGTTCTGGTTGCTGCTTTTTTCCCTTTTATTTCTTCACCCCTGCGCCTGCCGCTTCATTTGTGAAGAAGTTATTTTCTTTCCTGTGTTGCTGTTTCCTTCTCTCTCTGTGGCCAGTGAGGCAGTGGCTGATTTGGGTTTATTATTCAATTCAGTACGCTGCAAAATCAAACTGCCCTTGTGTATCACGTGAAGTATGAAATGTATAGAGAAATTATCTTTTTCATGAGAGCTAGAATGGCTTGATACTTTATGGGTATACATGAAAAGGCATTTGCTTGGATCTAAATGAAATGTTACCACAAATGGCCTTGAAAGCTAAGGTCAAAAGTAATGAGTTCATGTTCTCATGATAATACAAGCATGTAAAAACCTGGAGTGGTTTTTTTTTCTTCCTTCAAAGAGTGGGCCTGAGAGAAAACTCTGCCCTGGCCCACCTGCCGCTCCCCCCCCCCCC